>Ga0075030_100003719_pt1 | contig 13816 bp, 10 predicted proteins | sample LitLauG_LLR_2012_FD_71393 | JGI IMG/M metagenome (GOLD analysis project Ga0075030, IMG submission 71393) | Freshwater sediment microbial communities from Pennsylvania, USA - Little Laurel Run_MetaG_LLR_2012 | ecosystem: Environmental > Aquatic > Freshwater > Creek > Sediment | place: USA... | reverse complement strand
GCTTCTGGGTCAACGCGAACGGAGACAGCTGCGCTTCAAACAGTATCTCGTCGGAATAAGCATTTCCGATCCCGCTGAACATGCGGGGATCGGTGAGCGCGCGCTTCAACGTATGATTCGCCGATTTCAGAGTCACGGCAAAGGTCGCCAAGTCCGCCTCGAGCACTTCCAGTCCGCCGGGATCCATTTTCTTCAACCCCTCTTCCCCGGCCACCACGTGAAGCGAGGCCCGTTTCTGCGAGCCGGCTTCGGTCCACAGTAGAGTTCCGTCTGGGAAATCGAACGCTGCCAGCCCACGCGGCCGCGAAACCGCCGCGCCTTTCTTGCGCCAGTGCAGCCGGCCAGCAATCATCAGATGCACCACCAGCCAGAGGTCGCTTTCCAGGCCAATACAGATGCGCTTTCCCATGCGCCGCAGCTCGAGAACTTTCCTGCCCTCAACGCTCTTAATCGGTGGCACTGCCGTACGCAGCAGCAGCGGACCCACAATTCGTACTTGTTCCATGGTTTCGCCGAGAATGCGCTTTTCCAGCGCTTCGATGTAAACGACGATGTCGGGAAGTTCCGGCACGGCAATCAGGATACCGCAGCGTCGAAGTGATTGAATCGGGTGGTCGCAGGATCCATTTCCGACATGTTGACGCTCCACTAAATCAGAGAGTAAGTTGAAATCACCCTTCGTCCCGCCGTGCCCCCGTAGCGGTTCTGATCTGACCAGGTTGAAGATCGACGTATCGGCCGCGCACACAAACCAGAAGAATCCAAACTACTCAAAAGGAGGCCACCGTGACCCAAATCAGCACTACACAACGAGGGAATAAGCAGGCAGATGACAACAACACAATTCGTCCGTTTCATGTGAATGTTCCGGAAGACCAACTCACCGACTTGCGCAGGCGCATCAAAGCAACGATTTGGCCGGAACGGGAAACGGTCAAGGATGCCTCGCAAGGCGTACAGCTCGCGACCACTCAGGCCCTGGCGCGCTATTGGGCGACAGAGTATGACTGGCGCAAGATCGAGGCGAAGCTAAACGCTGTACCGCAATTCATCACCGAGATCGACGGGCTCGACATTCATTTCCTTCACGTCCGTTCAAAACACGAAAATGCGTTGCCGCTGATCGTCACGCACGGATGGCCCGGCTCGATCATCGAACAGATGAAGATCATCGATCCCCTCACCAACCCCACGGCACACGGCGGAAATGCATCCGATGCGTTCCACCTGGTGATTCCGTCAATGCCGGGCTACGGATACTCAGGCAAACCGACTACCACGGGGTGGGATGTTGCCCACATCGCGCGTGCCTGGGTCGTGCTGATGAAGCGCCTCGGGTACACAAAATTCGTGGCGCAGGGCGGTGATTGGGGCGCGGTCATCGTCGATCAAATGGGTCTGGATGCGCCTCCGGAATTGCTCGGCATTCACACCAACATGCCCGGCATCTTTCCGGCCGACATAGATAAGGCCGCGGCCTCTGGGGCGCCAGCGCCCTCGGGCCTGTCAGCCGATGAGAAACTCGCCTACGAGCGTTTGCAGTTCGTATATCAAAAGGGAATCGCCTATGGGTACCAGATGGGGCTGCGACCGCAGACGTTGTGCGGAATCGCGGATTCACCGGTCGGCTTGGCGGCTTATTTCCTTGATCACGACGCGCGCAGCTACCAGATGATCGCACGCGTCTTTGAGGGAAAATCCGAAGGCCTCACGCGCGACGACGTACTCGACAACATCACCATCGCCTGGTTGACCAACACGGCGCTTTCTGGCGCCCGTCTCTATTGGGAGAATTGGGGCAAACTCGGGTATTTCAATGCCAAAGGCGTCAACATCCCGGTTGCCGTGAGCGTCTTCCCTGACGAACTGTATCCTGCTCCCCGGAGCTGGACAGAGAAAGCGTATCCCAAGCTCATTCATTACAACCGGCTCCCGAAGGGCGGCCACTTCGCCGCATTTGAGCAGCCCCTACTTCTTTCGGAAGAGATTCGGGTGGGCTTCCGATCACTGCGTTCAGCCATGGCGAAGTCAGATGTGACCTTCGCCAAAGCTGGCTGACGGTTCGCAAATCAGTGGGAGAGCCTCGAGTCTAGAGGTTCTCCCTGCTTCGACTGGTGGCGACCTTCGCCCATGCCTATCGAGCAGGCCGCTTCCAATCGGAAAGAGGACCTGCTCGAGGACACATTCCGCTGGCAAAAACGCCGGCTGCAAAACAAAACGCCCCAGACTCGTTTGAGTCGTGGGACGTTTGCTGATCAGCCCTCCCCCAAGTGCTGCTCGAAAATCAGCATAGTGCAACCCGCCAACCTTGGGAACGGCACGTCCGGGCCATACCCTGGCACGACCGTGGCATCCCCCGTTCCAGTTCCCTCTCCCGCCGCGGAATCCTTCCTGCTTCATCCCCGTCTAAAGACTGCACGCCAGGCGACCGATCTTTGCGGTGGCCGGGCCGGCCTGGGCTGGGTGCTGTTACTCTGCTTAGGGAGGGAGCGACCGCTGATTGATTCGTCGAGTCTTTAAGGCATTCCAGTACCGCGATTTCCGCCTGATGTGGATCGGCGCTTGCACATCGAGCATCGGCACCTGGATGCAGATCGTGGCCCAGGGCTGGCTGATCTACCGCTTGAGCCATTCCGCTTTTCTGCTGGCTTTGGACCAGTTTCTGGGCGGCATCCCGATCTTTCTTTTCTCGCTCATCGGCGGCGTGGTGGCTGATCGCGTGGAACGGCGGCGCATCCTGCTGACCTCGCAATACGTGCAAATGGCCAGCGCCGGCCTGCTCACCATTCTGGTGGCGATCAACCAGGTGCACGTCTGGGAAATCCTCTGCTTGTCGTTTGTCTCGGGACTGGCGCAAGCCTTCGGCGGCCCTGCCTACCAGGCGCTGATACCGACCCTGGTGGAAAAAGACGACATGCCCAACGCCATCGCCCTCAATTCCATCCAGTTCAACGTGGCAGTGATGGTCGGTCCGGCGCTGGCCGGCCAGGCCCTGGGGCATCTCGGCGAAAAATGGTGCTTTGGGCTCAACGCGCTCTCGTTTCTCGCCCCCATCATTTCTCTGACCATCATCACTGCCCGCTTTCTGCCGCAAAAGACCTCGGACTCCATGTTCAGTAGCCTGAAACAAGGCGTGCAATTCGTCCGCAAGCAGCCTTCGATGGAGGCCCTTATCGTGCTGGCTTTTTGCATGACCGGGTTGAGCATCCCCATGCGCACCTACATTCCGGTGTTCGTGAAAGACATCTTTCACCGCGGCCCTGAAACCTACGGCAATCTGCTGGCGTTGATGGGCATGGGATCAATCATAGGCTCACTGACGATCGCCAGTCTCGGCAACATCAGCAACAAAGGACGGGTCGCACTTGGCGCGCTCACCTTGCTGGGCGGCGGTATTGCAGGATTCGCTTTGTCGAAGTATCTGCCCTTCAGTGGCGCCATGCTGGTGCTCGCTGGCGCTTCCATGATGGCCGTTTTCGCCACGGTCAATTCGCTGGTGCAGTTGATTACCACCAACGAAATGCGCGGCCGCGTGATGAGCGTTTACAACGTCGCCTTCCGCGGCGGCATGCCCATGGGCAACCTGCTCTCAGGTTGGCTGGTCCCGTTGTATACCGCTCCAGTGGTACTGACAGTGAACGGGGTCTGCCTGATTGCGGTCGCAATGTACTTTTTCTTTGTCCAACGGCGAGTGGCCGCGCTTTAGTTGTCTGGCCCCTGGCTGTCCTTTTTTCTTTTGTCTTTTCCCGGCAGGCCCACCGGATTTTCGTGCGTGCGCTCGCGGAATCCGCCTTTCATCCCGCGCGCTAGCCCGATGGCCGATTCTCCAAACTTATCGCGCAACCGGTCCGCAGCCGCCAGGGCCTGGTGCCAGCGTTGCTGCTGCGAACCTTCCAGCAAGTCAAGCTGGGGAGCGTTTGACTCGAAATTGGAGGCTTGCACCCCCAACAACCTCACCGGCGCCCCTGGCGTCCAGTTGGCGAAAAACAGTCGCCGGACCTGCTCGTAGATCTGGTTGTCGGCCTGCGTGGGCTGATCGAGCGAGTGCGCCCGCGTAATAGTAGTGAAGTCTTTGTAGCGCAGTTTCAGCTGCAGTGTACGGGCAAAGTATTCGCTTTCGCGCAACCGCCGCCCTACCATCTCGCTCAAACGCATCAATGTGGACTGCAATCGTTCCCCATCGCTCGTGTCTTCATTAAACGTGTGCTCGTGGCTGATCGACTTGGCCTCCACATGCTCGCCCACCGCGTTGTCGAACCAGCCCCCGGCATCTTCGCCGCGCGACTTCCCTGCCAGCGCCAGTCCCCATTTTCCAAAGCGATCCTCAAGATCACGCTCTTCCAGCCGCGCCAGGTCGCCCACCTTCACAATTCCTATGGCCTGCAGCTTCTGCTCCATCACCTTGCCCACGCCGGGAATGTCGCCCACCGGAAGCGGGGCCAGAAACTTCGCCTCCTGACCCGGCAGCACCCAAAGCACGCCGTTCGGCTTGGCTTTCGCCGATGAAACCTTCGCCACTAGACGCGAGGTGCCAATCCCGATCGAACAGTTCAGCTGAGTGGCCGTCTTCATCTCGGCATGCAGCCGGTCCGCCGAACGCAGCGGCCGTCCATGCAGGCGCTCGGTGCCGGTCATGTCGAGATATGCCTCATCCACCGACGCCATCTCCACCATAGGTGAGAAATGCCCGAGCACCTCATGCACCTTGACCGAGTATTCCCGGTAGCGCTCCGGATGCCCGTTCACGAAAATCGCTTGCGGGCACAGTTTCGCCGCAGTCCGCAGTGGCATCGCCGAGTGCACGCCAAATTTTCTCGCTGCGTAGGACGCGGCCGAAACTACCCCGCGCTCGTGCCTCTGCCCGCCCACCACCACCGGCTTGCCTTTCAGCGACGGGTCGAACAGTTCTTCGACCGACACGAAGAAGGCGTCCATGTCCACGTGAAAGATGGTGCGCACTGGTGAGGTATTCATCGGAATTCGGGATGCTCAATTGAAGTTTACGCCGGCAGTGTCGCGTCCGAGCCAGGCGGCCCAACCATCCTGCTGCCTTTTCTCCTCGGTGAGTTTTTTTTCTTCAAGCATTCATCTGCACGCTACTTGTCCGTAACCTGCCAGCAACGCTGCAAGAAATGTGGATTTCTTCGAAGGCTTCGCGAAGAAGATCGTGGACGGGATCATGGAGAACGAGGAATTGTGGAAAAGCACCGCCATCTTCATCACCTTCGACGAGGGCGGCGGTTACTACGATTCCGGTTACATCCAGCCGCTGGACTACTTCGGCGATGGCACGCGCATCCCGCTGATCATCGTGTCTCCCTTCTCCAAGGGTGGACACATCGATCATCGCTATGCCGACCACGTCTCGCTGCTGAAATTCATCGAGAAAAACTGGGGCCTTGCGCCGCTGAGCATCCGCAGCCGTGACAACTTCCCCAATCCGCTGGCAACACCGGCCAACCCGTACGTGCCGACCAACAGCCCGGCTATCGACGACCTGTTCGGAGCATTCAAGTTTCATCCATAGAAAGTGAGCCGGAACAACCGTACAAAGCTCGAAGGCGGCACGGTTTGACCCGTGCCGCCTTCGGCTTTCTGGATGACCAACAACTCAGGTGGCCTGCCGCTAATCTTCCCAGACGACTTCGGCCTGTTTCATGGACGTCATACGCTCTCTGCGGACAGCGCGGGCAATGTCGCCCAACGGCTGCATGCGAGGCAGTTCACCAAATTGCCACACCGGCTGTTCGCCCTGTTCGTAGTGATATGGATTCGCGCCGCAACTTAGTAGACTCTGCTCAGGCGCCATATCGTGATTGGTGGCGTGCTGCGGGTTCTCTTGAAAATGCGCCGGCGCCGGCTGGCTGCTCAAATATCCCGCCGTCTGCCCAAACGCGCTGACCGCAAACATCAGGAAAAACAGACCAATTGCAAGCTTCATAAACGTATCTCCCCAATCCCTGAACATGCACGCCGCGTGCCAGCCTAAGTGATTGCAAGGCCGAAGTTTATGCGCTGCCGTTGCCGCATGCCGCAACACTTTGCACATGAACGGAAGGCACTTCCGCCAGCCCCAAACCTCGCGAATTTCGCTATGCGCTCACTCTTTCCCGCGCCGCGGAAGACGCAACCTGTCGCGCCCGCTCGTACACCTTGCCATACTCGCGCGCCGAAACATTCCAGGAGAAGTCCATGCCCATGCCGTTGCGCATCAGCGCCTGCCACGACGTTTGATCGCGAAACGCCTGCAGCGCCTTGCGAATGGCGGTCAGTAAAGCTTCGCCGCTGTAGTCGGTGAACTTAAAGCCGGTTCCCTTGCCGGTGCGTGCGTTCCAGTTCTCCACGGTATCGTCCAGCCCGCCGGTGGCGCGCACAATCGGAGCCGTGCCGTATTTCAGGCTGTAAATCTGGTTCAATCCGCAGGGCTCGTAACGTGAAGGCATCAGAAACATGTCCGAACCCGCTTCGATCAAATGCGCCAGCGTGTTGTCATAAGCAATGCGCCCGGCGATCTTTCCGGGAAATTTCCGGCTCAATCGCACAAACATCTCCTCGTAGACCGGTTCCCCCGTCCCCAGCGCAACAATCACCATTTCCTCGCGCGCCAGCCGGTCCATGATCTGTGCAATCAGATCAAAACCTTTTTGCGTCGCGAAGCGCGATACGATCCCCAGCACCGGCAACTTGGGATCCACTCCCTGAAAGCCGAGCGCTTTAAACAACTCCTGCTTGCATTCGGCCTTGCCCGACAGATCGGCGGGAGAGTAATGTGCGGCGATGAATTTATCTGTCTCCGGACTCCACTCCTCGTAGTCCACACCGTTCAGGATGCCGGTCACGGTCGACGAGCGGTCGCGCAGCACACCGTCGAGTCCAAAGCCATACTCCGCCGTCTGGATCTCCTGGCTGTACTTCCGGCTGACCGTGGTGATGAAGTCCGCCGTAACCAGGGCCCCCTTAAGGAAATTGACCTGCCCGAAAAATTCCATGCGCGAAATTGTGAATAGGTCCCACGGCAGCATGAGCAAAGGCAATGTGTCAGGCGGAAAAATTCCCTGGTAGCCCATGTTGTGGATGGTGAAAACGGTCGCAGCCTCGCGAAAGGCCGGGTCCTCCGCGTAAATTGTCCGCAGCATCACCGGAATCAGCGCTGCCTGCCAGTCGTGGCAGTGAAACACGTGTGGCACGCCAAGTACCTTTGTGGCTTCAAGTACACACCGGCAAAACAGCGCAAAGCGTTCGGCGTTGTCCGGATAGTCGCCCGCCATCGTGCCATAGATGCCGTCGCGGTCAAAAAACTCCGGGTACTCCACAAAATAGGTCCGCACGCCTCCGTGACTGCCGCCTGTGATCACCGAGGCGAAGCGATACTTATCGTCAAAAGGCACCGTAATGCTGCGCACTACCGTGGCGCCGTCGGTGAGCTTGGTCTGGCGGTATCGAGGAACAAACACGCTGACCTGATGTCCCAGCGCCGCCAGGGCCCGCGGCAGCGACCCGATGACATCAGCCAGGCCGCCGGTTTTGGAATACGGCACACACTCGGATGCTGCGAACGCGATGTGCATGAAGGCGGCCTCCCGGGCGGCTTGTCATCCTGAACAAGCGTTCTTTGCGCAGTGAAGGATCTGGGCGAGCCGCGCGATGTGTCGCGTTCTTTGCGACACAATAATCGCGCGTCTGGCTCGCCTCCCTTGCGCAGGTTCTGTTCTATGATGAATGCGCCGACCGCGAAACAACCCGCCAGTTTAATCGCGGTGGAACCGAGGGTCAAACGTGCCGAAAGCAATTGCAGCGCGCCCGCCGAAGCGCCGGCCAAAATTGGGACAGCACTTCCTCGACAGCCCGTCCCATGCGCTTGCAATCGTGGACGCGCTGGGCGATATTTCCACGAGCACCGTCCTCGAAATCGGGCCGGGCGCTGGTGCGCTCACTTCCCTGCTGGCGCGGCGCGCCCGACGTCTGATCGCGGTGGAGTTGGACCGCGTGCTGGCGGCGCAGCTTCGCCTGCAGTTCGGGATGAGCCGTAACGTTGAGATTCTGGAAGCCGACATTCTGGCCGTCGACTTCGACTCACTGCTGGGGCCGCGCCCGGGGACCACCAGTCCCGGTCTGGATCACAACGCCGCCCCGGTCAAGGTTGTGGGCAACCTGCCCTACTTCATTACTTCCGACATTCTTTTCCGCCTGTTTGCGAATTACCGCCACTTCTCAGAGCTGGTGCTCATGGTGCAGCGTGAAGTGGCCGACCGCCTCGCTGCCCAACCCGGCGGCCGCGAATACGGTCTGCTGTCGGCTACAGCACAGCTTTACGGCCGGGTGGAGAAAGTGTTGAATGTGTCCCGCGGAGCCTTTCGTCCGCCGCCCGAGGTCGATTCGGCGGTGCTGCGCATCATGATCCAGCCGCAGTTTGAACAACTGGGAGTAGAGAACAAACCCTTCATCGCGTTCTTGCAGCAATCCTTTGCACAAAAACGCAAGACGCTGTGGAACAACCTGCGCGGGGCCTATGAAGAGGCGGCACTGCGCCGCGCCCTGCAGGCTGCAGAGGTGACTACCTCGGCCCGGGCGGAGACGCTGTCATTGGCACAGAGCGCTGCAGTGTATAAATCCCTGGCTGCGCCTTCGTCCTCCTGAGCGAGGGGTCTTTGCACCTGGCGTCGACGTGGACAGATCGGCCGCAAATCGCGCGGGCCCCCAGGATGACAAACTATTTCTGCTTCGCCGCGAAGTCCACCAGGCTTTTCAGCACATCGGCCGGAACCTGCCCCACGTTGCCGATGGTGCGGCCATTGATGAACAGCGTCGGCGTGCCGGACACATTCACGGACCTCCCCAGCGCGATCGAAGCATCAACACGCGCCTTGGCAACCGGACTGGCCGCGCAGGCAGCGATCTCCGCGCCGTTCAGTCCAACTTCAGTGGCCAGCGCGGTCAGCTTCTCGTCGGCATTCTCCGCAGTAATGTCCTGCTGGGTTTCGTAGGCGCGGGCAACAAACTTGAAGAACGCTTCGTGCGAAGCATGCCCCACGCAGTCGGCATAGTAGGCGCCCTTGGCCGCCCAGTTGTGCATCTCCAGCGGAAAGTTTTGAAACACAAATCGCGCGTTTGGCTCGGATGCGATCAGGCCCTCGATCTCGGGCTGCGCCGCCTTGCAGGCCGGGCACTGCAGATCGCCAAATTCAAAGATGGTCACTGGCGCGTCCTTTGGCCCCTTGGACGGGCCACTCATTCCCTTTTCCAGCAGCTGGCGATCGTGCTCAAACGGCTTTGCGCCGAACGGGATGATGTCGCCCACCACGGCGTGCGTGCCGTCGGAGCTCACGTAAAGCCGTCCAAGTTGCTGGCCGTCAGGCGTCGCATAAACCACCGTGACCTCCGCCAGACCGGGAACAATCGAGGGTCGAATCGAAGACACTTTGTAGCTCACATCTTTGTTCCAGCCATGGGTCTGCCGCAGGAACGAGTTGACGGTATCCTCTGACGGCAGACCGTCCCCGGCGGGCGCAGCGGCCTGGCCGAATGTAAACGTGGAAAGCATCAGGGCGAAAGCTGAAATCAGAAAACGGCGCATGGGTTCCTTTCGAACAAGAAGCATTGTGTTTTTATCATAAATGGGTGGAGAGTATTCTTCGGCTAAGCGCTGGCCAAGCCAGAGATAAAATGTACAATATCTCGCGGACGATGGAGGCCTTATGCGCTCTTTATCCGCTTTTCTTGCCTCGATTCTGTTCCTGGCTCCATTCGCGTTTTGCCAGGAAGAGCATCATCATGCCCTGACCGACGCGGAGCTCGGTTCGGTGCACTTCTCGACTTCATGCCGGACCGACCTCGCAGGAAGTTTCAATCGAGCGGTGGCGCTGCTGCATTCCTTCCAGTACGAAGACGCGCGCCAGGCGTTCGTCGGGATTGCCGTCAAGGATCCCCAATGCGCAATGGCGGAATGGGGCGTCGCCATGTCTCACTACCACGGCATGTGGCAGAACGGCGACACCGCCGCCGGCCGCGTCGCGCTCAACCAGGCTAAACAGATCGCGGTGAACAAGGCGAGGACAACGCCTCGGGAGACCGCCTACATCGACGCCCTGGCGGAGATTTATCGCGAGGACGGCAAAGACATGTATACGCACGAGCAGGCCTTTGAACAAAAAATGGGTGCGTTGCAGGCGGCTTATCCGCAGGACGACGAAGCTGCGATTTTCCATGCTTTGAGTCTCGCGATCACAGCACCCAAGACCGACAAAACCTTTGCCAACCAGCGAAAGTGTGGCGAGATCCTCGAACCCATTTTTGCCAGACAGCCCAATCATCCGGGCATCGCTCACTACATCATCCACTGCTATGACAACCCCGTACTCGCGGAAAAAGGTCTGGGTGCGGCCCGCATGTATGCCAGAATTGCGCCCGCTTCGGCCCACGCCAATCACATGCCTTCCCATCTGTTCACGCGGGTGGGCTCGTGGGACGAGTCCATCGCTTCCAACCTCAAGTCGGCGGAACTGGCGGCGGCAGCGGAAGCTACATCGAAGAACGGTGAGGCCCGCGACCAGCGTTTGCATGCCATGGACTACCTGGAATACGCATATCTGCAAAGCGGCCGCGTGAACAAGGCCAAGGCTGTGCTCGATCAAATGAACTCTTTGCCTCCGATTCCCGGATTGTCGTTGACCGGTGGTTACGCGCTGGCGGCTATCCCCGCGCGCTACACCGTTGAACTGAAGAATTGGGAACAGGCCAGCCAACTTAGGCCCCACGAGGGCAGCGTGCCTTGGGCCGAAGCCATCACCTGGGCGGCCATCGGGATCGGCAGCGCTCGTTCCAGGAATGTGGCGCAGGCACAGCAGGCTGAAACGAAATTAGCGGCACTGCGCGATGCCACGACTAAGCAGAACAATACCTACTGGTCAAACCAGGTGGAAGTGCAGCGCCGCGAAGTAGCGGCGTGGATCGCGGAACAGAACGGCAAACCTGCGGACGCGTTGCAACTTGCCCGATCCGCAGCCGAGCTTGAAGAGAGCATGGACAAGGCCGCGGTCACGCCAGGTGCGGTCACGCCGGCACGCGAGATGCTTGCGGAATTGCTTTTGCTGGAACGTCACTCGAGCGAGTCGCTGCGAGAGTATGAGGCGGTGCTCAAAACCGCTCCCCGGCGGTTTGATGCGCTGTATGGCGCTGCCACTGCAGCGGAGGCAGCGGGAGACGTGAGTGCGGCGGCTAACTATTTTAAGGAGCTCACCGAAGTTGCCGGGGGCGACGAGCGTCCGGAGCTGAAGATGGCAAGACAGAAAATGCTGGCGGAAAAAGCGTCGAAGTAAAGACGAGCTTTCGGCGGGAACTAAGGAGTGCTGCCGCACGCGAACGATCCGACCTAGATCTCGTTCTTGGCCGCGATAGGAAACCGCCGCCCGTATCCAAACGCTTTTTCTGAAATCTTGAGGCCTGGAGCCGCCTGCTGGCGCTTGTATTCGGCGCGATCCACCATGGCAACTACCCGCCGCACTGTTTCCAGGTCGAATCCGCGATCGGAGGCAATCTCCGCCGCTGACTTTGCGCCTTCGACGTATTCCTCCAGAATCGCGTCCAGCACTTCATACTCCGGCAGCGAGTCGGTATCTTTCTGGCCAGGACGAAGTTCGGCAGAAGGCGGCTTCTCGATCGTCGCCTGCGGAATCAGATGCCGCCGCGAATTGACGTAGTTCGAGATGCGATAGACCAGCGTTTTGGGCACATCGGAAATCACCGCGAGTCCGCCCACCATGTCGCCATAGAGCGTGCAATAGCCGACCCCGAGTTCGCTCTTGTTTCCGGTGGAGAGGACAATGGCGTTGAACTTATTCGACAGCGCCATCAACAGCATGCCGCGGGCGCGGGATTGCAGGTTCTCTTCAGTCACATCCTCCGGCAGTCCGGAGAAAACGCCTTTTAACGTTGCCAGCGCCGCGTCGAACACCGGGCCGATGGGCAACAGTTCGAAGCGAATCTTGAGATTGTGGGCCAGCGCGCGCGCGTCGCTGATGGAGCCGGGCGAAGAATACTGGCTGGGCATGCCGACACCGATCACATTTTCCGCGCCAATGGCTTCGGCGGCGATGACCGCGGTGAGCGCCGAATCAATCCCGCCGCTGAGCCCGATGATCGCGGTCTTAAATCCGCAGCGGCGCATGTAGTCGCGCGTGCCCAGCACCAATGCGGCATAGGCGCTGGCTTCCTCGCCGGGAATCTGTTCGTGCACGTCGCCCGTGAGCGTGGAGGAGTCGAAGTAGATCAAGTCTTCTTCAAACGACCGTCCCTGCGCGATGACGTCGCCCTTCGGCCCGATAACCAGACTCGATCCATCGAACACCAGGCTGTCGTTGCCGCCCACCTGGTTGACCATGGCAACAGCAACCCCGTGGTTGCGCGCGCTGGTGGCCAGCATGTCGCGGCGCAGTTCGCGTTTGTTCAGCCAGAATGGCGACGCCGAAATATTCAGCACCAGGTTCCCCCCGGCGCGCACCAGGGTCTCGACGGGATCGACGTTATACAAGCGCTTGTGCCAGAAGCGGCTGTCGTTCCAGGCATCTTCGCAAATCGTCAGGGCAACCTGATGGCCGGCAAGCGGAAACAGTTCCTGGCTCTTCGCAGGAGCGAAAGTGCGCATCTCGTCGAAAACGTCGTAAGTGGGCAGCAGCATCTTCGACTGCAGAAATGCGACTTTGCCGTCTTTAGTCAGCGCAGCCGAATTCATCACCGACTTGCCGGTTTCAGACGCGGCGGGCGTGACCAGACCGCAAATCACGGCGATGCCGCGACTCTGGGCCGCGATTAGGTCCAGAGTTTCGCGATTGCGGGCGACAAACGCAGACCGTTCCACCAGATCGCGTGGCGGATAACCGCAAATGGAAAGTTCTGGAAAGAGAATCAGTTCGGCGCCGGCAGCCTGGGCGCGCCGGGAGTACTCAATAATTTTGGCCGCGTTACCTGAAAAATCTCCAACCGTGGGATTGATCTGACCGAGCGCGATCTTCACAGGTTCAGTGTAAATCAGCCGTCAGTGGTCGGCATGAGCGGTCAGGTGCGAAGAACCGGGAAGGGCACGAGTTCTACTGTGCCGTCTATGCAACGTTGACGCGGGAGGCTTTAGCCGCTGGTGTTGGCTCTGTCGCTTTCACGAGCAGGCCTCGGCGGCTGGAGGCCACGTCATCGACCCAGATCAAAAACGCCCGAGTGGAACTCGGGCTCTTCCCGGTTTGCCGCGCCCGAACTCACAGGCTGTCCAGGACTAAATTTGTTGTTCACACAACCATTCTTCGTCGCACCCAAACTGCTGATTCTGCTGGGCAAACTGCCTGTGGACAAATGTGCAAAACGTTTGAGTTAAGTTATTGAAAATAAACTAGTTAAATATGCCATTTGCGAGCGTTGCAAGGCCTCTTCCTGCGATCCGACCTGGGAATTGACCTCCGGGCTGACCGGGCACCTCTGGAGCGATCCTGGAGGAAGCCAGAGGCATGGGCGGGGTGGTGTAGGTTGCGGCGAGACCCCCGAATCGGGAATCCGGGTTCCCGAAACCGAAACGGCATCCAAACATTTCAACCGGGAAGGGCCCGAGTTCCACTCGGGCCGTTTTAGTCTGAACCCATGACGCGGCTTCCAGCCGCTGAGGTTTGCTCTTGAAGCCGACACGGCTGACGTCTCCGCCGCTGCTGAACATCGGCTCGATGAGCCCGCCCGGTTATCCCTCGGCATGGTTGCCCCTGGCAGAGCCCGCCTCCGTTTCACCTGGCAAGTTCTTCGTAGCTCCGCAACGCCATGCTGTTTTCAGGTTCCGGTGTGC
>Ga0075030_100003718_pt1 | contig 13817 bp, 14 predicted proteins | sample LitLauG_LLR_2012_FD_71393 | JGI IMG/M metagenome (GOLD analysis project Ga0075030, IMG submission 71393) | Freshwater sediment microbial communities from Pennsylvania, USA - Little Laurel Run_MetaG_LLR_2012 | ecosystem: Environmental > Aquatic > Freshwater > Creek > Sediment | place: USA... | reverse complement strand
AGAGAATACAAGCCCGCAGCCCTTCGAAAATAGAGTCGAAACTTCTGCGAGCTTCTCAATCCGCCGCGAGTTCGTGAACGCTGAACATGGCGCGGTCGTCCTCCCAAACCCTGCGAGGCCGCCAACCGGCAATGCGCGCGAGTTGGCGAAAGCCGGTTATGGTGTACTTGTGCGAGTTCTCGGTGTGAATGGTCTCGCCAAGTCTGAAATGAAAGCAGTGGCCGAACAGTGTGACGGTTTGCTCGCAGCGACTGACCAGATGCATCTCGATCCTGGAGCGGGCGGCATCATAAATAGCTTCGTGTCGAAACGCGTCGCGATCAATGGTGTGGCCGAACGTGCGGTTTATACGATCGAGAAGATTGAGATTGAACGCGGCCGTTACACCGGCTGAATCATTGTAGGCGGCTAGAAGGATGCGGGGATCTTTGACCGTATCGACTCCGATGATAAGCCGTATCTCCGGCGACAGTAGTTGGCGGAAGGCGGAGAGCAGTGCAATTGCTTCCCGTCGTTCGAAATTGCCGATCGTCGAGCCGGGGAAGAAGCCGAGCTTCCGCCTCTGCCTTAGATCTGGCGGCAGTTTAATCTTCGCGGAAAAATCGCCCAGAATCGGTTGGACATTGAGTTTCGGAAACCGGATCTTCAGCCGCGCTTGAGCCTCACGTAATGCCGCGCCTGAAACATCGATCGGTACATACGCGGCCACGCGCGGCATGGCCGCCAATAGAGCCTCTGTCTTGCGGCTCGAGCCAGAACCGAACTCGACAAGCACGCAGTCATCTCCATCGCCGTTCGCGATCTCTGCTGCATGGGCCGTCAAGATGGAGAGTTCGGTCCGTGTCGGGTAATACTCCGGCAGCCGTGTGATCTCCTCGAACAGGCGGCTGCCGCGATCATCGTAGAAGTAACAGCACGGGAGAGATTTTTGCGAAGCCGACAGGCCATCGAGGACAGCCGCCGCGAACGCAGCTTCTGACGCCGGGAACGAGGCAGGCATTAAGCGTGCAGTGTTATCGGAATAGCGCATTACCCATCCTCCTTGGCGAGCCTAACCCCGGCGAACTGCCAGCGCTGATGAGGATAAAAGAAGTTGCGGTAAGTCGGACGCGAATGGCCGTCCGGCGTTACGCACGAAGCGCCGCGTAGCACGTGCTGGCTGACCATGAACTTGCCGTTGTATTCGCCGAGAGCGCCTTTGGGTGGCCGATATCCGGGGTAGGGCGCATAGGCGCTCGCTGTCCATTCCCAGGCATCTCCGAACATCTGGCGGAGCTTGTCGCTGCTGCCATTATCAGCCGGAAGGGGACGCAATGCTCTACTGCCGAGGGTGTTTCCAGAGGGCGGCAGATCGCATGCCGCAATCTCCCACTCGAATTCGGTCGGCAGGCGCTTGCCTGCCCATCGCGCGAAGGCATCGGCCTCGTAGTAGCTGACGTGGCAAACCGGTGCGGCCAGGTCGAGCGGCAGCAGCCCTTCGAGCGACATCATCTGCCACGTGTCGTCGCGCCTATGCCAGTAGAGCGGAGATTGCCATCCTTCGCGGCGAACCGTAGCCCAACCATCCGACAACCAGAGCAAGGGTTGGTGGTAGCCGCCGTCGCTCATGAATCCCAACCATTCTCCATTGGTGATCAGCCGGTCGGCTAGCGCGAAGGGCTGCAGTACTACGGAGTGCATCGGCTGTTCGTTGTCCCAGGCGAAGCTCCGACCGTCATGCCCGACGCTACGGATGCCGCCTGGAAACCCAAGCCAACTCAATGGGTCGGCCTGCGTTGGGGCTTGCCGGGTGCGGGGCTCCTGGTAGGCTGGGTGGAATGGGCTCGCAGCAAACAGGGCGAGAATATCGGTGAGCATCAGCTCCTGATGCTGCTGCTCGTGATTGATGCCGATCTCGGTCAGGCGGGCAATCTCTGCGGTGGGAGCCCGCGTCAGCAACCGCTCCAGCGCGCCGTCGACGTGCGCACGGTAGGCGAGCACGCGTTCGCTGGATGGACGCGAGAGGAGCCCTCGCGACGGGCGGGGCTGCCGGTCTCCTTCGCTCTCGTAATAGGAGTTGAAGCAATAGGCAAAAGCCTCGTCAAACACGCGGTAGTCCAGCGCATGTAAGCGCAGCACGAACGTCTCGAAGAACCATGTCGTATGTGCCAGATGCCACTTAGTTGGGCTGGCGTCGTCCATCGGCTGGATCGTCATGTCTTCGGGAGAAAGCGGCGCGGCGAGTTCAAGCGACAGGTGTCGGGTTCCAAGCAGACGCCGCAGCAGTGCGCCGTCTCCGCACTCTGTTGCGGCCGGGGTCTGTCGCTGTGGTTCAAGTTGAGCCATGGCTGCGACTTTCAGTTCCAACGTTACAGCAAGACGATAACCCGCAACAGCGACAATTAGGTGATCGCAATCGTCAGGCGCGCTCGTTCCGTGGCATCTGCACCGATGCAGCCTGCGCTGCCGATGGGTGTGCAGCATTAGCTTCGCCGCTCTTACCGAGGCCATCTAGGCGATACTCCGTGACCACCGCCGGCTCGTGCAGGATGACGCCTTCGAGCGGGTCGAACGAGCCGCGCCACGGCGCGCGTTCGATGGCCTGGTGGGTATGTTCGTATCCCGCCTGCCAGCGACGACGGATGCCCGAGGCGCTGAAATCGACGTCTTTGGTTTGGTCCTCTTGGTCGAGGCTCGGCGCCAGCAGGCGCAAGACATGCATACGCGTCTGGCAGCCCCAGCTCGCCATCTCCTTTACGGTCTCGCGATTGCGCTCGGTCTCGGGCAGCAGCGCGGCGAGTTCCTTGATAATATGGCGCAAGCGGTGCGTCTGCTTCTGCCGCATGATGTGGTTGGCGACGCGGCTGGAATATTGAATGTCCTTTTGGCGATGCACGACGTCCGCGAGTGTCTCGGGCTCTGGGCCCGTCGGGTTCCACACATGGACGGCGAAGATCAGCAAATTGCGCCGCGGATTGTCGTCGAAGACGATCTCGGTTGGTGTGTTGGAAAGAATGCCACCGTCCCAGTACAGTTCCCCGTCGATGCGGACGGCGGGAAATGCCGGCGGCAAGGCACCTGACGCCAAAATGTGCCGGACATCGAGCTGTTCGCTTTTGGTATCGAAGTACCGCATCTGGCTCGTCCGGACGCAAGCCGCGCCGACGGTCAGCCGCGGTGCCTTGCTGTTGAGCAGCGAGAAGTCCACCAGCTCGTTGAGCGTGTGCATGAGCGGCTCGGTAGAGTAGTAGCCGGCCTGATCGGCGCCAAGGCGGACATTCGGCCCAAAGAACGCCATCGGATTGGGCTTAAAGAACCCGTCGAGGCCGCCGGTGACGATTGACCAGTACGACATAGACTTTTCGATCTGTGGAAAGGCGGACCAGATGTTCCCCGACGTGCTGCGCGTCACCCTGTTCCAGAACTCCTGCAACGCCTCCAGACGTTTTTCCGGCGCATTGCCGACAATCAGACTTGCGTTGATTGCACCAATCGAGGTGCCGATGACCCAATCGGGCTCGAAGCCGGCCTCGTGCATGGCGTGATAGACACCGGCTTGATAGGCACCAAGCGCTCCGCCACCCTGCAGCACCAGCACAAGAGGGCCAACTTCGCTGTTCAGCGACGCCGTCGACTGACCGTTGGGCTTGCCGCTGCCTGACTTACTCATCGTCGCCGCCTCCTGTGAGTTCTGCAGTCGGGCCCAACAGAGATTTTGCCGTCTCCTCATGGGCCAGCCGCCATTGACGGTAACCTCGGCCAAGCTGCACTGATAGGTTGGTGCGAAGATGCTACAGTCGCGGCAACAGTGGAAATGCTCGTTGCACGTGGTTTCGATAGCCAACGAGCATCGATCAATGCGAAGGCTGCCGCCCGTCAGCAGAACCCAACTTCGGGCAGCAATGGCGGTCTTTTGTTTGGCCGTGCGCCGTGGAATCGTGGCCGCCTCAGGCATTAAAGCGCAGCAATCTTATACCAATGGCGCTGCTGGGAAAGGCAAAAGCAATCCCAGCCGCGGAAAGCAGACTGCGGTCGAGGGGCGAGAACGAGCGCGATGAACTATCGAACAGGGGCAGAATTGGCGTCGACGGGTTAAGACAAGGCGCCTCAGCCCTGCAGTGACCTCAATCCCGAAAGAATGTCCTCGATCGGCATGCGGCGACGGAACTCGGGATCGACGAAGCGGGCGGCGATGCGTCCACCATGAGCCACAACGAACGTTGCCGGTATCGGCAGCATCCAGGCATCGTTGTCCTGGAAACGCGCGAGATCGATGCCGCGCGCCTGATAGAGGGCCTTCATGTCCTCACCGATCCAAACCACGAGCCCCAGTTCCATAGCATAGGCGAGATCGATATCGCTCATGACGCGGAACGCGAGCCCGTTGTCTTCGATCATCTTCGCCCGGTAGGCTCCGATTTCCGGGACAACCGAGACCAGTGCGCCGCCGGTCGATTCGATTGCGAGCGTGGCCTGCTTCAAAGCCTGAAGCTCGAGCCGGCAATAGGGGCACCAGTGGCCTCGGTTGAAGCTGACGACGAGCGGTCGCTGGGCATAGAGCTGAGAAATCCGCACCAGGCGGCCGAGGTCGTCGGGCAACATGCCGTCGGGCAGCGTGTCGCCGACAGCGGGAGCCGTGGAGCCCGCGTCCGACACCATGAGGCGCTCGACCATACGGTCGTATGTCATGAGCACGTCGGGAATGATGCGGCGGGAGGCGGCGACGTAGCGATCGATCTGCTCCTGGAGCACGCTGCTCGATGCGCGCGCCTCGACCCAGGCAGCTGCCAGTGCCGACTTCGTATCACCACTCGTCATGCCTCGACCGGTTCTATCTTCCATCCCAATTGCCGTGGACTATAGCCCGATTGCCGATGCGGCACAGGCATTGAAACGAGAGCAAACCGGCATTTCAGGCGTCAAGCCCCCAGCCATCATCTCAATCGTGGCCGGAACAATCGACGGGTACTGCCGAACAAGTCCCTTAGAATGGCTGCAATCCAAGCGTGCTGTTGGCCTGACTTGCAGCGGGGCTGCAATGTCGTATAGTGGAAAGACTTCGCGTCCGGACTTTATTGCAATACGCTTTTTTGAATTCGGTGTCTGGAATGGAGATGCACCAGATCCGATATTTTCTGGCGGTCGGGCGGACCTTGAATTTCACCCAGGCCGCGGACGAATGTCACGTGTCTCAGCCCTCGCTATCGCGCGCCATCATCAAACTCGAGGAGGAACTGGGCGGAGACCTATTCCGGCGCGAACGCGGTCTCACCCACCTGACCGATCTCGGCCGGATGATGCAGCCCCTGCTGCAGCAAACATACGACACTGCAACGTCGGCCAAGACACTGGCGTCCTCCTATCGCAAGGGCGGTACAGCTCCATTGCGGCTCGCCTTGTCAAACACGGTCGACTTGCGGTTGCTGATCGAGCCCCTGTCGAGCCTGATCGAAGGTATGCCAGGTCTCGAATTAAAGTTTTTCCGCGGGACCGCCGGGCAAGTTGCTGAACAGATCAAGGGCGGCGAGTCCGAACTTGGCATCGCGGGGCCACTCGAAGCGGACTGGGAGCGCTTCAAGTCATGGACCTTGTTCCATGGCACATTCCACCTCCTTGTCCACAAGTCTCACCGACTTGCGAGCCAGAAATCAATCGCGCTCAAGGATCTTGCCGGCGAACGGCTCTTGGGACGCCCCTACTGCGAGGTTGCCGATCGGTTCGCAGCGCTCCTCGCCGCCAACGGCATCGAGCAATCGAGCGGCGACATGCTGGCATCCGACACCGATGCGCTTGAGCTGATCAATGCCAACGTCGGCGTTGGGGTTATGCCCGCCACTACGCGTTGCGGTTCTAACCTCAGTTCGATTCCGATCGAGGGGATCGATCTCGATTTTCCGACGTTGCTCTACTCCGTTCATGGACGGCAGCACTCGCCGGCGGCAGCCGGTCTGATCCAACTCGTCCGGGCGGCGAACTGGAGGCAGATTATCGATTCGTTGAAGAGCGTGGACGCTGCGGCAGCTTAAACAATGAAGTCGGCATCCGCCCGTTGACCGGACCCTTTATGACGGAATCCTACCGTGCCCGATCAATCGATTGCAAAGGCTTTGGAGCTGTCAGCCACGCGATGCCGCCAGATGGATGCGCCACTGGTAGACCGCCTGAAGGCCTTCGCAGACGACGTGGCGGCCCTTAGTCCCGAGTTCGCAGCTATCGTCGAGCGCATGATAGGGGTGCTCCGTAAGGCAGGTGTCGGCGAACATGCGCCCCAACCTGGCGAGCCGATGCCATCGTTTGTGCTGCCCGACCAGGATGGCCATCTAGTAGGGCTGCACGACTTCCTCGGGAAGGACCAAGTCGTGCTATCGTTCCATCGCGGCGGCTGGTGTCCTTACTGCAGGATCAATGCCGAAGCGCTAGCCCGGATTGAGCCGGAGGTGAGGGCCCGCCGCGGCAGGGTGGTTGTGATCACGCCTGATGTCGAGCAATTCAACGCGGAGCTTCGCGCCGACACCCGTGCCACGTTTCCGGTACTGACTGACCTCGACAACGCCTTCGCTATGGAACTGAGCCTGGCATTCAAGGTGCCCGAAGAAAAGCGCCAGGCGATGACATCGGCCGGTTGGGACATTGCCTCGTCACAGAACAGCGACGCGTGGATATTGCCAATCCCGGCCACATTTGTAATCGGCACCGACGGTATCGTCAAATCGAGATTCCTCGATCCTGATTACCGAAAGCGCATGACAACCGAGGACATTGTCGCCGCGCTCGAATAATTGTCGGAGCGCACCGCAATTTATCCGGCATCAGGATTTTCGCTTCAATTCGAGCATATGAATATGCTTATCGTGCGCGATTCAGGCCCTAGCTGCGATACGCTGGCGCGCGCATTCGATACCTCGAAGCGACCGGATCGATATATTCTCGCCGTCAGCGTCCCGGTGTGGCTACGCCTTGCGGCCCATTCGGTGAAGTGGCCACTGGAGATGCCGTTGGCCCCTTGCGAGCGTCGTCCCTGGAGCTTGCTGCTCATCGGCAAGTATGGCGGGAAAAATCCCGGCGCTGATTAGGCGTTCCCATCGAGGCGCAGCCATTTACGGTCCAGCAGTTCGATAGCGGTCCGCAATCCGGCAGTCTGCTTCGGCGCGGCCTGCAAGGCACCACCGGCTAGGATCACGAGTTGCAGGATCGTGATCATTCTCATCAGTCTGCTCGAAGCCAATTCTGACATTGCTGATCCTAGTGACCTCTGTTCGCCAAGCTGGCGCGTCAGTGATGTCATCAGACTACGGGCGGGCACCTTCGCACTTCCAATAGTTTGGGTGCATGGATGCGATAGCTCCCGCGCGCATGAAGGGCTCGAAAAAATCAGTTACAAGGGAGCGGACATCGCGTTGCGTAAAGGCGATCGGGACTCCAGATCAAACCAAGCAGCGAAACTGCCAGTTTTTCCCGAGCTCGATACACGGGGGCTATTGGATCGATACATTCGCATTGGCCTCGTGTTGATTTAGCAATTGATCATCGGAAACCGGCAAAACGGTTACGAGGCAAATGAGAACCGAAACCAGCAACTCAAAATCCAAGGAGAACTATCATGACCAAGCTGATCACCACCGTCGCCATCGCCGTCGGGATCCTCGCCACTGGGGCAGCTGCGAACGCCACCCCCAAATACGGCAACGCACTGCGCGAGATCGCTGCGACGCACGGATCCTTTACGCCGCACGGCGTCTGGGACGCGCAGTAATCGGCCGCCGGCGACCAATACCGCCACCAGATCAAAAGGGTAATGACATGCCCCGGAAGTTTTTGGTGGCGGCACTCTTCTCGGCGATCTCGAGCGCGACTGCCGAATTGCACTCACACACGGCCTCTGGCACCTAGATCACTCAAACTACCATTCACGACGGAACACCTTTTAGAGACGAAACCGGACCATTGCCGCCATGGGGACGTTACTGGACGCCCTGGCTAGGAAGGCGGCGGCACTCCCGTTGCGGTCGCCGGTCAGGATGATCGCGGCACGGCGGCTTCGGCCTGGTCAAAGCAGACGGCGCAGACCTAAATCTAGAGGCGGATTCGAATAAACGGAACCGGCCTAATGAGTACGAAGCCTGAGGGGACAGTGGTCGAAACCTCCACGAGTCCGAGTTGATCCCGCAGAGGTTTGCTCGTTGCAACGGCGGGAGCTGCGCTATCGGGCCGTGCTGTCGCCGGCACCCTCGCCGACGTCCCTCCGCGCGAGCCGCTGCTTCGACGAGAAGGGCAATGTTCAACCCGATCGCAAGTCCTTCATCGCGCGGATGGTGACCAACGCCCTGTTCCACTACAACGCCCAGCAAACCTGGAGCGTCGACGCAGAAGGGAGGGTGCGCAATGTCCTGGCGTAGCAGCATCTTGTTGGGTGCAGCCATAGGCACCGCACTCGCCCTTCAAGCCGGCGCGGCCGAATACGGCCGCACGCCGACGCCGGACGAGATCAAGCTTTGGGACATGGATATTCTGCCCGACGGCAAAGGACTTCCCGTCAGGCGCGGAACGGTCGCGCAGGGAAAGTCGGTTGACGCGACCTACTGCGAGGCCTGTCAAGGCGCCCAGGGACAGGGCGGTATCAAGGAACGCCTCGTCGGAGGACAAGGCATGCTTGCTTCCGATAAGCCGATCAAGACCGTCGGCAGTTACTGGCCCTATGCGACGACGCCGTTCGACTATATCGGGCGAGCAATGCCGTACCCCGCCCCCGGGTCGCTCAGCACCGATGATACCTACGCCGTGGCTGCCTACATTCTAAACCTCAATAATATCCTGCCGGACGGCGGAACTCTCGACCAGGACTCCTTGTTAATGGTGCAAATGCCGAACCGTGATGGTTTCATCCCCGAGCCAGAGATCCGGCGATTCATCGCAAGAAAATAGAATTCCCGGCATCAGCAGAAGGCGCCAATCATGATTCGCGGCTACGGCGATCATGCCGCCAACGAGCGAACTTTTCTGGCCTGGGTGCGCACGGGGATTTCCGTGATCGCATTCGGTATAGTCATCGAGCGGTTCAATATTTTCCTGGCTGCCATAGCCGGCGCAACGCAATCCGTCGACGGGCGGCGCGGTCCGATCGAAGTCCCTTCCGGCCATTTCGGCCGCTACGAAGGCATGGCGATGATCCTGGTCGGGCTGGTGTTGATCCTGGCGGCCGCCGCCCGGTTCGTCAGGACCACGCGGTGGCTCGAAGACGATACGCCCCATGCTGCAAGCGATATCCGTTTCGAACTCGTGTTGTCGGCCTCGCTGGTGCTCATCGTCGCGGCGTTCGGTGTCTATTTAGGCGCCGGTTAGGAGTCGGCACTACACCAAGCAGAAAAAAAGAACCTGGAGCGTCGGAAACTCCGCTGACACAAGAATTCACGGCAATTCACTGGCTGCGGTCTTGCAACCGCATCACCATTATCTAGGACCGAAGTCCAGAAGCGTGTAGGCCGGGACGGCTGCCATTACAGTTTCGCCGCATATGAAGGCCCTCATCCTTGATCGCGAGAACTTGCCCTTCCGGCACGTTGAGATGGCGCGTCCGTCTGCCGGCGCAGGGTAGGTACTGGTGAGGATCAAGGCGAGTGCCATCAGTCCCCGCGACCTTAAGATCAAGGGCGGCAGCGCCCCCATGCCCGACAACCGCTTCCGGCAATCCTCGGAATGGATCTCGCTGGCACCGTCGAAGCGGTTGGACGCAGAATCGTTGCATTCAGAGAGGGCGATCCGGTCTACGGTCTGGCCGGAGGTGTCGGGGGTCTTCAAGGGTCACTCGCTGAGTTTGCAGTGGTCGATGCAGATCTGCTCGCGCCCAAGCCGTCTCGGCTCACCATGCGGGAGGCGGCGGCGATCCCGCTCGTGTTCATTACCGCCTGGGAAGGTCTCGTAGACCGTGTTAGAATTCGCGCCTCGCACAAGCTGCTGATCCATGGCGCAGGTGGCGTTGGCCAAATGGCGATCCAGATTGCACATGTTTTTGGCGCCAATGTCTTCGCGGCAGATCGATCTGCGAAGCGAGGGCTGATCGAATCACTGGGCGCGACGGCCATCGACAGCGAGCTGACGTCGGTCGACAGTTACGTCAACGATTACACGGGAGGAGCCGGGTTCGACGTCATCTTCGGCACCATCGGCGGCGCTGCTTTGGATGCGTCATTCAAAGCTGTTCGGCGCTTCGGGCACGTCGTGAGTTCTTTGGGGTGGGGCACGCACTCGCTCGAGCCCCTCTCGGCTAGAGCGGGAACTTATTCGGGAATTTTCACGCTCCTGCCGTTGCTAACCGGTGAGGGCCGCGCGCATCACGGCGAGATTCTGCGCGACGCGACCCGGCTTGCCGAGGCCGGTCGCCTGACGCCCCTGCTCGATCCGCGCCGCTATACGCTCGACACTGCAGCACAAGCCTACCTGGCTTTGGAGCAACGCACCGCCACCGGGAAGGTCGTCATGGACATTGCAGACTAGAGCATTTTCCGGCCAAAGTGGTTCCCGGTTGGGCGAAGAAAATGCGACAAAACAAAGACCTAGAGCCGCGTTCCGATTCCGTAGGAACGGAATGTGCTCTAGGACACTGAAGGCGTCAGTCTAAACTGAACTTTCCCATTTTCGGCGTCGGACGCTAGCGTCTCCGCCAACCTCGACTGCTCGCTGCGGGCCACCTTTCCGGGAGCGCACGACCCGGTGCACAGCTTATTCATTGGTCGGCGGCGGGGTATGGCCTTGGGGTGATGTAGCGAGCCAGGCCTTCCTAGCCGGCGCTTGGTAGGGCCATTTCGTCATCTCGGTGCACCAGGGCGGGGGAGCAGCAGGCAGATAATAGGCTCGGCGCTGAGCAGCCGTCAGACAATGCAATAGACGAGACTTGGCGTATTCAACGAGGGCTTGGCCGGACCTGACGTCCCAGAGCCGGGCGGTATTGTCCCACGAACCGGTGACGACACGCGCACCGTCGGGGCTGAAGGCGATGCTCAACACGCGCGCCGTATGGCCTTTGAGCTCGGCCAGCTCATCGCCCGTGCTGGCATCCCAAAGGCGCGCGGCGTTATCCCCAGGGCGGCCGAGGACCGTCCCCGAGCCGATCATGAAGCGCTTGCCATCGGGGCTGAAGGCAACGGCGCCAATTCCGCCGGCGTGGCCTTTGACCTGCAGCAGCTCCACGCCCGTTTTGGCATCCCAGATCCGTGCGGTGTTGTCGTTGGAGCCAGTTAGAATTCGTCCGCCATCACGGCTGAAGGCGGCGCTTTCGACATTGCCTTGATGCCCTTTCAGCTGCGCCAGCTCGGTTCCCGTCGTAACAGCCCAGACACGCGCGGTTTTGTCGTCGGAGCCGGTCAGTATGCGTGTGCCGTCGGGACTGAAGGCGACACTCTTGACCGCGGCCGCATGGCCCGCGAGCCGTAAGATCTCCGCGCCGGTCTTGGCATCCCAAAGGCGCGCGGTCGCGTCATAGGAGCCGGTCAGGATGTACTCGCCACCGGGGCTGACGGTGATGCTCGTGATTTCTCCCGTATGGCCCTGCAGAACGGAAAGTTCCACCCCGGTCTTCGCGTCCCAGATACGCGCGGATTTGTCCGCCGAGCCAGTCACGGCATGCGCGCCATCGGGGCTGAAGGCAACGCCATGAATGCCGCCAGAATGCCCTTTGAACTGCAAAATTTGCATGCCGGAGCCGACATCCCAAAGCCGCGCGACGCTATCCATAGAGCCGGTGAGAACGCGCGAGCCGTCGGGGCTGAAGGCGACAGACCATACAAGGTCCGCGTGGTTGAGTTGAGCAAGCTCCGATCTCGAATTTACATCCCACAGGCGCGCAGTGCCGTCGTCCGATCCGCTCAAAATGAGCCTGCCGTCGCGACCAAAGGCAACGCTTTCGACATCGCGGTCGTGCCCCCGGAGCACGGCCAATTCAAGGCCCGTCTTTGTGTCCCATAGGCGCACCGACTTGTCGGCCGAGCCGGTGACGACGCGGGTGCCGTCAGGGCTGAATGCGGCGCTCAGAACAAGGTCGGTGTGGCCCTTGAACTGCTCGAGTTCCTGTCCCGTTTTTGCATCCCAAAGGCGCGCGGTCCTGTCGTGCGAGCCGGTTAGAATGCGGGTACCGTCCGGGCTGAAGGCGACGCTTCTGACGATGTTGGTATGGCCCTTCAACTGAGTGAGTGGTGCGCCCGTTTTCGAATCCCAAAGGCGTGCCGTGAAATCAACGGAGCCCGTCAAAAGGCGTGTACCGTCAGGGCTGAAAGCGACGCCTTCGACGCCGCCCGTATGCCCCTTCAATTGGAAAAGTTCGGCCCCTGTCGCCGTATTCCAAAGGCGCGCGGTCCGGTCGTAGGAGCCGGTGAGACATCTGGTGCCATCCGGGCTGAAGGCAACAGTCTTCACGAAGTCTTTATGGCCCTTGAGCACGGCGAGCTCCGTGCCCGCGTTAGCATCCCAGATACGCGCCGTGTTGTCGTCGGAACCCGTCAGAGCCCGAGCGCCGTCGGGGCTGAATACGATGCTGGTGACGCGGTTCTGATGTCCCTTGAATACGGCAATCTCCGTTCCCGTATGCCCATCCCAGAGGCGGGCTGTGTTGTCGTTGGAGCCAGTGAGGATATGCGCGCCATCCGGGCTCAAGGCCGCCGCCCTGACGCCATCCGCATGGCCCGAAACGATGAGACGTTCCCGATATGATTCCAACGCGCGATTGAGCCTTGCTTCGGCCCTCGTCCATAGCGGCCGCGTTCTGCTGGTTTCATCGCTGCTGGCTTGATCGGGAAGAACTTCAAGCACCAGGGCTGCCGCCGTGCCCGGGTCTTCGATTTCAGAGAGCCCGGTTATCAATTGCGATTGCTGCATGAGGGCGGCGTCGCGCACGCTGCGCGCTTGATCGCGTTGCTTGCGAGCTTCGTGACTTTGTAGTGTGGCCTCGTCACGCTGTGCACTCGCTTCCAACCCACGCTCATAGGCAAGGTATCCTAGAGCGGCGGCGATTGCGGCGATTATCGCCAGACACGCGGCCGCGCTATAGGCCGTGCGAAGCGCCCGGCGCTGTTGGCGGACTTCCTCCGAAAGCAAATCTTCCTTCGGAATGCCGCGGATGGTCGAGGAAAGATCTGCCGCCAGGCTGAGAAACGCTTCGTCGGCCTTCCGTCGCTCCTCGCCAACCGTACGGAAGGCGCGGAAGTCGGTCCATTTGGGCTCATGTGCGAATGCGCCTTTGAAAGCTGGCGGCAAAGGCGTCGTATCGGTCCAGATAAAGTCGTTCGAACCCCGGTCCCATTGCAGATTGCCCGCCGTCACCGCGATCAGGAGCGTGTCGCGGCCCTTGTGCTCGAGCCACCAGCGCGCTTCCTCGTTGACCCAATGGGACGCGGCGGCTTCCGGTGAAGCACAGACGATGAGATAGCGCGACCCCGCGAGCGCGCGCTCGATTGACGTCCAGAGTTCGGGCGTGTTCGACAGGCTCGACTCATCCCGGAAAACGCGGACGGCTCGCCGCTGCCACCAGGCTTTGCCGAGGTTCTGCAACCGCCGCTGCAGTTGCCGGACGAAGGGCGTGTCGAGCTTCTGATTGTAGGAGATGAAGGCGTCGTACTGAAATGCTGTTGGCGTCAAAGACTTCCCGCCTGCTCAAAACTCGTGCCTCTCTAACAGGGCCGCTACGCCATCGTTACACGAGAACTTGCAGGCCTTGAAGGCCGGCAGTGTTGCAAAGACGGATTCAATTCGTACTAGAGCTTGTGGAACTCGCTGACGGTTGCTGCGTCACTGACAATACGATCGGCCATCTGCAAAGGCAGGATCCTCCTGCTTGGAAGTTTGCCGCCGTG
>Ga0075030_100003710_pt1 | contig 13834 bp, 9 predicted proteins | sample LitLauG_LLR_2012_FD_71393 | JGI IMG/M metagenome (GOLD analysis project Ga0075030, IMG submission 71393) | Freshwater sediment microbial communities from Pennsylvania, USA - Little Laurel Run_MetaG_LLR_2012 | ecosystem: Environmental > Aquatic > Freshwater > Creek > Sediment | place: USA... | reverse complement strand
GACCGCGCCATTGCGATTCAGTTTCCGGTGGCGAATCAGAAGGTGACGGTTGACCAGACGGTGCAGTTGCGGCTGGAGGTTTTGCGGGCGTTGATTGACCAGGAAGTGATGATGCAGCGAGCTGAGAAGGAAGGGCTGCTGGCGTCGGACTCGGACGTAGAGGCGAAGTTCAACGAATACAAGGCGCCGTATACGAAGGAAGAGTTGGAGAAGGAATTCGAAAAGCGCAAGATGACGGAGGCGGATTTCAAGGCGGAGTTACGGCGGCAGCTCAGCGTAGACAAGCTGTTTTCGAAGGAGATCTTTTCGCGCATTTCAATTTCGGATAACGACATAGCTGCGTTCTACCGATCGAACAAGGCGAACTATAATCTGCCGGAGAACACGATTCATTTGGCGGAAATTCTGGTGACGCCAACGCCCGATCCGAACGTAATCAACTTGAAGAATAGTAAGGCTGCGAACGACCAGCAGGCGCGAGACAAGATCCAGATGATCGCGGCGCGGCTGCAGCAAGGCGAGGACTTTGCCAAGCTGGCAACCGACTATTCGGAAGACTACGACACGGCGGCCAATGGCGGCGACGCAGGTTTCGTGCTGGAATCAACTTTGGAAAAGGGCGCCAATCCGGAATTGCGGCGGATCATCCTGACAATGTCACCGGGGCAGACTTCGCAAGTGATCCACACACCGGAAGGTTACCGAATTATCAAGGTGCTTTCGAAAGAGACCGCTGGACAGAGGCAGCTTACAGATCCGCGAGTCCAAGAGCAGATCAGGAGCGAGTTGTTCACGGGTAAACAGCAGATGCTGCGGGCGGCATTCTACGAAGTGGCTCGCAGCGAGGCGAAGATCACGAACTACTACGCGCGGGCGGTGCTGGAAAACCGCGATAAGAAGTAGCTTCGTTCAACTTCCAAAACAATGTCCAATCCGTGGTTAGGCGTTCCGCTGGAAGACTACGAAGGGCACATGAACTCGGCGGGGGTGCAGCAGTTGGGTGCCCTGGCGGAGCTTTTTGCGGAGGCGCTAAGACAGTGCAAGCCAAGTTCGCTGGCGGTGCTTGGTGTGGCTGGCGGGAACGGGCTGGATCGGATTGACACAAGCGTTACGCGCCGCGTGGTGGGAGTGGACATCAATCAGCGGTATCTGGATGAGGTGCGGCAGCGATTTGCGCAGCTTCGGGGGCTAGAACTGCATTGCGTGGATTTGGCCGCGCAGCGGCTTACGTTAGAACCCGTGGCACTTGTCCATGCGGCGCTGGTTTTTGAGCATGCCGGGGTTGGTTTGTGTTTGGATAACGCGGTGGCTCTAGTGGAAGCAGGCGGCGCTTTGGCAGTGGTGCTGCAATTGCCAAGCCAGGTGGCGCAAGGGGTAGGGGCTAGTCAATTCGCCTCACTGCAGACGCTGAAGACAAACTTCAAGATGATTGATCCGCGATGGCTTGAACAGGAATTGCAAGGCCATGGGTTTCGCCTGACTAGTCAAACGCAGCGTGGGCTGACAGCGGGCAAAGGCTTCTGGATGGGCCTGTTCTCAAAACGCGGTATCAACCCATAGGTTCAACATTTGCAGGAGAAGGAAGCCCAGACACACGTATAGTTTGGCATCGGGAGAACGAACAGTGAGCGAGGGCGAACTGGAGCTCAGGGCCTTGGATTTACGCTACAGCCTCCTGGGATTTTGACTGCATGGGCTCTTCTTCGAGGGCTTCTTGCAGCATTCGGTTCATCTGATTGGGGCTGAGGCCAGCCATGTAGTCTTGCAATCGCAGCTTTGAAAAAACGGACCCAAGGCCAGGGACGTCGACGCCTGGCAGACCACGGTGTTTGGCCAGAAGGACCGTTTTAACAGCGATTCGCAAGACTTCTTCTTCCTTTTGTTTGCGCTCGGTTTCTTCTTTTAGCTTGCGGGCGGTTTGGATTCGTTCGAGTTCGGCGGTCTCGCGCTCGCGACGCCGAGTGAGTCTGTTCTCTTGCAGCGCTAAATTGCGGAGTTCTTTTTCGTGCTGCCGGCGCACTTCCAGAATCAGCGCCGATTCAGCTTCGGGTTCCGCAAGCGAGGGATTTTCTTCGATCAGTTGCTGGCTGCCGAGAGCGATGATGGCTTGTTCGAGGCCAGGAATGCGATTTAGCCTCCAGCGGATGTCCGTGATGGATTGGGTGAGAGCGGACTCTTCCGGCCCAACGGGCTCGTACATCTTTTCGTAGGAGGCGACGTGGGCGGCATAACGGCCAGCCTCGGCTTCAGTGGCGAACAGAATAGAATTGCCCGTCAAATTGCATTTGACGGCGTTGAGTCTAGTTTTGGATTTGCCTGCCTCACTGGTAGGCCCCGTCGATTTCTGAGCATTCTCCCGATTGGCTGCTAGTCTTGCGGCTGAGATTGGTTCTTTTTCGTTGTTCGTTGTGTCGGACATGATTTACTCCTTTAACTAAATCCCAGTGGGGATGAGGGGGGAAGGCTCCAAGCACCTTGATCGCGCACTAGGTCTTACTCGCTTTTGATTTTTGCGTGCGAAGGCAGCGGTCAAGAGTAGGCGGAAAGTGTATATTTTTCTATAAGCAGCTGATTGCAGGACAGTTACCGCCCGAAAAATAAATATTCCCGATCTGTGACCGCGAAAATATGATGCCGAGAATATACTTTATTTCTAGCGTTCTTGCGAGTGCCAGCGGGCAGAGAGACCCTGCGGAGTATGCGCCCCAAGTCTCTGAGCACGACTCGCTACCAAGTACTCAACGTAGTAGGCGAGGCCGTTGTACGAAAGGTCAAATTTGGGGGCTAGGATCAAGCAATCGCCGCCGGGCGAAACCCGATATTAGGAAGCACGACCGGGAGAGTGGGTCGTGCGGGGGTGTCGATTTTTGGCGAAGAAAACTGGCCGGACCCAGACGATCTACTGCTTGTCGTAAACAAGCGTCCCTATGTCAGTTTGCCGATCTGGACTCGACCACGAATTGGTGATGATCCTTCCATTGCTGCTCAGTTGCATAGAGCCTTCCGCGAAGACTTTACCACCAAGTTTCGTTACAATCACAAACTCGCGATTTCCAACAGCCCGCACGGCGCAGGTGGTGCCCGCTGGAACTTGACGCCCACGCACCGCGGCTTCGCCCCCATCGAGCGGTGCGTCGATTTGCTGGCTCGCGCTCGGATAGCCGATGTGCAAGGCTTGATCGTCGAGTCGCAGGGTCATGTCGGCATGCTGCTGAAGGTATCTCATATCTCGCCACTCGCCTGCAAAGCCATAGGACCCGGACAATCGCGAATAGATGATTTGAGATGTAATCGCGGGTTCCTTCGGTCGGAACTCGGTCATCGTCGTCGTCAAAGTCTTCCCGTCATTCGAAAGCTCGTCATGAGTGGCCCTCGTCTTTACGCCATTCTCCTTAACATTTATGTCTAGCGCCGTAGCGCCATTGGTTGCGCAGGCTATCGTGAGATTGCTCTCAATCTGTCGATCCTTTCCATCGCAGTGAAGAGTGCGACTGGAATTTACACTGAAGCGATACTCGCCGTCGACCGAACTCGAGATGGTCAAAACCTGGCCATGATAAGTACTCTTAGTGAGGTTCAGTCTCCATAGGCCATTCCAGTCTGGAAAGGGCGCGCGGCAGCCCAGTGCGGCCACTACGGCGCAAAAAACGATACAAGCTGATCTTGCGTTTCGCATTGATTTGCCCTCTGCGGAACTCTGACGCCCCAAAGCTTGGGGGACTTAGTGGGAACTGGGGTCGCCCCGACTACCGTATGGTGTCCACCAGCGATTGAAGCATTTTGTTCAGCTCTTCATCGCGCTGGCGAAGTTCTTCAATCTTCTGCACGGAGTGAAGAACGGTGGTGTGATGTTTTCCGCCGAAATAGCGGCCGATTTCCGGCAGCGACGCGTGCGTCAGTTCTTTGGCCAAATACATGGCCACTTGGCGAGGATAGGCGATTTGGCGCGTATTGCTCTTCATCTTGATCTGCGCAGGCTGCATGTTGAAGCGTTCAGCCACCGCGCGCACGATGGAATCGACCGAAATCTTTCGCTCCGGCGCTGAGTTCAAATGCTTGAGCGCCTGTTGGGCCATCGATAAAGAGATCGGTGTGCCTGTCATGGATGAAACGGCGATCAGGCGAGTGAGCGCGCCTTCCAGTTCGCGAACGTTCGACTTAGTCTTGGTGGCGATGAAGACGCGCACGTCTTGCGGGAGTGCGATGCCTTCAGATTCGGCCTTCTTGTCAAGAATGGCCATCTTGGTTTCGAGGTCTGGCGCTTGCACATCCACCATCAATCCCCATTCGAAGCGCGACCGTAACCGTTCCACCAATCCAGGCAGTTGGCCCGGCGCGCAATCGCTCGAAATCACAATCTGTTTGCGGTGATCGTACAACTCGTTGAACGTGTGGAAGAACTCTTCCTGCGTCCGCTCTTTGCCGGCTATCACTTGGATATCGTCGATCAGAAGAACGTCGGCAGACCGGTAATGCCGGTGAAATAGCGGCATCCGGTCGAGCTTGATGGAGGCAACCATTTCGTTGATGAAACGTTCGCTCGATGTGTAGACGACGTTCAGACCCGAAAAGTGGTCGAGCAAGCTGCGGCCAATGGCGTGCATCAAATGAGTTTTGCCCACTCCTACGCCGCCATAAATGAAGAGCGGGTTGTAGCTTTTAGAGGGCATGGTTGCGACTGCATGGGCGGCGGCATGAGCGAGTTGGTTCGACGGTCCGACAACGTACGCGTCAAAGGTCAGACGAGGATTCAACCAACTGGCCGTACTTTCAAAAAGCGATTCGGGCGAAGGAAACTGCGCCGAGATGGACGGGGAACTAGCGGACCCTCCGCCTGAGGAAGCAGAGGCGGCCAAAGACAATGGCTGGCTGCTGTATTGCAGCTTACGCACGGGCAGCTCCAATTCTCGAATGACGTCGAGAATTTGCGATGAGTATTCCTGCTGGATCCACGCTTCGGTGGTGGGATTGGGGACTTTGACAGTCAGCTCCCCGTTTTCGAATGAGGCTAAAGCGGTTCCGGAGATCCAATTCTGGTAGGCACCTTCTCCGAGCTTTGTAGCGAGTCGCCCCTTAATTTGTTCCCAAGCGTCAGCCAAGTTCGCGCGTTTTCCTCCAAGCGTAATCGATCCTCAAAAAAGGAAAAAGATTTCCACACGTTTTCCACGTATGTGGAAAAGCCTGAACGATCGCATGCCGGGTTGGGGCTGGACTGCCAAGCGGTGCGCTGGCAGATTCGAACTGTGGGAAACTCATTCCGCTTCTTGCGGACCAACTCAGAATAACACAGGGAATAGATTTTGAAATAGAAATCTGATGTTTTTGTAACACGCTTATAATCAATGGGTTGCGCATAGGATAATCGAAAGTTTGCGGGCCAATTTGGGGGTTTTGGGCGTGCGGATCGACGTAAAAGATCAACTGTTGCAAGCAGATGAATTGACTTCCGAACAAGATCATTAGAGAATGTCAATTGGGCTTCTTGCAGTACTTAAGCGGGAGTAACTCAGCTGGTAGAGTGCAACCTTGCCAAGGTTGATGTCGCGGGTTCGAATCCCGTCTCCCGCTCCAGATAACACGTAGCCCATTTTTCCTACCCCTTCTCGGCCCGTCTAAATGTAAGCAGGTTCACACTTCGTGTAGTTCCCCCCGTAGTGCGCCGATAGATCTCACACAGGCACTCGTGTGTTAAAACGCCGGAACTGGAGTTGCGTGAGTAGCGCGCTTGCGATCTTAGTCGCGAGCCACGCTGCTCCTGTGCACTCGCAGCCTGTGTTGACAACAGTTGCCGCGGTACGCTCGCTCAGCGTCGTCGAAGCCAGCAAGCATTTGCCGCTGCACCTGCGCGGGGTTGTCACGACCCCGAACTCATGGCGTAACAGCTTTTTCTTGCAAGACGCCACAGCCGGCATCGCCGTGGACCTGGAAGACACCAAGTCGCAGTACCAGGCCGGTGACCTGGTGGAAATCGAAGGCACGACGCTGCCAGGATGGTTTGCCCCGTCCGTCATGGCGAAGACGGCTAAAGTGGTAGGCCGTGCCCCCGAACCGAGCGCTCGGCTATTTAGGCTAAGCGAACTGACTGGCGGAGATCAGGATAGCCAGTGGATTGAATTGATCGGTTTAGTGCGCTCGGCAGAGCCACAGCTAGTCTGGGATCATAACGTGCTTGTACTGAATCTGGCCACGGGCGACCGGGAACTCAGCGTAAGGGTCATCAACTATGCGGGAGACTATGCCGGACTTGTGGATTCGGTGGTGAGGGTGAAAGGCGCTTGCGGCACGATTTATAACGATAGGCGGCAATTGGTGGGTGTAAAGCTCATTGTCCCCAGCCTGCGAGAGATCGCCGTCGTCACGCCGGGCTACCGCAATCCTTACGAAGCACCCTTGAGGGAATTAAACGCTCTTTTGCAATTCGGACAAGGCAGCGCCCCTTTCCACAGCATTCGCGTGCGGGGAACAGTTACTTTCCAGATACCCGGAAAAGAACTCTATATTCAGAAGGGCGAATTGGCTCTCAAGATCAACACGAAAAACTTTGATCACGTAGCTCCGGGAACTGAGATTGAAGCGGCCGGTTTCGGAGCGCTAGGCACCTATTCGCCGGAATTGCAGGATGCCGTCTTTCGGGTAATCGGGCACACAGCGCCAATTAAACCTCGCCAAGTGAACAACGTCGAAGTCGCAGAAACCACGTCGACCGGCTTTTACGTCCCGTACGACGGCCAACTCGTTCAGATCGAAGGAACGACGGTAGAGCATACCGAAGGCGCTACTCAGCACCAATTCCTGGTAAAGATGGGGAGACGACTCGTACCCGTAAAACTGGAAAGAAGCGCCAGCGCCAGTGAAGAAACTGCTCTGCCTGGTTCGCTGGTTAAGGTGACGGGCATTTGCGCCGCCACAAAAGACCGCAACGGCGATCCGGAATCGTTCGAGATCCTCGCCCGGTCGGCAGAGGATTTTCAGGTGATTGCACCGCCTTCGTGGTGGACGACCCAACATGTGAGCGGCCTGCTGATAGTAGTGAGCTTTGCCATCCTCTTGGCGTCCGCCTGGATATACCTTCAGCGAAAACGGATTGAGCAACAAGGGAATGCCCTTGAACAGTCTTTGCAAACTCGTCACGAAGTTTTGAACAATGTTCCACTCTTGGCTGTCGCCGTAGGCTTGGATGGACGTGTGCTTGCGTGCAATAGCCTGCTCTCCCAATTGCTTGGTCAACCGGCCGAGCAGGTGGTTGGAGTTCATTGGAAGACTCAGTTTGTAACATCTGAAATCCCCAAAAATGTCAGCGACGAGCAGACGGGCGTTGCACATGAAGAGTACGTACGGGCTTTTGATGGATCTGACCGGCACATTTCCTGGTTTGACACAGCTATGCACGACAGCAAAGGCCAACTCGTCGGCAGATTGTCAATGGGCGAAGATATTTCCGAAAGAAAGCGGAGGGAGGCAAAGCTGAGCCAGGCTGTCGAATTGGCCAACGCAGCAAGCCGTGCCAAGAGCGAGTTTCTGGCGAATATGAGCCACGAGATCCGCACTCCGATGAACGGTGTCATCGGTATGACTGAGTTGGTGCTTGATACCGATCTCAATGCCGAACAGCGCGAAAATCTCGAGATGGTGCGCAGTTCCGCCGATGGCTTGCTGAACCTGATCAACGAGATTCTCGACTATTCAAAGATCGAATCCGGCAAGCTGACTCTCGAACCCATCGAATTCCAATTAGAGGATGCGCTCTTCCAAGCGCTGGGACCGTTGGCCTTGCAGGCGCATCGCAAAGGCTTGGAGCTGGTCTGGAACATTGAGCCGACTGTGCCAGAGAGGCTGTTTGGCGATCCCGGACGGCTGCGTCAAGTGTTGATCAATCTACTGGGCAACGCTATCAAGTTCACAAAATTGGGCGAGGTAGGGCTGCAGGTTACTCTGGATTCGCGCAATGAAGACGAGGTCGAACTGCACTTCATGGTGCATGATTCGGGCATTGGCGTGTCAGCCGATAAACAAGCCAAGATCTTCGAAGCCTTCTCTCAGGCGGACGGCTCCATCACTCGCGAGTTCGGCGGGACGGGCCTGGGCTTGAGCATCAGTTCGCGTCTGGTCAACTTATTTGGCGGCAAAATCTGGGTCGAAAGCGAGCCGGGAAAAGGCAGCATCTTCCATTTCACGGCCCAATTGCGGGCGCTCCCGTCTCAACTTCCCGCGCCGGCCCCGGCCTTTCTCGCGGGCCTACGCGTCCTGATCGTCGACGATAATCCCGTCAATCTTGAAATGCTCCAGTCAACTCTCAGAAATTGGCGGGCAACGGTAAGCATGGCCCAGGATGGACTTCAGGCTCTGGAAGAGTTCGAACGCTCCCAGCAGAACGCCGAACCTTATCATTTGGTGATCCTGGACGACCGGATGTCGGGTCTAGACGGTTTCGCGGTCGCTGAGCGCATACGAAGCATCGCTCAGTCTGAAGAGACGAAGCTAATCCTATTAACGGCCCATGGCCAACTCGGCGACGCAATACGCTGCAAGGAAGTCGGCATTGAGGGCTACTTGCGAAAGCCAATCAAGCGAAGCGCGCTGCTACAAGCTATTGCGGATGTCTTGGGGATGGCGGAGTCAGAACCGGTGGACCGCCGCTTGGTCACTCGTCACACCATCCAAGAAGTCCACAGGCGGATTCTTTTGGCGGAAGATAACCCGGTGAACCAGCGCTTGGCGGTGAAGATTCTCGAAAAACAAGGACACTTCGTGCGCGTTGCAAATAACGGCAGAGAGGCGGTAGACAGCGTGGCCCACGAGGCGTTTGATCTAGTGCTGATGGACGTGCAGATGCCCGTGCTGAGTGGATTGGAAGCGGCCGCCCTCATTCGGGAAAGGGAGAAAGTGAGCGGGCAACGCACTCGAATCATCGCGCTGACTGCCAACGCCATGAGCGGCGATCGCGAGAAATGTCTAGCTGCGGGCATGGACGGGTATCTTTCAAAGCCGATCCGGGTTGAAGAACTGCTCGCAGTTCTGTAGAGCTTGGCTATTCGCCTGAATCGGTGCTGACTTTGAGCACAGCCAGAAATGCTTCCTGCGGAATTTCCACGCGACCCACGCGTTTCATGCGGCGTTTGCCTTCCTTCTGTTTCTCTAGAAGTTTGCGTTTGCGCGAAATATCGCCGCCGTAACATTTGGCAAGCACGTTCTTGCGCATCGCCGCAATGGTTTCGCGGGCAATAATCTTGTTCCCGATGGCAGCCTGCAAAGCAACTTCGAACATCTGCCGCGGAATTAGTTTCCGCAAGCGTTCGATCAGCGTCTTTCCGCGTTCGTAGGCAAAATCGCGATGGACGATCATCCCCAGAGCGTCGACCGGTTCGCCGGCAACCAGAACATCCATCTTCACCATGGGCGAAACGCGATAACCCGACAAATGATAGTCCAATGAAGCATAGCCACGGCTGGCCGATTTGAGACGATCGTAGAAATCAAGTACGATTTCGTTCAACGGCATTTCGTACATCAGCAGCACACGGCCACCGCCAATATATTCGAACTTCTTTTGCACACCGCGCTTTTCTTCGAGCAGTTTTAGAATTTCGCCAATATACTCTTCGCGGGTGATCACCGTCGCGTCGATGATCGGTTCTTCAATCTTTTCGATATTCGTCGGATCGGGGAACTTCTGCGGATTATCGACTTCCACCAGATCGCCATTGGTGGTCGTCACTCGATAGCGAACGCCGGGCGCAGTGGTGATGAGATCGATTTGGAACTCGCGCTCAAGCCGTTCTTGAACAATTTCCAAGTGCAGCAAACCAAGAAAGCCGCAGCGAAACCCAAATCCGAGCGCCACCGAGTTTTCGGGCTCAAAGTTAAACGCGCTGTCGTTCAGGCGAAGCTTTTCCAGCGCATCGCGTAGAAGTCCATGCTCGTGTGACTCAATCGGATATAAGCCGGCGAATACCATCGGCTTGATTTCCTGAAAACCGGGTAACGGCTCTTTGACCGTAGTCGGCTCATCGGTAATGGTGTCGCCTATCATGGCGTCTGAAACGGTTTTGATGTTCGCAAACATAAAGCCCGCTTCGCCCGCGCCGAGTTCATCGCAGGGAATAGGCTTCGGCGACTGGTAGCCAACGCCGTCCACTTCATGCACCTTGCCGTTTGACCAAAGACGAATTTTCTGCCCCTTGCGCAAAGTGCCATCGACGATACGCGTGAGAATGATAACGCCGCGATAGGGATCGAACCATGAATCGAAGATCAGCGCGCGGAGTGGCGCATTTGGATCGCCTTTGGGGGCGGGTACTTTCTTGACTATCTCTTCGAGGATCTCCTTGATGCCGACGCCGTTCTTAGCGCTCGCTAGAACTGCTTCGCTGGCATCCAGTCCAACCAATTGTTCGATCTGCTCACGAATGCGTTCCGGCTCGGCCGAAGGCAAATCAATCTTGTTGATGACGGGGATGATTTCCAGATTGTGATTGAGCGCCAGGTAGGTGTTGGCCAAGGTTTGCGCTTCGACGCCTTGCGACGCGTCCACCACCAGCAACGCGCCTTCGCAAGCTTGCAAACTGCGCGAGACTTCGTATGTAAAATCGACGTGGCCGGGCGTATCAATGAGATTCAGTTCGTAAAGATTGCCGTCGTCGGCTTTGTAATTAAGACGAACGGCGTGGGCTTTGATGGTGATGCCGCGTTCGCGCTCGAGGTCCATGCTGTCGAGAACCTGTGCCATCATTTCGCGTTGTGACAAAGCGCCAGTAAACTCCAGCAAGCGGTCGGCTAGCGTGGATTTACCGTGGTCGATGTGCGCAATGATAGAGAAATTACGTATGAAGCGGGGGTCCATGTTGCGGTAGACTGAGGGATAAACTCCAAGTATCCCATAGCGAGTGGTCCGCCTCCGTATTCATGTCATACCAGACTTTCCAAGGCTCGCTCGACGCCAGCAATCTGCGAATCGCAGTGATCGTAAGCCGTTTCAACGAGTTCATAACCGAGCAACTCTCTAAGGGCGCTTTGCAAGTGCTCGAAAAACACGGCTGCCTGCCGGAGAATGTTTTCTTCGTAAAAGTGCCGGGCGCCTGGGAACTGGCAGCCGCTGCGAAACATATCGCCCCTAAATGTGACGCCATTATTGCATTGGGGGCGGTGGTGCGCGGTGATACACCGCACTTCGACTACGTCGCCGGCGGTGCGGCGGATGGGTTGAACCGTGTAACGCTCGATACCGGTGTACCTGTGGCTTTTGGCGTTTTGACAACAGACGACATGCAACAAGCAATGGACCGCGCCGGCGGCAAAAGCGGGAATAAAGGCGCGGAAGCGGCGGAAGTGGCGATTGAACTGGCAAACCTAGTGAAGCAGTTGAAGGAAATTCGATAGTTATGGCAGCTCGCCACAGATCACGAACGCGCGCGTTGCAAGTTTTGTTTGAGTGGGATTTGCGCGGAGAGCCGATTGATGGCGCCATTGCGCATTACTACGACACACTTCACTCTGAGGAAACACAAAGTTCCGTGCAATTGAAACCAGATAAGTTTATGGAAGAGCTGGCTCGCGGCACGGTGGCGAATGCCGCGGCGATCGACAAAAAGATCGAGGCGAAAGCGGCGAACTGGCGCCTGGAACGCATGGCGATTGTGGACCGCAATATCCTTCGCTTGGCAATCTACGAACTGGAGCGGAACGAATTGCCCGGGCCAGTGGTCATTGATGAGGCTTTAGAGCTGGCGCGGCAATTTTCCGGCGATGAATCGCTTTCGTTCATTAACGGCGTGCTCGACGCGGTTCATCGCTCTAGCGGACAGTAAACGAGAATCGCGCGAGGCCAGCGTTGTTGGATGTATCGAACACTCGAACCACCAACAAATGTTCGCCGTCTTTGAGATTCTCCAGGCGCAGGTGAAAGCGCTGATGCGGTGAGTCTGTCACTCCATCCACTGCCTCAATCGGCTGCCAAAAGCCAATTAGATCGATGGCATATTCACAAAGACGCAACGGGCTGGTTTTGTCCTCGGCAGTGATTTCGGCGTCAAGTGTGGTGCCGTTCTGAGTGACTCTGCCGATGGAAACGGCGGGTGGCGTGTTGTCGATGAGGACAGGTGAGCTCACCAGTTCCGACTGCAGCGCGAACTCAACTGAATTTGCGGGTGAATCCGAAGCGAGGATTTTGAAATAGTAACGGCCATCGGCAAAAAGATCGGGATCGATGAGAAACGAATTTTCAAATATGCGGCTTCGGATGAGATGCCAACTTGTTTCTTCTTCCGCTCGAAAGTAGAGCGAATAGACGAGCCGGTCGGAATCGGGGTCGTCTGCTTGCCAGGAAATTTGAGTCTGGGCGGCTTGCATGCGAGAGGTGGATTGGGAAGCGGACGAAGATGAACTGGCTGCTGGCGCTTCACCCGTATCGGTGACAGTAATTGAATAAGCCGCAGAAGAACTGGCCGCCGTATTGCCCGACTTTTGCGGCGTGCTGGAAAGAACCGACATCACGGTGATGCTATGGACAGCCGGCGGCCCATTGCGTGGCAGATAGGGAATATCGACCGCAGAAACTGTTGCAGTGCTAGCGACGGGCCATTCGGCGCGCCATTGCAGGAAGCGAGCGGCGGGGCTGGTGATCAGGACTTGCCTAGGATCGTTCAACGGCTCGGACCAGGCGCTCCAGGTGCTATCAGGACGCGCGGAGTTGCCGGTGCGCGTGCGAAATGCAATTTTCTCGCCGCCGCCATGCCATTGCAGATGGCCCCAGCGAGCGACGCTGATGGAGTCGTGCACCTCCGATTCATATGAGGAAGGTGCGCTGCCGGTTGCCCCGAAGGCAACGAGTCGAGCGGGGTTGCTCATGGCTGCTAACAGACCATCGTTTGATTTGAAGAGGCGCGTAGTCTCGCCATTTCCGGGTTCGGAGATGAGTGTGGTTTGGTGATTATGCCAGCGGTAGATCCGCCCGTTGGCGTCAGTTGAAAAGAGAAGGTCGTCGCCGTCAAGGAGAAGATCGTAGACATTTTCTTCTTTAGACGTTCTGATAGTTTCCACACTGCCATTCGGCGAGATCCGGTAAATGGCCGATTTTTCCAGGCCAGCCGTTTCGCTCACAGGGGCGGTCGCGGTTCCGCTCGCCGACTGCGCAGTCGTATTTGGCCGACCGGAATCGCTCGGGATTCTTACGCCGCCTTGCTCATTTTCCTTGGCCTCGTTGACTGTGATCACGGTGGGCGTCGTTGCTACGACTGCGGTGCTTGTCGACGTTGTCGTCGAAGTACCACCGGTTCGGGTCGAAAGTGCACCCCCCATCGCTGCCACGTAAATGAACCCGCTCGCGTCGGTCACGATGGCACGTATTTCAGGTAACGAGGAGTCGTAAAGAACGTTAGCTTTGCCAGGCGCACTAATTTCGTAAATCAGACCGTTCGGATCTGTACCCGCTAATACGTGACCGTTAGCGGCGAGAGCCAAGGCAGTCACGTTGGCTTGTCCTGTTTCGAAAAGCAGTTCAGGTGTTGCAGAGCCGGACGCAAGACGGTAGACGCGGCCGGGTTCACCAGTCGCTATATAGAGTTCGCCTTGCGGCCCAAGCTGTAGCGCCCAGATATACTTTGCGGCCGCTCTCCATAGCTCTTTCGCATTCGATCCTTCGATGCGGTAAACGCTGCCATTCGGGGAACTACCGGCGTACAGAACGCCTTTAGAATCTGAAGTAATTGCGAAAACTTCGCTTTGCGGCACCGACCAAGCGAGCGCAGACTTGCCATCAGGCGCCACTTTGTAGATCTTGCCCGAATGACCCGTCGCGGCAAACATGCTTCCGCCGGGAGCGCGGGCGATGGACCAGAGA
>Ga0075030_100003709_pt1 | contig 13835 bp, 10 predicted proteins | sample LitLauG_LLR_2012_FD_71393 | JGI IMG/M metagenome (GOLD analysis project Ga0075030, IMG submission 71393) | Freshwater sediment microbial communities from Pennsylvania, USA - Little Laurel Run_MetaG_LLR_2012 | ecosystem: Environmental > Aquatic > Freshwater > Creek > Sediment | place: USA... | reverse complement strand
TCGTGCTCCGGCCGCAGCGCCTCGGGCCGCGTGTTGCCGCGCAGCTCCACCGTGCGCGACTCGTCCGGCGCATGGCGCCAGGCCCGCTCCACCGACTCGGCACGCACGCCCGGCGCGGCCGCCGCCAGCAGCAACCAGAGCACCGCGGTTCGGGCGCGGAACCAGGGCGGCGGTTCGCGCCTGCCGCCACGCGACATCGAAGAACCCTTCATGGAGATCCTCCTGTCCGGCGATTGCCTGGTTGCCGGGATTCCGGCGCGGTGGCGCCAAACGCCTCGCGCAGCGATCGTGCCGGTGATGGCCAAAGACCAAATGAAAATGATGGCGAAATCTTAGCGCCCGAGCGGCGCCGCGCGATAGTGGCCGCGGGTCACTTGACATGGTGGCGAACCGCGTTAACACATTGATTTCGCGAATGAAAGCCGCGTACGTAGCAATCCCTCCGGAGCCGGGACCGGGGCGCGCTTGCGCCGGCGCGGCGCGGCGCAGTGCACAATTCCTTGATGCACTGCATGACCCGGCGCGCGACTGCGCCCAGAATGCCTGTTGGCCCCTCCAGGCAATGGCTCCCCGCCTAGCAGACCCACGATGTCGGCGGATACCGATCACGCCGCGGCGGCCGTAGAGCGCCCGGCGCAAGAGCGATTTGCGATGGCGGCCCGCAGGGCGACCCTGCGGGCCTGGCTGGGCTATGCGGCCGCCCTGTGCCTCTTCGGCCTGCTGGGCGCCGGCGTGCTGCGCCAGCAGCACGCGCAGAGCGATGCCCTGACGCGGGCCGCGGCCGAGCAGGAACTGCACCTCATCGCGCTGGCCGTGCAGGGCGCCCTGCAGCGGGCCGAAGCGCAGGCCGCCGCCGACCTGGTGAAGGCCTGGGGCGGTTCGAGCCGCCAGGTGGTCGAGCTGTACCTCATCGCCGGCGATGGCCAGACGCTCGCCGAATACCACCGCGATGCGCCGCCGACGGAGACCCTGCGCCTGTCGAGCGGCGTCGCGTATGGCAACTCGGGCCTGGCGATCATCAAGCTGGTCTACGACCTCGGCCCGGCCCAGGCGGCACAGCTGCGCTTCGATGCCAGCCTGGTCGCGCTGTACGGGCTCTCGGCGCTGGCCGCGGCGGTGTTCGTTCAGCTGGGCCTCGACCGGCGCAAGGCCTTGCACCAGTTGCGCCAGGCCTCGGTCCAGCTCGACCGCTATTTCCACTATGCGCTCGACCTGTTCGTCATCGGCGGAATCGACGGCCGGATGCGCCGGCTCAATCCGCAATGGCAGGCGGTGCTCGGCTACCCGCCCGCCGAGCTCGAGGGCAAGCCGATCCTGCGGCTGGCCCACCCGGACGAGATCGAGGCCATGCGCACCGTCTTCCAGCGCCTGGCGCAAGGCGAGACGGTCACCGACTACACCTGCCGCCTGCGCCACCGCGACGGCAGCTACCGCTGGATCGAGTGGCAGGTCCGGCCCGAAGGCAGCGCGATCTACGCCGCGGCGCGCGACGTCAGCGCGCGCCGCGCACAGGAAGCCGAGATCCGCGACCTGACCCGCATCTACTCGACGCTCAAGGAGACCAACCAGAACATCCTGCGCAGCACCAGCGAGGCGGCCCTGCTGCACGACGTCTGCCGCATCGCGGTCGACTTCGGCGGCATGAAGCTGGCCTGGATCGGCAAGGAGGAAGCGGGCACCGGCCGCCTGTTGCCGGTGGCACGCTACGGCGCGCGCGCCGCGCTGCTCGACCGCATCGTCTTCTCGACGCGCGAGGACGTGGCCGAAGGCCGCGGACCGGCGGGCCGGACCTTCCGCCAGGGCGAACCGACCTTCGTCAACGACTGGCGCAACGAGCGCAGTCTCGACTTCTGGCGCGAACACCATCCGGAGTGGGACTGGGGATCGAGCGCGGCGCTGCCGATCCGCCGCGACGGGCGGACCCATGCCGTGCTGAGCTTCTATGACGACGTGCCGCATTCGTTCTCGCACGAGATCGTCGAGCTGCTGCGCGAGATGGCCACCGACATCGAGTACGCCCTGCTGCGCCTGGATCTGGAGGCGCACAAGCACGCCGCCGAGGAGGCGGCGCGCATCGCGGCGATCGCCTTCGAGACGCCCGAGCCGATGATCGTGATGGATGCGCAGGGCGACATCCTGCGCGTCAACGCGGCGTTCTCGCGCACCACCGGATACGCCCAGGACGAGGTCGCCGGGCGCAGCCCGACGGTGCTGCAGTCGGGCCGCCATCCGCCGGAATTCTTCGCCGAGTTGTGGCAGACCGTGCGCGCCACCGGGCACTGGCAGGGCGAGATCTGGGACCGGCGCAAGAACGGCGAGGTGTACCCCAAATGGCTGACCGTCTCCAGCGTCCGCTCGCAGGACGGCGCCATCACGCACTACGTCGGGAGCTTCGCCGACATCTCGGAGCGCAAGGAGGCCGCCGAGGCGATCTCGCGTCTGGCCTACTACGACTCGCTGACCGCCCTGCCCAACCGCCAGCTGATGATGGACCGGCTCAAGCGCGCGCTGCGCTTCAGCGGCCGCTCCGGCCGCTACGGCGCGGTGCTGTTCCTCGACCTGGACAATTTCAAGACGATCAACGACACGCTGGGCCACGACGAGGGCGACAAGCTGCTGCAGGAGGCGGCGCTGCGCCTGCGCGCCTGCGTGCGCGAGGAGGACACGGTGGCGCGCTTCGGCGGCGACGAGTTCGTCGTCCTGCTCGAGGACCTCGAGGGTCCGCGCGACCACGCCGCGGTGCTCACCAAGACGGTCAGCGACAAGCTCCTGGCGGCGCTGGCCAGGCCCTATCTGCTGCAGGGCCGCGAGCATCCCTGCTCGGCCAGCATCGGCGTCGCGCTCTGGCATGGCGAACCGGGGACCGACCCGAACGAGCTGCTCAAGCGCTCCGACATGGCCATGTACGAGGCGAAGAAGGCCGGCCGCAACGCCGCGCGCTTCTTCGATCCGGTCATGCAGACCGCCATCGAGAACCGCGCCCGGCTGGAGGCGCGCCTGCGCGGCGGCCTGCAGCAGGGCCAGTTCGAGCTGTACTTCCAGCGCCAGGTGCGCCGCGACGGCAGCGTGCAGGGCGCCGAGGCGCTGCTGCGCTGGCGCGACCCGGAGCGCGGCCTGGTCGGGCCGGGCGAGTTCATCCCGCTGGCCGAGGAAAGCGACCTGATCCTGCCGATCGGCCGCTGGGTCCTGCAGACCGCCTGCCGGCAGATCGAGGCCTGGTCGCACGACGAGCGCACGCGCGGCCTGCGGCTCTCGGTCAACATCAGCGCGCGGCAGTTCGGCGCCGAGTCGTTCGTCGACGAACTGGCCGCCATCCTGCGGGCCAGCGGCGCCGTGCCGGGGCGGCTGCAGCTGGAGATCACCGAAAGCATGCTGCTGACCAACATCGAGGAGACCATCGCCAAGATGGACCGGCTGCGCGGCCTGGGCGTCGGCTTCGCGCTCGACGACTTCGGCACGGGCTACTCGTCGCTGTTCTACCTGCAGCGCCTGCCGCTCGACGTCCTGAAGATCGACCAGTCCTTCGTCCAGGAGCTGGGGCAGAACCCGCGCAGCGAAGCCATCGTCCGCACCGTCATCCAGATGGGCCGCAGCCTGGGACTGGACGTGCTGGCCGAGGGCGTGGAGACCGAAGCGCAGCGCCAGTTCCTCGACCGCTGGGGTTGCAGCAACTGGCAGGGCTATCTGTTCGGCCGGCCCGTGCCGGCGCTCGAGTTCCTCGCGGCCCTGGCACCGGCGACCGCCGAACCCGGATCGTGAGCGAGGCCGCGGCGGCGCGCGACGCCGCCGCGCCGTCTCAGCCGGCCAGCAGCACCTGGTTGCGGCCGTTGCCCTTGGCCTTGTACATGGCGCGGTCGGCCAGGGCGATCAGCTCGAGCGCGGAGCGGTCGGGCCGGCAGATCGCCGCGCCCAGCGAAGCCGTCACGCAGATCTCCTCGGGCGTGAAGACCATCGGCGACTGCGACACCATGTTGCGCAGGTCCTCGGCCTTGGCGATCAGGTCGTGCTCGTCGACATGGGCGATCAGGCAGAGGAATTCCTCGCCGCCCCAGCGCGCCAGGCTGTCGATCGGCCGCAGCTGGCCGCGCAGGCACTCGGCCACGGCGACCAGCACGCGGTCGCCGACATCGTGGCCATGGCGGTCGTTGATCGCCTTGAAACGGTCGAGGTCGAGCAGGATCACGCCGAAGGTGGTGCCGTAGCGGGTCCGCCGCGCCAGCTCGAATTCGAGCTTCTCCATGAACGCGCGGCGATTCAGGCACTGGGTCAGCGGGTCGCAGGCGGCGACGCGGTGCAACTGTTCCATCGCCAGCGTCAGCTCCTCGTTGCTGCGCCGCAGCTCGCCGGCCATCGTTTCCGTGGCCACGCGGCCGCGCACGTCGCGCTCGATCAGCCTGCGGGTCAGTTCGCCATAGGCCTGGACCATGGCCACCATCGTCAGGGACGCCACGCCGAGCTCGACGGCGAGCTCGCCGCGCAGCAGGAACGCGCCGGCGAACAAGGGCAGCGCCAGTCCTGCGGTGTACCCGAAGAGGCAGCTGCGCCGCGCGCCGAGATTGTTCGCACCGAACAGCGCGACGACGGCCAGCACGAGGAGCGTCATGGCATGCAGCCACGGCGACGCGGCGCTGCCCGGCAGCACCGCGACCAGGCCCCAGACCAGGCCGCTGACGAACAAGGAAAAAGGCATGAGCCGCAGCAGGCGGGCGCGCGCCGCCGGCTGGTTGATCGCATCGAGCAGACGCCGGGCCAGCAGGCCGTTGAGCGACTCGCACAGCAGGACGCCGGCGACCCAGGCCAGCAGGATGCGCGGCGCGACGACGTCGCGCAGGATCAAGGCCTGCAATCCGTAGCCGAAGAACGAGGTGCGGACCGCACCCAATTCGCAGATGGCGAGGCGGCGGCCCAGCTTGCGCTCGATCGCCTCGCTGCGCTCGACCGGTTCGATCATGGCGCCGGCCGCCGGCGCGAATGCGGGCGCGCCCTGCGGGTCCGCGCCAGGCATCTTCGACATCAGGGGATTCTCGCCGTCGGCGCGCGCCGCGGTAGCGGCGGAAAGGACGCCTTTTCCCGCCGAATTCATCGCCTGAGCGCGCCCGCAAGCCGCGCCAGTCGCCGGCGCAGCGTCGCGCGCAGGCCCAGCGAGGCGGCCAGCGCGCCGGCACCGGCCAGGGCGAGGCAAAGCGGCACCGGCGTCCAGGGCGGCAGCGCCAGCGGCTCCCAGTGCAGTCCGTATTGCCGCGCGAACTCCGCCGCCAGCGGATCCATCGCGCCCGCCAGCACGACGACGAAGCCCCAGGCCAGCAAGGCAGCGCACAGCACGCCCAGGCCTGCGGCGTAGGCTGCCGGCCGCACCATCGCCGCCGGCTCCGCGCCCAGCAGGTGCAGCACGAAGAGCTCGTCGTCCGCGGCCCGCGACCAAACGGTCGCCGCCACGAATGCGGCGAGCAGCAGGGTCGCGGCGAGCAGGACGCCGGCGAGCATGGCGACGCGACCGCAAAGCGCGACGAGCAGCGCCGCGCGGCGTACCAGTTGCGCGTCGAATTCGACCGCGTCGACGCCGCGCACCCGGCGCAAGGCGCCGACCGCGGCGTCGATCTGCTCGGGCGGCGTGCCCGGCGCGAAGCGCACGCGAAATCCATCCGGCAGGGGATTGGGACGCAGGTCGGCCAGCCCGGTCCCGGCCAGGCCGCGACGCTGCGCCAGATCGCGCAACGCCGTGTCGCGTCCGACGAACTCGAAGCCGACGGCCGCGGCCGGCTGCGGCAGCGCGGCGCGCAGCGCGCCGCGCAGGGCGGCCAGGTCGACCTCGCCCTCGGCGCCCGTCGCCAGCACCAGGGCCTCGGCCTGCATCCACGAGGGCGCCTCGAACGGCGCACTGCGCCAGGCTGCGATCGCCACCAGCGCGGCACCGGCCAGGGCACAGGCCAGCGCGCCGATCGCCAGTGCCGAGGCGCCGGGCCGGCCCAGGATGCGCCGGCCGGCCGATTGCAGGGCGGCCGCGCGCGCGCCGAAGGAATTAATGGGGAACGCCGACTCGGCCACGTCAGGCAAGCGGCAGGCCGGCCGCCCCTTCGTCCGGCGGCGGCCCGGACGCCTGCCCGGGCCGGCCCGGCGCAGGATCTTCGAGGCGCCCGTCGCGCAGCCGCAGGCGACGGACACGCCGCGGCCAGGCCCGGGCCGGCCGCGCCGCTGCCGTAGGCGGCGGGCCGGCGGCCGCCGCGGCGCGCTCGGTGGCGACCACGGTGACGCCGGCTTCGGCAAAGCGATCGAGCACCTGCAGGAGGCGCTGCGCGTCCTCGTCATCGAGCGGATCGAGCAGATCGTCCAGCAGCAGCAGCGCCGGGCGATTGACCAGCGCGCGCGCCAGGGCGACGCCGTGGCGCTGGCACCAGGACAGCCGGCCGCAGGGCTGCCCCGCGCTGCGCGCCAGATCGAGCCCGACCAGGGCCAGCGCGGCCTGTGCCCGGCGCAGGCCGTCGTCGCGTGTCGCCCCCGCGACCCAGGCGGCGAGCGCGACGTTGTCCAGCACGCTGTGCCGATCGAGCAGGCGATGGCCCGGCGGCAGGATGCCGATCGAGCGGCGCAGCTGGGCGCGGGCGCGCGGCCGCATGCGGGCGAGGTCTTCGCCGGCGATACGGATCGCACCGCCGGACGGCAGCTCGAGGCCGGCGAGCAGGCGCAGCAGCACGCTCTTGCCCGAACCGGGCGGCCCACCGATCGCGAGGAATTCGCCGCGCGCCACGCTCAGATCGAGTGCGCCGAAGACCGGACGAAAGGCGCCGTAGCGCTGTTCGACCTGCTCCAGGGCGAGCACGGGACCGTGGAAATTCGCCTGCGCGAGTTGCGGCTCGATGGTCGGCATCGGGGAAAGCGTCGATTTGCGGCCGGTTCCAGGGTGCAATTCCCGGCTTCGTCCGGTGCGGGGCATAGCCGCGGCGCCCATTGCGGAACTAGAATGCCGCCGGACGGGAGCAGCGGCGGCGGTGCCGCCGCTGCTCCCGTGGTCCGTTGTCATTGTACTTGGGTACCCGGATCGACCCGAGGCCGTACGCCGGTCGCGCTGCGGCCGTACGCCGAATGCACGTGCGCCCGCCGCCGGGGCCGCCCTGGGCCGCGGCGCGGGCGCGCCGCACCGTACGCGCGGCGGCGCAATCCTCCGACTCTTCCATGCTGGACGCCCGGATCAAGACCGAGATCGAAGTTCCCCCCGCCGCGGCGGAAGCGCCGGTCGTCCAGCGCTTCCTCAACCGTGAACTGTCCCAGCTCGCCTTCAACGAGCGCGTCCTCGCGCTGGCCGAACGCCCGTCGATGCCGCTGGGCGAACGGCTGCGCTACGTCTGCATCGTCTCGTCCAACCTCGACGAATTCTTCGAGGTCCGCGTGTCCGACATCATGGATACGCTGCGCGAGGCGGGCGATGCCGCGCGCGGCACGCCGCCCTGGCTGGAGTTCCTGCAGATCGCCCGGCGGGCGCACGCCCTGGTCGACCGGCAGTACGCGCTGTACAACGAAGTCATCATGCCGGCGCTGGCCCGCTCGAAGGTGGTGGTGCTCAACCACGTGCAGCGCACGCCGCCGCAGCGGGCCTGGGTGCGCGACTACTTCCGGCGCGAGGTGATGCCGCTGCTGTCGCCGATCGGGCTGGACCCGTCGCACCCCTTCCCGCAGGTGATGAACAAGGCGCTCAATTTCATCGTCCAGCTCGAGGGCAAGGACGCGTTCGGCCGCTCGTCGGCGATCGCCATCATCAAGGTGCCGCGCTCGCTGCCGCGGGTCATGGCGCTGCCCGGCGAGCTGTGCCCGGGCCGCCAGGCCTTCGTCGCACTGTCCTCGGTGATCCGGGCCCACCTGACCGACCTGTTCCCGCGCCGCTCGCTGGCCGGCTTCTCGCAGTTCCGGGTCACGCGCGATTCCGATCTCTGGGTCGACGAGCGCGAGGTCTCCAATCTGCGCGAGGCCCTGCAGTTCGAGCTGACCCAGCGCCATTTCGGCAACGCCGTCCGGCTGGAGGTCCTGCGCACCTGTCCGCCGCACCTGGAGGAACTGCTGCGCGAGCAGTTCCACCTGCCGCCCGAGGCGGTCTACCGGGTCGAGGGACCGGTGAACCTGGTGCGCCTGTCGCAGATGGTCGACCTGCTGGACAACCCGGCGCACCGCTTTCCCCCGATGCGGCCGAGTTGGCCGGCACGCCTGCCGCAGGGTTCGAACATCTTCGAGGCGGTGGCGCGCGGCGACGTCCTGCTGCACCACCCGTTCGAGAGCTTCGAACCGGTCATCGAATTCCTGCGCCAGGCCACCCTCGACCCCCAGGTCGTGGCGATCCGCATGACGCTCTACCGCACCGGCACCGGTTCGATCCTGGTCGACCTGCTGGCCGATGCCGCGCGGCGCGGCAAGGAAGTGACGGTGGTCGTCGAGCTGCAGGCGCGCTTCGACGAAGAGGCGAACATCAACCTGGCCGAGCGCCTGGAGGCCGTCGGCGCGCAGGTCGTCTACGGGGTGGTCGGACTCAAGACGCACGCCAAGCTGCTGCTGGTGCTGCGCCGCGAGGTGCGGCGCGGCCGCGCGCGCCTGGTGCCCTATGTCCACCTGGGCACCGGCAACTACCACCCGACGACGACCAAGCTCTACACCGACTTCGGCATGCTGACCGCCGAGCGCGCGATCTGCGCCGACGTCGAGAAGATCTTCCTGCACCTGACGAGCATGACCCGCGTGCAGCGCCTGCGCCATCTCTGGCTGGCGCCCTTCACGCTGCAGCGGCGCATCATCGCCGCGATCGCCAACGAGGCGCGCCTGGCGCGTGCCGGCAAGGGCGGGCGCATCGTCGCCAAGGTCAACGCCCTGTCCGACGAGGCGACCATCCTGGCGCTCTACGAGGCGTCGCGGGCCGGGGTCGAGATCGACCTCATCGTGCGCGGCGCCTGTGCCCTGCGGCCCGGCGTCCCGGGACTGTCAGAGAACATCCGCGTGCGCTCGATCGTCGGCCGATTCCTGGAGCACCATCGGATCTACCACTTCGGCGCGGGCGGCGCCGATCTGGTCTACCTGGCGAGCGCCGACTGGATGGGCCGCAACCTGCTGCGCCGGGTGGAGATCGCCTGGCCGGTGCTCGACCCGGCGCTCAAGGCGCGCGTCATCGACGAAGGGCTCAAGCCCTACCTGGGCGACAGCGCCGACGCCTGGACGCTGGAGTCGAGCGGCGACTACCTGCCGCCGTCGCGACCGGGCAGCGGATCGCGCGCCCAGCGCAGCCTGCTGACCAAGCTGGCGGCGCGCGCCGCACCGCCGCACGGCAGCACGGCGCGCCCGCGAAGGAAGGCCTGATGGAACTCGTCCTGTGGCGCCACGCCGAGGCCGAGGAGGGCAGCCCGGACCTGGAGCGGCCGCTGACGGCGCGCGGCGAGAAGCAGGCGCGCCGCGTCGCCGCCTGGCTCAACGATCGGCTGCCGGGTTCGGCGCGCATCCTCACCAGCCCGGCGGCACGCACCCAGCAGACCGCGGCGGCGCTGCTGGCGCTGGCCGACCGCAAGATCAAGGTCGTCGCGCAACTGGCGCCGGGCGCAGATCCGGCCGAGTTCCTCGCCGCGGTCGGCTGGCCCAACGCGCGCAGCACGATCGTCGCCGTCGGACATCAGCCGACGCTCGGCCTGGTGGCGAGCACGCTGCTGGCCGGCCATGCACAGGCCTGGTCGGTGAAAAAGGGCGCGGTGTGGTGGCTGAGTTCGCGGCCGGAAGACGGCGACGGCACCGCCGCCTTGCTGGCGATGATCCAGCCCGGCCTGCTGTAGGCCCGGACCGCTGCAGGCGCGGACGGCTGAACGCCCGACTGCGATTGGCCCGGACCGCTGTCGACGCGGTCTGCTGACGGCCCGGCGGCGGTCGGCCCGGCCTGTCGCGGGCCCGCCCGCGCGGCGCCGCGCGCGGTCCCGATCCCCCGGCATTTCCTAGATCTCGCGGATGCGCAGGGCGATGCCGACGCGCGCCCACTGCTGCGCCTCTTCCTCGAGCAGGTGGCGCGTCAGCGGCCGCCGGGCGATCCATGCGTGGTCGAGGCCGAACTCGAAGGCGCGGTTGACGCGCAGCGACCACGGCGGCAGGCGCAGCGGGCGGCGGGCGTGGTGCAGCACGATGGCCAGGCGCAGCGCCAGCAGGGCGCCGGCACGCACCGGATCGTCCAGCGCGTCGATGACCTTGCGCAGGTTGCCGCGCTGGCCCAGCACGAGCTCGGCGACGCGCTCCTGCTCTGACGTCGAGAAGCCGGGCAGGTCGCCATTGCGCACCAGGTAGGCCGAGTGCTTGTGGTAGTCGCTGTGCGACACCGCCAGGCCGATCTCGTGCAGCTGGCCGGCGAAGCGCAGGGTGCGCTGGGTCTCCTCGGCCAGCCCGGGCAGCAGGGCCAGGTAGAGGCGGCGCGCGGTGGCGGTCACCTGGGTCGCCTGCCCGACATCGGCGCCGTAGCGCTGCTGCAGGCGCCGCACCGTGGCGTCGCGCACATCGTGGCGCTCGCTGCGGCCGAGCAGGTCGTAGAGCAGCCCGGCGCGCAGCGCCCCCTTGGCGGGCAGCATCTCCTGGATGCCAAAGGTCTCGAATACCGCGGACAGGGCGGCAACGCCGCCGACCAGGACCTCGGCGCGCTCGGCCTTGATATCGTCGAACTGCACGCGGCGGATCTCGCCGAAATCGACCAGGCGCTCGCGCAGCCGGGCCAGCCCGATGGCCGTGACGGCGCCGTCGGCCCAACCCTGGTCGCGCAGGATGAGGGCGGCGGCGCCGATGGTGCCGCTCGAGCCGTAGGCCTCGTCCCAGCCGTAGCGCCGAAAGACCGCCTGGGCCTCCTCGAGCTCGGCGGCGCAGGCCACCTGGGCCCGGCGCAGCGCGGCGCGATCGATCCGGCCATCGGGGAAGAAGCGCATCGTGGTCGCGACGCAGCCCAGCTTGAAGGACTCGGCGTGCGCCGGATCGAAACCGCGCCCGACAATGACCTCGGTCGAGGCGCCGCCGATGTCGACCACCAGGCGCCGCCGCTTGCTCGGCGGCAGGGTCCGCGTGCAGCCTTCGAAGACCAGACGCGCCTCCTCGCGACCGGAGATGATCTCGATCGGGTAGCCCAGCACGCGCTGCGCCTCGGCCAGGAACAGGTCGGCGTTGAGCGCCTGGCGCAGCGTCTGCGTGCCGACCGCGCGCACGCGCGCCGGGTCCATGCCGCGCAGCCGCTCGTTCATGCGGGCCAGGCACACGCAGGCCTGGTCGATGGCGCGCCGGCTGAGCAGGCTGTCCGCCCCCAGACCGGCGGCCAGGCGCACGGTCTCCTTCCAGTAGCCGGTGCGGGCGATGTGCGCGCCCATCACCTGGCCGATCTCGAGGCGGAAGCTGTTGGAGCCCAGGTCGATGGCGGCCAGCTGCATCCGCTCAGTCCGCGGCGATCAGTGCGCGCGCGAAATCCGCGGCGATGAAGGGTTGCAGGTCCTGTTGCGACTCGCCGACCCCGACGAACAGGATGGGCACCGGGCGCCCGGCGCGGGCGACGGCCAGCGCGACCAGGATGCCGCCCTTGGCGGTGCCGTCGAGCTTGGTGACCACCAGTGCGGTGACGCCGATCGCCTCGTCGAACGCGCGCAGCTGGGCCAGGGCATTCTGGCCGTTGGTGCCGTCGACGACCAGCAGGACCTCGTGCGGCGCCCCCGCCATGTTCTTGCCGATGGCCCGCTTGATGCGCTTGAGCTCTTCCATGAGATGGGTCTGGGTCGGCAGCCGGCCGGCGGTGTCGGCCAGCAGCACGTCGCGGCCGCGGGCCCGCGCCGCGCTCACCGCATCGAACACGACCGCCGCCGGATCGCTGCCGGTCTGCACGATGACCTCGACGCCGTTGCGCTCGCCCCACACCGCCAGCTGTTCGCGGGCCGCCGCGCGGAAGGTGTCACCGGCGGCCAGCAGGACCGATTTGCCCTGCGCGCCGAGCCAGTGCGCCAGCTTGCCGATCGAGGTGGTCTTGCCGGAGCCGTTGACGCCGGCGATCATGACCACGAAGGGCCGCGCTTGGGCCACGTCCCAGGCCCGCTCGCAGGGCGCCAGCAGGGTCGCGATCTCCTCCTGCAAAGCGCCGCGCACCGCGGCGGGCTCGTGCAGCGCGTCGCGCCGCACGCGCTGGCGCAGCCGCTGGAGCAGGCCCTGCGTCGCCGGGACGCCGACGTCGGCCTGGATGAGCGCCGATTCGAGCTCCTCGAACAGCGCGTCATCGACGCGCGTGCCGCCGAATACGCCGGCCAGTTGCGTGCGCGTGCGCGCCAGGCCGGTGCGCAGCCTCGCCAACCAGCCGGTTTTCTCGGGTGCGGCCATTTTCTGCAATCATGCGGGAAGACGCGCGCGCGCAGTGTAGTGGATCGGCGTGCCGCATGCGGCACGGCGCGGCGCACCGACCGCGCGACCGGCACGACCGGCGCGCCCGCCGAGACCGCATCCCTTGCCCAGACCCGCCCGCTCCGCGCGCTCGCCGCAACCGGCCACCGGCCGTGCGGCGCCCGGCCGGGTGCGCATCATCGGCGGCCGCTACCGGCGCACGCCGATCCGCGTGGTCGATGCGCCGGGCCTGCGGCCGACGCCGGACCGGGTGCGGGTCACGCTTTTCAACTGGCTCGAGCACCTGCTGGGCGACTGGAGCGAGGTGCGGGTCCTGGACCTGTTCGCCGGAAGCGGCGCATTGGGCTTCGAATGCGCGTCGCGCGGCGCCCGGCATGTGACGCTAATCGAAAGCCACCCGCGTGCCGCGGCGGCACTGCGCCAGCTGCTGGCGCGCCTGGACGGCGCGCCGGCGAGCATCGTCGAGGACGACTGGCGGGCGGCGCTGGCCCGCCTGGATGCGGCCAGCTGCGAGTTGGTCCTGCTCGATCCGCCCTTCGATGCCGACCTGCTGCCGGCGGCGATCGGCGCCGCGCTGCGCGTCCTGCGGCCCGGCGGCCTGCTCTACGTCGAGAGCGCCCGGGCGCTCGACACCGCGCAGCGGACGGCCTGGCCGCTCGAGCTGGTCCGCGAGGACCGCGCCGGCGCGGTTTTCTTCCATTTGCTGCGCGCCCGCGCGTGTTGAATAATGACGGGCCGTCACGGGGCGGCGGGCCGCCCGAGCGCCGCACCCGGGGCGCGCAACCCGATCGCCGTCCGCAGCGTCCAGACAGGACTCGTTCATGGTCATTGCCGTATACCCGGGCACCTTCGATCCGCTGACCCGCGGCCACGAGGACATCGTGCGGCGCGCCGCAGGGCTGTTCTCCAGGCTGGTCGTCGGCATCGCCGACAGCCAGGCCAAGCGGCCCATCTTCACGCTCGAGGAACGCCTGCAGATCGCGCGCGAGGTGCTCGGCCACTACCCGAATGTCGAGGTGGCCGGCTTCCAGGGACTGCTCAAGGATTTCGCGCGCGACCAGGACGCGCGGGTCATCGTGCGCGGCCTGCGCGCCGTATCGGACTTCGAGTACGAGTTCCAGATGGCCGGCATGAATCGTTACCTGCTGCCCGAGGTCGAGACGATGTTCCTGACGCCCTCGGACCAGTACCAGTTCATCTCGGGCAGCATCGTGCGCGAGATCGCGCTGCTGGGCGGCGACGTGAGCAAATTCGTCTTCCCCTCGGTCGACACCTGGCTCAAGACGAAGATCGCCCAGCTGCAGGCACCCGGCAAAGCGCCGGCCTGAAGCGGCAGCGTCCGGCCGCCCGACCGCGCGGCCGGCGCTGCGGCCGCGACCGATCGCGCCGCGGAGCCGGCGCGGCCCACCGGACGAACCACGCCGTGGCCCTGATCATCACCGACGATTGCATCAATTGCGATGTCTGCGAGC
>Ga0075030_100003706_pt1 | contig 13839 bp, 12 predicted proteins | sample LitLauG_LLR_2012_FD_71393 | JGI IMG/M metagenome (GOLD analysis project Ga0075030, IMG submission 71393) | Freshwater sediment microbial communities from Pennsylvania, USA - Little Laurel Run_MetaG_LLR_2012 | ecosystem: Environmental > Aquatic > Freshwater > Creek > Sediment | place: USA... | reverse complement strand
CGCATTCCTTTCGGAGGCGTGAAACAGTCCGGCCACGGCCGCGAACTGGGGGTTCACGGCATCCGGGAATTTGTCAACGCCAAGACGGTCTGGATCGCGTAAGAGCTGTACCCAGTTGCCAGTACCGAGTTCTAGCCGTACGCGTGTGTGCTCGTTCACCCTTGGTCGATTGAATGGGAAGGGTCCGCTTTCGGACCTTGCGCCTCTGGTACTGGATACTGAGTACTGGCCACTGGGTACTGCTCCTCCGGCAACAAGTCCTGCCAGGGGCAAGCGTCCGGGGCGATGCGGCGCACGGCGACCTGCATCTTCTCCCCCGCTCCGTCGTAGCGCACCCACACCACCCGAAACCGCGCCTTCTTTCCGGCGTATAGAACCCCGACCACGTCGCCGGACCGCAAATCCTCTTCGAGCCCGGTCAACATCGCCCCGCTCAAACTGATGTCCCGCGCTCGAGCATGCTGCACGAATCGTTCTCCCTGCATATCCACACCCCAGACCACCAGCGGGAGGTCAGCCAGGCAGCGCTCTTCTCGGCGACGGTCAATCGTACGAATGGTGGCCATGAGATGCGTTTCGCTTGCCTCGATTCCTGCGGCGTGGGCGTCAGGAAGGATGCAGCGCGCTTGAACTGGCGAAGGGCCCGGCGACATTCAGGCTGTTAGTTTGGGAAGCGGCCACGAGGGTCCAGCTTGGTTGAGATGCCTGGACTCGCAATGCCCATCGCTCGCTCCACATTAACGTCGAACCCCGCGCAGGTAAAGATTCCCGGGAGAGATCTTGGGTCACATGTTATGGTTCGCGGTTTATTTCGGGACCGTCCCAAAACGGAACCGAAACGACTCGCGGCAGGGATGGGTAGTAGTTCAGTTTTGAATTTCTCCGCGAACTCTGCGGCTCGTCTTCGCAAACTCCGCGATTCAAGGGTTCTGCTTAAAGCGGCAAGAACGAAACCCCATAACCGCAGAGTCCGCTGAGAAACCTCTCGCAGAGGTCGCGGAGAAGACCAATTTTGAGCTACTACCCTTGGTAACCCTTGCCGCCAACCTTAAAATGTAGTTATAATCACTACTTTGAGGGAAGCATGCAGAAATCAATTTCCGCGGCAGAGGCCAACCGGAAATTCTCGGAGGTGCTGCGCGGTGTCCGTGAGGGCCTCAGCTATGTGGTCACCAGCCACGGCCGGCCCGTGGCGCGCATCGAGCCGGTGCAATCGCATGGCCGCAGCCAAGCCAAAGCCGCGCTGCTGGCTCACCTCAAGAGCCGCCCGGTGCAGCGTCGGCCCATCGGACGTTGGACGCGCGATGAATTGTATGACTGAGTGAGCGGGGAAATGCGCGTTGCACTCGACACAAATGTTCTGGTTTACGCCGAAGGTGTGAACGGGCGAGCTCGTGCGCAGAACGCGGTAGAGTTGTTCGGAAGGCTACCCGAAGCGAATACGTTTCTTCCGGTTCAGGTGCTCGGCGAACTCTTCCGCGTCCTCGTCCGAAAATCGGGGTTTCCGCCGGCGAAGGCTCGAACCATTGTGCTCCGCTGGCAGAACACCTTCCCTCTCATCGAGACCTCGCCCGCGATTCTGCTTACCGCCATGGACCTGGCCGTGGATCACGGTCTCAACATCTGGGACGCCGTGATTCTCGCCGCAGCTGCGGCTGCAGGGTGCCGTCTCCTGCTGTCGGAGGACTTGCAGGATGGATTCATATGTGGCGGCGTGACGGTGGTGAATCCGTTTGTGGAGAAAAAGCATAGGTTGTTGGCCGGGCTCTGATGGAAGGACGATCGGGCTGTGGTGCAGTCGATTTCACTGCCGCAGCGTCAACGTCCGCAGCACAGCCTGCTGCTTGGTGATCAACTGCTGCACGCCTTGGCGGGCGAGAGCCAACATCCTGCCCAATTGCGGCTCGTCGAACACCTGATGCTCGGCGGTAGCTTGCACCTCCACCAGTTTGTGTCCCGCGGTCATGACGAAATTCATATCCACATCCGCCCGCGAGTCTTCCTCGTAGCAGAGGTCGAGCAGAATCTCTCCGTCCACGATTCCCACGCTGACCGCCGCCACAAAATCCTTCAGCGGCACTGCCGTTAGTGTTCCCGCCTCGACCAGTTTCTCCAGCGCCAGGCCGAGCGCCACGAAAGCTCCCGTTATCGAAGCCGTCCGCGTGCCGCCGTCAGCCTGAATCACGTCGCAATCAATCCAGATCGTGCGCTCGCCCAGGCGCGCCATGTCGGTGACAGCGCGCAAGCTCCGTCCAATCAACCGCTGAATCTCATGGGTGCGGCCGCTCTGCCGCCCCTTCGCCGCTTCCCGCGGCGTGCGCGTCAGCGTCGAGCGCGGCAGCATGCTGTACTCGCTTGAAATCCATCCCTTGCCCGAGTTCCGCATGAACTGCGGCACAGATTCCTCCACGGAAGCGGTACAGATCACGCGCGTATTCCCAACTTCGATGAGGACGGAACCCTCCGCCGTCGTGATGAATTCCGGGGTAATAGTCACGCTTCGTAGTTGATCCGGCGAACGTTGATCCGATCGATAGAACATGCCGGGATTGTAAACCACTGAAGCAAAAGGGAACCCGGCATATTGACAACAGATATATCTATAGATATAGTTAACGACAGATCGAATGAAAGCAAGGTCTCAAAGTTTCAAGGTTTCAATGTTGCAAATGTTGCAATGCGTGGACCTCCCGCGAATGAGTGCCGGGGCGCAACTGGAAACCTTGAAACTCTGAAACCTTGAAACTCTGAAACCTTGAAACTCTGAAACCTTGCCTCTAAGGAGTTTGTCATGTACGGACGATGTGGCAGTTGGTGGCGCGGCGGGCTGGGCGCGCCGTTTATGGGTGGTGGATTCCCGTGGGGACGCGGCGGCCGCTGGGGCCGTTTCTTCGGGCCGGGCGAAATTCGCCTGGCGCTGCTCTCGATGCTCGAAAGCGGACCCAAGCACGGCTACGAGCTCATGAAAGAACTGGAAACAAAATCAGGCGGCATCTACAAGGCCAGCGCTGGTGCGATCTACCCTGCGTTGCAGCAACTGGAAGACGAGGGAATGGTCACGTCCGACACTGTCGGTGGAAAACGGGCGTATTCGTTGACCGAAGCCGGCAAAGGCGAACTGCAGCGCGAAGCCGAGACCGTCCGGAAGATCTGGCAGCGCGCCGAGCAAGCAGGAGACTGGGCTCCCTGGATGGGGCTGGAGGGTGCCGAGGTGATGCGACCCGCTGCCGACGTCATGAAGACGGCGCTGCGTGCCGCCACCCGCGGCTCCCACGACGCAGCCAGAATCGCCAAAATCCGCGAGATCCTCGATCGAACCAAGCACGAGATCGAAGCCCTGGAAAAAACAAGCTGACGGATTCGGATCAGGCACCCGTTTATTGTGCCGCCTGCAGTTGAACCGCCAGTTGATTCACCGCGCTCACTTCGTAAAACGAGGAGAGATCGGCGTGTCCGGCCAGTGTGTCTCGCTCCTTGCCGTCCACCAGGATCCTGACCTTCATGATGTCCGGGGTGTTCACCGAGACCGTGTGGATCAGCGAGGCGATGGTCAGTTCCTCCACCAGCACGCCCGAGCGGTGGGTATCGGCGAAGGCGGAATTCAAGTCGATCACCGCCACGCCGGGATCGACCAGAAACACGCTGCGAACCTCCGCCCCGGCGCCCAGAGGGTGAGGAGAGGACTTATCGAGATAGATCGATAGCAGCGCCCGCAGCAGTTCTTCGGCCCGTTGCTGGCGGCCGGAGGGCATTGGAATCTGGGCCGATTCCCCGCGAAGACTCCCGTCCTCATCGTGGGCGACGAACAAAACGACCCGCTCGGTGGGTCCCGCCACGGGTGGCGCCAGCGGCCGCGTATCGTTGGCAGCGGCGGGCGTTCCCACCACCGCTTTGCGCATCCGCCAGGCATACATGCTCATTCCCGCTAAAGCCACAACGAGCACGGCCAGAGAAATCAGAAACTGGCGCGGAATTTCGGGAGCGACTCTCATGGCGCCCCCCCTAATTGATCGTGCACGGCGGCGATCGCCGTGGCCACTGCGCTGGTCACAAGTTGCTGGTAATCGGGAGCCGTCAACTGCGTCAAGTCAGCGCCCGAAGGAGCCACTTCCAGGCCGATCGCCGCTCCGGTTAAGTTGTTCAGCGGACGCAAGGGAGCGGCCAGCATGCGGACCGAAATCTGTCGCTTCTGCAGTTCGGCACTTACCGCGGAAGCCGCGGTCTGGCTGAACGGCAGGGCTCCCCTCTGGGCTGTAGTCCAGGATCGAAATGGACCGTGATCGTCATCCCCGTAGGGCAGCATCGCGGTATAGATTCTGACGCCAGGGCCGTGGGAAGCCGCATGGACTGCGATGTAGATCGCGGCATGATCGGCATTGGCGAATACAGCCCGCTGGTCCACCGAAAGGTTGGCGTCGGAGTCGCGCAGCACCAGGGTGGTGATGCCCCGGCTCTCCAGTTCCTGCCGCAGACTGCGCGCCAACACGACGGTGACGTCCTTCTCCAGCAGCGTCGTGCTCAGAGTTTCCCCATGGTCGTCGCCCCCGTGGCTGGCGTCGACGACGGCGAAATAGCGGCGAGACGCATTGGAGGCATTGTTCGCCGCAGGTGTCGCAGGCGCAGTCGGAACCGCAGGCGTGGTTCCTGCGGCCGTCGCGGGAGCCGCATTCTGTGCCACTGCTCCCGAGGTTTGAGTGATTGAGATCGTTCGCCGGTCATTGCTGAAACTCGCCATCACGGGAACGGTCGAGTTGACCACGACCACCGCAATCCCATTGCCCTCGCTAAATGTCGCCGAGGGGATCGCCTTGCTCCCAAAGGTCAAAGTCGGCGACGCAGGAGAGACCACCGGATCCCGCGTAAAAGCCAGGCGCAGCGAGCCGGGCTCGGTTGAGACGCCGGGATTCACCGGCCCGGTAAAGTTAAAGACCAGCCGCGGAGGATTGTCCGCCGAGAGCGAGGCGGTGAAGTGTATGGAAATGCTGCCGACGAACAGGCGTTCGGACTCTTCATGCAAGGTCACGGGGCCGCCCAGGATCTTGGGTAGCAGCACGGCGAGCGAACTGACGGGTACGAGGCCGCGATCATTTTCCAACAGGAACTTCCCCGGGAAATCTGTGTCCCGGCCCTGAAGGCGGCAGCGCGATTTTCCCGCCTGAAAATCGACTTCTTCGCGGTAGTAACGCAGGCGCCAACGCACCCCGTCCGCCCGCGCGTTGACCTTGCCCAGCGGTTCGAGCAACTCCAGAAGGCCGACATAGTCCCGACCCTCGCGCTGCACCAACGGCAACGAGTAATTCGCAGCAATCGAATACACGGTGAGGTGCTTCTCCGGGGCCGCCCCCAGAAAGACGAGGGCCAGGAGCACGATGGCCCCAGCCATCGCGGCCACTCCCGCACCCCGCAGCGGCTCAGTCCAGCGCATATGCGGTTAATCCGCTCAACAGTTTGGGATAGAAATCCGTGGACTTCTGCGGCATGACTTCGCCCGCGAAAGCAACGTCGCGCACCTGCTGCACGCGGCAGGGATTCATCAGGAAGGCAATGTTGGCTGTTCCTTTGCGAACCTGTGCCAACGCTTCCTCGGCTTCGCGCAGATAGGACAGATTCTGCTGGTTGCGAATCGACTCTTCGGAAAGCTTCAGCACACCCTCCAAGATGCATTTGTGCAACTGCACAACATCGAGCGCCTGCTGGCGCGGCGAGAGCCCGGCCATAAACTGCGCCCCGGCAGCTTTCGGCGCATGCATCACGAACGCCCGATTTGCGCTGACCGCCAGCAACGCCGTGCCGGCCCGTCCGCTATCGCGAAGGATCTCCGCCGCCCTCCCCGCATCCAGCGCCGGATCGATTTCTTCGACCGCGAAGTAGCGGCGGCATTCCGACTGGAACTCATCCACGGCAAATCCGGGCAGTGAATGCACGACCCGGTGCGTCGGCAGCACGAGCAATCCCGGGTCGTTCATGTTCACGAACGTCATCATGACGTATTCGTAAGGAGCCGGTGTATTCCCCGCTTCACCGGAACCCGCCCGGCACTCGTCGCGAAAGGTGAGCGCGGTTTCGTAGCGATGATGCCCGTCCGCAATCACCAGTTTTTTGTCTGCCATGCTCTCTCGCACCGCGGTGGTCGTAACCGGATCCGAAATCTGCCACACTCGGTGGGCCACGCCGTATTCATCCTGGACGTCGATCGTCGGAGACCCTTCCCGGCCCGCGGCCAGCAGGGAATCGACTTCTCCGGAATCCTCGTAGAGCAGGAAAAGCTGCTCGTAGTGAACCCGCGTGGCTCGCAGCAGTTGCAATCGGTCGGCTTTGGGCTTGGCTAAGGTCTGTTCGTGACGATAGACAATTTTCGCCGCGTAGTCCTCCACGCGGCCCAGCCCGATAAACCCCTTGCGCTCAAAGCTTTTCCCGGACGGGGCAAGGAACGTCTGGGAGTAGGCGTAGAGCGAGGGCGTCTGATCCTGTCGCAAGATGCCCTGTGCACGCCAACCTTTGCCAAACGCGGCCGCCCTCGTATACACGTTGCTCGTCGCGTTATCCGCAGGCTCCTGTTTACCGAGGATGATCCGGACCAGGTTGTAGGGGTTGGCGCCATAATACCGATCCTGCATGGCGGGAGTGATCTTGTCGTAAGGTTGGGTTACGACCTGTTGAGCCGCAACCCGCTCGAGGTTGTAGCGCAGAGCGCGAAAAGGAAGTATGTCAGCCATAGGAAACCTTTGATTGTAACAAGTTAGGGTTTTCCGTCGGCGGTTCGTTTGGCCAAGTCGGAAGTTCGAATTCTCTTGGAGGAAAAATATCACCGATTTTTGACAAAACCCGTGCTCCTCGCGGCAACAGCTGTGGTAACATCCGCCTCAAAGAGGTATTTATGGCCCGCCTGAATGATGGGCGTTGGTCATCTCGCCCGAAGGCCCTAGTTCGTTGGGGACGCGAGGATTCAGCGGAGAATCCCCGGGCGTACCCGCTGCGTCCACACTCCTCCTCAAAACCAGGATCTTCAAAGTCAGGATCGGGGGCATCCATGCGTTTCTGGAGCGTTCTTTGCCTGCTTTTTGCGGTCGTAAGTTGCCTCGGCCTGCCCGTCACGGGACAGACCGACGTCAACGACGTTCACATCGTGCCCCGCGAGGCACCGTCGAAGGACGCGGCCAAGCCACCCCAGCAGAATCTGATCGCTTCCACCAGCGCCCTCAACCCGCACCAGCGGCCCTTGAAAGTTGATGTGGATCTGGTTCTGGTTCCCGTGACGATCACGGATCCGCTCAATCGCCTGGTGACCGGCCTCGAAAGAGAGAACTTTCAGCTGTTCGAAGGCAGTTCCGCCCAGGAGATACGCACCTTCTCCAGTGAAGATGCACCCGTTTCTCTTGGCGTCATCTTCGACTCGAGCGGCAGCATGAGCAGCAAGATGGACCGCGCCAAAGACGCGGTCATGGAGTTCTTCAAAACCGCCAATCCGCAGGACGAGTTTTTCATGATTACGTTCTCTGACGAACCGGAAGAAGTCTCTGACTTCACCAGTTCGGTCGACGAGATCCAGAACAAACTTGTTTTTGCGGTGCCCCGCAAGCGGACGGCGCTGCTCGACGCCATCTATATGGGCGTCAGCAAAATGCGCCAGGCAAAGTACGCCAAGAAAGCGTTGTTGATCATCTCCGACGGTGGCGACAACCACAGCCGCTACACCGAGAATGAGATCCGCTCGGTAGTCAAGGAAGCCGACGTGATGGTCTACGCCATCGGCATCTACGACCGTTATGCGTCCGCTCTCGAGGAACGTCTTGGTCCGCAATTACTCAGCGACATTACCGAGTTGAGCGGTGGTCGGGCCTTCACCATCGATAATCCGAACGACCTTGCCGACGTTGCCACCAAGATCGGCATCGAACTGCGCAACCAGTATGTCCTGGGATACCGCCCCAGCAAGATTGTTCGCGACGGCAAATGGCGTAAGATAAAGGTCAAGCTTCTACCGCCGAAAGGATTGCCGCCTCTAAAGGTGTATGCCAGGACGGGATATTACGCGCCTGCCGAATAGGACCGCCAGGGTTCTGCTTCTTTCTCTCGCTGCGCTCGCCTCCGGGCTGTGTCTGCCGTCGCCGCGCAGCGGCGTCCTGGCGCAGACGGAAACCAAGCCAGGCCAGCAAGCGCAGAATCAGGCTTCCCAGAGTCCGGACGCCGGCTCCCAGGGAAGCACAATCAACGATCAGGGCGTATTCGTCTTCAGGAAAGACGTCGACGAGGTTCTGCTCCACGCCACCGTTCAGGATGACAAGCAGCACATCGTCACCAACCTCGACCGCGAGGCCTTCACGGTATTTGAGGACGGCAAGCAGCAGAGCATCAAGTCGTTCACCCACGAGGACATTCCGGTGGCGATGGGCATTGTCATCGACAACTCCGGCTCCATGCGCGAAAAGCGCGCCAAGGTGAACCAGGCCGCTCTGAATCTCGTCCGCTCCAGCAATCCCAAAGATGAGGTTTTCGTCGTCAATTTCAACGACGAGTACTACCTCGACCAGGACTTTACCAACGACCTGCTGAAGATGAAGGAGGCCCTGGAGAAGATTGACGCTCGCGGCGGTACCGCCCTCTACGACGCGGTTGTGGCTTCCTCGGACCATCTGAAGCGCAATGCCCGCCTCGATAAGAAGGTCATCTTTGTGGTGACGGACGGCGAGGACAACGCCAGCAACGAAACGCTGGAGCAGGCGGTCAAGCAGTTGCAGGAAGAGAACGGAGCACAGGTGTACGCGATCGGCATCCTGGGAGACGAAGAGCATCCCAAGCGCGCCAGGCGCGCCCTCGAGATCATCGCCCAGCGCACCGGCGGCATCGCCTTCTTCCCCAAGACCCTCGACGAAGTCGACGAAATCAGCCGCAGCATCGCCCACGACATTCGCAACCAGTACACCATCGGCTACAAGCCCACCAATCCGCGTGGCGCCGGTGGCTTCCGCATGGTCCGTGTCGAAGCCAAGGCCAAAGGCCACGGCAAGATGACCGTCCGCACCAAAAGCGGCTACTACGCCGGCGCCGAACGAGCATCTTCCTCGTCAGGTGGCAAGTGATTCAATACTCATTGTCATTCTGTTCTGGTTTAGCGTGAAATGGAGAAGCGGCGTTCTCCGTTAGTGTAGATTCCGCCCCTGCTAGGCGGGGATTTTCGAGGCATGTGGGCCTATCGTCCGACGACTCCTTGTGACTTGTCAGTGGCAGCGCGAGAGGAGAGCCTCCCGCGCTGCTAGACATCGGCTCGATGAGCCCACCAGATTATCCCTCGGCATGGTTGCACCCCTGCAGATGCCTGCCTCCGTTTCATCTGGTGACAGTCATGGTAGCTCCTAATACAGTCAACCCTACTTTCTCAGTTGGCTATTCCGCGCGTGCTGCAAAGAAAAGCTGCCCAGACATCGGGCGGCATCGTGTTGGTTCTTTTTTGTTTACGCCTCGGGCACGAGCACGGCCACCTGTTTGCCGCCGAGTGTGCCGGTCACGCTGAAATTGCCAATCGGACCCGGGGCTTGCCACGTTCCTCCTACGTGCAGGTTGCCGCCAGCAGTTCCGGCACCGCTCACGATTAGGTCTGCAGTGAAATTGCCGAACACATCCCACGTCACGGTCCCGTTCACGATGACGTCGGTGGCGAAAGCGCAATCCGTGAGTGCCGTCGTCCAGACTGAGCCATCGCCGTAGTCGGTCAGGAACGTGCCGCCTCGCAATCCAACCCCGCTCCCGTAACCGATGATGCTGCGCTGCACGGCGTCAACCGAAGTCGCCACCGCTACGCTGGCCACCTTCTTCTCAGCGACACCGATTTGGTTCTGGCCGCTTCCATCATCGACGGCCGGTCGGGCTTGATTTGCGACGAGCGGGAATCGCCCTACTGCTGGCCAGACGGTCTCGGGATTTTTTGTGCAAGTCGTGTCGCCAACTGTGAGTGTCTCGATGAAGTTTGAGGCAAGGTTCTTCGCGCAATTCGTCCACCAGACCGTCTCGTGGCCTGCTTCAGCGACGGTCACGAAGGTGCTTTCTGGAAAGAATGCAGCCACTTTAGCAACTTCTTCCATCGGCACGCGGTAGTCCATCTGGCCAGAAAGCACGAGTGTGGGAACGGAGGGATACTCTGCACCCGACTCAACTATAGGCGACGAAGGAAGGGGTTTCTGCCAATTGAGACAGGGCCGTCCGAAGAAGTCAAACATCATCCCAGTAGCAGCAGACTTCGAAAATGGTGCGAAATAGTCGGCAGGAAGATCGGCAACAACATCATTGAAACTGTGCATGCGTATGGAAGCTGGCGTATTCCATTTCCAGGGCTCCGTGACATCGACGCACGCATTGGCATACTGATCGGCAGCCGAGTACACGGTTGGGTCCCCGTTGTTGCCGACCATCGACCAATGGTCCTCGGCACCCAACCTGAGGAGGGGCAGGGAATCACCGCGCCAAAGCGCGGCTCCTGCAGCAAGGATCTCACCGGTGCTGGCGAAATTCCCGGTCGGATTATCGATTACCCAGTTCAGCAGACCGTTTTCGTCCATCACCACATGAACGGGTTTGCCATTCGCATCGAACGCATCGCCCGCGATGGGATGCATACGTATCGCTGCAATCAGCAGATCAAATTCAATGGCTGGAAAGGGATGATCGCCGGAACAGAGGACGGAATTGCTGCAGTCCTGCGTTATGACGCGATTCCATGCCCCGCTGCGGAACTTCTCCAATGCGAACCTTGCCTCATCCGCCGCCGGATTCCCAAAGGGTGCGTCCAGCACAACCGAGCGGAGATGCTCCGGGAAACGGGTCGTGTATGCGGAGGCATCGGCGCCTCCATACGAGCCGCCGTGGTAATCGATCCAGTCGTAACCCAGCGCGGCCCGTACGGCCTCAATATCTTGCGCGATGTCACCGGATCCATATCGGCTTGCGGCTAGCCCCAGTTGCGCAGCACAATCTGCCACGGCTTGGTCTGTTGGCGCGAGTCCATACTGCAGCTCATTGCAGACGAGCGTTCCGGAGAGTCCGGAACCGCGGTTGTCCACCAGAACTAGGTCGTGCGTGTCCAGGTTGGCGCCATAAAGGTAGAGGGCAGAACCGCGCTCCGGCGTTGTACCGGGACCCGGTCCGCCGAAATTGACGAAGATGGCGCTGACGGCAGGGCCGGGAGCCGAGTGGGCATAGACCTCGAAGTTGACGGCAATGCTCCCCGCGTTTGGATGCTTCCAATCCAGAGGAACACCGATGTTGCCGCAGAATGCACCCAACGATTGGGCCTCTGGCGGGCAGGTCACAGGTGTGATGTTGCGAGCTGTTTCGGGCAGACGAGCGGCCATGGCGCGGCGAGCGAGGCTCAGTGTCTCGCGGCCTGTGGGTCGGATGGGGCCCTTTGGGACAAATGGATGCGGATTGGACGATTGCATCTGTGCCTGATTCTGCGGCCACGCCGCCAAAGCAAAACACGCGCAGAAAATCAAGAGGAGAATGCTGGTACGTTTCATGCTTGCCTCCATGAATACCTGGTATTGAACCGCGTGATTTCCAGACGAGGTTTAGATCTCTCGCCTCAGGGGGTGTGCGTCTCGACGAGCGGGAGGTGCTCTTCGGGGAGGCGAGATTCTTACCGCACAATCCTCTGCTTAGGGCTACTCAGTGTCAGTGATGCTGGTCACACCTGATGGCCAAGAACTCTATCCGTTTCTGCTTCTCCTCGACCTGTCGGTGGGGACGTTCCCTGAGACTGAAAAGCAGCGGCTCCGTTCTCGAACAGTTCCTTCTGCCAGCGGTAGAACACCGTTGGGCGCAGGCTCAGTTCTTCACACAGCTCCGAGATGGGCACTTTGTCCACAAGATGCCGCATCAGGATGGCTACTTTTTCTTGCGGGGTGAAATGCTTCCGTTCCTTCCTCGTACGTTCGCTCCGTCATCTTAACGGATGAACGCTGTTCTCCATTTCCAACTGACGCAGGACAATTCCGAGCCATGCTTGGTATCGCTACCTTGGCAGTGCCTTCTGGTTTAGGGATGCTTCGAGTCCGAGTGCGATCGCTTCGCGATCGCACTCTCCGCTCCCCATGACAGAAGAGATGGGATGGCTTTGACGGAGCGGAGCACACCTTGCCCCAGTAAATTTCTCCACACAGAACCTGTTTCGGCACCGCCCCCCTTTGACGATTCCCCCCTCCGCTCGTACCCTGTAACGTGAACTCCAGAATTCCCGCAATGTCCCACTTGCGCGTCGCTGACGATATCACGGACCTGGTCGGCGCGACTCCCATGCTGCGCCTGAAGCGCCTGGTCCCGGCCGGATCCGCCGACGTCTTTGCCAAGCTGGAATACCTCAATCCGGGCGGCAGCGTGAAAGATCGCGCGGCCATCGGCATCATCCGCCGCGCCGAGCAGGAAGGGAAATTGGTTCCGGGCGGCACCATCGTCGAAGCGACAGCGGGCAACACGGGCATTGGCCTCGCCCTGATCGGCGTGAACCGGGGCTACAACGTGAAGCTGTTCGTCCCGGAGAATTTCTCTCAGGAGAAAGTCATCATCATGCGAGCCCTGGGCGCCGAGGTGACCCGCACTCCCGACGCCGAGGGCATGAAGGGAGCGATCCAGAGAGCCAAAGATCTAGTCGCCGGCGATCCCAAGGCCTTCATGGCCGGACAGTTCGAAAACCAGGCCAACCCCGACTACCACTACGAAACCACCGCCCGGGAAATCTTCGAACAGATGGAGAGCCGCATCGACGCGGTGGTTCTTGGTTGCGGAACCTGCGGAACCTTCACCGGCATTGCGCGCTTGCTCAAAAAACGGCTGCCCAAAGCCCACACCGTTGCGGTGGAAACGCAGGGCTCGATTCTTTGCGGCGGTGAACCCGGCCCGCACAAAGTCGAGGGCATCGGAGTGAGTTTCATCCCCAAAACCTTCGACCGATCGGTATGCGATGAAATCGTCATGGTCAGCGACGATGACGCCTTCGCTACAGTAAAAGAACTGGCCGCAAACGAAGGCGTGCTGGCCGGATCCAGCGGCGGCGCCGCGGTCTTCGCCGCTTTGAAGGTCGCGAAAAAGCTGGGGACGGGCAAGCGCGTCGTGACCATGATCCCCGACTCCGCCGAGCGCTACCTCTCCAAGAAGATCTTCGAAGGCGGAATTTAAGCTCAGGCCGATGAATGTCTGAAGCTCAAGTCAGGCGTACTTTCGAACTCAGTTCTGTGCCACGACTACGATCATGAAGGAACCTGGCTTCGCGGCCGGACGGCCGGTTGCTCCTGGCTTCTGCTCCTCGAACTCGGCGGTGGGCAGGTACACCCGGTGCGCTCCGGCGTCCAGATCCATCGTTCTGGCGCCGAGCGGCGTTGTCACCGTCTGAACGATCTGGAACTTGCCGCCAACCTCCGCCGCCACTTCCAGCTTGCCGTCCCGGCAGCTCGCGAACGCCTGATGACCGTCGAACCTCGTCGCATCCACGCCGGTTCCGATGGGTAGATCGGCCACCACTTTGCCGTCGTCGGTGCTCATCACGATCAGCTTCTGCGGATTGCGGCATCCGACGAAAAGTCTGTGCTTCTCCGCGTCGATCGACATCCCCACCGGACTGCCTCCGGGCGCGACCGACCAGTGCGCCAGAACCTTCCTGGCTTTGATGTCGACAACGGCGACCTGGTTCTTGTCTTCGAGGTTGACGTAGACCTTTCCCGCTCCATCGCTCGCCAAGAACTCCGGCTTGCCGCCCAGATCAATGGGCGCATCGATGGATGCAGTTTTCGGATCGGCATCCGGCTTGAGCGTCATCAGGACGCCGTCGTCGCCGGAAACGGCCAGCACCAGCCC
>Ga0075030_100003704_pt1 | contig 13843 bp, 8 predicted proteins | sample LitLauG_LLR_2012_FD_71393 | JGI IMG/M metagenome (GOLD analysis project Ga0075030, IMG submission 71393) | Freshwater sediment microbial communities from Pennsylvania, USA - Little Laurel Run_MetaG_LLR_2012 | ecosystem: Environmental > Aquatic > Freshwater > Creek > Sediment | place: USA... | reverse complement strand
AGCACCGCGCACATGCGGCCGCGCCGGGTATTTTGCGATCGCACCGAGACCACGATGCCGGCGACACGCACGGATTCGCGTGCCTGCTTGAGGTCGGCCAGGCGGGTGGGCGCGATGCGGCGCGCCTCGGCAGCTGCCTCGGTGAACAAATGGCCGCTGAAGCAAAACCCCAGGGCGATGCGCTCATTGGCCAGGCGGTCACGCTCGCTCCATGGCGTATATGGCACGTCGGGCAGGACCGGCAGGACCACGCCACCACCGCCGAAGAGATTTCCCTGGTCGACGTGGGCCAGCGCGCGTTCGGCGTCCTCAAGGGTGCGGCCCAGCACGGCCACCAGGCGTGCGCGATCGGGCTCCAGGCGATCGAAGGCACCCGCACGGATCAAGGCCTCGATGACGCGGCGATTGACCCGCTGCTTGTCGATGCGCGCGCAAAAATCGGCCAGGCCCAGGAAGGGCCCCGCGCGACGCGCCTCGAGGATGGATTCGATGGCGGCCGCACCCGTGCCCTTCACCGCGCCCAGGCCGTACTGGACTGTTACCCCATCGACGGGGACGAAGCGGTACACGCCCACGTTGATATCCGGCGCCAGCAGGGTGAGGCCGCTGTTGCGGGCATCGGCCACCAGATCCTGGACCTTCTCGGTGACGTCCATCACCACGGAAAGGTTGGCCGCGGCGAACGCCGCCGGGTAATGCACCTTGCAGTAGGCGGTCTGGTAGGCCACCAGGGCATAGGCGGCGGCATGCGACTTGTTGAAGCCGTAGCCCGCAAATTTCTCCATCTGGTCGAACAGCTCGGTGGCCGATTTTTCCGGCACCGACTTGCCGGCCGCGCCGGCCACGAAGATCGAGCGCTGCTTGGCCATTTCCTCGGGCTTTTTCTTGCCCATGGCCCGGCGCAGCAGGTCGGCCGCGCCCAGCGAGTAGCCGCCGATCACCTGCGCGATCTGCATGACCTGCTCCTGGTAGACCATGATCCCGTACGTGGGGCCCAGGATGGGTTCGAGGCGCGCATCGAGGTAATGCGCCCGCTTGCCGTGCTTGCGATCGCAAAACTCCGGAATCAGCTCCATGGGGCCGGGACGAAACAGCGACACCAGGGCAATAAGGTCGTCGAAGCGGTCGGGCCGCGCGCGCTTGAGCAGATCGCGCATGCCGCGCGATTCGAACTGGAACACCGCCGTTGTGTTGGCCTGGCGAAACAGCGCGAACGTGGCCGCATCGTCCAGCGGTATGGCCTCGAGGGTGAGCGTGTTGTCGGGCTCGAGCAGCCGGATATAGCGGAAGGCGAGATCCAGGATGGTGAGCGTGGTGAGGCCGAGAAAGTCGAACTTGACCAGACCCACGGACTCCACGTCGTCCTTGTCGAACTGGCTGATCACCGCGTCCGTACCCTGGGCGCAGTAGAGCGGGCAAAAATCCGTGAGGCGCCCCGGCGCGATGAGCACGCCGCCGGCATGCATGCCGACATTGCGTACCAGGCCTTCGAGCGGGCGGGCCAGCGCAATGAGGGCACTGGCCTCTTCGTCGCTGTTGACCGCGCTGGCAAAGGCCGGTTCTTCCTCTAGCGCGCGGTCCAGCGTCCAGGGGTCGGCGGGGTTGTGCGGGATCAGCTTGGAAAGCATGTCGCACTTGGAATACGGCAGGTCGAGCACCCGGCCGGCATCGCGCACCACGGCCTTGGCGCCCAGGGTGCCAAAGGTGGCGATCTGCGAAACCGCCTGGGCGCCGTACTTCTTCTTGACGTAGTCGATGACCCGGTCGCGGCCGTCCTGGCAAAAGTCGATATCGAAGTCGGGCATGGAAACCCGCTCGGGATTGAGAAAGCGCTCGAACAGCAGGTCGTAGCGTATGGGGTCCAGGTCGGTAATGCCCAGCGCATAGGCCACCAGCGAGCCCGCGCCCGAGCCGCGCCCCGGACCCACGGGAACGCCATTGCCCTTGGCCCAGTTGATAAAGTCCGCGACGATGAGGAAGTAGCCCGAAAAGCCCATCTTGGCGATGGTGGTGAGTTCCGTATCGAGGCGCGCGAGATACTTGGGCCGGCGCTCTGCCCGCAGCGCGGGGTCGGCAAACAGCGCCAGCAGGCGCCGCTCCAGCCCCGCGCCGGCCAGTTCCCGGCAGTGCGCGTCGAGCGTGGTGCCGGCCGGCGTGGGGTAGTCGGGCAGGCGCGGCCGGCCTAACTCCAGTTCCAGGTTGCAGCGCCGTGCAATCTCTACCGCGTTACGCAAGGCCACGGGAACGTCGGCAAAGAGCTCGGCCATCTGGGCCGCCGACTTGAAGTACTGTTCCGGCGTGAAATGACGCGGGCGGCGCGGGTCGGACAGGGTGCGGCCCTCGGCAATGCAGACGCGGGCCTCGTGCGCACGAAAATCATCCGGGTCGAGAAACTGCACGGGATGGGTGGCGACCAGCGGCAAGCCCAGCCGGGCCGCGAGACCAATGGACGCGCGTGTGCAGGCTTCGTCACCGGGCCGGCCGGCACGCTGGATCTCCACGTAGAAGCGCCCGGGAAACTGCGCCGCCAGCCGCTGGGCAGCAACGCCGGCCGCTGCCGAATTGGCGGCCAGCAGCAGGCTGCCCACTTCGCCCGCCGCAGCCGCCGACAGGGCGATGAGGCCACCGGTACCCTCCGGTACGGCGCCGTCGAACCATTCCGGGAGCATCTCGGCGCGGCCATGGTGCTGGTTTTCCAGCCAGGCGCGGGACAGCAGGCGGCACAGGTTGAGATAGCCCAGGCGATCCTGGGCGAGCAGGGTGAGACGGAACGGCTGCTCACGATCGGCCGCATTCGTGATCCACGCATCGCAGCCGAGTATGGGTTTGACACCGGCACGGCGCGCGGCCACATAGAAGCGTATGGCCCCGAACAGGTTGGCGCTGTCGGTAATGGCCAGGGCGCCCTGCCCGTCGGCAGCCGCCCGCTTCACGACAGCGTCGATGCGGGTCACGCCATCGACAACCGAGAATTCGGAATGCAGGCGCAGGTGGACAAATTCGGTGGTCATGCGCCGATTCTATTGAACATTGGCGCAAAGCCGTAGCCGGCGGGCCGGACGCCTGCTGATATACCATCGCGTTGGGCGATTCACCCATCGACCTGCCGCCGCCCTGTCCCGCTGGCGGCTAGCGTTTTTCGCGCGGTGACCCCGCCGTTTTCCAGGAAATTCCCGCGTGGAGTTGAGCAGCAACCTCGATGCCGTCAGCGCAATTCTGCAGATCTGCCTGATCGATCTGTTGTTGAGCGGCGACAACGCGATCGTCATCGCCATGGCCTGCGCGTCCCTGCCCGAGACGGTGCGGCGGCGGGCCGTGTTCCTGGGCACCGGCGCGGCGGTGTTCTTCCGGGTCGTACTCACCTTCGTCGCCACGCTGATGTTGCGGGCGCCCTACCTCAAGCTCGTCGGCGCCGGTTTGCTGCTGCTGATCGCCATCGAACTTCTGGCGGGCGACGGCGGCGCCAGCCGGACCGGGACGCGCCGCGCTGCCGATGGTGGCGTGTGGCGGGCCGTGGCCATCATCGTGGTGGCCGACGCCGTGATGAGCCTGGATAACGTGGTGGCCGTAGCCGCTGCAGCCCAGGACAACCTGCTGTACCTCCTCGCCGGCTTGGTGATCAGCGTGCCCATCCTGGTTTTTTCCAGTCTTTTTTTGTCGCGATTGCTCGAGCGCTTTCCGCTCCTCGTGGATGGCGGTGCCGCGCTGCTGGGCTGGATTGCGGGCAAAATCGCGGTTTCGGACCCGGCGCTCGCCGACACGCTGCAGATGCAGTCGTTTGGATTGGTCGCCGCCGCGCCCGTGCTCGGGGCGCTTTACGTACTCATCCAGGGGCGACGCCTGCGCCGCGAGCGCGCGGTGGGCTCGGCGGCCAGTTCTGCCGCAGCCCCGGTAACGACGCAGCCCTCGGCCGCCTTGCGGGCGGCTGCACCGCGGCTGCCGGCTTCCGCTGCACTGACGGCGCAGGGGACACTGACGGCGCCGGGGATCCCGGCAGTGGTCGCGCCCATGGCGGTTCCGATCTCGGCGCCGGATATCGCCGCACCGGACCTGGAAACAGCAGCGATGGAACCTCCGGCGATTCCGGCATCACCGCCCGGCGGCGACGATGCCTTCGAAGTACCGGAACTGGACCTGCCGCGCCGGTTCTCGCGCATGGACCTGACCATCATGGCCGGCGTCGCCGTGCCCTTGCTGGGACTGGTCGCGATGATCGTCTACTTCATCGTCCACGCCGCCATCTCCCACTGACCAATGGACACGATGGAGGCTCTTGCCCCGCCCGGCGTACGGCGAACAGGTCCCCTGCGCCGCGGGGCTTTTCGGCGTCTGCGCGCCTTATAGGACAATATGGGAATGGAATTGCCGACTGAACCCACACCTGACCTTGCCGCTCCCGCCGCGCCGCCCGTACCGGGCGTGCTGCAGCGGCTGGGCGCCGCCACGGGGGGCGTCCTTGCGTCATTGGGCCTGCAGGGGCAGGGCCGGTATATCGTCGGCGGCTTCCTCCTGGCGGCCTGGCTGCTCTCCGGGATCTATCGCGTGGAGCCCGACGAACAAGGCGTGGTGTTGCGCTTTGGCCGGTGGGTCGATACCGTGGAGCCCGGTCTGCACTATCACCTGCCCTACCCCATCAGCCGCGTTCTGGTGCCCAAAGTGACACAGGTCAATCAGCTGCAGCTGGGTGGTGCCGCCGAATTTGCACCGGGTACCGCCGGCAACGCGCCTGTCGCGGGCGGTGCGCGCAGCGATCCCACCAACCAGATGGTCACCGGCGACGAGAACATCGTCATCGCCGAATACGTGGTCTTCTGGCGCATCAAGAATGCCGGCGACTACCTGTTCCGGGTCATGGACCCCAAGGCCACCCTGCAGATGGCGGCGGAAAGCAGCATGCACGCCGTCATCGGTCACTATCCGATCCAGGCAGCGCTGTCGGACAAGCGCCAGGAGATCGCCGACGAAGCCAAGGACACGCTGCAACAGATACTCGATCATTACCACGCCGGCATCCTGATCACCCAGGTGCAGCTGCAGCGGGTGGATCCGCCCGCGGCGGTCATCGATGCGTTCAACGACGTGCAGCGCGCCCGTGCCGACCAGGAGCGCGCCCGCAATGAAGCGCAGGCCTATGCCAACGACGTTCTGCCGCGGGCCCGCGGCGAGGCCGGCCGCATGAATGAGGAAGCCAGTGCGTACAAGGAACAGGTGGTGAACGTGGCGCGCGGCGAAATCCAGAGTTTCCTGTCGGTCTACGAGACCTATCGCCAGGCCAAGGACGTCACCGCCTGGCGCATGTACATGGACAGCATGGACCAGCTGCTCAAAAAATCGGGCAAGGTCATCATCGATTCCTCCGGCAAGGGCGTATCGGGCATCGTCCCCTACATGCCGCTATCCGATGCGCGCGCGCCCGCAGCGCCAGCATCGGCGACCCCGCCCACGGGAGCGCCGCGATGAGCCGCCGTCAGCAACTGATACTGGGGCTGGTGCTAGCGCTTGCCGTGGTGGCCATGGTGTCGCTGTTCACGGTGGACCAGACCGAGCAGGCGCTGGTCGTGCGGCTGGGACGGCCGGTGGACGTGCAGCGCGACCCCGGGCTGCACGCCAAGGTTCCCCTCATCGACACCGTCATCTTCTACGACACGCGCCTGCTGCCGCTGGAGCCGCCGCTGGAGCAGATCATCCTGGGCGACCAGAAGCGCCTGGAGGTGCAGGTGTACGCGCGCTACCAGATCACCGATCCGCTGCTCTATTACCAGTCGGTGCGCACCTCGGAACAGGCGCGCTCGCAGCTCATGCAGATCATCAGTTCGGCGCTGCGACGGGCACTGGGCCAGGTCAAGCTGACGGCGCTGCTGTCGGAAGAACGGCGCCACATCAGCGACATCATCCTGCAGGAATCAATCGAAAAATCGCGGCCGCTGGGTATCACCGTGGCGGACGTGCGCATCCGCCGCGCCGACCTGCCGCCGGAGACCAGCCAGGCCATCTACGACCGGATGAAATCCGAGCGCCAGCGGCAGGCCAAGGAACTGCGCGCCCAGGGTTTCGAGTGGGCGCAGCAGATCCAGTCGCGGGCGGATCGCGACCGCACGGTAATACTGTCGGAAGCCCAGCGCCAAAGCCTCACCACGCGCAGCCAGGGCGATGCCGAGGCCAACCGGATCTATGCGCAGGCCTTTGGCCGCGACCCGAAGTTCTTCGCCTTCTACCGGGCCATGCAGACGTATCGCCAGTCGCTGGCCGAGTCCAATCCCACGCTGGTGCTCACACCGGGGTCGGATCTGCTGAAATATTTCGGCAATGGCGCCACGCGGGACGTGCGGCCCCAGCCCTGAGCGCCGACCACCCCACTAGAACGGGTAGTCGATGCCGCTGAAGAACGCGATCTTCTCGCGGCCGATGCCCATGTCCAAGTAACCGACGACAAAGGGGCTGACCACGACACGAAAACCCATCCCGCCAACGGCGTGCAGGTGGGTAAGCGGGCTCTCCGTCATGGTCGAGAAGACCTTGCCGGTGTCAATGAAGGGCGCGACCTCCAGCTTCAGGTCCGACTTGAAGAACTGGAAGGCCCGCACCCACTCGCGCGCCTCTATGCTGGCTGAAAAACTGTTGCGGCCCCAGAACCGGCCGGCGCCATATCCGCGCAGCGGCTGACCCTCGCCGATGATGTCGCGATCGCCACCGATCTGGGAATACGCCCAGAAGGGCGCATCCGTGTACGTGGGCATGTAACGCGCGGCAAGGTGGCCCACGATGGTCAGATCGCGGTTGACCGGCCGGAACGCCGATGCGTCCACGCCGAGAAAGGAGTAGTCGGCGGCACCGCCGAAGGCACGGCTCGAGAACCCCGCAAATGCCGACAGGCGGCGGCCGCTGCGCGGCAGCACCACGGAGTCGCGCGTGTCGTCGGTGAGGATAAGGCGCTGCTGCGTCTCGCTGGAATCGCCCACGCCGCGCAGATTGGGGTAGAGCTGCTCGATCGACGGGATCGAGTTGAGCGCGGTCGATTCGATCTCCGCGGTTGCTATGCGGAAGTTGTAGGCCAGCTGCAATTCATGCGAGAAGTTGCGCGCAGCCGTCACTTCAGCGCGATATTGACCGTAGATGAAGGTGGTGCGGTCGCTGGGCCGCGTGTTGTTGCCAAAGCCATAGAAACGGCCGGTTCCACTGCGGTCGAACATGGCGTGCAGTATCCACGACCAGTCGGTATCGCGGCGCAGGCCCAGGTCATATTCAAAATCGAATTCACGCTCGACGTGCTGCTTGGCCCCTGCCACCAGCGACCACTTCTCGTCGTCGGAGGGGTTGCGGAAGGTGCGCCAGCGAAACCCCCAGCCGAAATACTGGCTGTGCAGGATATCGGGCGCGAGTATCTGGTTGATCTGGCCATCGTTGTTGCTTGACAGCACGATGGGAAAGAGGCCGATGTTCACCCCTTCGTGCGGGGCGGTACTGATTTCCGGCACGGGAATGAATGGCAGGGCGTCGACGCGCAGCCAGGCGGGCAGTTGCGACGTGTTGGCAGGCGTGTCGGACGAAACGCCTTGCGCTTGTCCGTCCGGATCCGTGCCGCCGGCCGGGTCCCCGGCGTGCGCCATGGCGGGCAGGATCAGCAGTGTGACGAGAAGAGCCTTCAAGGGGCGCACCACTCAGTGCGCAGCTGGCACGGCCAGGTTTGCGGGCCCGTGCTCCGGGCAGGCAAGTCGGCCTTCCTGCAGGGTGCATATGGCCTGCACCGTGCCATCGACTCCCTGCGCACGGATGCGCCAGCCCTGCCCCTCGCGGTCGAGGACCAGGTAGCCAAAGCCGCCCGCATGCACGGCAAAATCGAACTGAACACCAGGGGCCGAGGGGTAGGACGCTGCCAGCGCCGTTGGCACTTCCGCGTCGAGATTATCGCCGCCATGGCCGGTCACCAGCGCCGGTGGCTGACCCGTCCGGAAAGCGATGGCCTCGAACGTGTGCACGTGGCCATGGAGCGTGAGGTCCACGCCGGCAGGATAGTAGCGGTCACCGAAGCGCGCCCGCATGGGCGCCAGCAGCGCGGGGCTGCCGAAAACCGCAGTGCCGTCGCTGCGCGCGCCAAAGCCCAGCGCCGGATGGTGATTGACGAAGATCGAGTGCATGCCCGGCGCCGCCGCAAGCGCCGCAACGATGTCGAGTTCCTTTTCGTAGCGTTCGAGTGCACGTGCGTCCGCGGGTCGGCTCACGTCGAGCGGGCGTGAGGCGCGCGCCGAGTCAAACACGATCACCTGCCAATTGCCGCCGAGGGGCACGGCATAGGGCTGGCTGAAATCGGCCTCTTCGTCCTGTTCGGCGTGGTCGCAGCTGCGGGCCGGGTCGGGTGCTGCCGGGTCGAGCAGGCGGAACCAGCCTTGGCCGGCCCGCGAACACATCTCGTGATTGCCGCGCGCGGGAACCCAGGGTGCCGCGGCCAACAGCTTTTGTGCCGGGACGAAGAAATCGGCGTTCCACGCATCCCACCCGTAGCCCCAGGGCCCACTGGTGCAGGCGGCACCCGTTGGGCAGATGTTCTCCCGGTAGTGATAGTCGCCCACATGCACGACGAGATCGGGATGTTCGCGCGCGGCGGCTTCAGCGACCGCGCGGAACGGCCATGCCGCGGCGTCGGCGCAGTCCTGGTAGGCGTGGTCGGCTTGCTTGATGCGGCAACCGGTATCGCCCAGCACGACGATGCGCTGCAACCGGGTTGCCGGCAGGGGCACGGCCGCGCTGCCTATGCGCGCCTCGTGCGCCTGGGGCGGCACGACGGCCTCGCAGACTCGAACGGGAAAGTCGCTGGCCTTGCCCTGTCCGGGGCGCAGCGGAGCCACGCCGGGCATGGCACGCGTCTGCATGGGACTGGCAACGCCGTCGATCCGGATCGCGGGACAGGTGTCCGCCGCGGTGATGGCCCGCGCGACGATCTGACCGCCAGGGCCCAGGATCGTGTAGGTCGAGGTCACAGGCGTCGTGTCAGCTACGACGGACGGCCCCGCACATCCCAGCAGCAAGGCGCAGCTGGCCAAAGCCGCGGGAATTGGGCGAAAAATCCACCGATGATTAAACGAGATACGTGAAAGTAAATGCTTGCTATTAGTCTGCTGCAATGCGCGCTCACGAAAAACCTTGCCAGAAACTCCGGCCCCGAAAGAAAAAAACCCCGGGGTGCCATCCCACCTCAGCCGTCTCCACGCCACCGAACCCGCCACCAATTTCGGGGCGACTGACGAACATCGCGCCGAGCGCGCCAACACTCAAAGCTGCAAAGAGTACCGCGCAAACAAGCTTATTCCGCGGAAAGCACCACTCCAGTGCGCTTGATAATGGTTCGCACCCTTGGCTGCACCGCTGCAACGCGGGAGGCAGTGCCGTAATCGTCACACAAGAAGGACAACCTGCAAAATGTCAGCATTGTTGGCTCCGGGAACCGCAAGGCCCGTCGAGAATTCCCCTCGTCAGTGGGATAGGGATGGCTTCTTTGCCCACCACGGTCCCTGGGCGCCTGGGGTGCGCCTGTTCCGGCGCATTGGGTTCACCACCAAGGCGGTCATCATCTCCCTCGCATTTCTCGTGCCGCTGCTGTTTCTGGTTGGCTGGCTGCTCGAGAAAGACGCCGACGACAGCATGCGCGCGCGCATGGACGCCACCCGGCAGCACGTCGAAGTGGCATACAGCGTGCTCGAATGGGCCCACGCCCAGGAAGTAGGCGGACAGATGTCGCATGAGGCGGCACAGGCGGCCGCCATAGGCGCGATTCGCCAGCTGCGGTACGACACCAAGGAGTATTTCTGGATCAATGACATGCAGCCACGCATGATCATGCACCCGATCAAGCCCGAACTCGACGGCAAGGATCTGAGCGGGCTCAAGGACCCGAATGGATTTGCGCTGTTCCAGGAAATGGTCAACACCGTGCGTCGCGACGGCAAGGGATTTGTTGCCTATCAATGGCCCAAACCCGGCAGCGAGCACCCCGTCGACAAAATATCCTACGTGGCGGGCTTTGCTCCCTGGGGGTGGGTTGTGGGTTCGGGTGTGTATACGGGCGATCTGCGCGAAGCCGCCCGGGAGCAGATGCTCTATGCGGCAGCGATCGTGCTGGGAGCGCTGGCAGTTGCCGGCTACCTGTTCCTGAGCTTCTACCGCGTCATGAACGGCGGCCTGAAAGAGACGCGCCGCCATTTGAGCGCAATGGCCAGCGGCGACCTGACCAGCGCGCCGTCGCCCTGGGGCCGGGACGAAGCCGCCGAACTCATGCTGGACCTGCGCCATATGCAGCAGTCCCTGATCGCCGTGGTCCGGCGCGTGCGCGCCTCCGGCGACCAGATCCTGAACTCCAGCGGCGAGGTCGCCACCGCATCGCTGGACCTGTCCAAGCGCACCGAGCAGGCCGCAAGCAACCTGGAAACGGCCGCCGCGTCCATGAGTGACCTCACGCAAACCGTGGTGCACGGCTCGCAGCTCTCCGACGAGGCCTCCAAGGTCGCGCGCCACAATGCCGAAGTTGCCGCCGACGGCGGACGCGTCATGCGCGAGGTCATCTCCACCATGGATGCGATCCGCGGATCGTCATCGCGCATCAGCGAGATCATCGGCGCCATCGATAGCATCGCGTTCCAGACCAATATTCTTGCGCTCAATGCTGCCGTCGAGGCGGCCCGTGCCGGCGAGCAAGGCCGTGGCTTTGCCGTTGTCGCCAGCGAGGTGCGCGTGCTGGCCCAGCGCAGCGCCGAAGCCGCCCGGCAGATCAAGAAGCTCATCGACGACAGCGTCGCCCAGGTGGAGGCGGGTACCGGCATCGTGCGGCGCGCCGGCACCACGATCGACGAGATCGTCGCGGCCTCGCAGCGCGTCGATGCGCTGCTCATGCAGATCGCCGACGGCGCCCGCGAGCAAGGCGGCGGAATCACTCGCATCGGCAAGGCCGTGGAGGAACTCGAGCGCATGACGCAGCAGAACGCCGCGCTGGTCGAGGAAACAGCCGCCGCCTCGGCGGCCATGAACGACCAGGCGCACGGCCTGGTGCAGGAGGTTTCGCACTTCCGGATCTGATGGCGGTCCGCGTCGGGACGCGTTACGATTCCGGCTCCGAATCGTCACCCGCCTGCCCGCGCCCCGTGGCTCCGGTTTTGGCCGGGGTGGCACGGGGACGGGGAACCGAATTGCTCATCGCCACGGATCTGCGCAAGAACTACGGAGCGCGCACAGCGGTTGCCGGCGTTTCCTTCTCGGCAGCGCCAGGAGAGATCGTGGGTCTGCTCGGACCCAATGGCGCGGGCAAGAGCACCACGGTTGCCATGATCTGCGGCCTGGTCGCGCCCGACAGCGGCCAGATCACGATAGGCGGGGAGCGCATATCCGGCGATGCCAGCGCGGTCAAGCGCCGCATTGGCCTGGTCCCTCAGGATCTGGCCCTGTATGAGGACCTGCCGGCGATCGCCAACCTGCAACTCTTCGGTGCGCTGTACGGGGTCGCCGGACCCCTGCTCCACAATCGCTGCGCGCAGGCCCTGGAACTGGTGGGTCTGGCCGATCGCGCTGCCGACAAGCCCAGGACCTTCAGCGGTGGCATGAAGCGCCGCCTCAACCTGGCCTGCGCCCTGGTTCACGACCCTGACCTGCTGCTGCTCGATGAACCAACCACCGGCGTCGATCCGCAAAGCCGCAACGCCATTTTCGACAACCTCGAAGCGCTGCGGGATCGTGGCAAGACGCTGGTGTACACCACGCACTACATGGAGGAAGCCGAGCGCCTGTGCGACCGGATCGTCATCGTCGATCACGGTACAGTGGTTGCCACGGACACCCTGACGGGCCTGCTCGGCCGCCTGCCGGCAGCCGCCACGCTCGAGATCGGCGTTGAAGAAGCGGCGCAAGGGCTCGTAGACTGCAAGGCGCTGGAGCGCCTGCCGGGCGTGCGATCCGCGGTGTGCAGCGCGAACGTGGTCACCGTCGGCGTCACGGCACTGGGCGAGACGGCTCCCGCACTGCTCGGCTGGTTCGCGCAGCACGGCATTGCCGTGCGCCATTTCCGCTCCGGGCGCGGCACGCTGGAAGATGTCTTCCTCGCGCTCACCGGCCGGCAACTGCGGGACTGAGCAACATGAACGCCATTACCGCACTGATAAGCAACGACCTGCGCCTGTATTTTTCCAGCCGCCGTGCGCTGCTGATGAACATACTCGCGCCCATACTCATCGCGGCATTCTTCGGCTCGATGTTCGATTCCGACGCGACCAAAGGACCGCAACGGATTCCCATTGCCGTGGTTGACCTGGACCACAGTGACATCTCCACGCGGATCCTCGCCGCGATGAAGGCCGACACGACCTTTGACATCCGCGAACTGGACGAGGCCGCAGCGCAAGGACTGGTAAAAAAAGGCGAGGTGCGTGCCAGCGTGGTCATTCCCGCGGGTTTCGGACAGCAGTTGCTGGGCGCGGTCTTCAATCCGAACGCCAAACCCGTCATAGCCGTGCACTACGATCCGTCCCAGTCGATGACGCTGGCGGTGGTCAACGGCCTCCTGGTCCAGTATGTGCTCCAGGGCCTGGCGCAATCGGCGCTGAGCGGCAGCGCGGGCGGCACACTGCTCGCGTCGGCACGCGATCAGCTCACCGGGAATAAGACCCTGGATGTCGAACTCAAGCGCCGGCTACTGGCCATTGTCGACGCCGCCGACAATGCCCGTGCGGCGGCGGGGCCTGCGACGAGACCCGCAACGGCGACGGCCACCGCGGCGCCAACGGCCGGGGCACCAACAGAGGTACCAACAGCAGCCCTATCGCCAGCACCTTCCGCGACACCGGCAGGACCGGGCGCAGCAGCAGCGGCACAAGCCGCGACATCCGGCAATGCGTCAAAAGCGGCACCACCACCGCCCGGTGCCGCCCAGCCACAAGCCGTACGCCTGCAATTGCCTTTCACCACACGTGACGAAGCGGTAACGTCGGGTGCAGACCGCAAGTACAACAGTTACGCGCACGCGTTTGCCGGCATGAGTGTGCAGTTCATTCTGTTCATGGGCATCGACCTGGGCGTGGGCTTGCTGATGGCGCGCCGCTTGGGTTTATGGAAGCGGCTGCGGGCGGCACCGCTGTCCCGCGCGGCGCTCATCGGTTCGCGCATGGGCAGCGGCGCGCTGATCGCGCTCATTTTGCTGCTGGTGATCTTCGCCGCCGCGATGGCGATCTTCGGCGTGCGCATCGAGGGCAGCATCGCCGGATTCATCGGCGTGGCCATGGCGTTTGCCGTGCTGACCGCTACCTTCGGGCTGCTGATCGCCGCGCTGGGCAAGACACCGGAAGCCACCCGTGGCCTGGCGGTGTTCGTGACGCTGTTGCTGGTGATGCTGAGCGGCGCCTGGGTTCCGAGTTTCGTCTTCCCCGAATGGCTGCAGACCGTATCCCTGTTCGTGCCCAGCCGCTGGGCGGTGGACGGGCTCGATGGCATGACCTGGCGCGGCCTGGGGCCGGTTGCGGCGCTTGCTCCCATCGGCGTCATGTTGGCTTTCAGCGCGGCCTTTGCCGGCCTGGCACTGTGGCGATTTGACTGGGAAGAATGAATTTGGGCAACCGCGATCCGCGCTACGACATCCTCTTCGAACCGGTGCGCATCGGGCCGGTTATCTCAAAAAACCGTTTCTTCCAGGTACCCCATTGCAACGGCATGGGCTATCGCGACCCCTCGGCACTGGCCACCATGCGCGCCATCAAGGCCGAGGGCGGCTGGGGGGTGGTCTGCTCCGAGCAGGCGGAGATCCATCCCAGCGCGGAGATCACCCCGTTTGTGGAGCTGCGCATCTGGGACGACCAGGACCTGCCCATGCTGG
>Ga0075030_100003702_pt1 | contig 13845 bp, 13 predicted proteins | sample LitLauG_LLR_2012_FD_71393 | JGI IMG/M metagenome (GOLD analysis project Ga0075030, IMG submission 71393) | Freshwater sediment microbial communities from Pennsylvania, USA - Little Laurel Run_MetaG_LLR_2012 | ecosystem: Environmental > Aquatic > Freshwater > Creek > Sediment | place: USA... | reverse complement strand
CAGGCGCCGCCGGGCATACGCAGTTTCGCGTACTGCGCAAAATAAAAGGCAAGAGCGTGGCGGAGTCGTTTGCCAGCCCGGTCGCTTTTCGCCAAGCCAGCGAGCAGGTTGGCGAGTTCCATCGATTCCAACGCTTGGTCGCTGAGCTAACGATGATCAATGAACAGATCTGCCGTCTCCGGTCGTCCGAGCCCGATCACGCGGAGTGGACCAAGGAGGAAAACAAACGGCTGTTGCTGTTCATCAAGAAGTTGCCTGCGAAGTCCAAACGCTTCTCCAGGTAGTGTTGTCAGCCCAGCACAGGGTCGGTCTGGACTTGGAATCCGTGGAAATTTCCACGCGCACCAGCATGCATCAGGCAGGAACAGCGATACTGGCAGGGCTATTGTCGATGCACGACAATCCGCCCACCGGCAAGATCGAAGGCCAACCGGCACACACCCGCGAGGTCAAAATCGGTTGCGTGTTCACCCAGACCACCCTCGACAGGGACGGACGCCCGGTGCGGGATGAAGAGTCTACTTCCTACGTCGCCGCCATTGAAACAGCTGAACAGTTTGGACTTCGCCTATACACCGAAGCGTGGCGCCGCGGTTGGAGTCGAGCCCAGAAGACAGTCGTGATCGGCGATGGCGCGGTCTGGATCTGGAATCTCGCCGAGCAGAGCAGCATTTCCCAAGCGCCATTGCCATTGTCGATCTCTACCACGCCCGCCAGCATATCCATCAACTTTCCGCCAAGCTGTTTCCCACCGACGGCCGGGCATGCAAACAATGGACGGCCCGCTGTCTCGATCGCCTGGAACGCGGCCAAATCGAACCGTTGGTTCAGATTCTGCGCGACTCTCAGCCAGCCACCGAGGAGCTGGCAAAATTCGTCGCCCACGAAGCGGCCTACTTTCAACGCAACGCGGACCGGATGCGTTATCCTGCCTTCCGCGCTCAGGGCCTGTTTGTTGGCTCTGGTGTTGTCGAAGCTGGATGCAAAACAGTGATCGGCTCACGCCTGAAATGCTCCGGCATGTTCTAGTCCGTTCGCGGAGCCAACAACATCATCGCCCTTCACTGCTGCCGTCTCAGCCGCAGGCTCGAGGACTATTGGGCGGAACGGTCAACCGCCGCGTGATCCCACATTTATGTCGCGCGCCCGATATCAGGATAGGAGGATATTTCCGAGCCGAGTGTTGCCAGTTCTTTCGGGGTGCTCTGGCAGAGGAATTCGGAGCCGGGATCGGTCCGATCGTTTCTACACGCGCCCTGTTCCCGGAGCAGAATGTTATCCTGATACGCCGGAAACATTTGTGACGGTTAGGTGTTTCAGGATCTTACCGGTCTCGAGAGAAAATTGATGCATCCGCTCGCATACGAAGAGTTGCCAGTTCCGGCCGGAGTCGAGCCGTTCAGGCCGGAAGAACATCCAGGCTTGACCGTGTGGTTCACGGGGCTGAGTTCGGCGGGGAAGACTACCATCGCCACCGAGGTCCGGCGGCGCCTGCTACGCCTGAGGATGCGGACGGAAGTGCTGGACGGTGATAGCTTGCGAAAGCATCTGTCGAGCGATCTTGGCTTCAGCAAGCAGGATCGAGACACCAATATCCGACGAATCGGTTTCGTGGCGAACCTGCTTTCGCGCAACGGAGTGATCGTCCTGGTTGCGGCCATTTCGCCCTACCAGGAGGTGCGCGAGGAAGTCCGGTCAAAGATCGGCCGCTTCGCCGAGGTTTATGTCAATGCGCCCCTGCAAGTGTGCGAGCGGCGCGATGTAAAGGGGCTTTATAAAAAGGCGCGAAGGGGTGAACTGCGACATTTCACCGGTATCGACGATCCTTACGAGCCGGCGCCGGACCTGGAGTGCCAAACGCATCTGGAATCCGTTAGCGAGTGCGCCGATAAAGTGATGCGGCTGATCCTGAGTTCGCGCATGCAAAAATAGAGCATGCCTTATCCGGAGCAATTCATCGCCCCCATGCGCGCCGATCTCACACGCTATGGCGTGGAGGAAGCCAGAACACCCGCGGACGTAGATCGGCTTCTGGCGCCGGGAAGCGGGACGGTGCTGATGGTGGTCAATTCCATTTGTGGATGTGCGGCTGGCAAAGCGCGCCCGGCGATCGGGCTGGCGTTGCAGCATTCCGTGCGGCCTGCCAGAGTGGCTACCGTGTTTGCGGGCGGCGACGACGCGGCAGTGGCGCACCTGCGTGCTCTGCTATCGGAGTATCCGCCTTCTTCCCCATCAGCGGCCATCTTCGATAACGGTAAACCCGTCTTCATGCTCCATCGCAGCGAGATCGAGCAGCGCGGCGCCCGCCAGATCGCCGAGCGTCTCACCGAAGCGTTTGATCGCTTCTGTGTGCCGGCGGGCCAAAACCGGCGGTAGGAACGGGCTAACGCCATGGCACGTCCGCCTATCCGACCGTGGCCGGCTCGTCGAGCGATAAGCCGCCGGCTTTCGCAGCTTCCGGGAGGACAGTTTTAACAGCGATCTGGGTTACTGTCAGATTCGATGCGCCCAAGATATTCGCGCATCCTTCGTTTCTCATTGCGCGTGCTTCGGACGCTCAACGCCCGCCCGACCGCAATCATGGCGGCGAAGCCGATAACGCATGCGAACCCGACCAGCATAATGTGGAGATTATAGCGCGTGTCAACTCTGGAATCTTGCCCGTCGTTCACCCACCGCCGAAAATACAAATGGAGGCAAAGTCTCGGGTTCGTGTTCGTAAGATCGCTATGGGCCGGGTGCCCGGTAAGTTCAGCCGGAGGATGACCTGTACTGGCGGAGCATAAAGTGATACTCTCTTGGCCATGCGCGCCCTGTCGCTCGGAAATTTGTTGTTTGCTTTTGCTCCCGTCTTGGGCCTCTGCCAGGCTCCTGCGTTCGCGCCGCCGGAAGATCTCAACTACCGCCGGGTTGACATTCTCAGTGAGGGCACACGAATGTCTGGCGAGTTGTATTCGCCTCGGAGCGCCACGGGAAAATTGCCGGCCATTGTGATGGCCCACGGCTGGGGCGGCACCGCGGCCGGTCTGAGGCGCGATGCGGTGCAGTTCGCCAAGGCGGGGTATTTGGTCTTGGCATTCGACTATCGCGGCTGGGGAGAAAGCGATTCCCGGGTGATTCTGCTGGCTCCCGAGCCAAAAGAGCACCCCAATGGCCGCTTCACCGCTGAAGTGCGCGAAGTTCGGGAAGTTGTCGAGCCAATCGATATGGCGATCGACTGGTTCAACGCCATTCACTGGCTGCAGGATGAATCGTTGTACGACGGAAAGAATCTAGGACTGTGGGGCAGCAGTTTCTCGGGCGGCTTAGTGGTCTACGTCGCGGAGCGTGATCACCGCGTGAAGGCGATTCATAGCCAGGTGGGCGCGATGGATGGCCGGACTGTAGTTACGGATGAGGCCGGGCGCAAGAGAGTCTATGCCGAATCAACGGCCATGGCTCGTGGCCAGATGGGTTTTCCCGAACCCGGAGTGAAAGCGATTGGCGGGTTGCGCGGCGCGCCGGTGTATTCGCAGTTCGTGATTTACGAGCCAGTGGAGGACGTGAACAAGGCGCTGGTACAGAACTGCGCGATGCAGTTTCTGATTGCCGAAAAAGAAGACCTCTTCGACAACCGGGACCATGCCATCAAGGCACATGCCATGTACAAGGGCCCGAAGAACCTGGTAAAGGTGCCGGGTATTACCCACTACGGCATCTATGGCACGGCTTTCAACCAGGCGCACGAACTGGCCGAGAAGTGGTTTGACAGGTATCTCAAGCGATAGGCAAAAGCGCGCCATCGGAATCAGGATCATTGCCAGGCTTCTTGATGTCCACGGGTCCCAACGCGAACGACGTCTTCCGGAGAATCCTTTTCGGTGACTTGTTACCGTCAAGGCCCAGGCCCCGACCAATGGCCGGCAATGATCTGGGTGAGCCGGTCGATGCCGCCGGCCTTGATCGCCGCAGAAATGCTGGGGAACGTGGTTTCCCTGTGCGCGCCCGTTGCCCGCATTCTATTCGCCCTCGAAATTCCGGAGCAGCGGCCAGAAGAAGCGCAGAGCTCTCCCACAGCCATGAGGGCGGCGGTGGGCCTTAGCGGGACGGTGTCGCACCGGAATCGCCAGCCAGCGGGCTGCAAGTGATCATCCGCCTGAAGGCAGTCTGAATCACTCATTCCCGCCACCGGGTCTATGCGCAGTGAGCGATACGCCGGCAAATGCAGGCCAGCATGGTCAACCATCCCCGCAGTGCTGGGCGCGCCGATGATCAGCAGCGGGTCGGAAACACTGGTCTTGACGGCCTGCGCCAGCAACTGTTCATGACGCGAAGCAGAGCATAGGCGCAAGCCATTCCGGCCGCAGTCCCAACAATCACCAGCCACGCTCCTTCGCGCATCACCAGGCCAACTACGTCGGATCGCTGAGCCCCGAGAGCGATGCGGATGGCGATCTCGCGTGAGCGCTGGGCCACGGCATAGGACGTAACTCCGGCTAATCCGACGGCCGCCAGCAGGAGGCTGAACAAGCCGATGCCGCCATAGATGAACAGCGTAATGCGTACCAGCGACATTACTTCCGCGACACGGTCTTCCATGCTCACCACGTCAAAGAGAGTCAGCTTGGGTCCGAGCGCCGGACCACCTCGCGGGCCAGCGTCTCCGTGGGGATTCCTGGTTCCGAGCGCACCAACAGAGAGCCGCGCCTTTCAGGCCCGGCGATGCAAAGCCGGCCGCCGCCAGCGGCACGTAGGCGCGTGGGCGGGCTACGTCGAAGAGCAACGCGCTACGTACATTCTTGACCACACCGACGATCTCGTACTTTTGGTTGTTCAGCTCCACCGGCGCCTGGTTGGCTGCTTCATTTACAACCGCGACCTGGCGGCTCTCTTTTTCATCCTCATCCACGATGCCGCGCCCCCGGATCACCGTAACTCCCGTCGCCTCAAAACACCCGCCGCCTACTTGAGTTCATTCCTCGTCCCCGATAGCGTAGCACCCATCCATGGCATGGCGAAGGCCGCAAACGACGTTCATGAATCAGTGGCAACAGAAACTCGACTCAGATAACACACTCATTTCTCAATCGGCGACAATCGCTCTCAGGCGGGCTAAGCTCGATCGTGTTGCCTATTCACCTCCTTTACTGGATCAACCGCAACATCGGAGAGCACCGGTTCTTAGGGAGGCGGACTTTAGCGAACTTGACCAGGCGCTTTTTGAGCTGCATCAGGCGGACAGGCTTCACCTTGGACGAATACTCCCGAAGCACTAACTCTCCACAGTTTTGTTCAACGGAAGGAAACGGCTGTCGGAGCTCTTGTAGTAAGTTGTTGTCACTCCGCGATGCTAGTGTCCGGATTGAAGAGTGCAACATCCAACAAGACCAGTGCATGAAGATCCCGGTCTCGCATAGACAACTTGAATTGGGTTGCGCGGTCGAAAGGGCTAAAACTCTGTTCTCAGTGTGGCAACAATCCTCCTTTGTCTGGGCCTAAGGGGGAGGCCTGGAACGGTGTATGTAGCAGCTGTGGTAGCTATCAATGTGATGTTTCGTTGCTAACAGTCGAATGGGAGACAAAGCCTACGCCGCAGCGAAATGAGTCTTCTCACGGAGCGCTGTAAAGATCCAATACGGCAACCGATCAAGGAAAGAAGCTACTTCGCGGGCAGGACTCGAACGGGTAAACCGTCGCTGATCGCGCACTCTTCGAATGCTTCGCTATGCTAAGCCTCACGTTCGGTGATCGGCTAGCTGAATGCCGCCCAACATGCGTCGTAAAGAAGCTGACCTTTTTCCGCGTCATTCTCGAATCCGTCACTCATCCCCCGGCTAAGTAACAACTACGAAATCAGTCCCTTCCTGACCGCATATAGCATCAGTTCGGCGAAGCCATGCAGGTTAAGCTTTTCTTGCAGATTTCTGCGATGAGTGTCAACCGTGTATGGACTGAGATTCAAGTGCTGGGCTATCTCCTTGTTGGATTTGCGCTCCGCCAGCAGCTGCAGGATTTCGCGCTCGCGCGAAGTCAATAAGTCATAGCTATCTTCCGATCCGCGGGCTCGGATCTCTCGCACATAATCTTCCATCAGCATCCTGCTGACTTCCGGGCTGAAAAAAGTCTTGCCTTCGTGGACTGATTTGATCGCCTGAATGAGATCGCCCTCCGCGGAGTCCTTCAACAAGTAACCTCTGGCGCCGGCTTTCAGCGCTCGCAGAACATACCCTTCATCCGAGTGCATACTCAGGATCACGATGGCGGTTTGCGGTAAAAGGTTGGATATGCGGTGCGCCGCCTCAATGCCGCTCAAATTCGGCATGGTGATATCCAACACCGCAACGTCGGGTTGGGTAGCTTCGGCTTGTTGTACTGCCTCGCGGCCATCGGCGGCTTCGGCAACAACGCTGAATTCAGGCTGACTCTCGAGCAAAAGCCGCAGTCCCCGGCGCACCACGGTGTGATCGTCAGCTAACAGGATGCGAATCGGCTTCATGGATTTCGACGCTCCCCGCCCGAGTGTGGAACGGCAGGATAACCGACAGCGTGGTGCCTTTGCCCAGTTCCGAATCCACGGTGCATATACCTCCGAGTTGTTTGGCGCGCTCCTGAATCCCGAGTAAGCCGAGGCCCTTCTGCTGCCGCGCGTCAAATCCGCGCCCGTCATCCTGAATCACTAGCATCAAATGATCGCGCCCCTGTTGAACCTTGTTGCACACAGCGATGCGCACTGTATTTGCCCGGGAGTGCCGGGCACAGTTATGCAGCGCTTCCTGAACCACTCGATAAATGCACGTCTTGTAATCCTCGGGAAGATCGTCGGAATCGAGGTCGGTGGTCACGCTCACGTCCATGGAAGTGCGCTTGGAGGCTTCCCGAGCTTGCCATTTGAGGGCCGGAATCAGTCCCAGATCGTCCAGCATCGAAGGCCGCAAAAGAAGCGCCATGTTTCGGACCACTCGCACGGTTGTTTCCACCAGACCTTTGATGGTTTCCACGTGACGGCGCGATTGTTCCCCGCTCCACACCGCCAGCCCGTCGAAAAGATTTCGTAATTCAATCAGAACGGCTGAGAGCAATTGGCCCACTTCATCGTGCAATTCCCGCGAGAGGGCGCGCCGCTCTGTTTCTTGTGCTTGTAACAGCCGGGCGGAGAGCTCCTTCAATTGACCGTATTGCTGCCGCGATTGTTTCTCCAATCCGAGAATCTTGCGCATGGTGAACAGCGCCATCGCCGACCCTAATACTACAGCCGCCACGATCGTAAGTAACAGCCGGGTTTGAAATCGCAGGAGAAGCGAAACCGCCTGATAATTCCCACTGGCCAGTTGTTGTTCATTGATATCGGCGATGCTCCCCGCCAGAGCCAGCATATTTTGCCGGCGGGGAAACAGCTGGTCCCGCAGAAATGAGTATCCGGCGCGGTGCCTTTCCGCCGGATCCCACTGGAATATCGGGGCCAGAGTTTGCCAATAATCCGTGAGCTCGGCGCGCAGGGCCGAGTAGTGTTGGAGTTCCGCCGGAGATACGTGGCGCCGATACGCTTCCAGCGCCGACTCCATGTGGTTGTGCACTTCCGCCAAGCTGGTCCGGTAGGCTTCGGCGCGTTGCGTTTCGGGTTCCAGCAGGTAGTCCCGGACATAAGTACCCGAAAGATACACGTCGGACCGGATGTCGTTCAAGACGTGGTTCTGCGCGAGGTACATCTGCCGGATTTGCTCGTCGCTGTGCTGAAACTGGCGCAACGCATGCAAGGCGTCAACGCCGGCCAGCGCCATAATCGACAGCAAAGTGCCGAATCCGACCGTTAGCGCAAAGCGCGAACTCAAGAACATGTCTTCTGAACTAATTCTAGCGGAACCCTTTGGAGTCATCGGAGCGCGTCTCTCCCTCATGCTAATCGAGCCTGCCCTTTTCCAGCGGTAACTACTAATGTTTTGACGGGAAAATACCAAGTCCTTGGTATGGAGTGCGCTGACCGGTTCATCGTATCTTAATGGAGGAACCTTCTTGAGCCGTGGCTGATCGCCACAAACCCGCAAATCGCAGCTAATGAGTGACCAGACGGTACTTCCATCAGACATTCAAAGACTGTCAGCCTTTGACACGTGTACGATTGCGAACGCAATTGAACAACTGAACGTGCGGTTGCGGAATGAGGGCTTTATGTGCGGTGTGGTACAGTGCCGTTTTCCCGACTTCCCGCCGCTGGTGGGCTACGCGGCCACGGCCCGAGTGCGCACCGCATCGCCTCCCATGAGCCATCGTTGCTACTATGACCGGATGGATTGGTGGAACTATGTGGCCTCGCTCCCCGAACCGAGAGTGATGGTTTTGGAGGATGCCGATCACCAGCCCGGCTTGGGGGCATTCGTTGGAGAAATTCACGCTGCCATCGGCCTTGCCCTAAATTGCATTGGATGTGTCACCAATGGAGCCGTTCGCGACCTGCCAGCAGTAGAGGCGATGGGATTCCACCTGTTCTCAGGCAACGTTTCCGTATCCCACGCTTACTCCCACATCATCGAATTTGGCGAGCCGGTCCAGATCGACGGACTGAAGATCGCGTCCGGTGAATTGCTGGACGGAGACCGCCATGGCGTGCAAACCATTCCCTTGGCTATGGTGTCCAGGGTGGTGGGCGAAGCCGGGAAAATTCGCCAGCGGGAACGCGAGCTGATCGAGTTCTGCCGATCGCCGCACTTTACTCTGCAGGAGTTATCGAAAAGGCTGGAACGCGCGAATGCCGAGTGCGATCTGCCCTGGAGGGGTCGCTGAAGGATGATTCTTGAGATACGTATTCTTGCGGCCGGTCTTGGCGTGCTAATGGCTGGCGCTCTGATGTCTTGCAGCAAACCTGATAAGGTGCAAGCCAAAGCCCCGGAAGAAGGATCCAACCCGATCGAAGTAGCGGTGGGCGTCGTCAAGATCGGTCGGAAGGATTTGAGCCGCACTCTGACGCTTTCTTCCGAGCTCGTGCCCTTTCAGGAGATCGATGTGTATGCCAAGGAATCCGGCTACGTGAAGCAACTGAACGTGGACTATGGATCGCACGTCAAAGCGAATCAGACCCTGGCCACTCTGGAGATCCCCGAGCTCCAGATGCAACTGAAGCAGGACGATGCCGCCACCAGGAATGCCGCGGACCAAATCACACACGCACAGAACGAATTAAGCCGGGTAGAGGCTCAGCACAAAGTATTTCAGCTTCAGTATGAGAGGCTGGACAGCGTCTCCAAATCCAAACCCGGTCTGGTGGCGCAGCAGGAAGTGGACGATTCGGAGGGCAAAGCTCTCTCCTCGGCGGCGCAGGTGGAGGCGGCCAAATCGAATCTGCAGTCCGCTCAAAGCCTGCTCGCGGCCGCGCAGGCCAAGCGAGAACATGATCAGGTTATGTTTGACTATTCCAACATAACCGCGCCGTTTGCAGGAGTGATCACGCGGCGTTTCGCCAATCTCGGCACCTTGCTGCAAGCGGGTACCAACTCCAGCACGCAAGCAATGCCACTGGTGCGTCTCTCGCAAGACGATCTTTACCGGCTGGTGATTCCGATCCCTGAATCCTACGTTCACTACATCAAGATCGGCGAGCCGGTTAGCGTTCATGTCCCGTCGCTCGACCGGGATTTTCCCGGCACCGTAACCCGGTTTGCAGTGGACGTTCGCCAGGATACCCGTACCATGCACACAGAAGTGGATGTTCCGAATCCGAACCGCATCTTGCTTCCGGGCCTGTACGCGGAAGCCACCATCACCCTCGAACAGAAAGATAGAGCTATCGCGCTCCCGCTGCAAGCACTGAATCAAGAAAACGGGCAAACCACAGTTGATCTGGTGGATGCATCCAATCGGATTGACGCTCGAAGGGTTGTGCTCGGCATTCAGACGGCGACCTACGCTGAAGTGTTATCGGGCTTGCAACCTGGCGAGATGGTGGTAGTGAGCGACCGCAGCGGTTTAAAGCCTCACGAGGAGGTGCGGCCCAAGATAGTGGAACTGGTCCAATACCAAGGTCAGGAAGATCAGAAATAGCGCCGTGTCCCGTTTCTCGATCCGCAATCCTCACTTCATTGTCGTCATTTGCCTGGCGTTGATGGTGATCGGGGTAACCAGCGTGGCACGGATGCCGATAGACCTCTTTCCTACCATCAATCTCCCTGAGGTAGTGGTGGCAACGTTTTATTCCGGAATGCCGCCACAAGACATCGAGACCGACATCACTAATCCTCTGGAGCGATTCTTTACCCTCGCCTCCGGCATCGATCATATGGAATCGCGGTCTTTGCTCGGTGTAAGCATCATAAAGGTCTACTTCCAGCCTGGCACCGATGCCGACGCCGACGTAACAGAGCTTTCCAATCTCGCACTTGCCGATCTAAAGCGCTTGCCTCCAGGCACGCTGCCGCCTGTTGTTTTGAAGTTTGACGCGTCCAGCTTGCCCGTGTGCCTGGTCACGTTGAAAGGCGCCGGCCTATCGCAGACCCAGCTCCACGACATAGGCCAGTTTACGATTCGAAATCAAATCGCCGTTGTGAAGGGAGCGGAAATTCCTCCGCCGTTCGGTGGAAAGTACCGCCAGGCCATGGTCTATGTGGACCCTTATAAACTGCTCTCCCGGCAGCTCAGCTTGATGGACGTCGTGGATGCGCTGAATAAGAGCAACCTGATTCTACCGGCCGGCGACGTGAAGATGGGACCTTTCGATTACTACGTTTATTCCAACAGCCTGGTGAGTAAGGTCTCCGATCTGGACCGGGTTCCGATCAAGACTAAAGGGCAGAGTTGGGTTTCCATCGGCGACATTGGCGAGGCCAAGGACGCAAATCAAATCCAGTACAACATTGTTCGCGTGGATAGCCAGCGCTCCGTCTACCTGCCGATCATGAAACAAGGTGGCGACACCAACACCATTCAGGTGGTCAGCGGTATCCGGGAGATGCTGGGAAAACTGTTCGACATCCCGAAACAACTGGAAACCAGCGTGGTGTTCGATCAATCCGCCTTCGTGAAAGAGGCCATTCAAACGCTGCTGGACGAGGGACTCATCGGTCTGGTGCTCACCAGTCTCATGATTCTGATTTTTCTCGGCAGCCTGCGCGCCACCGTGGCCGTGTTTTTATCGATCCCGCTATCCGCGGTCGCGACGTTTGTCGTGCTTTACCTTTGGGGCAGCACCATCAACACCATGATTCTCGGCGGCCTGGCCCTGGCCTTCTCGCGCGTGATCGACAACTCCGTAATCGCCCTGGAGAATATTTACCGTCATCTGGAGATGGGCGCATCCCCGGAGGCAGCGGCCGAGCAGGGCGGCGCGGAAGTCAGCCTGGCCGTTCTGGCGGCAACACTCACAACGGTAGTGGTGTTCTTCCCTGTCACTTTTCTATACGGCGTCAGCAAGTTCCTGTTCTCAGCGTTGGCCTTGGCCGTGGCGATTTCGCTGTTTGCATCCTACTTTGTCGCGATGACGGTTATCCCGCTATTTTGCGCGCGGTTTCTACAGAGTTTTCACGCGTCGCAGGAACAGCATCAGCATGGCGGCTTCAATCATTGGTTCAATCGCTGGTTCACACGCCTGCTCGACGTTTATGAGCGATGGGTGCGCCGCGCGCTGCAACGCCCGGTGCTTACCATTTTGCTGTTAGCCGGAGTTTTTGTCGCGAGTCTGGCCATCTATCCGCTGCTCGGCGTAGCCTTCTTCCCCCAAACCGACGCTGGCCAATTCACCATCAACCTGAAGGTTCCCACGGGGACGCGGATCGAAGCCACGGACGACTATGTGGGAAAGATCGAGGAGTTGGTGCGCCAGGTTGTCGATGCGCACGATTTCAAAATGGTCGTCTCCAACATCGGCATTATGCCGGACTTCTCCGCTCTCTACACGACTAACGCAGGACCATACACGGCCACCATTCAGGTGGAATTGAATGAATCCCACCGCCGCAGCAGCTTCGAGTATATGGCTCGCCTCCGCCGCCAGATTGCGGCCCAATATCCCGATCTCCGCACCTTCTTCTCCAGCGGATCGATGGTGGACGCGATTCTCAACATGGGCGCTCCGGCGCCGATCGACGTCCAGGTCAGCAGCCGCGACTTGAACACCACATACAATGCTGCCGAGGCGCTAGCCAAGCAAATCCGCAATTTGACTGGCGTCGGCGAAGTCTACGTGCCGCAGGATATGAACTATCCCGCGCTCCGGCTTAAGGTCGATCGGGTTCATGCATCCGAACTCGGGCTTACGCAGAAAGAGATCGTGGATAACGTCATCACGGCTCTCAATTCGAATACAATGATCGCCCCAAACTATTGGGTGGATCACCAGACCGGCAACGACTATTTCTTAACCGTCCAATACTATGAGAGCGGCCATGCAGCGATTCACAATTTTGTCGATTTGACACAGATACCCTTGCGGCAGCGCGCGAAGAGAAGCCGCCCGGAGAGACCGGCGGATCATCGATTTAGTTCGGTGGATGGCGTTCGGCCCACGACTACGCTCGGAAATGTCGCGAGCGTCGATTTTGTACAATCGCCTACCGAAATCGATCACTACCAGATTCAGCGTGTCGCGGACGTGTATGTCACACCCTCAGGTGAGGATTTAGGCAAAGTGGCCGGTCAGATAAGAACCCTGCTGGACCGGCAAAAGCTGGCTGCCGGCATCCGGGTCAACCTCCGCGGAATGGTCCAGGCGATGCGCGAATCCTTTACCAGTTTCGCAATTGGGTTGTCGCTCTCCGTGGTCTTACTGTTCCTGATTCTGGTCGCCCAGTTCCGCTCCTTCAAGGATCCCTTCCTCATTATGCTCGCCATTCCCATGGGGTTCATCGGCGTGTTGGTGATGTTGCCGCTTAGTCACACCACCCTGAACGTAATGTCGCTGATGGGAGTGCTGATGCTGGTGGGTGTGGCGGCCTCCAATAGTATTCTCATCGTCGAGTTTGCACATCGATTGGAAGAGCAAGGCCGTTCGGTGGAGGATGCCGTCATCACCTCTTGCCGTGTGCGTCTCCGTCCGATTTTAATGACCTCGCTCGCCACCATCATCGGCATGGTCCCGATGGCTTTGAAATTGGGAACCGGCAGTGAACAGTACGCGCCGCTGGCGCGCGCCATCATCGGCGGGCTCACGTCGTCCGTGGTGCTGACCGTGTTCATTGTGCCGGCCGCATATCTTCTGGTGTATCGAAGGAGGCCCGCGATCGCGGAGTAAATCCGAATGCCACGCTTTTCTATCCGCAATCCGTACTTCATCGTGGTCATATGCCTGGCTCTGGCGGTCATCGGAATCACCAGCGTAGCCCGTATGCCCGTCGATCTCTTCCCCACCATTAACATGCCGGAGGTGATTGTAGCCACCTTCTACTCGGGTATGCCACCGGAAGACATCGAGACCGATATCACCAATCCGCTGGAACGTTTCTTTACTCTGGCCTCCGGCATCGATCACATGGAATCGCGCTCGCTGCTGGGCGTCAGCATGATCAAGGTCTTCTTCCAACCGGGAACAAATGCTGACGCCGATGTCACTCAGCTCTCCAATCTGGCGCTGGCGGATTTGAAGCGGCTGCCGCCCGGCACGCTTCCACCTGTCGTGTTGAAATTTGACGCGTCGAGTCTTCCCGTGTGTCTGGTAACCGTAAAAGGCGAAGGGCTGAACGAAACGCAGCTCCACGATTTGGCGCAATTCCAGATCCGGAACCAGATCGCCGTGGTCAAAGGCGCCGAAATCCCCGGAGTGTTCGGCGGAAAATACCGCCAGGCCATGATCTATGTCGATCCGTACAAACTGCTATCGCGCCAATTGAGCGTCATGGACGTTGTGAATGCAGTCAACGACAGCAACCTGATTCTTCCCGCAGGTGA
>Ga0075030_100003699_pt1 | contig 13856 bp, 10 predicted proteins | sample LitLauG_LLR_2012_FD_71393 | JGI IMG/M metagenome (GOLD analysis project Ga0075030, IMG submission 71393) | Freshwater sediment microbial communities from Pennsylvania, USA - Little Laurel Run_MetaG_LLR_2012 | ecosystem: Environmental > Aquatic > Freshwater > Creek > Sediment | place: USA... | reverse complement strand
GCATTTCATGGACCCGCACGCGCCCTACTATCCCGCCGAGCACGCATTGCACCTGATGGGCGACGACATTTCCGCTGCCCAGGCCCGCTATCTCAATTCCTTCTGGCTGCGCTCCGGCCTTGCCCCCCGCCGTTTCCGCAAGCATCTGCCTGGAGTCACCGCGCTTTACGATGCTGGCATCCGCTGGGTTGACGAGCAAATCGCCCGGCTGGCGCGCGAACTGCGCCACTCCGGACGCTGGCAGAACAGTCTGCTCGCCTTCACCGCCGATCACGGCGAGGAATTTCTCGACCACGGCGGCCGCTATCATCCGCCAAATCGCCTGTCGCAGGAGTTGCTTCGCGTGCCGCTGCTCGTCCGCGCCCCGAACCTGCGCGCTTCGGCCCAGCATTCGCCCTTCAGCCTGCTCGACCTCGCTCCAACCCTGCTCGATGCCGCTGCGGTCACCACGCCCTCGAGCTTTCAGGGCCGCAGCCGCTGGCCGCAGCTCCTGCGCTCGGAATCGTGGAGTCATCCAGTAGTCGCCGAGTCCATCGCCGGTTGCACCAATCCATTTCGACCGGAAAGCCGTTTCGGGCCCCGCGTGCTCGCCGTCCGCGATCAGCGCTACAAACTCCGCCTCACGATGAACTCTCCCATGCAGGCCGAATTATTCGATCTGCAATCCGATCCCGGCGAGCAGGCGCCTTTGCCCGGAAGGGAAGCGATCGCACAGCGTCGCCGCCTGCTCGAACTCGCCCTCGCGCACGTCGAGCAATCGCGCGCGCAGCGCGATCCCGCCGCCCGCATCGCCGCGTCCCTGCGCGAACTTCAGCTAGAATGGGCCCATCCTGACCTCGTCCTACAAACTGCCGGCCTCTAGCGTTCGTTTCCGCCTGGGATGATCCGCCTCTTCACGCCATCGTTTGCCGACGAAGCCGGCACCAACGCGCAAAATCTCAGCGTGAAGGAAATCGTGGCCCGGCTCGACCCCGCCGAGTTCCACGTCTCTATGTTTTACGAAAGCGCCCCCGACCCGCGCATCGCCGCCCGCCCCAGCACCCGCTTGTTACGCTGGCACGGCCGCGGCAACACTCTGCTCGCAATCGCCTCTCTGTTGCGCCAGCCGCCCCACATTTATTTTTTCCCCCGCGAGGGTCCGCTGGAAAACGCGTTTTTCGCGCTGAAGAAGAGTCTGTTCCGCAACACCGCCGTCGTCACCTACATCGTCTCCGGAGGTCTCGACACGGCTGCGTCGGCCCCGGCCGCCATGGCCCGCAATGTGGCCCAGGCCGCCGCGGTCGTCGGCAACTGTGATTATCTTTCGCAGGTCGTCGCAAAGAAGTTCGATGTGCGCACCGCTACCATCCACGATGGTATCGACCGCCGCTATTTCTTCCCGGCCAACGAACTGGTCAACTCGCAACCTCCCGTCGTACTCTTTGCCGGATCGCTTCGCCCCTACAAGCGCGGCACTTTTTTCGTCCGCATGGCCGCTTCGCGGCCTCGCGCGCATTTCCGCATCGCCGGCACCGGCGAGGAAGACTCTGCCTGCCGCGAGTTCGTCGCTACTCACGGGCTCCCCAACGTCGAATTCCTGGGCCACATTTCCCAGACTCAACTCGGTGACGAGATGCGCCGCGCGTCCATCCTGTTCCATCCCAGCGTGCTCGAAGGTCATCCCCAGGTCCTCGGACAGGCCGCCGCCTGCGGACTTCCCGTCCTCGCGCTCAACCGTTACCATCCTGACTTCACGATCGACGGCGAAACCGGATTTCTTGCCGCCGACGATGCCGAACTCGAGCAGAGGCTCGACCAGCTTCTCGCCGACGCTGATCTCCGTCGTCAAATGTCGCGCAGGTCGGTGGAGCATGCCCGCAAATTCGATTGGGACGCCGTCACCGCCCTTTGGCGGCAGACTTTTCTCGACGTCCTGCGCCCGGGGAAACATTCGTGAGCGCTCCTGCCGATCTCTATCAGGTTCAGCCCGCGCCGCGCCGGGGCCCGTTGCGTGTTCTGACGCTCACGCCGTTTTATCCCTCGATGACCGACGAGTCCACCGGATGTTTCGTCGCTGAACCGCTCGCTTCGCTTCCCGAATTCCAAATCGAAAACACCGTGATTGCCGCGCAGCCGTTGTATCGCGGCCGGGTTCAATCCGCCCCGTCCGCTCCCGCACTTTGGGTGCGTTATCCATCCTTGCCCGGAGCCGCCGGCTTGTCCACCGCCGGTGCGATGCTGTTCGCGAGAATCGTCGGCCACGTCCGCCACGAGCATGCCCGCGCCCCCATCCACGTGATCCACGCCCACGCTCCCTTGCCCTGCGGACACGCCGCCATGCTGCTCAGCCGCGAACTCGGCATCCCCTACGTCGTTACCGTGCACGGCCTAGACGCCTTCTCCGCCGGCGACGCCAAATCACGCCCCAGCCTGTGGAACCGCCGCGTCTCGAACAAAGTGTTTCTCGCCGCCGCCCGCGTCATCTGCATCAGTGAGCGCGTTCGCCACGAAGTGCTGCAAGGCACGGCTAGTCGTGCCCGCACGTCGGTGGTTTACAACGGCGTGGACGCGGCCCGCTTCACTCCCGGCCCGGAGCCCGCCGCCCCATCGATTCTCTGCGTCGGCAACCTCATCCCAATCAAAGGCCACGACACGCTGCTTCGCGCCGCTGCCGACCTAAAAAACGAATTTCCTGCGCTCACCTGGGACCTGATCGGCGATGGCCCGCTCGAAGCGCGACTCCGCTCGCTCGCGGCGGAACTCAACGTCGCCGACCGCGTGCATTTTCTGGGACGCCACCCGCGCCAGGCCGTTGCCGAAGCCATGCGCGCTTGCACTCTGTTCGCCCTTCCCAGTTCCTATGAAGGCCTCGGCTGCGTCTATCTGGAAGCGATGTCGTGCGCCAAGCCTGCCGTCGGCTGCCGCGGACAAGGCATCGGCGACATCATTCAACACGGCCGCAGTGGCATGCTGGTCGGCCCCGGCAACGCGAAAGAACTTGCTCTCGCCATCGCTATCCTGCTGCGCGACCCCGGCCTGCGCCAGCGCATGGGCGACGTCGCGCGCCAGATCATTCTTGAGGACCTTACTCTGCGCCATCAGGCCGAAAATCTCGCGCGCGTCTACCGGGAGCTCGCCTCGTGAAGCCGCGCCTCGCAATTCTCACCGAGATCATCGCGCCCTACCGCATCCCTGTCTTCAACGCCCTCGCCGCGCGCGGCGACATCGACCTCCACGTCGTCTTCCTCAGCGAAAACGATTCCTCGCTCCGCCAATGGCACGTCGACACGCAGGGGATCCGCTTTTCGTACGAAGTGTTGGCCGCGCTACGCCTGCGCCCAGCCGGCTACAACCTCCTGCTCAACCGCGGAGTCAGTGCGGCCCTTCGCCGCGCCGCGCCGCAGGCCATCCTCTGCGGCGGCTACAGTTACCTCGCGTCGTGGAGCGCAGCTTTCTGGGCGCGCCGACATCGCGTCCCTCTGCTGCTCTGGTCCGAGAGCACCGCCCACGACGCCCGCAGTCTCCATGCTCCCGTCGAGTTTCTCAAGCGCCGCTTTCGTGGCCTGTGCAGCGCCTTTCTCGCCGCCGGCCAGTCTTCTCGCGACTATCTCTTGTCACTCGAGGTGCCGCCGTCGAAAATCTTCATCGCCCCCAACGCCGTCGACGTCGACTTCTTCTCTTCCATCGCCGGGCAGGCGCGCGCTTCGGCCGACGCGGTGCGGGCCAAGTTCCATCTGCCGCAGCGTTACTTCCTCTACGTGGGCCGGCTGGTGCGGGAAAAAGGCATCTTCGATCTGCTCGCCGCCTATGCCTCGCTCGACGACGCAGCCCGCGCGAACACCGGCCTGGTCTTCGTCGGCGACGGTCCCGACCGAGCCGAACTCCAGCAACAGGCGTCGCACTTCGCCTCGATTCGCTTCACCGGCTTCCTGCAAAAAGAAGACACACCGCAGCTTTACGCTCTCGCCGATGCGCTGGTGTTGCCCACGCACAGCGATCCTTGGGGACTGGTCGTGAACGAGGCCATGGCCTGCAGCCTCCCTGCAGTGGTATCTTCCGTGGCGGGATGCGCCGCCGATTTGGTCATTGAAGGCGGCACCGGATTTCAATTTCGCCCCCGCGATGTGGAAACTCTCGCCGCACTTCTGCGAAGATGGATTGAGCAGCCGGATCTAAGGGCCAGCATGGGTCGCCAGAGCTTCCAGCACATTCAGAACTACACGCCATCGAAATGGGCCGAGGGCGCGGCCGCCGCGGTGCGTGCCTTCGCGGAGGCTGGCCTGTGAGGGACAACTCGAAACTCCTCGCGCTGCTCGTCGTTCCCTTGGGCATGGTGGCAGCTTTTGCCTTTGCCGAAACCCATCCCGGTTATTTCACCGGCGACTTTTATCTCGGCGGCTTTCTCGGTCTGCAAGTGCTCATATTCATTCTCTGGCACTATGAAACAGTTTTCTTTCCGTCCATGATGCTGGCGTTCCTGTGGGCGGGTACCAACGTCCCGCTTTCTGGAATCGGAACCATGGGGCGCTGGGTACTTCTCATCATTGGTGCGCTCGTCGGAGTGGTGAAGTGGGTGCGGTTCGGTCATCGCCGGCCTATGAACGCCATGCACATGTTGGGCCTGCTTTGCATCCTTGCCGCTCTCGTTTCGGCGGAAGGTTCCAGCCGTTCCACGACCTCGCTGCTCAAGACGCTTAGCCTGGCATTGCTGTTCCTCTATGGCGCGGCGGGAGCACGCGTTGCGGTCGTTGACAGGGAGAAAGGGTTTTTTCGTGGATTGGTCAGAGCCTGCGAAATCGCCACCTGGATCACCGCCGCAGCCTACTTCGGCCTCGGCTACGACCTCTTTGGCAATACCAATTCTCTCGGCGCAGTCTTCGCCGTGCTGGTAGTTCCGGTGCTCTTGTGGGCAGTGTTCAACGCGAGCGACCACAGAGTGCGCCACCGTCTTCTGCTTGCCCTGGCGCTCGCCTTCGGCCTGCTGCTATTCTCGGTCGCGCGCGCCGCCATCGTCGCGGGGTTTCTCGCCTCCGCTCTGATGTGCCTCTGTATGCGCCGCGGAAAGCTCATGCTGCAGGGCGCATTCGTGGCCGTGCTAATGGTCACAACTCTGGCGGTGCTACAACCCGAGCGCTTCCCCGGCTTAATGGACTCGGCGGCCTCTGATGTCGTTTACAAGGGTCACCGGGACGAGGGCCTGCTAGGTTCCCGCAAATCGCCCTGGGACGACACGCAAAAAGTGATTCGCGAGAGCCCCTGGTTCGGCAGCGGCTTCGGCACCGACGTAATGGAAAGCACGACCACTTCGGCTGACCCCTGGTTCAGAAGCTCGTCCGACACTACCCGCGAGCACGGCAGCAGTTATCTGACCCTTTTGCAATATGTCGGACTGCTCGGCTCCGTGCCTTTCGCCGCCATCTTCCTGCTGATTCTGTTTCACCTGCGCCGCGTTTGCCAGCGCATGTGGCGCACCGGCGATGCCAGTGACTGGGCCATCCCGCTCGCCTTTATTTGCCTGGCGGGCCTGATCGACGCCGCCTTCGAGGACTGGCTCGTCGCCGCCGGCTACTATCTCAACGTATTTTTCTGGACGTCTGCCTTTCTGCTCTCCGACTATCAGCGGCCCGCCCCGCAGCCCGCCCGCGTCCCTGCTTTGCCGCAACCGTCATTCGTTCCCGTGGCCCGATGATTCATATTTTCGTCAACGCCCTCGCCGCCAGCGCGGGCGGCGGACTCACCTACGTGCGCAACGTGGTCCCGCAGTTGGCCGAGCGCGACGACGTGCAGGCCACCATTCTGATTCCGCCCGCCCTGCGCCGCGAAATGCCTGCCGCTCCCAACCTCGCCTTCGCGGACCTGCCCCCGTCGCGCGGTGTACTCCGCCGGGGATGGTTCGAGCAGCGCGCCATTCGCGCCCTCATCCGCAAGAGCGGGGCCGACGTTCTGCTGTCCACCGGAAATTTTTCTTCCTGGCGTCCCGGCGTGCCGCAGATTCTGCTCAGCCGTAATGCGCTCTACACTTCCCGGGATTTCCGCGAAGACCTGCGCCGCCGCGGCGAACATCGCCTGCTATTGGAAACGCGCGTGAAAGCCGCTGCCGCTCGCTGGTCCATTCGCATTGCTGACCGCGCAGTAGCGCCCAGCGAAGCCTTCGCGCAGGAACTTCGCCAATGGACCGGAAAGCCGGTCGCCTGCATCCATCACGGGTTCGACGCCGAAGCCTTCACCCGTGATCCCTCGCCCCTGCCCGATCCCGTGCAGCAGAAACTCGCGCAAGCCGCTGACGCCCTCAAGCTTCTGTTCGTCAGCCATTACAACTACTACCGCAACTTCGAGAGCCTTCTCCGCGCCCTGCCGCTGCTCAAGCAACAACTCGCGCCCCGCCCGGTCAAGCTCTTCCTCACCTGCCGCCTCGCTCCGGGAGCAAATCCCGGAGCCTACGATGCGTGTTCGGCAGCGAAGCTGATCAAAGAGTTGAACCTGTCGGACAATGTCATCGAGCTCGACACCGTGCCTTACCCGCTTCTTCACAAGCTCTACCAGGCCGCGGATATCTACGTCACCCCGGCCTACTGCGAATCGTTCGCGCACCCGCTGGTCGAAGCCATGTCGAGCGGAGTTCCCGTCGTCGCCTCCGACCTGGCCGTGCATCAGGAAATCTGCGGCGACGCCGCCAGATACTTCGCGCGCTTCTCCCCAGAGCATCTGGCAACCTGCGTGACCGAAGTCGCAAGTGCCGCGCAAACCGCAGCAGCCATGTCGCGCCAAGGCCTCGCCCGCGCAGCGGAGTTCAGTTGGCGCGCTCACGTCGAGAGCCTCGTGTACATGGCGAGCGAACTCGAGTCATAGCTTATTCGGGCAGCCGCCGCGCGAATCTGCAGGCCTCCAGCATCGATGTTCCGCTTACCAACCAGTTCCTTTCGTGTGTTCCGGGCCGGAGCGGATGCAATATACTTGAAACTTCGTTTTTGCTCCGCGTGGGAGTCACCGCCACTGGGCGCACGCGCTTGGAAAGACAAAACTGGAAGGCAATATGAAAGCCCTTGTCACCGGATCAGGCGGCCTGATCGGTTCCGAATGTGTTCGGCTGCTGTGCGAGGAAGGCTGGACAGTGATCGGCCTTGATAACGACATGCGCCGCACCTTCTTCGGTCCCGGGGGCACGACGCGTCCGAACGTGAAGTATCTCAGCGATGCGTTCCCTAATTACCGGCATCTTGAGCTCGACATTCGTGATCGCCAGTCGGTCCGTGATCTTTTCGAACGCGAGCGTCCCAACTTTGTCATTCACGCCGCGGCGCAGCCTTCCCACGACAAAGCGGCTTCCATTCCCTACGAAGATTTCGATATTAACGCGGTCGGTACGATGAACGTGCTGGTGGCCGCCAGGGACTTCTGCACGGACTCGCCCTTCTGCTTCACTAGTACCAACAAGGTCTACGGTGACCGGCCTAACACGCTGCCGCTCGTGGAACACGCCAAGCGCTACGATTACGCTGATTCACGGGATGGCATCGATGAAACCATGTCGATCGACGCCTGTCTGCACTCCCTGTTCGGTGCGTCGAAAGTGGCCGCGGACGTGATGTGCCAGGAGTTCGGCCGCTACTTCCAGATGCCGGTCGGCGTCTTTCGCGGCGGTTGCCTCACAGGGCCGCAGCACTCTGCCGTCGAACTGCACGGCTACCTTGCCTACATCGTGCTCTGTGCTGTGACCGGCCAGGAGTATACGATCTACGGTTACCAGGGAAAACAAGTCCGCGACCAAATACACAGCCGCGATGTGGCGCGGCTCTTCATCGAGTTTTACAAAAATCCGACCTCCGGAGAAGTCTACAATCTCGGCGGCGGACGGCAGAACAGTTTGTCGATCCTCGAAACCGTCGATATGCTGGCGGAGATGGGCTATTCCTTGCGCTATCGCTATAACCCTGCCAACCGCGTGGGCGATCATGTCTGCTACATTTCAGACCTGCGGAAAGTGCGTTCCCACTTTCCGAACTGGAGCATGCAGTACGATTTGCCAAGGATCATTTCTGAGATCGTGGAACGTCGGCTCAGCCTGGTTCACGCGGCGGCGTCATAGCAACAACCGTCGGCCGGGTGCCGGTCTCCGAAGGTGATTTCCGTAAAATGCTACTCGAGAACAACCTCAAACAGATGGAACTGAGCCGGGAGGCTTACTGGCGACGCTACCCCGGCACTTCTCCGTTCAAGCTGCGCTGGCGGGCGCTCACTGTGCGCCACTCCTTCCATGTGCTTCCCGGAGAATCGATTCTCGAGCTCGGCGCCGGAAGCGGCCTCTGGACCCGCCACCTTTCGTCAGTGCTGCGCGGCGACAATCCGATCACCGCTGCCGTCTTCAACGACCAGTTCTCCGATGCCGGTTCCGATATCCCCAATGCAAAGTTCGTCAGGATCAACAGTCTTCACGACGACTTCCCCGCGGAAAGCTTTGACTATGTTGTCGGCACGGCGATTCTCTGCCATGACCAGTTCCCGCAAAACCTCGCAGCTCTCTATCGGTTGCTCAAACCCGGTGGCCAGCTTCTGTTCTTCGAGGCCAACTACTGGAACCCGCAGGTTTTGGTCAAGAGTCACATTCGGCCCATTAGCCGCTGGTCTGGACAGGCCCCATGCCAGATGGGCATGCGCCGCTACAAGCTGATGAAAGCTGCGTCCCACCAGGGCTTTACAAATCTCGAAATCATTCCTTACGACATCATTCACGCGCGTACGCCGCGCTTCGCCATTCCCGTGCTCCAGTCGGCCGCTTTTCTTTTAGAACACACTCCGCTGGTCAAGGAAATGTGCGGAACACTCTACATCTGGGCCAAGAAGCCGGGCGACGAGCAGGCCCGCCGGCCCATCGTCAATCTGGCAAAGCATCGAACGTTGTTTGACTCGGTCTCTGTGGTCGCGCCCTGCTACAACGAGGAAATGAATGTCCAGCCCCTCGTCGATGCGCTTGTTCAGATGTATGGCGACTATCTTCACGAGATCGTCATCGTCAATGACAACAGCACCGACCGAACCGGCGAGGTCGCGCGCGCCATCGCGGTGCGCGAGCCGCGGGTGAAGGTCGTGGATCGCAAACCGCCCGGCGGCGTGGGCCGTGCCCTTCGTGATGGATACGCCGCCGCTACCGGACGCTACATCCTGACCATGGACAGCGATTTTCTCCAGATCGTGCCCGAACTGCGCGATCTGTTTGACGTGGTCGCCGAGGGCCACGATGGCGCCATCGGCAGCCGTTTTTCGCACGAATCCGTCATGATGAACTACCCCTTCCTGAAGATCCTCTGCAATCGCAGCTTCCATTTACTGGTCAATCTGTTCCTGCCCTGCCGCATCCGCGATATTTCCAACAACCTAAAAATCTACCGCGCCTTCATCCTGAAAGACCTTCACATCGAGCAGGACCACTTTGCTGCCAACATCGAGACCGGCCTGAAACCGATTCTGGCGGGCTATGATGTACGCGAGGTGCCGATCTCGTGGATCAACCGCACCATCGACATGGGCAGTTCCTCTTTCAAGGTATTGAAGGTCGCGCCCAACTACTTCATCGAGTTTCTCGGCATCGCGTGGAATACGATGCGGGGAAGACGTTCTTTTAAGAAGAGTGGCACGGTGGTCGTTCTGGAGAAACCGCAGTCGGAGACTCCGGCGAAGAAGTCTGCCGGGTGAAACTGGAGCATGGCGCCCGTTTGCCTAACCCATCCCTTGCAAACGTTCCGAGAGCGGTAGCCTGTCCCCTCTGTTCGGGCACCGACCTGGAGACCTACCTCTGCGGCGATGATCGCAAACTCGACGCCGCGGACCTGGGTTCCTCGCGAAAGGAGATTTCGCACGGCACGATCCTGCGCTGCCGCACCTGCTGCTTCGGATTCCGCGCCTTCCGGTCGCCCGACGACGAAGTCTCCGCGCTCTATCGCAAGCTGGACGCATCGGTCTACGAGAGAGAATCCCGCGGCCGGGACAAGACCGCCCGGCGCCATCTGCGCATCGTTCGGCGCTTCGTTTCCGCCGGCCGGCTGCTCGATGTTGGCTGTGCCTCCGGTTCCTTTCTCCGTTGTGCGGCCGATTCCGGTTGGCAGGTGGTCGGAGTCGAGCCTTCAGAAGTTCTCTGCGCGAAGGCGAGGGCCTCATTGGGCGACCGCGGCGAGGTGTTCTGCGTCCCCTTGCAAAACGCTGGCCTCGCTCCGGCATCTTTCGACGCCTTGACCCTTTGGGACGTGCTGGAGCATGTCACCGAGCCGCGGGCTTTTATGCAGTTGTGCGCCTCCCTGCTGAAGCCAGGCGGCTATTTCTTCGTCAATGTGCCAGACCTGGACAGCCTGCCTGCGCGCTTGCTGGGTGAGCGATGGCCTTTATTGCTAGCGGAGCATCTGAACTATTTCAACCGCGCCAGCCTGCGCCGCTGTGGCGAACTGGCGCAGTTGCGGGCAATTGCATTCGGGCAGCGTCCTGCTTCGTTTTCGCTGGAGTACCTGTTCTATCGGCTTCGCCAGCACCGCGTACCCGGCGCAACGCTGGGCCAGGCCATCGCGAGCACTCCTTTCTTGAAGAACGTCAGCCTTCCGGTTTTTCTGGGTGAGAGCTACGGTGTCTGGACTCGTCCGGCAGGCGCATCATGAGTGAGGCAATGGCTTGAATCGTTCAAGATATTTCGTTGTCGCAGGTGCGGTGCTCACGCTGGTCGCACTGGTGCGGATCGTGCAAAGCTATCGCTTGACGGCGCAGGGATTCGACGAACCCTGTCACGTTTCTGCGGCCATCGAGCTATTGACCCACCGCACCTACACGCTTGACCCTTACAACCCTCCACTGGCGCGCATTGCCATCGGCCTGCCCCTTGTCCTTGCCGGTGAACGCTATCCGAAGCTGGTTGCAGATGACCCCAACTGGAAAAACTACAACTACATCGGCAACCTTGTCCTCAACGATGGAGGCCACTACACACGGAACCTGTCGCTGTCGCGGCTTGGGGTTCTGCCGTTCTTCATCCTCGCGGCATTCGTAGTGTTCCTCTGGACGCGCCGCGAGTTCGGGGATTTTGCCGCCGTTATCTCGGTCGCCTTGTTCACCACCCTCCCCGTTATTCTTGCGTTTTCGGGCGTGGCCTATAGCGATATGGCGCCCGCCTTTGCCCAGACTGCGGCCTTACTTGCATTCGTCAACTGGCTGGACGAACCGTCAACAAAGTCCTGTTTGTGGATGGGCTTGACTGCAGGTCTGGCATTGCTTGCCAAATTCACCAGTCTTCTTTACCTGCCCGCTGCTGTTTCCTTCATTGTCGTCTGCTGGTGGTTTCTGCGAAATCGCAACCGAGCCGCCCCCTCCCTCACGAGAGCCCGCGTGCTGCGCCACATCACGACGGCTGCTCTTCTTGGGACGGTTGTGGTCTGGGCGGGCTACGGATTCTCGGTCGGCCGGGTTCAGGAAAGCATGCAACTTTCACCTCAGGCCATGCCTTCGTTCCAGCATTTTCCGGGGCCGGTGCGGCCTCTGGCGCGCCGCCTGGTGCTGGCCAATCCTCCGCTGCCGGCGCCCGGCCTGCTCAGTGGCATTGCAGCGTCCTATGCATTCAACAAACAGGCCCCGCCGTCCTACTTCCGCGGACAAATCAAGAACGGTGGTTGGTGGTACTTCTTCATCGTCGATCTCGCGCTCAAATCACCACCTGCCTTTCTGCTCTTAAGCTTCATCGGATTCATCGCGCTCGCCGTGGACCAAAGGCAAGACTGGCGGCCGCTCACGCCGGCCCTGGCCGCACTCGCCATTCTTCTGGTGACCACCACCCTGAAGGTCAACTACGGCATCCGTCACGTCATCGTGCTTTTCCCCCTGCTTGCCATCGTGGCCGGATATGGCGCTTCTCGTCTGTGGCAGCTCGAAGGTCGCCGGCGCGTTTGGGGTAGAGTTCTGCTCGTCACGCTCCTGGCTGGGCAGCTTTTCTCCACCATCGCTGCACGCTACGACTACCTCGCCTACTACAACGTTCTCGCCGGTCGCGATCCCAGCCGGTTGTTTGTCATGGGATGCGACCTCGACTGCGGACAGGACCTGATTCGTTTGTCGAGATCGCTTCATGCACGGCACATCTCTCAACTGAGTCTCGCCATGTGGACTAGCGCCGATACCGACAAAGCCGACTTGCCCAGCTTCACCGTCCCGCTGGCGTACCAACCTGTAACCGGCTGGTTCGCTATCAGCCTCAGGTCGCTGCGCGCCGGCGACGTATTTCACCAGGGCTACCCCATCGACGCCTTCGCGTGGCTTGACCGCTACCAGCCCGTCGAACGAATCGGCAAGACGATTCTGCTCTACTACATTCCCCCGGACGCTGCAGCGGCGGCACCCGAAACCGGTTCCCGTGCAGGCGAGAAGCCGTGAGCTCCCGACCTGAGTCGGGGCAGACCGCGGGGGGGGGGCGGCTCATTGTGCCGGTTCTCAACTCCTCGTCACGCATCCCCGCCCTCGATGGCCTGCGTGGCATGGCCATCCTGCTGGTGCTTTTGCGTCATTCCGTGTTTGGCCTGGAAACGACCTCTCCAGTGCTTGCAGGGCTTCTCGCAACCGGACGCCTGGCCTGGAGTGGTGTCGATCTCTTCTTTGTGCTCTCGGGATTCCTGATTGGTGGAATCCTGCTCGATGCACGACAGTCCCCCCGTTATTTCCGGACGTTCTATATCCGCCGTGCCTATCGAATCTTTCCGCTCTACGGCTTGGTGACCGCGTTGTTTTTGTTTCGCCACCTTCCGTTTCGGTTGCTTCCCGGCCATTTTGGGAATGTCTCGCCGCTCAGCATTCCATGGTGGTCGTACATCACCTTTACGCAAAACTTCTTTATGGTCCGCTTGGGTTGGTTTGGACCACAGGCGATGTCGGTCAGTTGGTCACTGGCGGTCGAGGAACAGTTTTATCTGACCATCCCGCTGCTCATCTGGCTGGTTCGCCCAAAGCGTTCGTTCTATGTTCTCGTGCTCGCAGTGATCGGCGCGCCCGTCCTCCGAATCCTGTTGGGCCATGTTTTGGTTCACGGGGATTTCGCCCGCTATGTCCTGACGCCGTGCCGGGCCGATGCGCTCAGTATGGGCGTCTTGTCGGCTATGCTGGTCCGTAACCCGCGTGCATGGCACTGGCTCCTGCAAAATCGAAGGCTGCTCGCTGGGAGTACGGCGGTTTTGTTTGCTGGTGTCGTGATCATGACTTATCTCAATTGTTCGGAGTTCGCGCCTCCGATGAACACGTTCGGTTTCTCGTGGATGGCGCTGTTTTACACCGGGTGCCTTCTGCTCGCGGTTTCCAATGTCAAGGGATCATTCCTTCACAATCCGGCTCTGCGGGGCCTTGGCACACTGGCCTACTGCTGTTATCTGGTGCACGCTCCGCTGATTGAGGCCTCGCGCCGTGCCCTTTCTCTCAGCTTATCGCGAGACGCGGCTCTGTGGTCAGGCAGCGCGGTGGGCCTGGGCCTCACGCTCTTTGTGGCCAAGTTGTCCTGGAAATATTTTGAGAAACCGCTCCTGCGTCGCGGCCACCGCTTTGGTTACTGAGGCATGCCTAACTCGCGCGCCGAACCACTGCACCCGGCGATTTTGGGAAATTAGCTAGGAAACCTTGCCCTCAGTTGCAGGCTGTGCCAGGGACTTGGACAGAAGTGAAAGCATAAACAAGCCGGGGAGCGTATGCGAGAACGCGAAAGTCCAGACTGGATTCGTCGTGAGGGCCACGGACGGGCGTCGCCCTCAATCACCAATCCCAGTTGGCTGGTTTTGCGGCGTCGAAGGGAGCTGTTTCTCCGCTGGACGGCCAACCTTCCCTCGTCGCTGTCTGTGCTCGATCTCGGCGGGCGTATTCAGCCTTACAGG
>Ga0075030_100003698_pt1 | contig 13859 bp, 6 predicted proteins | sample LitLauG_LLR_2012_FD_71393 | JGI IMG/M metagenome (GOLD analysis project Ga0075030, IMG submission 71393) | Freshwater sediment microbial communities from Pennsylvania, USA - Little Laurel Run_MetaG_LLR_2012 | ecosystem: Environmental > Aquatic > Freshwater > Creek > Sediment | place: USA... | reverse complement strand
GGCGTGGGCGCGGTCAGCAACTCCACGAACATTTTGTAGAACTTGTCCGTATCCAGATCGACCTGGATCTCGACCGGCTGGAAGTCGCGTTTCGGCTTGTCGCGATCACTCCAAGTCAAGGTGTCCCCGTAGCCGGCTCCGCGATCGAGGTCGACATCCATATAGCGCGTCTCTTTCTTCGTGATCAGGCTGGGATCAAGCCAGGCCGCTGACGTGAGCTCGTCCCACAGGTAGTTGTATTCGCCGCGCAGACGGGCATACGCCCCGATGTAACGTGCGACTGGTGTGTCCCCCGCTTTGATGCGGTTGATCAATTCGGTTGTCATTCTGGTCTTCACCGAAATGTCCACCGTGGTGCAGACCATTTTCTTCCAGGGTGCGCGCAGCACGATGTGCGCCGCCTCCGGATCGAACCAGAGATTAAACTCGCGCCGCGGGGTGTTGGCGAACTCCGGATCGTCGGTGCGGGGATTCAGGCTGGCGCCCATAAACACCAGTTCCTTCGCGAGCCCGGCAAATTCGGGATCGATCGAAATCGCCAGGGCCAAATTTGTCATCGGCCCGCCTTCATAGATGGCCACCTCATGCGGATATTTGTGCACCATGCGCACCAGGAAATGGGCGGCGTCTTCCTCTGACGGCTTGGTCGTCGGCTTCCCTTCCGGCATCTCGCCCAGCTGGTCGTGGGCATGATAGAGGCGCGGCGTCCACGCGCCCAGCCACGCGACCGTGCCAAAGCGATCTTCCCACTGCTCGGTCTCCTGCTTCGTTCTCACCAGGGGATACTCGGCGCCCGGCACCACGGGGATATCGGTGCGGCCGATGAGTTCAAGCATCCGCAGCGTGTGGGCAACTTCTTCCATCAGCCACTGGTCGCCGGTCACTACTGTGATGCCCAGGACTTCCGTCTGCGGGGACTGAATCAGCAGCAGGATCGACTGCTGGTCTGTGCCCGCCGGGCCAGCCGCATCCTGATCGATGATGATTTTGCGCTTCTCCTGCGGCCAGGAAGCAGAGCACGTGATCAACAACATCGCTGCGATTAAGAACCGGGTTCGGCCGACTTGCATTCTTTCACCTCTTTAGCGCAACTGATGATTGCACCGTTATTTCATATCAGGAAGCGTGTTATTGTAATGCCTGCCAGAAGCGCTCCACCAGGTTTTTGCTTCACAGACTCTTGCGGACCACGACTCCAGAGCGGCCCTCACCGACCGGCGCAGGGTGGATCCTTTCACGGATGCTCGCTCCTCTACACACAACCGCCGTCATAGCAACGGTCTGCATCATACTCGCACTACCGGGCCAATCCCAGACTCCCAACAGGTCGAGCGGAGCCACGCTTCAAGGGATGGTGCGTGACTCGCTTCACCAAGCGGTTGCGGGCGCCGAAGTTCACCTGCATCGCGCGGATGAGACGCAGACCCTGAAGACGCTCACCGACTCAAAAGGCACGTTCAAGTTTTCTGCGCTCCGCGAAGGTGCTTACACTGTTCGCGTGGAAATGAGTGGTAAGGGAAAAGCGGCTGTCAGATCAGTGATCCTGGAACCAAACGAATCCAAGAGTCTTGACCTGACGCTCTCCTCCGAAGAGCTGACCTTCTTCGACGAACCCACATTCTCGGTGGCCGGCGTGACCGACACGACGAACCTCGGCGGACACGGTTCGGACACGGTGGTACGAACAAAAGATACGCTTGCGAAGGCAGCAGCCTCGCTCGGTGCGCCTTCCAGCAGCAGCTTACCGTCATCTGCGCACAGCCACGAGCGTGTAGACGCGTTGCGTGAAACGGTGGCACGCGAGCCAGACAACTTCGAAGCGAATTACGAGCTCGGTGCACTGCTGGCCGATGAGGGGAAACCCCGCGAGGCGCTTCCCTACCTCGAACGCGCTTATCGAAATCAACCTGGTGACTATGCCAACGCCTACAAACTCGCGGTCGCCTGTGTGGGTTCGGGGAATTACGACCATGCACGTGCGAACGTCCGCGCACTGCTCGCGACGCAGGAGAAGGCTGAACTGCACCACTTGCTGGGAGAGGTTGCGGAAAAGACGGGTGATCCTTTGGAAGCTCTTCGTGAGTATCAGCGCGCCGCGCAACTCGACCCGAGCGAGCCGAATCTGTTCGATTGGGGAGCCGAACTGCTGATGCATCATGCTCCGGAGCCGGCGGCGGAGGTCTTCTCGAACGCTCACCGCGCGTTTCCTCATTCCTTGCGCATCCTGCTTGGCCTGGGCGTTGCCTGGTTTGTGCATGGCTCGTACGAGCGGGCAATTCAATACCTGGGCGAATCGTCAGACCTGAATCCTGATGACCCGAACCCATATTTGTTCCTGGGAAGAATCCAGACGGTCGACACTAACGATGTGCCGGCGGTCGCTGAGAGGCTGGCGCGGTTCGCCAGACTCCAACCTCAAAATGCGTTTGCGAACTACTACTATGCGGTGAGTCTATGGAAGCAGCGCAAGGGGCCGGAAGACACTCGGACGGAAACTCAGGCCGAGTTACTGCTGGAGAAGGCCGTCGCGCTTGATCCGAAACTTGCCGAGGGCTATCTACAATTGGGCATTCTGTATTCGGAGCGGAAGGACTTTGCGAAAGCGATCGCGGCCTACCAGCGAGCGCTCGAAGCCAATCCGCGGATGGAACAGGCACATTATCGCCTAGCGCAAACTTACCGCCTGACTGGGCAGAATGCTAAGGCACAGAACGAACTTCGCCTCTATGAGCAGATTTCTCAGGAAGAGGCGGCGCAGATCGATCGCGAACGGAGCGAAATCAAACAATTTGTGTACACGCTGCGAGATCAAGAGACTACTTCGCCGAACCATTGATTTCCGGCCGTGCGAAACACAAGGTCCCTCCACTTGTACTCAGTCGCTTCACTCCCTCGCCCTTCGGTCGGGATGACAGAGGAATAGGTTGCGGGGTACGCGAGTGAGGACCTGTTCGCTCCACGGGTCACTCTCACCGGCTTCTCTGGGTACGGGCGATTCCATCAGGGAGCATCGACTACACAGCGAAATCCGATCGTGCCGGCCCGGTCGCGGCCGGGGGCCATCAGAAGATACTTCTCGTGCTCGTCGAGCCGGTAGGTTTGCGGGAAATACCAGATCGATCCGCGCGGTTGATAGGAAGCTCCACCGCGAACGATGGCGGCGCGCGTATGCGGATCACGATATTCATCCGTCCACTGCGAAACGTTGCCGACGAGATCGAGAACACCGAAGGGGCTGGAGCCACTCGGGAAATCGTTGACGGCTGCGGGTGGGCGCATGGCCGGTCCCGAATCGGGATGTGAGAGGGCTTGACTGTTCCAGTCGTTGCCCCATGGATAGGAACGCCCGTCAACGGACTGCGCCGCGTATTGCCACTCCCACTCATGCGGAAGGCGCGTTCCACTCCAGGCCGCGTAGGCCCGGGCATCTTCGATCGAGACCCACGTCACAGGTTTGTTGTCCCAGTCTTCGAAATAATTGCCATCGTGCCAGGCTCGAAGAAAATTGTGGTCGTCCTTCGGATGATAGTGCGTGGCGTCGAGAAACTTCTTGAACTCAAGATTGGTGACCGGCGTGCGATCGATATAAAAACTGTGCACGTGGACCGAATGGCGGTGATAGCGGCGGGGCGCGTCTTCCCAGGGATATTGCACGTCGGCACCGGGGTCGTTGCCACCTTCAATTTCAATGCCACTCACCTGAAAATCAAAATCTCCCTCCGGAATGCGGATCATGCCTGGCGGAGGGGCTGACGCAGGTTTAGTTGGAGGAACTTCGACCAGAGTCTGTGGCACGGCAGTCCACTCCCGCGAGTAGCTGAAAAGAGGGCGCCGGGAACGCTCGGCCATAAACTGCAACAGTCTTTTCAGGGGCGGGGGTGCAGGACTTTCTTCCGTGGCGAGGATCGCACCGTACCCCAGACCCTCGAGGTCGAAGCTCAGAATGGCTTTGTCGTCCGTGATGGTAGGTGTCAACGCCACTCCATGCCAGAGATCGTAGTAGTGCATTCCAGCCCGATGCGGCAGTGTGATTTGAGGGCCACTGACGTTGTATTCATTCCGGTTGACAATGGTCCACAGCGCTCGGTTCTGGTTCGGAAAGCGGCTGGCGAACACTCCGGCCTGAATTACAGGCGCGTGCGGTTCCCAGTCGGGGCTGCTTAGATACTCGCCCAGCGCGCGCTCGATTCGTGTGCATCGCAGGATGGCTTCCGCATCGTGCGGAGTGTCGCCGTACCAGAATCCCCAGAGATTTTCGAGGGTGGCGTACCCCTGGCCGTTGAAGAAGGCATGCTGCAGGCTGTCGGTTTTGTCGCGGGTGAAACGGTCGGTCACGTTGGCCGTGTGTCTCGGCTCCATCCACTTGTTCTTGCTGACCATCGGAATAAACGGATATTGCTTGCCTTCCCACGTCACCCAGTCGTTCCAGCTGAGGTTGGTCCAGGCCAATGACTCGTCGCGTGGCTGGAATTGCGGCTCCAGCGCAAGGGGATGGCCGATTGCATCCGAGGCCTGCCGAAACTGCGGCGGCACGCTTTCCAGCGTGTCGAAGTTGATTCCGTCGGCGCCAATTTCTTTCAGGAGTTGCGGCATCGCTGTCCAGGGAGCGACGCCCTCGTCGCGGGTTCCACCGTCCCAGGCGAGGATCGGAAAAAACACTTTGACGCCGTGCTGGTGAAACTGCTCCACCATGTGGCGAAGGCCGGGAATTCCGCCGGGAAGGTCGCGGAGAAGATCGAATTGATTTCGATCATCGACGCCCAGATTGGGATAAACATGCCAGATGAGAACAGCATCGATGGGACCAATGCGGCCTTCGATTTCGGAGAGGAAACGGTCGACCGTGTATTCGCCTTTTTCCGGATCGTAGAAACTCCGATCCCAGATGAGCAACTGGACCTGCGAGAAGACGTGCTGCGTCCATTCGAGATCTGGGCGCTCGTACTGCGCGGGGTTGTAGCGCAACAGAGTGCGGCGATCGTTGCGCCAGGCCTTCAGGCCGTTGAGCCATGCGGGTTGGTCGGCGGGAGAGGCGGGTCCGGAGAAGAAAACTTCGCTCGGTGGCGGCAACTCCGTCAGATTCATGACGCCGGTGTGGGAGACGAGGTCATGGCGGGGGCGCCACTCGTCGGCCCAAGAGAGAGGGCAAATCAGAAGCGATACGCTCACTAAGGCGAGCAGGCAACGGGAGAGCAATTTTCGGTTCATGAATCGGTCCCAGCCACGTTGTGGCTTCAGCTGATGCGCACTAACAGTAGAGCCAGAGGCGATGGGATGTCCACCGGAGAGGGAGATTTCAGGGCGTAATCCCACTCATCGCAAAAAACGCGATGAGTGGGGCACCCGAAGATTCTTAGGTTCTTAGAAATCAAGCCTTAAAGCAACTTGCACCACGCGCGGGTCATGCACAGTCTGGTTCACAACGCCGAAGTTTGATGGGCTGCTGAGGTCTTGCATTAGGGTGGCACTGCTTCCAAGAAGTCCAAAATCCGGGTGATTAAACAGGTTAAAGAACTCAGCGCGGAACTCAAGCGCGAATCCCTCGTGGATGGCAAAGTTCTTGAAGAGCGAAAAATCCGTGTTCACGAAGCGCGGAGCGTAGAGAGGCGCGCGAGGAAGCGTCGAGAGTTCACCAGCGGGGGCATGATCGTAAGCGCAGGGATTAAACCATGCAGCATTGGTGTGGACTGCGGGTGGGGCGATTCCCAACAGGGTACTCCCCGGGATCGACTGGCCCGCCAAGTATTGGCACTGAATATTGGAATTAGCAGCGACGATTCCTGGTTTGTTTGGATTCGAAATTTGAATCGGACGATTCAAACTGGCGCCGTTCCACTGGAAATTGACTTGTGTGCCGTTGGCACTGTCTGTAAGGAATAGGGGAAATCCTGAACTCGCTCTTTCGATGACGTTGACGTGCCAGTCCCCGGCAATCGCATTCGGGACAGCGCTCCAGTCGCCGCCATAGCGCTTGCCCTTGCCAAATGGCAAATCATAAAGAATGCTGGCAGTGAACTGATCGTTAACATCGAGTTGTGACAAGCCCCAATCTAATCTTTTAGTTCCGGGCAATGGCCAGTACTTCGCCCCGGCGAAACTACCATCACCGTCCGCAAGTCCAGAATCAAAAGTGCGAGCCCAGGTGTAGCCCAACAGAGCGTACAGACCGTGCCGCGCGTTTTTGGTCTCAGCCTTGATCTGAAGCGAGTCATATTGAGCCCTGCCCCCGTCCGTGATGTTCTGAACGTTGACAAATTGGCTTATGTAGGGCGCGGAGAAATGCGCCCCGCCCGGGCCGCAGCCCAGGAAGTAGCCATTGCTCCCTCCGATGCAGGCTGCAGGCGAGTCGAGGTTCTCATTCAATCCGAAGAACAGGATATGCGTGGCGCGAGAGCCAGCGTACCCGGTAGTGAGGACGATATCCCCGGGAAGTTGGCGCTCGATGTTCAAGTTGAACTGCTGCACCATGCCTTGTTTGAAATTGCGATTCTGGGACCACAGCCCACCACTAAACGAATCCGGATTCGGTGCAGAGGTGATGGGCTGGAGATTCGGCTGAACGAACCCGTACTTAATGCCGCAGGCGGACGGCGTGGCCGATCCCGAATTGCCGAACGCGCATGTCGAGAAGAGAAACTGGTCAACCTCGGCGTAATAGGGAGGATTCTGCCATAGTCCCTGCGCGCCCAGACTCCAAGCCGAATCGTGGTAAATGGCGTAGCCTGCACGAACAGCTGTGTTCTGGCTGCCGAACGGTTTCCACGCAATTCCAATCCGGGGCTCGATGGCAGTCTTGTCAAATTTGACTCCGGCGGCTGCATCCGAATGGACGCAGTTCGTGCAACCAGAACCAAACGTTGGATTTCCCGCAATTAAGAATGTCTGAGTCGGAAAGTCGAAATTGGCCTGGCGGTTGCGGTTTTCGGTCTCCGGAGTGACGAGCGCCCAAGCTACACCCAAGTTCAAGGTCAAATTGTTGGTAACGCGCCAGTCGTCCTGGACAAATGGCCGGAACATTTTCCAGCGCCGGCCGGTGGTGGCTCCAAAGAAGGTCTGATCGTGAAGGGAACCGAAAGGCTGCCCGATCAGCAGATCAGCAGCATTATCACCGGTGTAGCCGCTGCCCATGATATAGAACCCGTCCTGAAAGCCATTGGTCATGACGTTCATCTGGTTTATTCGGATCCCCGCACCTACGCGAATATCGTGCTTGCCGCGAATCATGTCGAACGTATCGGAGAACGTAAACACGTTCGTGCCGCCCTGAAAGGGAGCGAAACCACGGTCGCCTAACGACCAATACGTGGTCATCAAGAAGGAACTCAGACCGCAACTCAGGCAATCTTTGGGGGTCTGGGTCAGGCCCGGAGGAGCATTGGGGCACTTGCTGTTGAGGTCGGCAGCGACAATGCCGAGAGTGTCAGCCATGCAGATTGGGGCACCAAATTCCCCAAAGGACGTGATGTGGTTAAAGATACGGTTGTAACCCACATACGCCTGGTTGATATTGTTCGAGGAGAAGATGTGGGTTTCCGACAGGACGGCATTACGCCCGTGATTGCTGATGAGTTGGTTGCTGCCGAAGGCATTCTGCTCGGCCCAGGTGGGAGATCCGCCGGGCACAAAGGAGTTGGCCTGGTCATAGCTGAAACGGGCAAATATGGAATCTTTGCTGGAAAAGTTGTGGTCCACTCGGATGGTGGCATTTCCCTCATTCAATCTCCGCACGGGTACGTTTGCATAGTTGTTCCCGTTGGTATAGGTGTCCAGACCGTGCGGGTACAGATTGATCAACTGGAGGCCAATTGGATCTACCAGGCCGGAGCCGGTCGGACCGCCAGTGATGGGAATCTTGTTGCAAGGCGTTCCAGCTACCTGGCTTCCGCCAGCGTTTACGGTGGTGGGGTTTCCGAGCGCATCGCATTGGAACGGCGCACCCCCGTAAGGATTCATCAATTGTCCGGCAAAGGGATCATTGGTGAAGTCGGCATACGCCGGATTGACGAGACCCTTTTCCGCATCCGTAGGAACTGTTCCTACGAACGGAATGCCGTGACGCTGGCGCTTCGCCTCGTAGTTGACGAAGAAGAACGTCTTATCCTTCTGAATCGGTCCACCGAGCGAGCCGCCAAACTGATTGAGATTGAACTTCTCCTTCACAGGAACTAAATTGCCGGAGCTATTAAAGGTTTTTGCGAAAAAGCTGGCAGCGTCCAACTTGGTATTACGGAAGTACTCATACAGGGCGCCATGAAACTTGTTCGAGCCCGATTTGGTTGTGACCAGCACGGTCGGACCCGCGCGCGTGCCGTATTCCGCCGAATAGTTATAGGTCAGAACCTTGAACTCCTGGATGGAGTCAATGGTCGGTAAAATCGAGATGCCGCCCGACGTCAGCTCGTCGTTATCGTTGTTATCGATCAGCCAATCCGTGCTTTGAGCGCGCGACCCGCCGACCGACAGCGAAAACGATCCGCGAGCGGAAACTTCGCTGCTCGCCGCCCCGTTGAAAAAGCTGTTGGGGTTCGTCTCTTGAGTGGTGCCCGGCGTCAACGTAGCCAACTGGACGAAGTTGCGCCCGTTCAACGGGAGGTCCGCCACCTGTCGTTCGGTGATGACTTGGCCGAGTGAGGGATTGGTGGTTTCGACAGCGACTTCCGTGGCACTGACTTCCACGGTCTGGCTCACGGACGCGGGGTTGAGGGTGAAGTTTACTTCGCGGTGCTCGTCAACCTGGAGTCGGAGGTCTCTTTGCTCGGCGGTTTGGAATCCTTGCGACTCGACCCGGATCGTATAGATCGAAACGGGCAGCAGAGGCGCGAGGTAGTACCCGGAAGCATCGGTCTTCGCTTCACGCACGGCACTGGTGCCCTGCGACGTAATCTTCACGGTTGCGCCAGCGATCACCGACCCGGTCTTGTCGGCAACCGTCCCGGAAAAACTACCGTTGGCTTGGGCGTAAAGAAAGGGACACATCGAGAGAACGATTGAGCAGACAACTCCCGCGAACAACTTGCTTCTGGTCAACATGTAAGCTCCGCCTCGGTGGCCACATCTGAAGTGGCGATTTTGGGATCTGCTCCACGCGGCTGGGGGTGAGAGCGTCCCGAAAGTCGTTTTGTAATCCGGCCATCTAAATAGATTAGGTATTGAAAGTCAAGAGCTTTGTGCCTTGCAGGCGCGACAGTTCCGTTGCGAAAACTGCACGCTACAAGAAATTGGATTGGCGGCCGCACGGAAATTCCAAACGTCATACATTCACAGCTCACACTTCCGTCGGCACCCTTCATCCGTTGGAACGCGCGACCAGAAGAATCGCCAGGCAGTAGAACACAAACATCAAGAACAAATAGGTCTTCGCTTTGCTTCCGGCGCCGGCGAATTCTTTCCACGCCAGCACGCCCCACAGTGCGGCGACCATGGGGGCGGATTGTCCGATGGCGTACGAGATGGCTACGCCGGTGAAGTTGGCCGCGACCAGATTGAAGACCATGCCCGTGCCCCAGATGAATCCGCCGAGAAGTCCCAGGATGTGGCCGGAGGCGGGCGCGTGGAAGAAGCCGCTGAAGCTGACGGGTTCTCCGACGAGCGGGTGCTTCATGAAGTAGATGTTCCAGATGAAGCACGAGAGCAGCGCGCCGAGCGTGAGGAAGATCGCAGCCGCGTACGGACCGAGTGTGCCGACCATGGCGCCGTTCACTTCGTGCGGCATGGCTCGCGTCATGAAGGGAGCCCAGAGGCCCATCAAGACTCCGGAGACGATGCAGACGATGATGCTCTTTCTCGAAACCGCGCGTCCGGCGCTGGCGAGGCTGCCGTAGGCCTTGCCGTCGAGAACCACGGCGATGACGGCGCAGACGACTCCGGCGGCCAGCAGGGTGGCATTCCCTTTCGGCTGCTGCACATAGCTCGTGATGACCCCTACCACCAGTGCGATCCCGATCGAGACGGGGAACGCGACGGCGAGTCCAGCCATGTCGATAGCGGCGACGAGAAGCAGGTTGGCAAGGTTGAAGATGGCGCCGCCGAGCATCGCCAACAGGACGTCGTTCGTGGCGGCGCCGTGGATGTTATTGACGAGGCTGGAGGCGTCGTGGCCGGTATTGCCCATGGTGTGTCCGAGGATCAGCGAAATGAGGAAAATGCCAACGGCGTAGTCCCAGTAAAAAAGCTCGAAGCGGTAGTTCTTGACGCCCTTGTAGGTGTTGGCCCAGGAGCCCCAGCAGATGGCGCTCGTGATCATCATCAACAACGCAATACCCAGACTGTGGGGTGTGAACATGGGTTCTCCTCAGAACAGTGGTGTGAGTCTACTTGCCGCGAATCCGGGACACAAATAGTTGCAGGAAGCGCTCGGCGTCGACGTCCACGCAGACTTTGGCATTGGGCTCGACTTTGTCGAGGCCCTCGATGACGTAGCGGTCGCCGTGCAGCACGTTGCGCTCGACTGCGCCACGACGGTTGGCCACGGTTTCGCCACGGGTGAATTCGCCTTTGGTTTCTACGTCGATGTGCATGGCGGGGGCCGTTACCAGGGTTGCGTCGATCGCCACGCCTACCGCGAGCGGATCGTACATGGGAGTGCCGGGCGAGCCGAACGTCGCCGAAAGGTCCACAAGATAGCTTGCGACCTGGTGGATGAAGTCGTTGATGGGGCCGTGGCTCTGGGCGAGTTGTTCGAGGTTCTTTTTGGAGAGCAACGTTTTGTCGCCGACATCAAGGCCGACCATGGTTACCGGCCATCCAGCTTGAAAAACGATTTTGGCTGCTTCGGGATCGTTGTAGATGTTGGCTTCGGCAGCGGCGCTCACGTTGCCACCGGCGATAGATCCGCCCATGAGGATGACTTCCTTGACCAGTGGGACGATGGAGGGATCTTTTTCGACGGCGAGCGCGATGTTGGTGAGCGGGCCGACTGGGACAAGCGTGATTTCATGCGGTGCGGCGTGCACGAGTTCGATGATTAGGTCGGGACCGTAGCGGGAGTCGACCTTACACTTGGAGGGCGGCAGCTCAATGTTGGCGAGGCCATTCTTGCCGTGCCAGAATTCGGCGGTGATGAGCTTTTGAAACAGGGGATGCTGCGCTCCGGCGGCCACGGGAATGTCGCAACGATGGGCGAGCGAGACCATACGCAGCGCGTTCTCGAGTCCCTGCTGGGCAGTTACGTTGCCGGGCACAACCGTAATGGCGCGAACGTCGAGTTCTGGAGAATTGAGAGCCAGCATCAGGGCCATCGCGTCATCGGTGCCGGGGTCGGTATCGAAAATGATTTTGCGGGTGGCGCCGGAGGTGGGGAGGGAAAACAGTAGCGCGAGCAAGGTGAGAAACAGAAAGGATCGAGTTACTGGGACCCAATTCGGTGACTTGTTCAGAACAGACCTCCGATGCGAGAACCGGGGCGTAGCGTAGCTTCGAGACCTCGGCATGTCAAGACGAAAGACATGGACTGCTCAAGGCGGCGGGAGTCTTCGCCGCGCTTCGGTTCGCATGCGGAATTCATCTTTCTGCAAATCTGCCGTACAATTGCCAAACGAATTGCACCAAGCATGACGCGCAGTCGCAGCTTCCATCCGCCGAATGTTGAACCTGGATGATGTTTGATGTCGACCGACACGGATCAATCACGAAGCCTCGCACACGCCTCGGACGAAGCCCCAGACGCGAATGCGATCGCCGTGCTGGGGGGACGCCCCTTGCAGGTGAACTCCGGCATTCCTCTGAACCTGGACTGGGTGCGAGACGTGCGCGTCAACACGAGCGCGGTGGAGCGACGCGCGCAGTCGCATGTCGCGCGGAGGACGGTAAAGAAGGAATGGCAGGCAGCCTGGCTTCTGCGGGCGATTACGTGCATGGATCTGACCACTCTGTCGGGCGATGACACCGAAGAGCGCGTCCGGCGCTTGTGTGCGAAGGCGCGACAGCCGATTCAGCAGGAGCTTGCGCAGAAGTTGGGGATTCAGGAACTCGGGATCAAGGTGGCGGCGGTCTGCGTGTATCACACGTTTGTGGAGACTGCTCTGCATGCGCTGGAGGGCACGGGCGTACACGTGGCCGCAGTATCGACCGGCTTTCCCGCCGGACTATCGCCATTGGCGGAGCGTGTCGCGGAAATCCGGCGATCGGTAGAAGCGGGCGCTCACGAGATTGACGTGGTCATCACTCGTGCCCACGTGTTTGGTGGACGCTGGCAGGCGCTGTATGACGAGATTGCTGTGTTCAAGCAAGCTTGCGGGACGGCGCATATGAAGGTCATCCTGGGGACGGGTGATCTGCTGACCCTTCGCAATGTGGCTCGCGCGAGCGTGGTGGCGATGATGGCGGGTGCGGATTTCATCAAGACATCGACGGGCAAAGAGCCAACCAACGCGACTCTTCCGGTCGGCTTCGTGATGACGCGCGCGATTCGTGAGTATGCGCAGCAGACTGGAATGGCGGTGGGCTTCAAGCCAGCGGGCGGCATTCGGACGGCGAAGCAGTCCATCGACTGGCTGGCCATGATCAAAGAAGAACTTGGCCCTTCCTGGATGCGGGCGGAAATGTTCCGCTTCGGAGCCAGCGGATTGCTGGGGGATATTGAGCGGCAGTTAGAGCATCACGCGACGGGACGGTACTCAGCCGAGTATCGGCATCCGCTCGCTTAGCAAAGGATTAACCGCAGAGGACACAGAGGAGCCGGAGGAGCAGCTGGGGCGACCGCGAGAACAAATGAGCATTGCTGAAAAATTCGTGAGTATGGAGTACGGGCCCGCGCCAGAGGATCCGAAAGAAGCCTCGGCTTGGTTGGAGCGCCATGGCCGCCAGTTCGGACACTTCATCGGCGGCACATGGCAGCAACCAATTGGAGGCGGCTACTTCGACACGGTGGATCCGTCCACTGGAGAGAAGCTGGCATCAGTGGCTCAGGGCTCACCAACAGACGTGGATACGGCCGTCAAAGCTGCGCGCGCAGCTGCGCCCAAGTGGCAGGCACTCACTCCGCATGCGCGCGCCCGCTATTTGTACGCGCTGGCACGGCTGGTGCTGAAGCATTCCCGTCTGCTCGCGGTTCTGGAGACGATGGACAATGGCAAACCGATCCGCGAGAGCCGGGACATCGACATTCCGCTGGTGGCGAGGCATTTCTATCATCACGCGGGCTGGGCGCAACTGCTCAGACAGGAATTTCCGGAGTATGTGGCGTTCGGCGTGGTTGGACAGATTATCCCCTGGAACTTCCCGCTGCTAATGCTGGCGTGGAAGATTGCGCCGGCACTGGCTACAGGAAACACAGTCGTTTTGAAACCGGCGGAGTTCACGCCGCTGACGGCTCTCCTGTTCGCTGAGATTTGTCAGGAAGCGGGGCTACCTCCCGGCGTCGTCAATATCGTGACCGGGGACGGTTCCACGGGAGAAGCGCTGGTGAAGCATCCCGATGTGGACAAGATCGCGTTCACCGGCTCCACCGAAGTGGGACGCGCGATTCGCGGGGCGACGGCCGCGAGTCACAAGCGTCTTTCGCTCGAACTCGGAGGCAAATCTCCGTTCATCATTTTCGAGGATGCCGACCTGGACAGTGCGGTCGAAGGCTTGGTAGATGGAATCTGGTTCAACCAGGGCCAAGTCTGCTGCGCCGGTTCACGGCTGCTGATGCAGGAGAGCATTGCCGAACCTCTGATCGCTAAGATTCGGGATCGCATGGGCAGCTTGCGGATTGGGGCGCCCCTCGATAAGGCGATCGATATCGGAGCGATCGTCGCGCGGGTGCAACTGGATCGCATCCGCAAGTTGGTGGATCAGGGGGTCGCCGACGGTGCCACCTGCTGGCAACCGCAGGTCACGTTGCCGGCGCGCGGTTTTTACTATCCGCCGACGCTGCT
>Ga0075030_100003695_pt1 | contig 13866 bp, 8 predicted proteins | sample LitLauG_LLR_2012_FD_71393 | JGI IMG/M metagenome (GOLD analysis project Ga0075030, IMG submission 71393) | Freshwater sediment microbial communities from Pennsylvania, USA - Little Laurel Run_MetaG_LLR_2012 | ecosystem: Environmental > Aquatic > Freshwater > Creek > Sediment | place: USA... | reverse complement strand
CACCGCTACCGGAACCGGGGTTCCGAATGGAGGCACGTACCCGCTGTTTCCGGGTGGGCCGGCACAAACACTGAGCCCAAGCGGGAAGTTCCAGTACGACAATCTCCTCTATCCTGGGGTCGTCCCCCTGATCGATAACAACGGGCCTCTCTTTATTGGCGGGGGATTCGAGATCAACGTCTGGAGCAATCCTGGCAATTACGAATTCCGCGATTATAATGGCAGCATCTACACGAATGACGCGGTCGGAAATCCATTCACGCTAACCGCCGCCCCCGGCGGCGGCCAGACTTCTCCGGCGAAATTTGTGTTTGACGTGAACGCGGCCCCCAGCTGCGCGAACGATTACGTGGTGATCGGGATCCCGGCCACGCCCGCTTCGGGCGGTCAGGCCAACATCGTTGGAGTCAACAATCTCTACAGCGGCGGCGTTGGCGCACTCTGCCCGAGCGGGCCGACGGTGATGTTTGCCTACGCCTCCGGCACCGGGCAGGTGCCGGCTTCCGTGGTCCTTTCGCAGAACGGGAGCCAGATTGCCTACGTTGAGAACCTGCCGACCGGCAGTTCTTACTTTCACGTGCTAACTCTCGGCACCACAGGAACGAACGGAACCAGCGCGACAGCCGCAGTTGTGCCAGGTATTTCCGGAGGCAACAACGCCGTCGATAAGACAGTGCTGCTTTCGCCCGACGGCGGCACGACAAACCAGAGCTCCACCAACACAGTTTTCGTTGTGTACACGCATCACGACGCCAGCGATGTTGCCTACGCCACCACCTACAGCCCAGGCAGTGGGACCGGATACCTGTACAAGATCAGCAACGTGTTCAATGGGAGCGCCACGCCGACGATTGCATGGAGTGTTTCCATCAACGCGGTTCCGTCCTCCCCGGTCTACGATATCGTCTCGAACAAAGTGTTCTTTACCGATAGCAATGGACGTATCGACTATGTAATCGACACGGGTACTTCGCCATCGGTCGTCTATGGCAGCGTCGTGGCCAATGGCGCCACCTCTGAGAATCCGGTAATTGTCGATAGCACGAACCAGATGGTCTATGCCTCCTTCAACACGAACGGAGCGAACGCTGTGGTGGTGCAGGCCCCGACCAGCATGGCGAGCACGGTCTCGGTGGCCGTGGGCACGGGAAACACGATCTACACCGGGCCGTACGAGCCGAACTTCAACCTGGCCTGGTACGCCGGTTCGGGAACACCTGTGATGTACGTTGCCGGAACGGATGCGACGGGAAAGATTCCCACGCTCTACAGCGTTGGGTTCAGCGGCAGCGTGATGAATTCGACTGCCGACCTGACCACCGCGGCTCTGGCTACCGGCACGGCAGACTCCTCTCCAGTTACGGAGTTCCACAATGCTGTGGCCGGTAAAGACTATTTGTTCGTGGGGGTCACGGACCATTGCGTGGCTAGCACGGGCGGAGGGATTGCGGGCTGCGTCATGAGCCTCGACATCACCAGCGGATTCCCGACCGTCAATGCCAGCAGCATCGCACTGCCCGCCGCTGGCGGCACCACCGGGATGATTGTGGACAACGACAGCGGTCTTACCCAGGCTTCGAGCATCTACTACGGGACCAAGACGGGAGCGACGCTGGTCAAGGCTACACAGTCCGGGCTGAACTGATGCAGGCTCATCCGCGATCGGAGTGAACGATCTCGCTAGGAAGACTTGGTGTTAAACCGGCACTGGGTTTCAGTGGAGCTGGTTTTGCCGCAGCTCAGGGCGGTCGTCACAAACACCTGCTCGAAGCGGAAAGCGGGTTTTGTGTAGGGCTTCTTCGGTGGATCTTCCTGAATCAGTCGCTCGTTTTCAGGTTCCGAATTCTCATTTCCCATTCAACGATTGTCCTTGATTGGATTGTCGCGCGACTGGATTCTCAGTTGCGGGGATTATACAGACCTTGGAGTCCGGACGGGAAGGGCTCTTCGAGCGCTGGAAGCGATCCGCCAGAGGCTCAACTCCCAACGTAGCGCGCATATAGGCTGCGCGCCAGGGCGGTGTCGGTAGTGCCCTTGAAGATGGCTCGCCCATCGGGGAACAGCGTCATTTCGTACGGCTCGTGCCAAAACTTCAGTACGAAGTCATTGTGGCGGACGGTGCCATGCGGTTGCAGGCGCCGGTTCATCTCGGCGAAATCGATGGGCCTCTGGCTTTCATGAATTTGTACGGAATTCCTGCCGCATAACGTGATATGAGGACGTCCTTCGCCGGCGAGATGAACGAAATCCCGCTGGCCGCAGGCACGACAGCCGGAACGCGGCTTGGCCGCCGAAATTTCTGCGTGCTCATTGGTCCACAGATCGAACGAAAGCAGCGTCCGCCGCAATTTTGCCGCAGCGGCGTCCCCCACCAACAGCTTCAGCGCCTCCGTAGCTGCGATCGAAGCCACCAGGTTCACCGCCGAATTCAGAATTCCTGAAGTCTCGCATGTTTCCACCATCCCGCGCGGGGAATCCGGGAAAATGCACGCCAGGCAGGCCGTTTCACCGGGCAGCACGTTTAGAGTCACGCCATAACTTCCGACCGCGGCGGAATAGATCCAGGGAAGCGACCGGTCGATCGCATAGTCGTTGATCAGATAGCGGGTCTCGAAGTTATCGGTGCCATCGAGAATCAGGGCCATGCCCGCCAGCAGAGCTTCAATGTTGCCGGGAACCAGATCCTCGACTTTGGGCTCGGCCGCAATATTGGAATTGAAAGCAGCAATCTTGCGCGCCGCAGCGACTGCTTTGGGTAGAGATTCGGCAGCATCGTTCTCGTCGAAGAGCGATTGCCGTTGCAGGTTGCTGGGCTCGACGTAATCGCGATCGATGATGCGCAGCGTTCCTATGCCGGCGCGCGCCAGCAATCCAGCCAGAGCTGAGCCAGTCGCGCCGCAGCCGACGATCGCCACGCGCGCTGCTGCCAGCTTGGCTTGACCGCCCTCGCCGATGCCGCGAAACAGAATTTGGCGCGAGTAGCGGTCATCGTTCACAAATTTGTGCTTCGTGGGGCTTTGCTCCCGAGTACCCGCGTGTGGCTCCTGTGCCAAAGAGATCACCAATCCTGTGCCTTGAACCCTTTATTATAAGGTGCTGGAATTCCCAGCAAGCGCTGACCATCCAACTCTTGCCGCGAGGGAAGGTTGCGGGCAGCGTACAACGAGAGCCGGGCGTGCTCCATCGAAGTCAAGATAACGCCCGAAATCCGAGGACATTCGTTTGCCGAGACCGTTCGCGATGCTGACTGCAGCCTTGTTGTTGTGGTTTGCGATTCCGCCGAATGTCATGGCAGCGGCAAGGGATGCCGGTTCTCCGCAGCAGTCGCAGCCGCCTTCTGCGAGCGCCCGGTATGACGGCAAGCCCGTGCAATCCATTCAAATTGCGGGCGTTCCAGATACCGACCGCGACCATCTTCTGAAGATGGTGCCGCAGCGCGCCGGCGAACCGCTGGATCACAATCAGGTTCGCGATAGCATTCGTTCCCTTTACGCGACAGGGCGGTTTGCCGACATCCAGGCCGAGGTCACGCTCTCTGGCGACGGAGTGATCCTGACCTTTACAACATCGCCCAACTTTTTTGTGGGAGGGATTAATGTCGAAGGCGCGCCAACCCGACCCAACTCGAACCAGATCATCAATGCCTCCAAGTTCGATCTGGGAGAGCTCTTCACGCACGAGAAGCTGAATCGGGCGATCGACAACGTGCGGCAGCTCATGCAGGAGAACGGTTACTATCAGGCGCGAGTAACGGCGGAGAGCACTTCGAACGCGGCCACGCAGCAGGTCAACGTTCTGTTCCACATTACGCCCGGGGCGCAGGCGCATGTGGGAGAGATGAAAGTGACCGGCAGCTCAGGACTGTCGCCGGGGGAGGTTGAGAGCATTGCTCACATGGATCCCGGCGACCGGCTGACCTCGGCGCGGGTGAGCGGCTCGCTGCGGTTGCTGCGCAAGCGATTTCAGAAGCAGAGCCGCGCGTTGGCGCAGGTTTCCATTGCCGAGCAGAAATATCACCCGGAAACGAATGCGGTGGATTTCACCTTCCAGATCGATCCCGGGCCGGTGGTCGTAATCTTCGCCACTGGATTCCATATCAGCAGCGGAGTTCTGAAAAAAGAGATTCCGGTATACGAGGAAAACGCGGTTGACGACGATTTGCTAAATGAAGGCAAGAAGAACCTGCTGGATTACCTGCAGACCAAAGGCCACTTCGACGCTACCGTCAACATCGAAAAGGAAAGCGAGCCCAAGGAATTGCGGGTGATCTACAAGATCGATCCGGGCCCGGTGCACAATCTTGAGCTGGTACAGATCACGGGCAACAAGGAATTTCTGGATACAGCCAAGCTGCGATCGTACCTGCAAATTCAACCCGCGAGCCGCTTCGTCAGCCATGGGCGTTATAGCGGCAGCCTGCTCAAGAACGATGTGGCCACGCTCGAAGGTCTCTATCGCGCCAACGGATTCCGCCAGGTGAAAATTCAGGCGGACGTGCAGGATAATTACCGCGCGGAAAATAATCTGGCGGTGCGGATTCACATCGAGGAGGGCCCGCGCACACTGCTGGGCCAGGTGCATGTGTCAGGAAACGAGCAGGTTTCGACAACCACTCTCCCCGAATTGAGCACGCAGCCGGGCCAGCCTTATTCCGAGCTGGAGTTGGCCAATGATCGGGAAAACATTCTGAACTACTACTTTGATCATGGCTTTCCCAACGCTTCTCTGGACATCACGACGCAAGCGGCAACCGGCGACCCGAATCACGAAGATGTGACGTTTACCATCCATGAGGGCGAGCGCTTCATCGTGGACCACGTGTTGGTCGCCGGCACCGAGCACACGCGCGACTATGTACTGCAGCGCGAATTGCAGGTGCACCCCGGCCAGCCGCTGAGCCAGCAGGGGCTGTTGGATACGCAGTCTCGCCTCTACGATCTCGGCATCTTCAGCCAGGTCGACACTGCGGTGCAAAATCCGGAGGGGGACGATCCGCAAAAAAATGTGCTCGTGCAAGTGCAGGAGGCCAAGCGCTACACCTTTACCTACGGCTTCGGACTGGAGTTTGAGACCGGGCAACCGGCCGGCTCGACAGCTTCGCAAGGAGGGCCGGGGGTCAGCCCCCGAGTTGAGTTCGACGTAACCCGGCTGAATCTTGGGGGGCGCAACCAGACGCTCACGTTCCAGTCGCACGTGGGACGGCTGCAGCAGCGCGGGTTGATCAGCTACGCCGTGCCCAAGCTCTTCGACAGCGACAAGTACAAGTTGATTTACACGATCTTCTACGACAACAGCCTGGATGTGGCCACGTTTACCTCGCAGCGATTGGAAGGGAAGATCGATCTACGGCAGCAAATTGGCAACTCGGGAGTGGAGCCGGGAACCAGGCCGGGACCCAGTTCGATTACGTATCGACTTGAATTCCGCAGAGTGAAGGCGACGAATTTCGCCTCTAATTTTTCTCCGGGCGAATTCCAGTTACTCTCGCTGCCGGCCACGGTGGCCGGCCCCGGCTTCACTTACATCCGGGATAAACGGGACAATCCTCTGGAGAGCACCCGGGGCGACTATTTCACGCTGGATGCGTTTGCGTCGTCGAAGTATATCGGGTCCGAGGCCGACTTCGGCCGAGCCCTGGCGCAGTATTCGACCTACTATGTTCTGGGCAAAGGCAAGCCGGGGCACCAGTGGGTATTCGCGCGTTCCACCACGATCGGCTTACAGCAGCCATTTCGAGGCACCCGGGTGGTGTCGCCCGGAGCCTGTCTGGTGAACGCGAAGACCAATGAGAGCGAGTGCAAGGGATTTTCTGTGATCCCGTTGCCCGAGCAATTTTTCGCGGGCGGCGGCAACTCCCATCGCGGTTTTGGGTTAAATCAGGCAGGTCCCCGCGATCCGTCATCTGGCTTCCCCGTCGGCGGTACGGCGCTGTTTGTGAATAATATAGAACTGCGCCTGCCTCCAACCACGCTGCCGTACTTGGGCGAGGGATTCAGTTTCGCCATCTTTCACGACATGGGCAACGTATTCACAGCCGGGCATGACATGGTGAAGGGGTTGGTGCGCTGGCACCAAGCCAATCCCGCCCTATGCCTACCCGTTGGTACACCTCCCAACCCGTGCTACAACCACTTCAACGAATCAGGATATGATTACACGTCGCATGCCGTAGGAGTCGGTGTGCGCTACAAGACGCCGATCGGTCCTCTGCGCTTCGACTTTGGATACGATTTGAATCCCAGCAGTTATTTTCAGGGCCTTACCTTTGATTCCAGCGGTCAGGCGACCAGTTATGAAACACAGCGCCTGAAGCACCTCAACGTTTTTTTCAGTATCGGTCAACCATTCTGATGCGAAGAATTTGCCTGACGATGATGTTCGCGACGGTGATGCTGGCGGTTCCGCTGGCCATGGCTTCTCCACAGACCGCGGCCTGGGGCGGGGAGGTCATCGACCGCATCATTGCGACCATCAACGGACACATCATCCTGCAAAGCGATCTGGATGAGGCGCTGCGCCACGAAGCCTTGCTGAATGGCCGTTCGCTGAGCGAATTCACCGAAAACGAACGCCGCGCCGTCCTCGACCGCCTGGTCGACCAAGAGTTGCTGGGCGAGCAAATTAAATCTTCCGTGTTCGACCATGCCACCGAGGCCGAGGCGGCCGCTCGCATCGCCGAAGCGCGGAAACATTATGCGGAGGCCGCCAGTGACGAGGGCTGGCATTCGGTGCTGGCCCGGTTCGGAGTGGCGGAAAAAGATCTGGTGGTTCATGTGCAGCGGCAGATGGATCTGATGCGTCTCGTCGATGCACACCTTCGTCCGGCTGTGCAGATCGACTCCAAAACCATCGAAGCCTACTACCGGGAAAAATTCGTTCCGCAACTCAAGCAGTCGGGAGCCGGCGAGGTTCCGCTCTCCGAGGTGACGGGCAAGATTCGCGAATTGCTCACGGAAGAAAAAGTGAACGAGTTGATGGTCTCGTGGTTGCAGACTCTGCGCTCGGAGAGCAAGGTCAGCTTCGCAAACCAAGCCTCAGCCGAGGGAGTAGAGGCCAGGTGACCGAGCCTGCCGCTCGACCCCGCCGCCGGGGGAAATATCTGCTGGCCGCAGGCGGGGTCATTGTGCTCGCCCTTCTAGGGACTTTCTGGTACGTCACCACCGATTCCTTTCAGAGCTACGTGCGGCGGAAGATGGTTGCCGAACTGGAGCGGATCACCGGCGGCCACGCGGAAATCGGCAGCTTCCACGTCATTCCCTTTCGCATGCAGATCGAAGTCCGGGACATCACGGTGCATGGCAGAGAAGGTTCTGGCGAGATTCCGTTATTTCATGCCAGGGATCTCTATGCGCAGATGAAGGTCATTTCCTTCCTGCGGGCTGAGTTCGGATTCGTTTCGCTCAGTCTGGATGATCCCGTTGTGCACGTCACGGTGGCGTCGGACGGCACCACCAATGTCCCTTTCAACCAGCCGCCTCTGACCAGTTCAACCAGCCCGGCGGTGGACCGGTTGTTCGCGCTGTCCATCGATCACCTCGCCGTGCGCCATGGCGAGCTGATCTGGGCCGATCGTAAAATTCCGCTCGACTTCGACGCTCACGACACCGCCGTGCAGATGGACTACTCGTTTCTGCGCGGCCGGTACGAGAGCCGGCTGACGCTCGGCAAGGTGGACACGACCTATGAAGACTTCCGTCCGTTCTCCTGGATGACGCATGTCGAATTCAGTCTGGGCAACACATTCGCCGACGTCCATTCGTTGGAGTGGAGTTCTGGGCGATCGAATTTGAAGGCCAGTGGACGCATCAGCGATTTCCGCAATCCCCGCATCGATGCAAATTACGACGCGCAGATCGATATCGAGGAACTGGCAGCCATCTCCCGCCGGCACGATCTGCGGGAAGGCATGGCCCAATTCAAAGGGAACGGCCACTGGTCGCTGCAGCAAGGAGAATTTTCGTCCGCGGGAGTTCTGTCGTTGCGCGAGCTCGGCTGGCAAAATGATCAGGTCTCGGTCTCAAAAGTCAGCGCCACCACGGACTACGCGATCAACGACGACCAGATCAAGCTGTCGAAGCTGCAAGGGAAAGTGCTGGGCGGCAGCTTCACGGGAGAAGCGCAGGTCGACAACTGGCTGCACAACATCCCTCCTCTCGCGGCAGCGAAATTGGAGGGCAAGTCAAAAAAGGGCGCCGCGGACGTGGCGGTAGTCACGGCTGTGCGGCCGCCCCTGAAGAAGGGCGAGAAGCCGCGTCTGGCGGGCGTGCAAGTGGGCGCAATCCATCTCAAAGTGCGAGACCTCGCGGCCCGGGAAATTGCCTCCGCGGTGGATGTCAGCGCTCATCCACTGAATGGCTTTCATCCCGCGGGATTGGCCAACGGCACCGTGGATGTAACCTGGCGCGGATCGCCGAGCGATGCCGAGATCGCATTCGCGCTGGATGTTCTGCCGCCGGCGCATGCGAACACCGGCGAGTTGCCGGTCACGGCCCACCTGCAGGGGAAATATCATGTGAGCAACGATTCCCTGGAACTGGCGCACTTTGACATGTCTACGCCGGACTCGAAGATACAGGCCCAGGGAACGCTTTCGGCCACGTCAACGGTGCACCTTACGGTGTCGACTTCGAACCTGGAAGAGTGGCGGCCACTGGTGAAATCGCTCGGTGGACCCACCAACCTCCCATTCCGTGTGGATGGTACTGCGACGTTCAATGGCCAGGCCGGAGGAGTGTTTTCCGCGCCGACTCTTTCCGGAACCCTGGTGGCACAGGATTTTGAATTTACTCTTCCCGCAACCTCCCGCACGCCGGAGCAGCGGGTGCACTGGGATTCTCTGGCTGCCAACATTCAATTTTCCTCGCATGAACTGGACCTGCACGGCGGCACGTTGCAGCGCGGCGCAACCAGTGCGAATTTCGACATCAGCGCCGTCCTTCAGAATGGAGAGTTTTCCGAAGACAGCTCTTACACCGCCCGTGTGAACCTGCACAACGTGGACGTGGCCTCGACGGCGGCGCTTACCGGCTTCGACTATCCGGTTTCAGGAACCGCCGACATCAGCCTGCAGATTGCGGGAACGCGCGCGAATCCACGAGCGGAAGGGCACATTCACGCCGTGAACGCTTCAGCCTACGGAGAGGACATCGCAAAGTTCGACGCCGACCTTCATATCGCAGAGGAGACGGCTCTGAGCAATATTCAACTCACCCATCAGGATGCGTCGGTCTCGGGAACGGCGGCTTACACGCCCGCCACGCGCGCATTCCGGCTCGACTTGGCCGGGCAGAATTTCGATGTGTCGCGCATCCGGCAGATTCATCTCGATCGGCTCCTGGTAGAAGGCCGAGCCGATTTCACGTTGCAAGGCTCGGGCACGCTCGACGCTCCCACAATTAACGCCGGCGTTCATCTGCGCGATCTGACGGTGGACCACGAACTCGCGGGCGATATGGATTTGCAATCTGTCACCCAAGGTGGGCAGATGCGGATCAGCGGAAAATCCCAGTTCCCGCGCGGCGCGGTCTCGGTGGAAGGCACAGTTGGGATGAGCGGCGACTATCCTGCGAACATCTCGGTACGAACAGAAAGAGCAGATCTCGATGCCCTGTGGCGCGTCTATTTGGGGCAACAGCTCACCGGTCACTCCGCGGTTGGCGGCACGTTCACCATGCAGGGGCCGCTGCGGTATCCCAATCAGTGGATACTGAAAGGCGATTTGAGCGATCTGTTCGTCGACGTCGAATACGCTAAGCTGCACAACCAGGGCCCGGTGCACTTTGAGATTGCACACGGGCGAATCCAGATCGACCCGTTACACCTGGTCGGAGAAGGCACCGACGTGACTGGATCAGGCTTCATCGCCCTGGGCGGACACGAAGAACTCGACCTCGCCGCCGATGGGCAAGTCGATCTCAAACTGCTGAGCGGCATCGATTCGAACTTGACCGCTTCCGGAAGCATGTCCATTCACATGGCCATGGGGGGCACCTGGGGCGAGCCTCTTCCGCGGGGAACGATTGAGGTCAAGAACGGCGCCATCAATCATGCAGGACTACCCAGCGGGTTGAGTGAGATGAACGGCTCGCTGGTTTTTCGCCGCGACTACATGCACATCGAGCAACTTACGGCCCGTACCGGCGGCGGCACGCTCGATTTCAAAGGCGACGCGACCACTTATAACCATCAGCTCAACTTCAATCTGACGGCCGTGGGGAAGGATGTGCGGCTGCGATATCCGCCGGGAGTGAGTTCGACGGCGAACACCGAGTTGCACTGGGTCGGGAACTGGTCGTCGTCGACCGTCTCTGGCGACATCATGGTCACGAAGCTGGCGGTAACTCCGGGCTTCGATTTTGGTTCCTATCTGGAGCGCAGCCGGCAGTCGGCGGCCATCACTCCGGCCAACTCGCCGCTCTATAACGTGAAGCTTGACGTGGCTGTGCACACCGCGCCCGAACTGCAGATGAAGACCGCCGTGGCTCGTTTGTCGGGAGATGCGGACCTGCGCCTGCGTGGCTCAGTCGCACGCCCCAGCGTTCTCGGACGCGCCGACATTCTGGAAGGCGACGCTACTTTCAATGGCATCAAGTTCCGCCTCGAACGCGGCGACATTACCTTTGCGAACCCGGTGGCGATCGAGCCGCAAGTCAATCTGCAGGCCACGACGCACGTTCGCAACTACGATCTCGACGTCACCGTGACTGGAACTCCCGAGCGGCTGGCGGTGAATTATCGTTCCGAGCCGCCCTTGCCGAAATCGGACATCATTGCGCTGCTCGCCCTGGGACGTACCAGCGAAGAGTCGCAGCAGTTGCAGCAGCAGTCGGGACAAGTTCCGTTCACCGATGAAGCCAGCAATCTCATCATCAACCAGGCGATCAATCAGACCGTGAGCAGCCGCATGCAGAAGCTGTTTGGAGTGAGCCGGATCAAGATCGATCCGCAAGGGCTGACCACCGAAACCAACCCCACCGCCCGCGGACCGCAGGTCACCATTGAGCAACAATTCGCCAATAACGTGACCCTGACCTATAGCACCAACGTTTCGCAGAGCACGGAGCAGATCATCGAGGGCGAATACTTCTTCACACCCAACATTTCGGCCGTGGGCACCCGCGACTGGAATGGCGTAGTCAGCTTCGACGTGCGCGTACGACGCCGCAAGAAATAAATACAATCAAGTCAGCACATAAGCTGCGCCCTATGGCCTTTGCCGCCGAACGTTCCGCGTTTGAAGAGCAGCGCCGACGCATGGTCGAGGTGCAACTCCGCGACCGAGGCATCACCGACCAGAGTGTGCTGGACGCGATGGCGCGCGTGCCCAGGCACGAGTTCGCTCCTGAACGCTTTCGCAGCCAGGCCTACGAGGACCATCCTCTGCCGATCGGCGAGGATCAGACCATCTCCCAACCCTTTATCGTCGCACTTATGTTGCAAGCTTTGGTTCTTCAGCGGACTGACAGAGTGCTGGAGGTTGGCACGGGATCAGGCTACGTAACAGCCTTGCTGTGCGAAATTGCGGACGAGGTCGTGTCGATCGAGCGCCACGCTACGCTCGCCGATGAGGCACGGGAGTTGCTCACGCGCCTTGGCTACATCAAGCCAAAAGTGATTACCGGCGACGGAAGTCGAGGCTATCTACAGCGCGCTCCCTACAACGCAATTCTCGTCTCAGCCGCTGCTGCGAAGGTGCCTCCTGCCCTGGTCGCGCAACTGGCCGAAGGCGGACGCATGATCCTTCCCGTTGGTTCGGCAGAGACGCAGCAGTTGCAAGTGATTCACAAGCAAGATGGCCAGACACAAATCCAGTTGCGCGAGTTGTGCCGCTTCGTCCCGCTGATTGCGAGTGTCACAAAGTAACTTTCATGCTGAGCGCAGTCGGAGGATTCCTCCAGCGCCGCCTGTATACTGCCGCCTATGAGACTGAGCCTGAAGCGGCTTTTTAAGAAAAAAGAAAAGCAGGAACGAAAGATCCTGCGCCAGATCGAGCGCAGCGGCGACGTGATGCGGCCCGAATATCATCGCGCCACGCTGGAGTGCCCGCATCCCGAGTGGTGGAGCATGTACGACTCAATGACGGCGGAGGTTGAGGTCCTTGAATTTTTGCGTTGCCTGGTTACGACGACCAAGCCGGAGCTGGTGGTCGAAACCGGCACCTTCAGCGGGATCAGCACTTTGTGGATCGCCGAGGGCCTCAAGCAGAATGGCCGCGGCAAAATCGTCACCTGCGAATTCGATCCCGTCGTCTACGCCAACGCCCAGCAGCGGATCGCGAAATCCGGCCTCGCCGATTGGATCGAGTGCCGCAACGAGTCCAGCCTCGAGATGAAGATCACCGGCTCTATCGATCTGCTCTTCAGTGACAGCGACCAGGCCATTCGCGAGCAGGAGGTGCGGCGCTTCCTGCCGCAAGTGAGTCCCAACGGACTCATCCTGATTCACGACGCCAGTTCCCATCAGAAGACGGTGCGGGAGGCGGCGCTTCGGCTGGAAGGGGAGCAACTGATTTCGGTTTTGTTGTTGCCGACGCCGCGCGGTCTGGTCGTCGCGCAGAAGCGCGCGGGGCGGAAGTAGAACCCTCCAGCGGACGACGCCCGTGTCGGGTAGGGATGCTTTCGACTCCACGGGAGCGTCGCTTCGCTCCCCTCCTGCTCCCGCTCAGCATGACACTGTCGATTCTTGGTACGCGCAACTTGCTAGAATCTTTTTGTGCCTGTGCTTCACAACCTGCGCGTAACCCTGGAGATGATCAAGTGGGAGCACTCCGTCTTCGCGCTGCCGTTCGCGCTCTGTGGGGCGATGCTCGCGGCGGGCGGCTTTCCGAGTGTGCACCAGTTGTTGTGGATCGTGATCGCCATGGTCGCGGCGCGTTCCGCAGCGATGGCATTTAACCGTCTGGCCGACGCCTCTATCGACGCGGCCAATCCGCGCACCCGCACGCGGGCTCTGCCTGCTGGACAACTCAGTGCCGCATTCGTTGCGACCTTCGTGGTGGTCGCAAGCGCGATCTTCGTGGTTGCGGCCGGACAACTCAATCGCCTGTCGCTGTGGCTCTCGCCTGTGGCGCTGGCGGTTCTGCTGCTTTACTCCTACACCAAGCGGGTGACGCGGTGGTCGCATCTGGTACTGGGCTTCGCCTTGGGAATCGCGCCTTCTGCCGCATGGATCGCGGTGCGCGGCTCGCTCGATCCGCGAATTCTGCTGCTCACCGCTGCGGTCACGTTCTGGGTGGGAGGCTTCGATGTTCTTTACGCCTGCCAGGATTTCAATTTCGACCGCGAGGCCGGCTTGCATTCGATACCGCGCTACTGCGGCATCGGCACGTCGTTGTGGATCGCTCGCGCGTTTCATGTGGTGATGATCGCGCTACTGGTCGCCTTGGTGGTGTCGTTTCACATGGGCGTTCTGGCTCTGAGCGGTGTGGGAGTCGTCGTTCTCCTTCTTCTCTACGAGCATTCGCTGGTTAAGTCCGATGATCTTTCGAAACTGAATGCTGCGTTCTTCACGATGAACGGAATTATCTCGGTGCTGTTCTTCGTTTTCGTGGCGGGGGATTTGCTGCTGCGCCGGTAGGGGGCAGGCCGGGGGCGCTCGCTTCGCTCGCTGGGCGGACGAATGCGTCCGCCCCTACGCGGTCCACATTCCGTGGCATAATCGCAGAGCCTCCTGGAGGTCTTCATGCTTCGCACAATTTCTGCTTTCTTCCTGCTGACCGCATTGTGTTTTGCCCAACAGGCAGCGCCAACGCCGCCTCCCGCCCCGGGCAGCCCGGAGGATCTCGTACAGCAGGGGCAAAAGCTCAGCCGCGAAGGCAAGCAGGATGAGGCTCTCGCGATCTACAGGCAAGCGCTGGACAAATCGCCG
>Ga0075030_100003690_pt1 | contig 13874 bp, 16 predicted proteins | sample LitLauG_LLR_2012_FD_71393 | JGI IMG/M metagenome (GOLD analysis project Ga0075030, IMG submission 71393) | Freshwater sediment microbial communities from Pennsylvania, USA - Little Laurel Run_MetaG_LLR_2012 | ecosystem: Environmental > Aquatic > Freshwater > Creek > Sediment | place: USA... | reverse complement strand
CTCTCACATCGACCACCAGATCCGCCGGCCCGGGGCCGTCGGTGGCGGCCAAAGAGCTCCGGACGCTGCCGAACTGTGAGCGCACGTCGAGCAGGGCGGCACTGCCGTCCCGGATTCCCACCTCGAGCTCGCCATAGGCGGTCTTCAGGTCGACCGAGCCGCTTACGACATCGCCGATCCGGACGGCGCCGTTCGCGGTCTTGGCTGACACGTCGGCAAAGGCATGGTCGACGGTGATGTCGCCGTTGGCGGAGCCGCACCGCAGATCGCCGGTCACTTCGCCGACCCAGGTGGCGCCGTTCATGTTCTTGATCACGGCTGGACCGTCGACCTTGCCGATGCGGACCTGGCCGCACCCGCTGACATCAGCCCTACCCATCGCGCGGTCGACAGTGACATTGCCGGCGCCCGTGCTCAGCTGTAGCGAGCCTGTCTCGTCGAGTCGGATGTTGCCGGCACCGAGGCTCAGCCGGCATTCGCCGAGCCGGCCATCGCAGTAGAAAGGCGCAAGCCAAGCGTCGGCCTCGACGCTCGACCCTGCAGGCAGCTCGATCACCACATCGATGGACTCGCTGCCGCCGAAAGGGGTGTACTGCTTCCACGACTTCGGTGCCTTGACAAGCAACCTGCCGGCGGAGAGCTCGACGCGCGTCTGCTCGGCGGCCTTCACATCGGCCACCTTGGAGCTGTCGCTCGGGCTGACCTCGACCACCGTGTCAATGCGGTTGCTCGCGGTGATCCGGACGTCGCCTACGCCAATTGCGATGGTCACCGAGATCGGCTCGAGAGTGTCGAATCGTGGCATGGCGGCTAGCGCACCCATCCGGTGTAGCTTTGCCGGCCCCGAGGGCTGTGCAGCCCGGTGCGGCCGTCACCTTCCTCAGCCTTCAGAGCGGCCGCGACGGCCCTCACGAGCCAGGCATTGACCGACAGGCCCTCTTTGCCCGCGGCCTCCTCGGCTCGCAGTTTGAGGGAGTCAGGAAGGCGAAGGTTGATGCGCGACATCCCTCCCTCGTCGCCTTCCGAACGGGGCACCCCGGCGAGCGACTGTGGCTTCGCCGGGGTGTCGAACGGCTCCTCAGCCGGCGGCGGATTCACCACGAAAGTGGGTGTCCGCCCACGCAGACGCACCTCGACCGAGCCGGGTGCGAGATCTCGGGTGATCTCGTCCGCGGCGGCGGACATGGCCTCCAAGAGAATGAGGCGGGTCGCCGAATCGAGTGGCGCGACCAGGCGCTCGGCTAGCGCCCGGGCGTCCTCCCCGCCAGCCTGGGCGGCCACCAGGAGATCGTGCTGCAGTCGGTCCACGTACGCGTCGAGCTCCATGCGAGCCATCTTGGCATCATTGTGGCGCCATGTCAAGAGCCATCGCGGCTCAAGCAGCCCGGAGGGGCGAACCGTCAAGCGTGAAGCGGGCCTCCCGACCCCGATTGGCCTCCTTGACGATGGCCTCAATCCGGCCTAGATTTCAGGCGGCGTGAACTCTCCCATCATGGTTTCTGAATGGGTCCTGACAGTCGGCGCGCTCGCGGTCTTCGTTGGGGGCGTCAATCAGGCGGTGACCGGTCGCATCCTGTTCAATCACGCCCCGATCAGCTGGTCGAATGGTGAGATCAGGATCTACGGCCTGAGCTTTGCCGTGCTGGGGCTCCTCATGGCCGTAGGCGTTCTGACTTGGAGCGGCCTGGCGCCCGAGGCCTTGATTCCATCCCGTTGGGGGGTCCTTTGGTTCCCGGCGATGATCCTCACCATGCCCGCCACTCAGATCTTGCTCGAACGGCACCACGACCACCGCTGGCCGTTCAAGTCCGCGGCATCGCCCCTCTAGCCAACGGGGCTGCGGTGACCTGCCTCCGGAGCGTCAACCACGGCCGAGTTGCACCTCCGCCCCGCGAGGCTTTGTCCTAGGCGTCAGGCAGTCCCGAGCCGCTCAGCTCGCCGCTTTCTTCACGAGCGCGGTGATCTTCGCCTCTTCGGCGGGGGTCAATTTCATGAGCGCGTAAGAGTTCGGCCACATGGCGCCGTCGTCGAGATTCGCCTTGTCGCTGAAGCCGAGGGTCTGGTATCTGGCCTTGAACTTCCCCGCGTTTTGGAAGAAGCAGATGATGTTCCCGTCCTTGGCGTACGCGGGCATCCCGTACCAGGTTTTCGGCGCGAGCGCCGGCGCTGCGGCTTTGATGAGAGAGTGAAGCTTCTTGGCCATGGTGCGATCTGGTTCCTGCATCTTCGCAATCGCCGCAAGCAGTTCAGTTTCCCCGTCCGCCTTGGCCGCCTCCGCCTTGAGCTCCCGGGCGCGCTCCCGCATTGCGGCCTTTTCCTCGTCGGTGAATCCCTCGATCCCCTTTTTGATCGCGGTGCGGCTCTGAACGGGCTTCTTGGTGTCTTTCATCTGGATGTCTTCTCCCTCCGGGTATTGATGGGAACGACCCTCATGCTAGGGATCGGCTGTGGCGGCGGCTTCTTCGAATCTGCTCGATTCGAGTTCGGTGATGACCTCAATCTCAAGCTGGTCGAACATCGCCGTTTCGGCAGCGGCGTGGTTCACCTCCACTACCGCTCCAGAACCTGAGGTACTCGGCTCAGCGCAACGAAATGCATCGCCGCCGCATTAGAGGGTAAGGAGTTATGGCGCTGGACGCGCTGACCGATGCCAGTCAGGACCGGGCGTTCGCCGACTTGGTGACGCCCTTGGTCCCGGCCGCCCAGCGCCTTGCCTATGGAATGTTGCAGAACGCACAAGACAGCGAAGACGCCGTGCAGGAGGCGACATTCAAAGCCTGGCGGGCATTTTCGCGCTTGCGCAAGGGCTCGAATCATCGCGCGTGGTTCCTCACGATCGTCGCGAACGAGTGCAAGCAACGCCGGCGCAATCGATGGTGGTCGATCCTCAAGCTGGCCACGCCTGACCGACAGGATCCCAACCCGCAAAGACCGGACGGCACGTCCATCGATCTGCGGCGCGCCGTGGCCCGCCTGCCCGCCGACATGAAGCTCGCTCTCGTCCTTCGGTACTACCTGGACCTGGAGTTTGAGGACGTCGGTCGCGTGCTGGGAGTCAGCGGCAAGGCGGCCAAGGCCCGCGTCCATCGCGCGCTGACACGCCTGCGTGTTGACGCCTGGGAGATGTTGAACGATGCGTGAGAGCGAGTTCCGCGACCGCCTTCGAGACGCTCTGGGCGAGCCACCGCCGCTCTCCTCGCCACAGCTCACGCCATCAGACGCCGGTGGTTCGCGTGCTTATCCCCGCGGGATGGCGCTGCTCGCTGTCGGACTGGCCGTCGTGCTCGTCCTCGCTCTCATCGCATCGCGCATCGCGCTGCGACCAACCGGGATGGCTCAACCAGCTGCAAAAGGCGGCGTCGCCACGCCCGCTGACGCGTTTCCGTGCTCGCTGGCTGTGGAAGCGATCAGCACCGCTCAGAATCCAGGCCCGTATCTGGTTACCAGCGTGAGCCTGGGATTCGTGAACATTCCAGGAGGAGGGTTCCAGGTCGATCCGGCTGCGACGGTCGCCGGTCTACCTGTGGGCGCCATCACCGGACAGAACTTCTATTCCACCGCACTGAAACGCTGGTTGCCTGCCTCGATCCAGACGATCTCGCCAGATGGCCTTTCCTATACCTACGTGAAGCTGCTGCCGGCCGGCGCGACGTATTCCAACGCGACGTCCTCCGAGGTGCACGTCTATGACGTCGCGACGAATTCAGATCGCAAGGTTTGGAGCAGTTCGTCCTCCGTGGAGTTGATCAGCTGGGATGGTGCCGGGATCCTTGTTTCCGCGACGCCGTTTCGAGGCGGTGCCGTGCTGCTGTGGCGCATCGACCCTGCAACTGGTGCCGTCTCGCAGGCACCAATGGACGCCGATCCAACCGTTCTGCCCGTATCGGCACATGCTGGCGGCAGCTCCACCTATCTGGGGTCGGACGGCCACGGTCAATACGTCCACCGGCTCGGTTCACGGGACAACGGCACGAAGTACAGCATCGTCGTGGTCGCGTCGGGCAAGGTGACGACGATCTACTCGGGAACAGTCGGCGACTCGATGGACTTCGACCCCGTCGGCGTGTACTCGGACGGGCACGGCCTGTGGCTCGGAAACGATGGCGGCTCGCGCATGTGGCTGTGGTCCCCCTCCTCGGGTCTTCGCAGCTTTCCGCTCACAGGCCTTCCGCCGTCGCCGTCGGGATACGCGTTCACCAGCTTTGCCTTCATGCCGGCCGGAGCGTGCGTGCCTGGCACCTTCACCGGCGTGGCAGCACCAGGATTGCCACCCGCCACGACTCCGACTCCGTCCCCCTCCCGCCGCAAATCGACTGGGCGCCGCTCATCGCGAAACCGCTGAACCTCAAGCAGCTGCCGTCGGGGACGCCCTGCCCGGTATCACCGCAGGTCGCCCTCGTGGTCACGACAAACGGACCCAAGAAGGGTGGGCCGAACTATGGGTTCGGGCAGGGACCTGTCTACGTGAGCGGCCAGACCATGTGGTACGCCGGCGCTCAGGGCGTCATCTTCCTGACCGACCCCAGGTACACGGGTCCCGTGGTGGTGCGAAGCATGCGGCTCGACGGCACCGGCTCGCTGACTCTTGGCGGTCAGGACGCAACGAGTCTGGCTGGCGGCGCCATTGGTCTCGCGCAGACGTCATCTCCGCCCTACTGGGGGATGTGGCTGGGCATGTTGACCGCGAGCGCGCCGGGCTGTTACGGGATTCAATTCGACGGGACTAGCTTCAGCGCTACCGCCGTTATCGCAGTCTCACCGGGTCCGGTTCCGCCTGGCTAGCCGCGGCTGCGACCAGCCGCGTGTCGCGGCCCTTCGCTCTTAGTTGGTTGCTAAGCGGTGACGTTCACCCAGTACCAGAGTCCGTTGTACGGCAGATATACATAGCTCGTCTGATTGTCCGCACGGCGAGGCGGGAAAAACGGTCCGCCGACGCCCTGAAGGATCGGGTTGCTGTACTCGTTCATGGCGGCACGTTGGTAGATGCACCCACTGGAGCATTCGGCCCAGTCGTCCCAGGCGCGTATGGAGACCAGTGGCCACTGGTAGTAGGTATTAGGGTAAGAGAGCCAGATCTGCGACTGGTAATAGCGCCACGTAAAGGAGGGCGGACTGGGGTCAATGCAGTAGTAGGTCGTGATTCGAGCCCAGAAAGTGTTCGTGTGGCCCAGGTAGTAGTCGTAAAACGAAACGTGATTGGTACTGGCACTCTCGTAGCTCCAGCTATACGGACAATCCCACGTCGGCGGAGTCGCTCGGCCGGTCATTGTTGTGCTTGCGGCGACGGCTTGGGGCAACGCAAGCATCAACAGCACTGCAGCCATGCCGCCAGCAAGCACTTTCCGTGTCACGCTAGCCCTCTCAATTTCCAGGGCGATTGTATTCAGCGAGCTTGTCTGAGTCAACGGCTTCGTTGTCAACCTGATTTTGACAACTCATTTCCGCCCAGATCTGCACTGGAGAGTCCTCGGTCTCGCGGCCGGGGGCTCTTTTTCGTATTCAAAACCGGAATTGGTGGGTCGAGGACGGACTGTAAGCCGGGTTCTGTATCCCTTGCGGGACGGTGACCATCTGTCTCGGACTCCGGTTGCCCGGAGTCTCCAGCGACCGATACCCGAGGGCTCGGCGAGCCGCCGTGAACGCCCTCCTATTTGGTCTTGCTCCGAGCGGGGTTTACCTGGCCGGACGGTCACCCGCCCGCCGGTGGGCTCTTACCCCACCTTTTCACCCTTGCCGGGCGGCGCCTCTCCGGAGATCAACGCCGCTGGCGGTGTAATTTCTGTGGCACTTTCCTTCGGGTCGCCCCGACTGGGTGTTACCCAGCGCCCTGCTCTGTGGAGCCCGGACTTTCCTCCAACCGCTTACTAGGTCGGCGGTCACCCGTCCGCCTCGGCCCGTAGGGATTCTACCCGGGGGCGCCGGGCTTCTTAACGTGCTCGTCGATCGCCATGTTGGCGAGCGCGTCAGCCCCCTTGTTCTTCTCGCGCTCGACGTGCTCAATCGAGTGCTCCGGGAACTGTTCCAGGAGCTCCCTGGCTCGCTTGTGCAAAGGCGCGAGCTCGGGCTTCTTGATCCGCCAGCGGCCGTGGATCTGCTCCACCACGAGCTTCGAGTCGAGGTAGACCTCGAGGCGATCCGGCCGGCATTCCGCAACCGCCTCCAGACCTTCGATCAAGGCGTGGTACTCGGCCTCGTTGTTGGTGGCCCGACCCAGCCAGCGGTGCAGGCCCCGCAGACGCTTTCCCTGTTCATCCTCGATCACCACTCCAAGGCCGGCCGGTCCAGGGTTGCCGCGCGACGCGCCGTCCGTGAAGAGCCGCAGGACCTTCTTCAAGCCGGGACGAGGATGCGTCCGCAGTTCTCGCAGAACACCAGCTCGTCGCCTTTGCGGAGGACCTGCCGTCCAGACGAGGTCACCGTCACGTGACACACCGCGCACTGGTCGTTCACCAACGCCGCCACTACAGGCTGAACGCGGAGCCGGTTGTAGGCTGCCTGCGCCGCCGGTGGCACCTGCGACCAGACTTCGCCGCGCTCCGCCTCGACCTCGGCGAGCTCCGACAGCCAACCCTTCAGCTCACGGCGAAGCGGTGGCTCCGCTTCCGCGGCATCGCGCCGGGCTTTTTCAAGGCTGGCGGTCACCTCGCTCACCTTCTGGTCCGCAGACTCCGCACCCTCCATGAGCTGGAGCTCCGAGTCCTCCTCCTCGGCGAACCTGGCCTTCATGTGCTGCACCTCATCCGACATCTGCATGAGCTCGCTGGGATTGCGAATGCGCCCGCTCATGAGTTGCCGCTCGCGATCGCGCAGGTCGGTGCGGTGGGCTTCGCGCAGCCGGTCGGACTCTCGTAGCCTGTCAGCCGCCGCGTCCTGCACCTCCACCGCTCTGGCCAGCGCCTCTTCCAGGCTCACCACCTCGGGATCAGCTGCGAGCCGGGTCTCGATTCGCTCGATGTCATTGCGCAGCGCGTTCTCCCTTTCGACCAGGCGCTGGTAGGCGAACAGGAGCTGCGCGGGTTTCATGCTCGCCTGGGGTCCAAGCTTCCGATGGTCGACTGACTCATTCGAGGACGACCAGCACCTGGCCCTCCTTGACGACGTCCGTCTCCTTGACCCGGATCTCCTTGACGGTTCCGGCCCGCGGTGCGACGACGGTGATCTCCATCTTCATCGACTCGAGAATCAGGAGCACGTCGTCCTCGGCCACCTTGGCGCCAGGCTGCGTCGTTATCTTCCAGACGCTGCCGACGAGCTCGGCCTTGACCTCGGTCATCGGGCCGTGCTCGCGGGAGCAGGCCGCGCGGCGCTTTCCAGCCCCAGCTGGAGCCGCGCCTCGGCCACCGTTGCCACACGCCCGCCGATCTCACGGACCAGGCGCGATGCCTTTTCCACGAGGTCGCCGTTGCTCTTCGCCATCCTCCCCTCCTCCGTGTAGAAGTTGTCCTCAAGCCCAACCCGCACGTTCCCACCGAGGGTGATCGCGGCGGCGGCCAGCGCCCATTGATTCAGGCCGATGCCGATCACCTGCCAGTGCGAGGCGTCAGGAAGCGACTCGACCTGGTTCACGAGCTGTCGAGTCGTGCCGGGTATCCCACCCAGGACGCCCATGATGAGGCTGAACTGGAAGGGGGGTTTGAGCACCCCCATATCGATCAGCGGGCGAGTGTTCGCGATGTGTCCGGCGTCGAAACACTCCATCTCGGGCCGCACGCCCGCGGCGTTCATCGTCTCGAGAAAGTACTGGATGTCCTTGAACGGGTTGGCAAACACATGGTCGTGATAGAACGTTTTCTTCTTCTCCGAGTAGATCGCGTAGTTCATCGAGCCCATGTTCAGGGCCGCCATCTCGGGCCGCAGCTCGCGGATGTGAGCGACACGGTCCTCGACCGCAACACCGACAGCTCCCGTCGAGAAGTTGACGATGACGTCGCTGCGGGCACGCACCTCCGTGAAGATCTCGGAAAACGTTTCCAGGCTCCAGTCGGGCCCTCCCTCTGGCGTCCGCGCGTGGATGTGGACTATGGATGCGCCGGCGTCGGCTGCGCGCCTCGCCTCCTCGCCGATCTCCCGCGGCGTGTAAGGGATGGCGGGACACTGTTCGCGGGTCGCGATCACGCCGGTCAGCGCCGCGGTGAGGACGACGGTGCCGGTCTTCATACGGGGATGTTGCCGTGCTTGCGCCACGGCCGCTCGACCTTCTTCTCCCGTGCCTGGCCCAGGCTTCGAACGATCACTCGCCTGGTCTCCGACGGGTCGATCACGTCGTCGATCATCGCCCAGCCTGCGGCGACGTAAGGGCTGATCTGGGCTCGAATCGCCTGGATGAGCTGAGCCTTGGTGGCTTCGGGATCGTCTGATGCCTCGATCTGCTTGTTGAAGATGATGTTGACCGCGCCCTCGGGTCCCATCACGGAAATCTCGGCGAACGGCCAGGCGACCAGGGTGTCCGGCTCGTAACCCTTGCCGCACATCACGTAATAGCCGGCGCCGTAGGCCTTGCGCATGATGACTGTGACCTTGGGCACGGTTGCCTCGGACGTCGCGTACAGCATCTTGGCGCCGTGGCGGATGATTCCGTCCTTTTCGACCTGCGACCCCACCAGAAAGCCCGGGACGTCCATCAGGTAGACGAGCGGGACGTTGAACGCGTCGCACATGCGGATGAAGCGCGCGGCCTTGTCGGCGGCGTCGGAGTCCAGGATGCCGCCCTTCTGCATTGGTTGGTTCGCTATCACCCCAACCGGATGCCCCGCCGCGCGGGCAAGACCGATCACGATGTTCTTCGCCCAGGTGGGCTTGATCTCGAGCCAGGAATCGCCGTCGAACACGGCCTTGATCACCTTTCTGACGTCGTAGGCGGACCGAGGGTTGACCGGCACGATCTTCTCAAGGCCCTCGACCATTCGATCACCTGGATCGCCGCCGTCGAGGACCGGCGGAGACTCGGTGTTGCTGGAAGGGAGGTACGACAGGAAACGCCTCACCAATGCGATACAGTCGGCGTCGCTTTCGACCTCGTTGTCCCCCACTCCAGACTCGTAGCAGTGGACCTGCGAGCCGCCCATGTCGTGGTCAGTCACGTCCTCACCGGTCGCGGCCTTGACCAGCCGTGCGCCGCCGAGCGACATCGACGAGGTGTCCTTGACCATCGGCACGAAGTCCGCCAGCCCAGGTATGTAAGCGGTGCCGGCAGCGCACGGACCGAGCATCGCCGCGACCTGAGGGATCACGCCGGACATCACCACCTGGTCGGCGAACAGATAGCCAGTGCCTGCGAACGTCGAGCCGGCCGCCTCCTGGATCCGAGCTCCGGCGGAATCGAGCAGCCACACGATCGGCTTGCGGTAGCGGAGCGCCAGCTCGCGCACACGTGCGGCCTTGAACTGCTCGCCCACCGCCCCCATCGAGCCCGCCATGACCGTGAAGTCGTAGGCGATCACCCAGACCTGGCGGCCGTCGACCTCTCCGTGCCCGGTGACCACGCCGTCGGCCGGCGTGCCTTCGGGGTCGGTTTCCCCGCCGCGCAACGGCATCTGATGCGCGAGCAGGCCGAACTCGACGAACGTGCCCCGGTCGAACAGCAGATCGATGCGCTCGCGGACGGTGAGCTTGCCCCGATCGTGCTGTTTGGCGATCCGCTCCTGACCACCCATGCCGAGGTTCTTGGTCCGCCTGGCATGGAGCTCGTCGACCCTTGCCGAGTAGTCGTCACCCACCGCGGGCAATGTTAGGGGCTAACCAAGAAGGGTCACCCGCCCCGTCAGCAGGTCGTTCCTCTCGCCCCAGCGATCGAGGAACCGGTACAGGTTGCGGCGGGACAGCCGCTCCCGCTCAGCTGGATCGGTCGCCTCCCAGAGGCGATGCTCGTGCTTCTCCACCGCCAGGTGAGGGACCACCATCGCCCTCCCGCCTCGATCACGCATGCGGAAGCTGAACTCGATGTCCGCTATCCGGTAGAAGCGGTAATGCGGATCGAACCCTTCGGCGGCAAGGGCGTCGGCACGCCGGAATGCCATGCAGTAGCCCTCGATCGCGTCCACCTCAGGTCCGTCGCTGGGCGCGAACTCTTTAAGGGTGCCCGAGCCACGGAGGCCGAATGGTCCCGCCAGCGCGACTCCGGGATCCTTCAGCGCAGCGACGAGTGGCCCCACCACATCGCCCTTCAGCTCGACGCCTGGATCGAACAGGACTATGGCCTCACCCGCAGCTGCCTCAATGCCGGCGTTCACGGCAGAGGCAAAGCCGACCGTCTGCGGAAGCCGGAGGGAGCGAAACCTCTCAGCCGCGCGAGTGTTCAACCAACCTGCGATGCGCGGGTCGCCGGAGTTGTCGACGATCAGCGCTTCGAAGTCGGCCTTGCAGTAAGTGAAAGCTGAGAGCAGCCAGCGCTCCGCGTCCGGCTGCCAGCCGTGAACGACTGTGAGCAAGGTGACCTCGCGTGGCGGCGCGGCCCCGGACGCCGGCGGCACTTTGAGCAGCTGCAGCTCGCTGCCGGCCGGAGTGTCAGCGACCTCCCAGCCACCCTCGCGCAGCCTGGCTCGGATTGCGTCGGCTGCCTCGAAATCCCGTGCTCGCCTCAGTTCGAGCCTGTCCGCGAGCAGCCTCTCCGCCTCTTGTCTTTCCATCAGGCGGGGACCAGTGCCCGGCTTCAGGCCTTCTTGGCTTTCACCGCAGCCGTGAGCGCCGGGACGATCTTCAATGCGTCGCCGACCACTCCGAGGTCGGCCATCTTCATGATCGGCGCCTCGGCGTCTTTGTTGATGGCGATGATCACCTTTGAGGCCTTCATGCCAACCGTGTGCTGCATGGCGCCCGAGATCCCAACGGCGATGTAGACGCCGGGCCGCACCGACTTGCCCGTCTGGCCGACCTGCATCGAATAAGGAACCCAACCTGCATCCACCACGGCACGACTCGCACCAACCGCGCCGCCCAGCTCGTGAGCCAGGTTTTCAAGCAGGACGAAGTTGTCCGGGCCGCCCATGCCACGCCCGCCTCCCACCACCACCTTCGCGTCCTCGAGCTTCACCTTCTCCGAAGCTTCGACGACACGCTCTGTGATGTGCGACCGCCTGGAGGCGTCGCCGATCGAGACCTCGAGCTGACGCACCTCGGCGGTTCCCCCCGATTCCGAAGCCTCGAAGGACTTGGGCCGCACCAGCACGATCGCGGGCCTGCCGTCGGCTCGCATGGAGGCGACCTTGGCCCCGCCGAAGTACTGGACCTTGGCGAGAAAGCCGCTGCCCTCGGCTACCACGTCACCGGCGTTGGAGATGACCCCCGCGCCGATTCGGGCGGCCAACCGGCCGGCGACGTCGCGCGAGTCGGGCGTGAACCCGAACAGGATCAGGTCCGGCGCCTGCTGCTTGAAGAGCGCGGCCAGCGCGTCGGTGGCGGGCTCGGCCACGAAGTCGTCAAACGCCGAGTCCTCATTGACATGAACCACTTTCGCGCCGTGCTTACCGAGCGTGATTGCAGCGGACTTCGATCCGGCTCCGAGTGCGATGGCCTCCACCTCTCCGAGCTCTCTCGCCTTGGTCATGAGCTCGAGGGTGGTCGGCGCGACCGTGCCTCCGCTCATCTCGGCGTAGACCCATACCCTCGCCATCTAGATGACCTTCGCCTCTGACAGCATCTTCACGATCTGATCGACTGCGGATCCGTCATCCTCGATCACCTTTCCGGACTTGCGGGACTCCGCGTCCGACATGCCTTGGATGGTCTCGACGGATTCGGAACGCTCGACACCGAGATCTGACAGGCTGACCAGCTTGATCTCCTTGGACCGGGCCGCCATGATGCCCTTCAGCGAGGCATACCTCGGCTCGGCGATGGCGGCGGTGACCGTGATCAACGCCGGCATCGAGGACTCGATCACCTGGTAGCCGTCTGAGGTCTGGCGGTGGATCTTCAGGTTCGCGCCGTCGACCTCGACCTTTTTTGCCACGGTCAGCTGCGGCACGCCCAGGAGCTCGGCAAGCATCGGCGGCACCATCCCGGTGCTCCCGTCATAAGACTCCGTTCCGCAAATCACGAGATCGGGATTCTCGGCTCTGATCGCGGCGGCAAGGGCGCGGGCCGTGAGCAGCGCATCGGAGCCGGCCAGCTGCGGGTCGGAAATCAGCACGCCGCGATCCGCGCCCATCGAGAGGCCCTTGCGAATCGCGTCCTTGGCCCGCTCGGGACCCATGCAGACCAGGATCACCTCGCCTCCGTGGGCCTCCTTCAGCTGCAGCCCCTCTTCCACGCCGCACTCGTCGCCTGGGTCGAGGACAACCTCTTTGTCGCGCGCGATTGAGTTGTCAGCCTCGAGGGCCAGGGTCGAGTTGGGGTCCGGTACTTGCTTGACGGTGACGACGATCTTCAAAGCGCCCATCCATTATGGCTTCGGCCGGTGCGCGGCATGAAAACGCTCGAGATCCGCCGGCGTGTTGAGGCTGCGGAACTGATCAGGATCGAGGTTCTCCAACCAGGTCACGTCGAGCCGCTCCACGACCTCCGACGCCCGATGCTGTCCTGAGTCGAGCGCACTTCTGATCACGGCAAGGGCGGAGTTCCGGTACGCGCCGCAAACCGGTTCCGGCCTACCGCCGACGCGGGGAATCGCAGCATCGCAGCTGCGGGCCGCGGCCACTGCCATCTCGGCCGCCTCGCGAGATACGTACGGCATGTCGCACGCAATCGCGAAAACGACCTCATGGCGCGCTGCAACAAGGCCCGACTCGATTCCGGCGAGCGGGCCCGCCGACCGTTTGCGATCGAAAACCACCCGGTATGGGACTGGCTGCTCGAGCTGCTCAGGCTCGGCAAAGGAGACGAGGATCTCGGCAAAAGAGCCCGACAGACGGTCGGCCGTGTACCGCAGGAGATAGGTGTCATCCACCTCAAGCCACGGCTTCGCGCGTCCCATTCGGCTGCTCCGGCCGCCCGCGAGCACCAGCAACGTGGCTTCCATGCCAATAGTCTCCGGGAACTTATGATCGGAGCGTGAGGGCCATCGACTTTCACGTTCACCTGCCCACCCCCGAGTGGCTTGACGCGTCGATGCGCGGCTACGTAGAGGCCGCTGAGTCCTACTTCCGCTCCAAGGTCGCGCGGCGGACCATCGACGAGCTGGCAGGAGACTTCGAGGCGATCGACGTGGTCGCTGTTCTGCTGGCGTGGGACGCAGAAACCGCCACCGGGCGGCCCAGGGTGCCCAACCAGCTGGTCGCCCAGGCGTGCCGCGACCATCCGAAAGCGTTCGTCGGATTCGGCAGCGTGGATCCGTTGAAGGGCGAGCGGGCGATCGCCGAGCTGGACAGCTTCGCCGAGCTGGGCCTCAAAGGGGTCAAGCTGCATCCTTCGCTGCAAGCATTTGCCCCTGACGATGAGAGGTATTGGCCGCTGTACGAGCGATGTCAGGACCTGGGCCTGATCGTGCTTTTTCACACCGGAACCAGCGGGATCGGCGCCGGCCAGCCAGGCGGCCAGGGCATCCGGCTCGACTACGCCAGGCCAATCAGGCTTGATGCCGTGGCGGCATCATTCCCCGACCTGCCGATCGTTGCCGCTCACTTCGGCTATCCGTGGCACCTCGAGCTGCTCGCCATGGCCCTCCACAAGAACAACGTCTACATCGACATCTCCGGGTGGGCCCCGCGCTACGTCCCGACCGAGGTGATGCGCGACTTGAGAGGCCGGCTGCAGGACCAGTTCCTGTTCGGGAGTGACTACCCCTTCATTCAACCCAAGCGCTGCCTCGACGAGCTCGAGAGCATGGAGATTCCCGACGCGGTGCTTCAGAAGGTCTTGAGCGGCAACGCGAGGTGGCTGCTGGGGCTGTCGTAACCGCTGACCAGGCGCGCGGACGCTCGTGCGCGAAGCGTCAGGCT
>Ga0075030_100003688_pt1 | contig 13877 bp, 7 predicted proteins | sample LitLauG_LLR_2012_FD_71393 | JGI IMG/M metagenome (GOLD analysis project Ga0075030, IMG submission 71393) | Freshwater sediment microbial communities from Pennsylvania, USA - Little Laurel Run_MetaG_LLR_2012 | ecosystem: Environmental > Aquatic > Freshwater > Creek > Sediment | place: USA... | reverse complement strand
TACCTTGGAAAGGTAAGCCGGCTGGCGGATTTCGGCGCGTTCGTCGAGATTCTGCCGGGCCTGGACGGCTTGCTGCACATCAGCGAAGTCGCCGAACATCGGATTAAAGATGTTCGCGATGAGTTAAAGGAAGGCGACCAGGTGCTGGTCAAGGTGCTGGCGGTCGAGGGCAACCGGATCAAGCTGTCGCGCAAAGCGATTCTGAAAGAGCAGCGCGCGAAGATGGGCGGCGGGGCTCCTCCTCCGGAAGTAGAGGGAGCGCCGGCGGCGGCTCCGGTAGCTGCGCAGGGTTCACCGACTGCCGTGATTGAGGGTGGCGCCGAGTTCAGCGATGACGAGGAACCGAACTTCAACCGGGTAGATCTGGAACATGCTCCGGCGGAGGCCGGCACTGCACCCGCACGGCCCGAAGGCGGACGCGACGGCCGCGGCGGTGATCGCAATCGGCGCCGGCGGGGTGGTCGCAGCGGCGGACGCGGGCCGGGCGGCGGACACGGCGGCGGCCACCATGGCGGTGGTGGTGGTGGACGCGGCAGGCGATAAGGCAGTTGCTGGTTGCTAAAGAATGGTAAAGGGCCGCTTTGCGGCCCTTTTTGTTTTGGGAAAACTGATCAGACAAAGATTGCTACGTCGATGCCTCGATCTTCTGGGCGATGGTAATGGTGTAACCGTCGGGGTCATCGAAGGCGAATTCTTTCATACCGTACAACTGATCGGTGACGGGCATGGAGATCTTGGCTCCGGCTTTCTGAACCCGCTCGAGGACGGCTGGGAGGCTGTCGACTTCCATATAAAGCGTGAAGCTGCCGCCGATGGTGGCGGCCAGCCGGGGATATTCGGCGGCCATGCTCTTCTGGTCGTTGAAGAAGAGTTCGACCGATCCATTGGCCACCGACGCGAAGACGTAGGGCGATTGGTCGGGAACGGTGATGGCAGTTTCGAGGCCGAGAATTTCGCGATAGAACTTGAGGCTGGCTTCGACGTTGCGGACGATCAGGTTGGGCGTGAGTTTCTTGATCTGCATGCTGTTCTCCTCTCAGGTTCCTGAATTGATTCCGGACGGTCGGGACATGAAGGACGATGGCCGCACACCTCCGGTGTGCTCGCATCTCCTCCATCCACGACCCTTGCGAGGAGGGACGTAGGTAGGGGTCCTCATTGTGGGTGGCGTCCCGGACTGGGCGCGCGGGTCCCGCGAGGTACGGAGGAAAGGATAGCACGGCGAGGCAAGTTCAGCAGCACGCGGGCGCGCCGGGCGACCCATTCTGACCATCCCGCTCATTCGCAACCAGCGCGAATCACCGGGGCGCCCGGACTCGATGGCGAGAAAAAAGCAGGCTGGATCTGATCCAGCCTGCTTGTGGTTGTAAGTACTTTCCTTTGTATTAGGGGAGGGAGCCGACGACGGCGTTGACGAAAGCGGCGCCGTTGGGGGTGCCCAGACCGGTTGTGTTGTCCCATCCAGGGCCGGTGGTTAGCGAGGAGTTGGTACCGAAGGTGATGACAAACCAACGCGTCGAGAATGGTGAGTTATAGAGCGCGCTGATGTAATCGGTGGTGCCGTCCAGGGGTTCCGCCAGCGAGTCGGCGGACTCGGTGTAGGGCGGATTCTTGGGGACGTGGAGTGTGCCGGTTACGTTGTTGGGTGAAGTAACGGCGAGCACGTCGTTGATTGCAGTGGGCGGAAGGCTGTAGAGCAGCGGGGCTGCCTGTCCGAGCCAACCTCCGGCTGCCTGGTTGGTAATGGCCCAGAGAGCGGAGAACATGGGGCAGGAGAGGCTAGTGCCGCCTACGACGCCGATGAGTGGTCCCAGTGTGGGGTCCGTGATGATGTACTCTACCCCGGTGAAGGGATCGGCGACGTAGCTAATATCCGGTGTCTGACGACCCACCCCTGGCAGGCCACTCTGGTAGGCGGGCTTGGCATAGAACTGACTTTCGCCGCCGCCAGCGCCACCCTGGAATCCGAGATGGAGAGGTGGAATGACCGGTGGATTGGGCAGAACATCGGCGATACGGGTTAAGTTGTTGCCCCAACCAGTTTGGAATTTGATGGAGCGATCGGAGTTAAGAAACAGGCTGGTGCCGCCAATGGCGGTCGCGTAGGGAGAATCGGCATTGGCGCCGGGCGAAACCGAGTCAATCCCGAAGTTCCCGTTGTCGTACGCGAGGTTGTCGCCAGCGTCCCCAGTCGAAACATCCAGGGAGATGCCCAGGGCAGCAGCGAGCTGAGTCAGACTGTTTTCGACCACGAGTTCGGAAGGCAGGTACTGGACCAGCACGATCTCCGGGATGCCGAAGCTGTTGGAGATGACTGGGCCGAGGCCAGTCTCGATGGCGAAGAGGTTGGCCAGATCGAGAGCGGTGAAGGAGTTGTCTACGCCGAGCACGAGAGCGATGTTGGCGCCGGGTGCCACGGCATGGGCCCATTGCACGTCCAGACTGGTTTCGTCCGCCCAACTACCGCAGACACCGCCGCAGGACGCGGGACCAGTGGGATAGAAGATCTGGAAGTTGCTGGAAGTCAGCGGGGGAAGTGCATTAATTTCGCTGAAGATGTTGCTGTCGTTCAGGATGTTGTCGTTGCCGAAAGCATCCACGATGACGATGGTCTGTCCAGTACCGTCTAGATGCTGCTTGCCGATTTTCTGGCTGTAGAGAGCCTTCAAGCCGTAAGCGACCTGGATCTGGGGAGCGTCATAGCCACAAGGTGGTAGATTCGGGGGCCCGGCATTGATGTTGTTGCCGTAGCGGGCACCGGAATAGACGGCATGCGGGCCACCGCCTGGAGTCGTGAAGGACTTGGTTTGGCGGACGCCGTAACAGTTGGCATTGAAGAACTTGACCACGGAACCGGCGGGAGCAGCACTCTTGACCGGAACCATGGGCTCAGGCTTGCCGGTATCAGGGTCGATGCGGCGCTGGAAGTAGTTGCGGTAGCTGAGGTCGGCCAAGCCCTGAACGGTCGCGACCAGTGCTGCAGCGGGACCCGCGATGGCGGGCTCCGCCGCGGGCATGCGATGAATAGCGCCATTGACTGTAACCCGATTCAACTGCACACCGAAGGCGCGCTGAACGTCGGCGACCACTCCGCGGGCGGTGACGACGTGGTTGAGTTTGTCGGTCGAAACCACGCTCAGGTTATTGTTCGCCAGGTGCTGGCGAACCGTCGCCGCTTCCGCGTCACTGGGAGCGAACTTCTGCTTGTAATCGTTGAGCGTCAGCCAATGGTGATAGTTCGGGGAGTTCTTGTCGTACATCTGGCGGACCAGTTCGTCGAAGGCAGCTTTATTGTGTTGCTTGAGCCAGACATTGACGGTGATTTGCTTCGACAGAGTTTCGGGACCGAGGAGCTGAGGCTGGGGAAGCGATCGTCCAGCCTTCGCGCCCTGGGCGAAAGCGGGGATGGCGATCAGAGCGATCGCGATGCAGGCAACAAAAACGGAAAGGACATACTTGGTCGTTTTGCAGCACATAGAGTGACATCTCCTGGAAGAGCGATTAAGAGGCCCGCTAGCGCGGGACCGTCACATTTTGACGCCAGCCGATTGATGGGGGGACGCCGGCAGTCGCAGCTGAAGCTACACAATGAATCCAACAATGAAGCCCTCGATGGCGCGGCTGTCAATTCCTTCGCCACAAAGTGAAAGTCTTTGCGCTAAAGGAGGAAGTGTTTTGTACTCCGCGTCCGACCACCAAGGGGACGCGAGAAAGGATGTCACGGGGCTCACAGGGCTGCTGTGACAGCGCTCACATACTGCTGTGATCGTATGAAGGATGAGGCGTCGGCGGCAGTCGCGGGCGGCTCCGTGACGGATGTTATGTTGAGTCGCGTCACGGGCTGAACGTGGAGGTACGGCTGGATTGCGCAGAGAGTTTCATTTTCAGGATCTCCCCAACCTTGGCGCGAAGCTCTTGCGTGGTGAAAGGTTTCTCGAGCAAAGTTGCGTTCGGGTCGATTTCGCGACGAGGAGAATTCAGGGCATCGCTGTAGCCGGACATATAGAGCACGTTCATTTCCGGCCGTTCCGTGCGGAAGATCGAGGCCAGTTCGAATCCATCCATTCGCCCGCGCAGAATGATATCGGTCAGCAGCAACTGAATGGGTCCTTGATGGCTGCGAGCCAGGTTCAGAGCTTCTTCCCCGCTGTTGGCGGCCAGGACCGAATATCCTTGTCTTTCCAGCACGGTTCGGGTGAGTTCGGCGAGCGCAATCTCATCTTCGACAAGCAGGATGGTTCCCGAACCGGGCGCAGAGATTGTGGCCGGTGCGAGTTCGTGTACGGTCTCCTGCGGAACGTCGATGGCCGGAAGGTAGATCTTGAACGTCGTTCCCTGGCCGGCTTCACTGTAAACCCAAATGTTGCCTCCGCTTTGCTTGACGATTCCATAGACAATGGAGAGCCCGAGGCCGGTACCCTGCCCCATGGGTTTGGTGGTAAAGAAGGGCTCGAAGACGTGGGTGCGGGTTTCCTCCGCCATGCCGATACCGGTATCCGAGACTGAGATCATGACGTAAGGGCCCGGAACAATGGGCGCATGCATCTGCTGGTAGTCGTGATTGAGTTCCGCATTGCAAGTCGAGATGGTGAGCGTGCCCCCCTTGGGCATGGCGTCCCGGGCATTCAGGGTCAGGTTCATCAGCACCTGTTCCACCTGCACGGGATCGGCTTGAACGCGGGCCAGATCGGCGGAGAGCTTGAGAACCAGATCGATGTTCTCGCCAATCAGGCGCACCAGCATCTTGGAGACCTCAGTGATGAGATCGTTGAGCTCGAGAACCTTGGGCTTCATCACCTGCTTGCGGCTGAACGCCAATAACTGCCGGGTGACTCCGGCGGCACGTTCGGCTGCCTTCTGAATGTTTTCGAGGGGCTGACGAATGAGGTGATCGGGAGCCAGTCGCTCCTGGATCAGCCCGGTAAAGCCCAGAATAACGGCCATGATGTTGTTGAAGTCGTGCGCCACTCCTCCGGCGAGCCTGCCGATGGCCTCCAGTTTCTGGGCCTGGAGCAACTGTTCTTCGAGCGTCTTCCGTTCACTGATGTCGCGCGCGGCGGCGAACACCCCTTCCACCTCTCCGGCTTGATTCTTGAAGACCGACGCGTTGTAGAGCACGTGGGTGATGTGGCCCGAGACGTGGCGGATGGCCAGGGGATAGTCGTGCACAGAGCCCTTTTCGAAGACCTGCTGGTAGCCCTCACGGGCGTGGCCGGGTTCGGTAAAGTAGTCGGAAAAATCGCTGCCGATGAGTCGTTCCCGGGAGAGTCCGGTGACACTCTCGGTGGCTGCGTTTACATCGGTGATCTTACCTTCCGGGCTGATCGTGACCAGAGGATCGGGGGAGGCCTCGATTAAGCTGCGGGTGTAGAGGGACGCCCTGCGTACCTGCTCATGCTGTCGGGCAAGCTCAGCCTGCGACTGCTTGAGATTTTGCTGCGCCCGTTCGTGCTCGGTAACGTCATTGAGAGAAAAGAACAGGAATTCCAGAGCTCCAGTTTCGTCAAAGATGGGTTGCAGAGTCCAGTCCCAATAAGTCGTGCCGCGCTCGGGCTGATCGGGAAAGGAAAAGGGTCGGGCCAGAACCTGAACCGGAAGGCCAGTCCGCACCACTTCGTCAAAGAGGTCCTTCGTATCTGAAGGATAGAACTCAAAATGATTGTGGCCCGGGAAATCGTCCACCTTCCGGTGGCAGGCTTTGGCATAGGCTTCATTGACGCGGAGAAAATTGAACTTGGGATCGAGGAGAACGAAGCAACTGAGGGCCTGATCGAACATGGCCTCATTGACTCTCAGCTGTTGGCGCAGGCGTTCTTCCGCGCGTTTGCGATCGGTGATATCGCGCATGACATGCACTGCGCCGCGGAAGATCTTTCCGTCCCACACGGGGGTAACGCTCACATCGAAGATCTTGCCGAGGCGGGGCTCCACAATTTCGCCTTGCTGTTCCTGCCCAGTCGTCAGCATGAGCTTCAACGGGCACTCCGGATGAGGCGCGGTCAGGTGGTGGACCACTTCAAAGCAGCGTTTGCCGAGGAGCGCGCTAAGCTCCAGGCCAAGGAACGAGCACAGGGTCTGGTTGGCGCGCAGAATGTGATTGTCCGCGTCCAACAGCATGACCAGGTCGGGAACCGCGTCGAAAGTGAGTTCCCAGTCCTTCTTGCTCTTGGCTAATTCTTCTTCCGCCCGCTTGCGCTCGGTAATGTCTACGACCGTGCCGATCATCTTAACGGGCTTGCCCTGACCATCCCGATAAGTGGTGCCGCGCGCGCAGATCCAGTGCATCGATTGGTCGGGCCAGACGATTCGGCAATCGAGGTACAGGCTGCCGGTGGCGAGGGCTTGTTCAAACTGCTTTCGAACCGCGTCCCGGTCTTCGGGGACGATGTGGGTGAGAAAGGTTTCGCGGCTCCATGCGGGCTGAAGGGATTGATATCCGAATATCTGGTCATGGCGGAGATTTCGAATCGCCGTGTCGGTGGTGAGGTCAAGTTCCCAGATGCCCATTTGAGCCGAGTCCAGGGCAAGGTTGAGGCGCTGTTCGCTTTTCTGGATTGCCTCTTCGGCCTGCTGGCGCTCGGTGATGTCCTGGACCGTGCCGGTAGCGAATTGTGGCTTACCTCCGGCTCCGAACTCAATCTCCGCTCTCTCCCGCACCCGTTTGGTCTTGCCATCCACCAGGATGCGGTGCTCGATGTCATACGGCGCGCCTCGAAGAGCCGCGCTCCACGCATCCAGGACTTGCTGGCGATCCCCGGGGTGGACTCGGTCGAGGAAGGTTTCGAATGACAGGGGTGTGCCAATCGGCACTTGGAACAGCCGGTAGGTTTCGTCGGGCCAGGTGAGCACATTGTCCGCAATATCGAGATACCAGCTGCCCACCTGTGCGACTGCCTGCGCGCTCGCCAAATCCGATCGGCTGCGGCTTAGGTCCCGGTTGCGGCGGCGCATCGTTTCTGCGAGGGCGTTGAGGGCGATTCCCATGACCAGGAACAGTGCCATCCCGATCCTGTCACCGAGACTCTCAACCGCGAATCCGGCCGGCTCGAGAAAGAGATGGGCTGCGGCGATCAGAGAAAGCAAAGTAGCGAGCAACCCCGGTCCAAGTCCGGCGATGATCGCGACCAACATAACGATCGGATAAAAAGTGATGTAAGGGGCGGTGAGTCCGAAAGTTCCAAGCCAGTAACGGAGGGCGGCGGCGACCGCAACCGCAAGGAGAGCGAAACCGTAACGCAGAAGGCAGCCACGGGTTCGAGAGGGGGGAGGGCCGACCAGCGATTTCGTCGAACCCGTGGCGCTCATGACCTGGGGCCTTTGTCCTGCTCTCGCACCGGCCATCGGCGTCATGACCCGAAGAGACAGTTCTCTAAAGGGCGCGGGAGGCAAAAACAGATTGCTACGCCTGATGATTCGCGACCCGATTTGGAACCAGTGCAATTCGGGCCTGTAGACTTTTATCGACCATTCAAGTGGCTGCACTCAGTGATATACGTCACAAAACCAGCCGAGGGAGATTCCCGAACTGGGAACGAGGTGTCTGTGGGAGAACTCTGCGTGTGGAGTGAAGCTACACGGAGTCCTGCTGCCAACGGCGCGGACAGGAGTGTCCGCGCTACACGATGCTTAGAACGCCAGGCGCTTGAACAAAGTTTCCGGCAAGTGGCGAACCGCAGTCATGATGGGACGCCAGAACCACGGAGTGTAGAGGACGTCAGGTGCGCGGCGGTTCAGGGCTCGGATGATGTCGCGCGCGACGCGCTCGGGCTGAGCAAAGCGGCCGGAGTGAGCCAAGTGGTCAGTCATGGGAGTCTGGACCGGTCCAGGCTTGATGGTAATGACTTTGACACCGGCGGGATGAAGGCGACTGCGCAGTCCCTGGAGGAAGAGCGAGAGAGCCCCTTTGGCGGAGCCGTACACGTAATTGGAACGGCGGCCGCGGTCTCCGGCGACGGAGGTGATGGCGGCGAGGCATCCGGTGCTGCGTTGCTCCAGGTCGGCGGCGAAAAGAGTAAGCAACGCGGCGGCACTGACGAAGTTGACGTTCAGCTCGTCTAGTAACACATCAACCGAAGCTTCCGCATCTTGCTGGTCCTCCATGGTGCCGTAGGCGAGGAGCACGGTGTCGAAATTGGGGAAGGATCTGCGGACGAAATCGAAGACCTGCGCGTGCTGCCGCACATCCGCTAGATCGGCGGCGATGGTGAGGACTTGCTGCGCTCCGCGGGCCAACAGGTCTGATTGCAGTTCTGAAAGGCGCTGCGCGGAGCGGGCAACGAGGAGTAAGTCTTGTCCCTGACGAGCGAGTTGGCGCTGGATTTCGAGCGCAATGCCGGAAGTAGCGCCCAGAATGACGATCTTCTGCATGCGCATGGTGCGCGGAGTCGAGGAGCGTGTGGTGATCGTCATCATCATTGCGCCTCCGTGACTCGGCGCCAGAACGACGAGGACATTTTCGGGTCAATATAGGGAACAAAGCTGCGCCATCGCGGAAACGACGCTTCGAACAGAGCGGGGCTCATGCGGGCGTCCTTCGCGGGGTAAAGACCACCGCCACTTTGGCGGACAACTTCATCAAGAGAGCACAGCAGTTGGAGCGTAGGCTCGCCGCGCATAGCGAAGTCGAGGGCCAGGGTCAGTCCCGGCCGCGGAAATGACAGCATGCCGGCGGGCGGGCCGGAGCCGAATTGCTTGAGCACTCCCAGGAACGACCCCATGCCGGAACGGGCGATGCGATCGAGGACCTCTTCGAGGGCCACCAGATTATTTTCCGGGATGACGCATTGATATTGCAGAAAACCGCGCTTGCCGTAGAGCAGATTCCACCGGCGAATGGAATCGAGCGGGTAGAAGAACGAGTCGTAGCGAACCAGGGATGCGCCTCTCTTAGCGGCGTGTGCATGGTAGTAAAGATTGTTGAATGCCTTGACGGTGTAGCGGTTGAGCGCGAGAGCGGGCAGGGCGAACGGCAATCTCGGGCCCCATTGGGGACGGAAGTTCTGTCCCCGCTGTTCTGAATGATTGCCGCGGACAAAGATGCCGCGCGTGTGTTTGCCGGCAAAGCAGTCAAGCCATGCGACGGTGTATTCAAAGTGGCCATCGCTCTCATGGCTGAGGTCGAGAAAGGATTGAAGGGAGTGAAAGGGAACCGCGCTGGAATCGATCCAGGGTCCGGCCACACGTTTGAGTTGAATGTCAGCCCATGCAATCACGCCCGTAAGACCGAGGCCTGCAATGGTGGCTTGGAACATGTCGGCATTCAGGTCGGGGCTGCACACGACCAGGCCGTGGTCGGAGCGGTGCAGGCCAAGTTGGCGTAGGTGCGCTCCGAAGGTTCCGGCCCGGTGATGATTCTTGCCATGCACGTCGTTGGCGATCGCGCCCCCGATCGTGACAAAGCGTGTGCCGGGCGTGACCGGAAGAAACCAGCCTTTGGGTAGGAAGACCTCGATGAGGTCAGAAAGAGTGACACCGCTTTCGCAGCGCACGATTCCGGTCTCCGCGTCAAAGCCGAGGATGCGATTGAGGGGGTGGCAATCAACGAGTTCACGGCCGTCATTAAGGCAAGAGTCGCCGTAGCTGCGGCCGAGGCCATACGGAAGCAGGGAACCGGGCCCGGCGGAAAAAAGAATTTCCGGCACCTGGTCGTTCCATGCGGGCCTGTGGACATGCTGGTGGACGGTCTTCGGGTATCGGCCCCACGAAAGATATTGGTCGGTGGGCGCGCATACAGCGCGCTTCTTCTGCAACGATGCTGCCGATTGGCCAGACATTAAAAGCTCACGTGTAGCATGCTCGCGGCGATGACGATCGAAGATGCGAACGCGACCCCGTAACTGACGCGGTCGCGGATGGCGAGCGTCACAGGGTCTTCTTGGAGTTCTCCGCGGTGGGCCAGCAGCCAGTTCCGGCTGAGCCAGTAGAGAATGATCGGACAGAGCAGGAACAAGAATTCTGGCGAGGTATAGAGAACACGCACTTCCTGACTGTGCACGTAGAGGCTCAGGATTACCACCGAAGCAAAGCTGCTACCGACGCCGAGAGACAGCAGGAGTTCACAGTCATCGGTGCGGTATCCGCGCCCGGAGTTGCCAGATTTAAGGAGATCAGTAGCGTGGACTAACTCGGAATAACGTTTCGCCATGGCAAGACTCAGAAAGAAGAACAGGGAGAACGCGAGAAACCATTGTGATAAGGGTGTGGCCGAAATGAGGGCGCCGGCGAGGATGCGGAAACTGTAGAAGCTCGAAAGAACAAAGACGTCAAGCAAAGCAATCTTTTTGAGATGGAGCGAGTACCACAGCGTGAGGGTAGCGTAGCCGAGCAAAGCGGCGCCGAAGTGGAGGTCAAGCCAGAATCCGAAACCCAGCGCAAAGGAAAGAAGAACAAACGAGGCGCTCAGGCCTTGAGGAATCGAAATCTCGCTGGCGGCGAAGGGGCGCTCCTTTTTCCAGGGGTGCTCGCGATCGGAGTGAAGATCAAGCAGGTCGTTGAGGATATAGAGGCCAGAAGCGCACGCTCCATAGAGCACGAATCCGAGAAAGGTGCGGGCAAGTGGCGCGAAGACCAGGTTGTGTGAGAGCGCCAGAGGCAGAAAGAGCAGCGCGTTCTTAGCCCAGTGATGACCGCGCAAAGCATCGATCCAGGTGTGGAGCGAAGCAGGCTCGTCGAGAATCGCGGCGTTGAGCGTGGTAACCGCAGCAGCTTGTTGGGCGCGACGGTTTGAACCAACGACGTAGGCGGCGCGCGCCTTGCGCCAAACCTCAAGATCGGCGGCCGAGTCTCCGACATAGTCGAAACCGTGCTCACCGACATGTTCGACCAGAAAATCAGCCTTATTCCGTCCCTTCAGATTGAGTTGGCTGTCGCTGGCGTGAACCTCGTCGAACAAAGCGAGATGCTGCGCGACGGCGTCCGCGAGTTCGCGGTCGGCGGCGGTGACGAGCGCGACACGGCGGCCTTCCGCGCGTAACCGCTGGATCAACTCGATAACTTCCTGCCGATAAGGAAGGCGAGCCGGATCCAGACGCGTCCTGGCTGCCAGCTGTCGCTTGACGAAGGCCTTGCCGGAGAGCAGCCAAAAGGGGAGAAAAAAGAGCGCCAGGGGATGAGTCTTGAGGAGAGCAAGGACACACTCCCACACGAGGTCGCCGCGGATCAGAGTGCCGTCCAGGTCAACACACAGAACCGGGGTCGGCGCCTTCGCGAGCTTGGCTCCCGTGACGAATCCCATGAGCTGATGGTCGCATACAGGAGAGGGAAACCCCGGGGGCCAAATGGTGCACGTCGGTAACCTGAGTAACATGCGCCGAGCCCAGGGCAGAGTTACTATGAGCCAATTCGGAGCAGGAGCGATCTGAGTCCGGAAGAAGTCCACGAAAGGAACGCCCGCTCGATGGCGCAGAGCATGGACGAGACCCATAGCCCTTCAGAACCTACTGCCCTCGAGCTACTTGCCGAATATCTGCGTAGGCCGTGGGTCCTTGTGCCGGCGCTCGCACTAGTTACTTTAGTACTCTACAGCGGCACGCTCTTCTTTGAGTTCGTGTGGGACGACTGGCCCCAGATCGTCAATAACCCAATTATCCGGTCGTGGAGCAATCTGCCGCAGGCGTTCAGCAGCGACCTGTGGTATCACGTGGCGCGGAACCAGGTGTACTACCGGCCCCTGTTCGTGGCCTGGTCGATGCTGAATTTCACCTTGTTCCGGTTGCAGTCGTGGGGATGGCACCTGGGAGCGGTGGTGCTCCATATGGGAGCGGTGGCCTCGGTCTTCTGGCTGGCGCGCAAGCTGAAACTGGAATATTGGACGGCAGCGCTGGCGGCGCTGATTTTCGCGTTGCACCCAATCCATATTGAACCAGTGGCGTGGATTTCCGCGGCTTCGGACTCGATGGTCGCGATGTTCGCAGCCCTGGCCTTTGTGGCATACCTGAGCGGACGGGATCAGGCGGGGAAGAGGAAAACTGCGTGGTGGATGGCATCGTGGGCGCTGCTGATGTGCGCGCTGCTGACGAAAGAGATGGCGGTGACATTTACGGCGCTGGTAGGGATCTATGTGTGGCTGAATCCGGCGGGCGAGAAGCCGTCGTTGGGGCGCAGGTTTCGCGGGGCGGTGATCGAGGCGATACCGTACGCGGCGGTGACATTGGGGTACGTATTGCTGCGGAAGCATGCGTTGATGCACTCGACAGGGCAGTTTGACACCGCTCACGGGATGATGGATCTGGTCCGGACATGGCCATTGGTCCTCACCTTCTATCTGCGGCACTTGCTGGTGCCGGTCGGACTTACCGGTCTCTATTACACACCGTATGTTATCGGGGCAATCTTCAAGCACGTTGTTCTGCCAGCAGCGGTGCTGGCGGCGGTATGGGTTGGGTTGTGGTATTGGAACCGGCGCGAGAAAGATTCTACAGTAGCGTTTGCCGGACTATGGCTGCTGGTGGGACTGGCGCCCGCGCTCTACCTGCGGAACTTCGTCAACGGGGACTTTGTTCGGGACCGCTACATTTACTTGCCTTCGATCGGATTTGCGATCTTGGCAGCCGCAGGACTGCGGCGGTTGCCGGCGATCGGGAAATGGAGTGCCAAGAACCTGCAAGCATGCGCCGTGGGTGCACTGTGCAGTTTCTATATAGTGGCTTCGCTCTCGCAGCAGGTTTACTGGGGGAATGGTTTTCTGGTCCTGTTGCGGGGACAAAACCTGTATCCAAGCAACCCCAGTGTGGTGGTGGGACTGGCAGCGGAATACAGCGAGCGGGGCGCTCATGAGAAGGCGATTGAACTGGCGCGGGAAGCCGTGCGTGAGCATCCGGAGTATGCCTACGCGCAGCTGGCAATGGCGGAGACGACGATCCGTGCGGGACGGTTTGAAGAGGGGCGGACGTGGCTGCAGAGGTTTCTGGCGGCGCATCCAGACTACCTGACGTCAGAGACAGGAATGGCAACGGTGGCCGGGCTCTACGGGCGGATGGGAGACTTCGAGCAGGCGTTGGGCTTGTGCGACCAGATTCTAGCGAAGGACGCGAACCTGTATTCCGCGCTTTATAACTGCGGAAATATTGACATGATGGCGGGCAAGTATGCCGCGGCGGAGCAACTCTTGTCGCGGGCCGTGCAGTTGGTGCCGGAAGAGGCAGGGCCGAAACACTACCTCGGCCGAGCGCTTCTGGAGGATGGGCGGGTTCGGGAAGCGCAGCCGTTTTTGCAGGCGGCGGTCGCGCTGGATCCGAAGGTGTGGGACTACCACTACTGGCTGGCGCAGGCGCTGGAACGAAACGGGAATATTGCGGCGGCACGGGCGGAGTATCAGCAGGCGTTGCAACTGAACCAGGGGAGCACCGAGGCCCGGCTGCGGTTGACGGCGCTGGAGGGAAAGTGAGCGAGCAGATCGAAGACAACCGGATTCCAGGTCACGAGGTCGAAGACCGGTCCCGCAGAGCTCCAAGTCAGATGCAGCTGAGTGTTGAAGTAAGGGTTCGGACGGCGGACTCTGACCACCCAGCAACCGCTGCCTGGACAGCCATGCTGGCGATGTTTTCAAGAAGTGACTCGCTGGCTCGCCTGCTCGTTCTTGGCCTTGTCATGGTCATCGCCGGAACCTACGTGGGCGTCCGGGTGAATCAGAGCTGGATTGCGGTCGATGACGGAATTCTGGCCCAAAGTGCTGTGCGCGTTTTTCAAGGCCAGCTTCCCCATAGCGACTTTGTCGAGATTTATACGGGCGGCCTCAGCTTTATTCATGCCGCAGCTTTTCGCCTGTTCGGAGTCAATCTGCTGTCGCTGCGGATTTGCGTGTTCTTATTTTTTCTAGCGTGGGTTCCGGCAGTCTATTACGTTGTCCTGCGCTTTACGCCTCCCGTCGCCGCGGGGAT
>Ga0075030_100003687_pt1 | contig 13879 bp, 10 predicted proteins | sample LitLauG_LLR_2012_FD_71393 | JGI IMG/M metagenome (GOLD analysis project Ga0075030, IMG submission 71393) | Freshwater sediment microbial communities from Pennsylvania, USA - Little Laurel Run_MetaG_LLR_2012 | ecosystem: Environmental > Aquatic > Freshwater > Creek > Sediment | place: USA... | reverse complement strand
GTTTCGCAGGTGCGTATGGCGTATTTGGATACCAGGGCCCGGTCGATGCCGTGCTCCGCGGCCGCAATGCGCTTGGGCGTGCGCCGCGAACGAGGCTTGCGCGTAAGCAGCGTCTGGACGCTGTCCTGGACCCGTTGTACGAGCCTTCTGATCATGATGCGGGGGCTGCCATCGGCCGCATTCTACTGTCCGGGCGGCCGGGGCTTGCCGGCAGGATCGGCGGACAGGTCCGCGCGGGGCACCGCGGAAGAGTGCGTCGCGGCATCCGCCGGCCCGCCCGGGAGCGGCGGAATCTGGCGCAGCAGGGGCAGGTTCATGGGAAGGTTCATCTGGCGTGCTACGGGGCTGGTCTGCCCGGTCTCGGCAAACGCCGCCTGCGGCTCCTGCTGCAGCCACTCCCGCAGCAGGGGAACGGTCAGTGCCCGCTGCCGGGCCAGGGCATAGGCGTCAAGGGCATCGAGCACCGATACCAGGGTGCGCATGTCGCGCGGCAGCCGGGTCAGCATGTAGGGCACCAGGTCGTCGTCGACCCGGGCGCCGCGCGAGCGCGCGTAGGCTTCCAGGGCGGCGGCCCGGTCGGGTTCGGCAATCGGCTGCAGCGCGAAAACCAGCCCCCAGCCCAGACGGGTTCGCACGTCCTCGCGCAGATCGAGCCGCGCCGGCGGCTGGTCGGCGGACGTCACCAGGAAACATCCGGCGTTCTGGCGGATTTCGTTCTGCAGCCCGAACAGACGGGCCTGGCCGTCGGCATCGAGCGTCTGCACGTCATCGGCTACATATACCCGACGGGGCGGCAGGAACACCGGTGGTTGAGCCGGCGAACCCGGCGCAGGCCTGCGCTGCTCGGTTTCCCGCCCCGGGCCGGCGGCGCGGTCCACCGCTTCCAGCAGGTGGCTGCGGCCGCTGCCCGGGGGTCCCCACAGGTGGACGAAAGACGGTCCGCGGCCGGCCAGTACGTCGTGCAGCGCCGCCAGCGCGGCGCCATTGGGTCCTGCAACGAAGTTTTCGAGTGTCGGTTGCGGCAGCGCCAGCAGGTCGAGCGCGAACTGGTGGGGGTTCACGGCCGGCTCAGATCCGGTTGTAGAAGTTGCTGGCGAGGTAGCGCTCGCGCACCCGGCGCAGCGCCACGAGCAGCACAGCGCTCGTGGGCAGGGCCACCAGCACGCCCAGGAAGCCGAAGACATGGCCAAATGCCAGCAGGGCAAAGATCACGGCCAGCGGGTGCAGTCCGATGCGCTCACCCACCAGCCGTGGCGTCAGCAGGAAGCTCTCCACCAGATACCCCAGGCCATAAATGCCCAGGATGGTGAGCGCGGCCTCCCAGGAGGCGAACTGCAGCAGCGCCACCAGGGAAGCCAGAACCAGGCCCAGGGCGAAACCCACATAGGGAATGAAGATCAGCAGGCCGGTGAGCAGGCCGATGGGCAAGGCCGAGTCGAATCCCGCGATGGCCAGCGCCACGGAGTAATAGACCGCCAGAACCAGCATGACGGTGACCTGGCCGCGCAGGAACTGCGACAGCACGGCATCGATGTCGGCCAGGAAGTGCAGGGTCTGGTCGTGCCAGCGCCGCGGAATTGCCGTTTCCAACCGTTCGGCAAACGGGCCGATGTCGAGCAGCAGGTAAAACAGCACGACGGGAACCAGCACGACGGTGCCGATGACGCCGATGACGGCGATGCCGCCACTGCTGAAGCGTTCGAGCAGATTGGTGACGAAATCCTGCTGGCCCACGTGCTGCATGGCCAGGCTGCGCAGCACGGCCGGATCGAAACGCACGTGCAGGCCCAGGTAGCGCTGCAGCGCCGGCGCGACCCGCTCGTTGAGCACGGCAATCAGCCCCGGCAGGCGTTCATCGAGCGCGATGGCCTCGCGTTCGAGCACGGGAAAGAGGATCAACAGCAGGCCCAATGCCACTGCAACGCTGAGCACGACCATGAGCAGGCAGGCGATGGTTCGCGGCACGCGATGGCGGGCCAGCCAATTGGCACCCGGCAGCAGCAGGTAGGCCAGCACCGCGGCCAGCGCAAAGGGCATCAGTATCGGTGCCAGCAGGTAGAAGAAAGCCAGCGTGCACAGCACCGCCAGCGTTATCCAGGCGCCGGCCGACAAACGCTCGCGGGGCGTCGCCGGGGCAAGAATGCCCATGGCCGCGGCAGGCGCAGCCGCGTCCGGCCCCGGCGCGGCCTCAGCGGAGCCGGGCACGGATCGGCCTGGCGGTGCGGCGGTGGAATCTGACAACGGCGGTCTCCCGGGGTCCCCGGTACAATTTGTTCTGCACGCTGATAGCTTAAGCCCACAGCCGCCACCTGCCTAACCATGACCTCGCCGACGCCAACTCCGCTGACCTATGCCGCCGCCGGTGTGTCGATCGACGCCGGCGACGCGCTCGTCGAGCGCATCAAGCCACTGGCGCGGCGGACCATGATCCCGGGTGTGCTGGCCGGCATCGGCGGCTTCGGCGCGCTCTTCGAAATGCCCAAGGGCCTGCGCGAACCGGTGCTCGTGAGCGGCACCGATGGCGTGGGCACCAAGCTCAAGCTGGCGTTCCTGCTCGATGGTCACGATACGGTAGGCCAGGACCTGGTGGCCATGAGCGTGAACGACATCCTGGTGCAGGGAGCACGGCCGCTTTTCTTCCTGGACTATTTCGCGTGCGGCCGCCTCGACGTGGCGGTTGCCGAGCGCGTGGTTGGCGGCATCGCGCGGGGCTGCGAGATCGCCGGCTGCGCGCTCATCGGCGGGGAAACCGCCGAGATGCCGGGCATGTACCCGGAAGGCGAGTACGACCTTGCCGGTTTCGCGGTGGGCGTGGTGGAAAAGTCCGCCATCATCGACGGCAGGTCCATCGTCCCGGGAGACGTGGTGCTGGGGCTGGCCTCCAGCGGGCCGCACTCCAACGGTTATTCCCTCGTGCGGCGCATCGTCGAGGCCGCCGGCGCCGATTACCAGGCGGCTTTTCCCGGAGACCCGCACGGCCGCACCCTGGCGCAGGCGCTGCTGGCACCCACCCGCATTTACTGCAAGCCGGTGCTGGCTGTCCTGCAGGAAATCCGCATCAAGGGTCTGGCCCACATCACCGGCGGCGGCCTTCTGGAGAACGTGCCGCGCGTGCTGCCCGATGGCCTGGCCGCCGTCATCGGCCGCAACGCCTGGCAGCGGCCGGCCATCTTCGACTGGCTGCAGCGCATGGGGCGCGTCGCCGAGGATGAAATGCACCGCGTGTTCAACTGTGGCATCGGCATGGTGCTCATCGTGGCGGCCGACGATGCGCAACGCACCGTGGCGGCATTTGCCGCCCAGGGTGAAGTCTGTTCCGTGATCGGCAGGATAGAAACCCGGCCTGACGCAGCGCCTGCCTGCCGGGTCGTCGCGTAGGTCAAAACCTGCGCGGGCCCGGTCTCCGGAGGCGGGCGGGGCGCTACGGTCTCGAGGGTGCCAGGGTGCGGGGGATCGGGTGCGCGCTGCGCACGGCGGCCAGCAGTGCTTCACCGGCACTGGCCTCCAAGGGGTCGATCAGCACCGCATCGTCCATTGCGCGCAGCCAGGTCAGTTGCCGCCGCGCCAGTTGCCGGGTGGCCGCGATGGCCGCCTGCCGAAATTCGCCCTCGGGCGTGCCCGACGCCAGGTGGTCCCAAGCCTGGCGATAACCCACGCTGCGCAGGGCGGGCAGGTCGGGATGCAGGTCGCCGCGGGCCCGCAGCGCGCGCACTTCGTCCAGGAACCCGGCCGCCAGCATGGCGTCGAAGCGCTGCGCAATGCGCCGGTGCAGCTGCGCGCGGTCGCCCGGCATCAGCGCGATGGTGCGCAACCCGGGGGCGCCCGGCACGGTTTGCTGCTGCAGGTCCGACAGGCGCCGGCCGCTCAACGCGTACACCTCCAGGGCCCGGGAAATGCGCTGCCGGTCTGCGGGCGCGAGGCGCATCGCTGTTGCCGGGTCCACCTGCTGCAGCCGGGCATGCAAGGCCGGCCACCCCAGCGCCGCTGCATCGGCCGCGATGCGCGCACGCACAGCTGGATCGGCGCTGGGCAGGTCGGCCAGGCCCTGGCGCAGCGCGCGGGCATACATCATGGTGCCGCCCACCACGAGCGCCAGGCGGCCGCGCGCAGTGATGTCGGTGATGGCCGCAGTGGCGTCGCGCAGGAAGTCCGCCGCCGAATACGGGTCGGCCGGATCGCGCAGGTCGACCAGGTGATGGCGAACGCGCGCGCGCTCGGCGGCGCTGGGCTTGGCGGAGCCGACGTCAAGGCCGCGATAGACCTGCGCGGAATCGATGGAGATGATCTCGAGGTCGACATGGCGGGCCAGTTCCAGCGCCAGTGCACTCTTGCCGCAGGCCGTGGGACCCAGCAGCAGCACGGCGCCACTCATCGGCCGCGCAGGAACAGCCGGTCCAGGTCGGCGTAGCCCAGCTGCACCCACGTGGGACGGCCGTGATTGCATTGGTCCGAGCGCTCGGTCTGCTCCATCTGGCGCAGCAGCGCGTTCATTTCATCGATGGTGAGCATTCGATTGGCGCGCACGGCGCCATGGCAGGCCATGGTGGAGAGCAGTTCGTCGCGGCGTTCCACCAGCACGCGCTCGGCGCCGAATTCGCGCAGGTCGGCCAGCACCCGGCGCACCAGCGGTGGCACATCGGCGTCTTGCAGCATCTGGGGCAGGGCGCGCAGCGCGAGCTGCTGCGGGCCGGCCGGATGCAGGTCCAGGCCGATGCGGGTCAGGGTGGCGCCGTGCTCCTCGGCCGTGGCTACGTCGAGCGCGCTGGCGGCAAAGACATGGGGGATCAGCAGGTGCTGTTGCGCAAGATCACCCGCGCCCAGCGCAGCCTTCAGGCCCTCGTAGACGATGCGCTCATGGGCCGCGTGCATGTCGACGATCACCAGGCCGTGGGCGTTGCGCGCGATGATGTACACGCCGCCGATCTGCGCAAGCGCGAATCCCAGCGGCGGCGCAGCCGCGCCATCGCTTGCTTCGCCGGACCCCGAAATTGCGCCGCCACTTGCCTCCGCTGCATACGGTGCGCGCGCCCCCGGCGCCTGTACGGCCATCGCCAGCAGCCCCTGTGCCGCGGAGGGCCGCAGGGAATCGAGGCGGCGCTGCACCGGTGCCCAGTTGCCCAAGCCCCCCAGGGCTGTGCCGCCGGAGGCAATGTAGGCTGCGTCCAACCGCGCGGGATACGGTATTCCGGCCGCGGTATCCGCCCCGTGGGCGGTAACCCGACCATGCATGGCAGCGTCGGGAGACGCTGGCCCGCCCACTGCGTCAACCGGCAGCGCGGCGCCCGGCGGCGCCAATGCGCGCTCGACCGCACGGCGCACGAATTGGTGGACCGCCGAGCTGTCGCGAAAGCGCACCTCGCTCTTGCTCGGGTGCACGTTGACATCCACCGCGCCGGGATCGATGCGCAGGAACAGGCAATACATGGGCTGCGAGGACCCGTGCAGCACGTCGGCATATGCGGCCCGCAGCGCATGCGACAGCAGCTTGTCGCGCACGTAGCGTTCATTGACGTAGAAATACTGTGCGTCGGCGCGCGGCCGCGAGGCGGTGGGTGCACCCACCCAGCCGCCCAGCGCAATCGCGCCGGACTGGGCATCGACCACCCGCGAGGCCGCGGCGAACTCCTCGGGCATGAGTACCCGTGTGCGCTCAAGCAGGCTGCCCGCGGGCGCATCGAGCACGCAGCGCGCCTCGTGCCAGACGGCAAACGCCACCTGCGGATGCGCGGCCGCCACGCGCTCGACCACCGTGATGCAATGGCCCAGTTCGGTGCCTTCCGTGCGCAGGAACTTGCGCCGCGCCGGCGTGTTGTAGAAAAGATCGGCCACGTCGATGCGCGTACCGCGGTTTCCCGCTGCCGGTTCGATTGCGCCGCTGGCCGCGTCGATGCGCCAGGCATGCTGCGTGCCGGCCGCACGCGAGACGATGCTCACCGCCGCCACGGAGGCTATGGCGGCAAGCGCTTCGCCGCGAAAACCCAGGGTGCCGACCCGCTCAAGGTCTTCCAGGCTGGCGATCTTGCTGGTGGCGTGACGTTGCAGCGCCAGCGCGAGCTGTTCCCGGGGGATGCCGCTGCCGTCATCGCTGACGACGATGCGCCGCATGCCGCCGCCCTGCAGCCGTACCTCGATCCGCTGCGCGCCCGCATCCAGGGCGTTTTCCAGCAGTTCCTTGACCACCGAAGCCGGGCGCTCGACCACTTCGCCGGCGGCAATCTGGCTGATGAGGTTGTCACGCAGCACCCGTATCGGAGCCGGGTGTCCGACGGGCCGGGGTTCGGCCGAATGTTGCGTGGCGGCCTCGCCCAGGGCGGCGGGAGCGGTTTCGGGGCTGGTCATGGCCCATTATAGGTAGGGTGTCGAGTACCATCGCGGTCCTTCTGGCGTTTCGGCGGTTCTCCCGTACTCATCGTGGGCGACATAAACTGGTTGGATCTTTTTGGTGCGCTCGACCGATTCTTGCTGGCGGTGGCGCATGAACATGGCGCGGTTGCCTACGGCCTGTTGTTCCTGATCGTGTTTGCTGAAACCGGACTGGTGTTCATGGCCTTCCTGCCCGGCGACTCCCTGCTGTTCGTGGCCGGCGCCATCGCCGCGGGTGGCGCCCTGCACGTGGTGCCGCTGGCCGGCACGATCGTGCTCGGCGCTTCCCTGGGTAATGCGCTCAATTTCGCCATCGGCAAATGGCTGGGCAGCAAGATCTACGATGGTTCGATCCGCTGGATCGACCGCCGCTCGCTCGACCGAACGCATGCCTTTTTCGAGAAGCACGGCGGCAAGACCCTGATTGCCGCGCGCTTCGTGCCGGTGGTTCGATCCTTCGCGCCGCTCGTGGCGGGCGCTTCGGCCATGAGCCGCCAGCGCTTCCAGGCCTACAGCGTGACTGGCGCGGTCCTGTGGAGCATCTCGCTGGTGGGCGGCGGCTTCATGTTCGGGAACGTGCCCATCGTGCGCGATCACCTGGGCATGGTGCTGCTGGTGGGCCTGGCCAGCGCATTCGGACCGGTGATGATTCTGGGGCTGGTCCGCCTGGTGCGCGGCAGCGGGCCACCGCGCGCGGGCTAGGGCCGGGCCCCGCGTCAGCCGACGGGGTTGCGCACCAGCGGCGGATGCCGCGCAAAATAACTGCGGATGCCGTTGAAGACCGCGGTTGCCATCTGGCGCTGGTAGGACTGGTCGCGCAGCCGCGCCTCTTCGTCCGGATTGCTGATGAAGGCGGTCTCCACCAGGATGGAAGGAATGGTCGGCGCCTTGAGCACCGCAAAGCCCGCCTGCTCGACGTGACCGCGGTGCAGGCGATTGATGCCGCCCAGTTCATGCAGGACGGCATCGCCCACCCGCAGGCTGTCGCTGATCTGCGCGGACGTGGACAGATCCAGGACCACGCTCTTGACCAGTGAATTGCGGATGGCCAGGCTCACGCCGCCGATGCGGTCGGCATCGTTTTGCTGGCGCGCCAGTTCGGCGGCCGCGGCGCTGGTGGCGCCGCGCTCGGACAGCGCGAACACCGAGGAACCCTGTGCATCGGAGCGCACCCAGGCATCGGCGTGGATAGAGACGAAGAGGTCGGCTTCCACGCGGCGCGCCTTTTCCACCCGCATGCCCAGCGGCACGAAGTAGTCGGCGTCGCGGGTCATGAGGACGCGGTAATCGGCCTGGTCGTCGATCAGCGCGGCCAGTTGCCGGCCGATGGACAGCGTGACCATTTTTTCATGGGTGCCGCGCTTGCCCACGGCACCCGGGTCTTCGCCGCCGTGGCCCGGATCCACCGCAATGGTGATGAGGCGGCGCATGGCGCGGGCATTGCGCCGGGCTGCCGCGTGCCCGCTGCCGACGCTGCTGCGTGCCGTGTCGGTTGACGATTCCACCGCCGGCGCGTCCAAAGCCGGCGCGTCCAAAGGTGCCGCCGGCGGTGGGCCGGCGTCGGCTGCGCCCGGGCTGTGCGCCAGCGCATCCTGCGGTGCGGCGGCGACGGGGCCCGGTGCTTGTGCCGCCGGGGACTGTGCCAGCGGGCCCTGCGTGTCGCCGGTCGCCGGCGGCGATATGGCGCCATCGGGCTCGGCGCCGGCACCACGAGGCGCGCGCAGCAGCGCCATGAGCGGGTCGTTGGCGCCCTCGGGATAGAGGTCGAGCACCAGACGGTGCTGGTAGGGGCCGGCCGGTTCCAGGGCAAATACCTGCGGGTCGACAGGAGCCTTGAGTTCCACCACCAGGCGCACGACCTGCGGCCGGAACTGGCCCACGCGCATTCTGGCGATATACGGGTCCGCCGCGTCGATGCGCTTGATCTGCTCGGCGAACGGCGCCGTCAGGTCGATGCCCTCTATGTCCACCACGAGCCGCAGCGGTTTGGCGTCGCGCAGCAGGAAGTGGTTAAAGCGCAGCGGCGTGTCGTGCTCGATGGTGACGCGCGTGTATTCGGGCGCAGGCCAGATGCGCACGGCAAGCAGGGTCGCGCCGCGCGCGATGTGCGGCGTGAGCGCCAGCACCAGGGTGCCGGCGGCACCCTGCATCAGGCGCCGGCGGCCGCTTCGCGCAGGAAGCTCTCCAGTCGGGTCCGGCATGCTGTTCCGATCTCCGTGTTGGCCTCGACGGCGGCGTGCCGTCCCGTATTGAGCGCCCGCAGCGCTATGCGCAGGTCCGCGCCGGGCAGGAATTCCCCGGCCTTGCCCGGCCATTCGGCCACGCACACGGCACCCGGCCCGAAATATTCCGAAAACCCCACATCCGCAAATTCTTGGGAATTCTTGAATCTATAAAAATCAAAGTGATACAAGTTTAATCTCGAAAGCTTATAAGGTTCAAGCAAGGTGTAACTGGGGCTCTTCACGGCGCCGCTGACCCCAAGCTCGCGCAACAGGCCCCGCACCAGGGTGGTCTTGCCTGCGCCCAGGTCGCCGTCCAGGTGCACGGTGAACCCCTGCGCCAGTACCGCCGCATCGATGGCCAGCAGTGCGCGCGCCAGAGCTGCGCCCAGGGCAGCCGTGGCAGCTTCGTCGGGCAGTTCGATGTCCATTGGCCGCTCGGCCCGTTCCGTTGCTGTCATTGCGCGCCGCACCGAGTATCGTTTCCGGCGTCGCCCAGCGTGCCCGCTGGGTCCTGTAACGCGTTCACCATTGCCTACCCGCTTTGACCTCCGATACCTCCGTCGAGCATAGCGATTCGAATGCCGGCGCGATTGCCCCGTCCGCCCCGCCAATATGGGTCGATCTTGCGGATCGGATCCGCGCCTGGGGCGCGGAGCTGGGCTTTGGCGCCGTGGGAATTGCCGACCTGGACGTAGCGCAGGCTGCCGAGCACCTGAACCTCTGGCTGGCCCAGGGTCGGCATGGCGACATGGACTACCTGCGGCGCCACGCGGCGCTACGCGGCGCGCCGGCGCAACTGCAGGCCGGTGCGCTGCGCGTGATCAGCGTGCGGCTCGATTACCGGCCCCGCAGCGATGACGACCATTGGGTGGCCCGCGAGCAGGCGCGCCTGCAGCAGCCCGGCGCCGCGGTGGTGTCCATTTATGCGCGCGGCCGCGACTACCACAAGGTGTTGCGCGGGCGGCTGGGCGAGCTGGCACGGCGCATCGGCGCGCAGGTACAGCGGCCGCCCTACCGCCCGTACTGTGATAGCGCCCCCCTGCTGGAAGTGGAGTTCGCCCGCAAGGCCGGCATCGGCTGGCGCGGCAAACACACCCTGCTGCTCACGCGCGAGGCCGGTTCAATGTTCTTTCTTGGGGAATTGCTCACCGATCTGCCCCTGCCGGTAGACAGTCCGCGCAGCGAGCATTGCGGAACGTGCACGAGTTGCATCACGGTCTGCCCCACCCGCGCCATCACGGCGCCCTACGCGCTTGACGCGCGGCGCTGCATCTCGTATCTCACCATCGAGCACCTGGGCGCCATACCGGTCGAGCTGCGCCCCCTGATCGGCAACCGGATCTACGGCTGCGACGATTGCCAACTGGTATGCCCCTGGAACCGTTATGCCCGGCGCGCCAGCCTGCCCGACTTCGACGTGCGCAATGGTCTCGACGGCGCCGGGCTGATAACGCTTTTTGGCTGGACCGCAGAGCAATTTACGCAACGAATGGCGGGCAGCCCCATCTTGCGGGTAGGCCATGAACGCTGGCTGCGCAATATCGCCGTTGCGCTGGGCAATGCCACCGCGACGCCTGACGTTTTGGCAGCACTGGAAAGTCGGCGGGACCACCCCTCGGCGCTGGTGCGCGAGCATGTCGCCTGGGCGCTACGGCGCCATTGCCCGGCTTGATGTGGCGGGAATCGGTTTGAAATCAAGCCCGGGCAAAATCCGCTCGGCTCCCATATCGTGGTCCAATTTGCCAATTCGCCCGGGTTGCGGCTCCGTCTATAATCCGCCGCTTCGCTGCTGTAGCTCAGTCGGTAGAGCAACTGATTCGTAATCAGTAGGTCGGACGTTCGATTCGTCTCAGCAGCACCATAAAATACAAGCACTTACGGCGAATTCTCGCCGTCTCCCACCACCGAATTTCAGAGAAACAATTCGCGAACAATTCGGCGGTGGGGGTTCCGTGGGTGCGCCGTTATCCCCTTCCGCTGGCTGCAGGCACGTGCTGTCAATTGCCGCTCCTGCCGGGGCAGCCCGCAGGAGCCATTCCTGTTCCGTTTGGGGCGCGGGTGAGGGCGCAGCAGCGTGCGCTGCGACTAGGCCGATCTAACATTCCTTACGCTCACCTGCGAGGGTCACGCGACTCCCGAGGTGCGGCATCCAACAGACACTGCAGGCGACGCCGGGTAGATTGGTCGAGACGCGCTTGATGGTGAAAAGCGTGGCGGGCCGGCGCGTCGCAAGCCCACTACGGGGACGAGCATTGCGCGGCGTCGTAGCTCGATCCGCCTGCCACATTTTAATTGGGCGCAGAATGGCGACGTTGAAAATTGAACGAGAGCAAGCATCCCCGATCCAACACGCGTTTGAGACCGCGCTTGAGCAGGGCCACGAAGTCCAGGCCAAGGTTGAAGAATGCGTCGATGATCTTTCCTCCGCTAATGCTCTTTTGAAAGTCAAGGTTTCCGGCGGCAAAACCGCGATTCTCGACGAGGAGACTCTCAGGGACGGCGAGGCGATCGAAATCAAGGTCCAGGAATGCGCGGATGAGCTGACCCAGGTCACCGACAAGCTGGAAGAGGGACTCGGCGAGCTCAAGAAGGTTGCAGACGAATTAGGCGTCTCACAAGGGGCCCTGGCGGAGTCCGAAACTGCTTTGATCGCATCACAGCGGGCAGAGAAGTATGCAAGCTATAGGGCTATGCATGATGTCAAGACGGGTATGCCCAACCGCGCGCTATTCGACGACCGCCTAGAACAGGCCCTGGCAGGCGCCGAGCGTCACAAATATTCACTGGCCGTGATGTTTTTCGATCTAAATCGATTCAAAAGCATCAATGAAACGTATGGCCATAGCGCCGCAGATGCGGCTCTAACCGTTGTTGCGGAGCGACTCCTGCGCCATGCGCGCCAGGAGGATACGGTTTGTCGAAATGGCGGCGATGAATTCCTCTATTTATTGATAAAACCGCAGGGACGCGAGAACGTCGAACGCATCGCACGCTTCTTGATAGAGGCGATCGTGCGCCCAATTACCGTTGGGAAATTGTCAATTGTCATTACGCCTAGCATCGGCATTTCGATGTACCCAGACCACGGCACTTCAGCTGAAATGCTAATAGAAAGCGCTGATGCCGCGATGTATTCGGCCAAGAACCGGGGCAGCGGTTGTGAAGTGTTCAATGGTGTAGTCGCCTTACGCGGGAACTCCAATCCGGAAATAGGGCCTCACTTTGAAAATTGAAACCAAGAAGTCAGTAACCGGCACTGGCGATGCGTCGCTATCGCTGGCGGACTTCATGATCAATAACATGGACGCCATACTGGAAGACTGGAAATCGTTTGCTCAATCCCTATTTCCGGCTCTTTCGATAAGCCAGCGCAAACTCCAGGACCATGCAAAAGAGTTCTTGCACGCAGTTGCTGCAGATATTGCTCAACCGCAATCTCTCCAGGCGCAGGAGGACAAGTCGAAAGGGCTATCGCCGGAGAATTTTCCTGCGCTGATTGTTGCAGGAGCGCAGCATGCCCACGAGAGAATCGCTGGTGGCTTTGACTTGGAGCAAATCATCAGTGAGTTCCGAGCCTTTCGAGCAAGCGTGTTGCGACGATGGGCCGCCCATACGTCCAGCGGAGCCGGGCGTCTCGAGGAGATCACCCGCTTCAATGAAGCTGTTGACGAAGCTCTCGCCGCGTCCATTAAACAATTCGCGCGCACGCATACATCTATTATTAACTCTTCATCTGATGCCATCGTGGGCAAGACCACCTCCGGCATCATCACCAGCTGGAACCCTGGCGCCGAACGAATTTTTGGCTATACCGCGCAAGAAGCCATTGGTCAATCGACCCAGATGCTATTTCCAGCCGAACAAATTGGCGAAGAACTTGACATTCTCGCGCGCATCGCCAAAGGAGAACAAGTGCAAAGTTATGACACCGTTCGCATGCGGAAGGATGGCTCGCAAGTGCACGTGTCCGTGACAATTTCCCCCATCACCGACAGCGATGGAAACATCATCGGTGCATCGAAGATCGCGCGCGACATTACCGAACGTATACACGCGGATGCTTCCTTGAAGGCCAATCAAGTACTTCTGGCACAAACCAACGAGAACTTGAAAAAGTCGGCTGAAAAGAATGCAACCATCGCCGAGACGTTGAAATCGATAGCCGCGGAAAATGCGCGCATTGCTGAGGCCATCTTCAACGAAAAGGAGCGCGCGGAGGTGACGCTGAACTCGATTGGAGACGCCGTCATGTGCACCGGCATCGACGGGCGCCTGAGCTACATCAACGGCGCGGCTGAACGGCTGACCCAATGGTCGAACGGCGCGGCCGTGGGTCGCCGGCTTGATGAGGTATTTCACGTCGTGGATGGAAACAGCCGTCAGGCTGTCCCCAATATCATGGCGCGTGCAATGGAGAAGGATATCGTCGAACATCTTCCTCCCTGGTGCATATTGATTCGACCCGATGGGTCGGAATTGCCGGTCGAGGACTCGTGCGCACCGATTCATTCTCGTGATGGGAAAGTAGCTGGTGCAGTCATGGTGTTTCAAGACGTGAGCGCCGCCCGAGTCCTGGCCGAAAGGCTTGTCCATCAGGCCGGCCACGACAGCTTGACCAATCTTCCCAACCGCACCTTGCTCAACGATAGGCTTGACCAAGGCGTCTGGTCCGCGCGTAGGCATCACAACTCGCTTGCCCTGATTTTTCTCGATGTAGACCGGTTCAAGCACGTCAATGATTCGTTGGGTCACCCAGTAGGCGATCTGCTGCTTCAGACGATTGCGGCGAGGATGAAGGCGTGTCTTCGAGAATCGGATACGGTGAGCCGCCATGGAGGCGATGAATTCATCGTCATTCTGACCGATGTCGACGGACCCAGTGACGCGGAGGAGTGTGCAGAAAAACTGCTCCAAGCATTGCGCCTGCCGTATGTCTTGGATGGCCATGAATTGCACGTGTCCGCCAGCATCGGAATCGCGTTATATCCCCAGGACGGCGCCGAGTCCGATGTGCTTATACGCAACGCGGATTCCGCAATGTACGAAGCCAAGGGACGGGGTCGCGATAACTATCAGTTCTATCGCAAGGAATTGAACGAGAGCGCGCACGAGCGACAAGCGCTCGAGGTGGATCTTCGACATGCGATCGACAGGCGGCAGTTGGAGCTTCATTACCAGCCCATCATAGATTTGAAGTCCGGAGCAGTCTCCGGCGCAGAGGCACTGCTACGATGGCAACACCCGACCCTAGGAGTCCTGTCTCCTGTGGACTTCATGTCCATCGCGGAGGA
>Ga0075030_100003686_pt1 | contig 13884 bp, 14 predicted proteins | sample LitLauG_LLR_2012_FD_71393 | JGI IMG/M metagenome (GOLD analysis project Ga0075030, IMG submission 71393) | Freshwater sediment microbial communities from Pennsylvania, USA - Little Laurel Run_MetaG_LLR_2012 | ecosystem: Environmental > Aquatic > Freshwater > Creek > Sediment | place: USA... | reverse complement strand
CGATCAGGCGCTGATGCGCCCACATCAGGGCCTCGCCGTCGATATTTTCCTTGAGCAGGCCCTCGCGCATCATCAGGCCGAGGTTCTTGCGCGCGCGCCGCCAGGGCGCGTCGGCCGCCTTGTAGACGATGTGCCGCAGATCGTTGAGACGACCGGGCGAGGCGGGCTTGCCGGCCTTGAGCCAGTCGTCGCGCGAGGCGCCGCCTTTCCAGGCCCGAGTGGTGAAACCCAGAATCTCGGTCTTGACCCCGCAGCGCTCCAAGGTCCGAGCCAGGATGTCGGCGCAGACCGCCGCGACCATGATCGGCCGGCCGCGCATCGAGCCGGAGTTGTCGATCAACATGGTCACGACCGTGTCGCGGAACTCGGTATCCTGCTCCATCTTGAACGACAGGGGCGCGGTGGGATCGACGATCACGCGGGTCAGGCGGGCGACATCGAGGAGCCCTTCCTCAAGATCGAAACTCCACGACCGGTTCTGTTGCGCCATCAATTTCCGCTGCAGGCGGTTGGCGAGACGCGAGACCACGTTGGACAGGTTCGCCAGCTGTTGGTCGAGGTAGGCGCGCAGGCGCGTGAGCTCATCGGGCTCGCAAAGTTCCTCGGCGGTGATGATCTCATCGTGGGCGCCGGTGAATATCTTGTAGGGCGGCTCGACGTTGCCTGGGTCCTTGATGTCGGGACGGGAGGGCCGATCGCCGTCGGTCATCTCCACGTCTTCGTCGCTCATCTCAGTCGCGTCGTCGTCCGTCTCGGTGGCGTCGGCGTCTTCGGAATCGGATTCGCGCTGGGTGGTTTCGCCGTCCTGGGATGAATCGGCCTGGCTGGACTGATCCTGGTCCTCGCTCTCGCCGTCGTTGGAGGAATCGGACTCGCCGTCCTCGCTCTGATCGTCCTGGGCGTCCTGATCGGGGGCGTCGGAAAGATCGTCACCCATCTCCAGGTCGCGCACGACCGCGCGGGCGATCTTGGCGAAGGTCTTCTGGTCGCCCTGGGTGTCCACCAGTTTGTCGAGGTCGGCGCCGGCCTTGGCCTCGATCTGAGCGCGCATGGCGTCGACCAGGGCCCTGGCCGATGGCGGCGGCGGCGCGCCGGTCATACGTTCGCGGGCGATAAAGGCGACGATGTCGGCGATCGGCGCCGCGGCGGGATCGACGATATTGTGGAATCCGCGGCGTTGGGCGGTTTGTTCCCACACCTCGGCCAGATTTGACTTCACACCGGCCAACGCGTTGGCGCCGATCGCCTCGATCCGCGCCTGTTCCAGGGCGTCGTAGACTTGAGCGCCCTCGGCCGATCGCGGCTTGCCGCGAGCGTGCGCCGCTTCGTCATGGTGCGCGACCCGAAGGGCCATCTGATCGGCGAGGCCGCGGATCCGCGTGGCCTCGGCCCCGGACAACTCGCGCGGCGGGTGTGGCAGGATGGCGCGATGGCCGATGAGGCTCGGCCCATCACCGGAAAATGTCACCTCGAGGTCTGGCTGCTCGGCAAGCGAGCGGACGGCATGCGCCAGCGCACGCTTGAATATCTCTCCGGGGGTCTCTTTTTGCGACATTGTGGTCAACCGTTAGCGCGGTGCGTCGCCGGCAGAAAGAAAAAAGGCGTTCGTTACGCCGAGAGCTTGGCCAGGACCTCGTCGCTGATGTCGGCGTTGGTCCAGACCGTCTGGACGTCGTCGTCGTCCTCAAGCGCGTTCATCAGCTTCACCAGCGTGGCGGCCGGGCCCTCATCGACGGCCACGGCGGACTTCGGCCGCCAGACGATCTTGGTGGATTTAGCCGGGCCGAGGGTGGTCTCAAGCGCCTCGATCACCGCGCCGGCGTCTTCGAACGCGGCAAGGATCACGTGTCCGTCCTCGTCGGTTTCGGCGTCCTGGGCGCCGGCCTCGATCGCCGCCTCGAAGATCGCCTCATCGCTGCCCGCCGACAGGGGGTAACGGATTTCTCCGAGGCGATCGAACATGAACGACACCGAGCCAGCGTCGCCCATATTACCGCCGTTCTTGCCGAAGAGCGTGCGCACATTGGCCGCCGCACGATTGCGGTTGTCGGTAAGAACCTCGACGATCAGGCCCGCGCCGCCGGGACCAAAACCTTCGTAACGGATCTCCTCATAGGAATCGACGTCGCCGCCCTGGGCCTTCTTGATGGCGCGGTCGATGTTGTCCTTGGGCATCGATTCGGCCTTGGCGTTGGCGATCGCCAGACGCAGACGCGAGTTCGCGGCCGGGTCGGGCAGCCCCTGCCGGGCGGCCAGGGTGATGTCGCGGGAGAGCTTGGAAAACAGCTTGGAGCGGATGCTGTCCTGCCGGTCCTTACGAAACTGGATGTTCTTGAATTTTGAGTGGCCGGCCATGGGGTGTGCTGATCTATGCTGCGCGCGAAGGGGGCGCTTCTAGCGCCACAGCCGCGTTCGCGCCAGAGTCGCCGCGGCGCAACCCCTTGCGTGAGGATCAGGCATGCCAGACCCAACCGACTCGACCGAGACTCCTGAAACCAAGGAGGGGCGGACCCGACCACCGGTTCGCGTCGGCCAAGTCGCGGCGTCCCGCGCGTCGATCGGCGCGGCGGCCGTCGGCGCGTTGGCGTTCGGCGCCGCCGCGATCAGCGTTCTGGCCATCGGGTCTCTGGCGATCGGCCGGCTCTCCATTGGCCGCGCACGCATCCGCCGGTTGGAAATCGACACGCTTGTGATCCGCCGGACCGAGCGCGGCGATCTTTGATCTGGGACCGCGGCCACCGTTAATCACCGTAAATACGGTGGGCTTGACGCAGTGGACGTGTCCGCTTCGGCCCATCGCCGCGCCATCGCATAACGCGATCCATAAACAGCGAAGTCGACCGCAATCTGCAACGGTCTGGCCTGTTTCGATGGGCGCTTGCCCCGTGGTCTCCCACCGACCGAGAAACTCAAATCCCTGCGGCCTTCAGGCCCGGCGACTAGTCGTCGAAGCCGACGAAGACGGTCGCCTCGGCCACCGATTTGCGTTCGGAGACGACCGCATTCGCCGGAAATGTCTCATCAGGCCAGCCCAGAGCGATGCTCTTCATGATCACCTGATCCTCGGCGACACCGGCATGCTCGCGAACCACCGGCGATTGCATGATGCCCTGGCTGTTGATCACGGCCCCCAATCCGCGAGACCAGGCGGCGTTGACCAGGGCCGTCGCCACCGCGCCGCAGTCAAATGGCGCGTCGTCCATGCCGTGCAGAGCGCGGTCATAGGTCACGATCACGCACACCGGCGCGTCAAACTGACGGAAGCCGCGCAGCACCCAGTCCTGGCGCCCTTCCTTATCGTCGCGGGCGATGCCCATGGCGGAGAACAGCTGCTTGGCGACGCCGATCTGCCGCTCGCGGTGCTGTCCCGCGAAGGGGGCGTCGCCGATGCGGAACTCGCGCGATTGCGGCACGCCCGCCAGGTTTCGCTCGGTGTTGCCCTTGCGGATCCGATCGAGCGGCTCGCCGGTGATAATGTAGAAGTTCCAAGGCTGGGTGTTCATCGACGACGGCGCCCGCATCGCCAGGCCAATGATCTCCTCGATCAAGGCCCTGGGCACCGGGTCGGGCTTGTAGCCGCGGATACTTCTGCGACCGAGAATGACGTCGTCGTACTGCATGAATTACCTCCAGGATCGTTATCGCGGCTCAATCGCCGAAGAGCTACCAGCCTGTCTCGGTCGTGACCACCGCCGGAAGCGGTCATCGACAGGGTCAGCGAGCCGACGACGCCGGAGCGTCGGCTAGATGGCGAGAGGCCATCGGCTCGGTGTCAAGGAACGGATACTCGACGTAGCGTCCATCGCCGTATCAAGGCCGTGTGGCGTCACGGACACCAATGTCCGCGGATGGCGCGCTGTCACCGCCAAGCTCGCGCACGGAGCGCTGTTCTCACCAGTCCAATTCCGAGGTCAAGCGAAATGAGATGATATCGCGGAGCCAAGCGGATAGGACGCGCTAGCGGGCGACCTCGACGAACGCCCCCTCTCGTTCGGCGGCTGCGACCGTCGGCTCGGTTTGGCTAAGCCGGCCGCCGATGCGGATCGGATCAATGCGGCGAGCCAGGCCCGTCGCGTCATCGGTCTCGACGTAGACCCCACAGACGGTGGCCGGGCCTTCGGCCGGCTTGTAGCGTCCGCCGGATATGCGGGTCGTGAAGCGGCGGAGGGGCTCTTCCTTCTGATTGCCGATTACGCTGTCGTAGTCGGCGCAGGCGCCGGCGTCGGTCTGGTAGGCGGTGCCGCCGTTGAGGATCTGGGCGTCGGCGGTGGGGACGTGGGTATGGGTGCCGACCACAAGACTGGCGCGGCCGTCGCAAAAGTGGCCCATGGCCATTTTCTCGGACGTGACCTCTGCATGCATGTCGACAACGACGGCGTCGGCGACTTCGCCCAAGGGGCACATGTTCAGTTCGGCGTCGACGCAGGCGAACGGATCATCCAGCGAATCCATATAGACGCGCCCGAGCAGATTGATCACCAGGATCCGGCGTCCTCCCGCCACGTCGAAGAGCTGGGCGCCGCGGCCGGGGGCCTTGGACATCGCCGGATAGTTGAGCGGGCGGATCAGACGCGGCTCGCGGACGATGTAGGTCATCGCCTCCTTTTGATCCCACGAGTGATTGCCGAGCGTCAGGCAGTCGGCGCCGGCGTGAAAGAGTTCGCGCGCGGTGGCTTCGGTCACTCCGAACCCGGCGGCCGCGTTCTCGGCGTTGACGATGACGAAATCGAGGGCGAGCCGGCGACGCAGGCCTGGAAGATGTTCGGCCAGGCCCTCACGACCCGAACGGCCGACGATATCTCCGAAGAAAGCGATGCGCATAAGGCGACGCCTATATCAGAATACGATGAATTCCGCCTCCGTGAGAATCGCATCGAGCCTTTGATCGCGTGCATCCTGGGGAATCGCGTCGATTTCCTGGTCCGCGAAGGCCAGGCCCAACGCCGTTACCTGACCGTTGGCCCGCAATGCGGCGAGGGTCCGGTCGTAGTGGCCACCGCCCTGACCCAGTCGGCCACCCTGGCGATCGAAGCCCAGGAGCGGAACGACGACAAGGTCGGGCCGATACGTCGGCGCGGATGCGGGCGGCGCAAGCATCCCGGCCAGATCGCGAACCCAGCCCGAGTCTTCCGTGGCTTGGCGAAACGCCAGGGGGCCAGCCGTTTTTGTCACGGCGGGGAACAGCGGAATTGCGCCCGCGGCCACGAACCGACGCATGAGGGGACCCGCGTCAATCTCACTGCCGTGTGCGGCGTAGCCCGCAACGTATCGCCCGGCGAAAGCCTCGACCATGTTGTTCGGCGCGAGGCCGGCCGCGCGCTCGCCCGCGGCGATCCCGTCAGCGCGCAGGCCGCGGCGCAAGGTGCGCAAACGCGCCCTCAGCTCGTCCTTGGTTGGCGGTCTGGCGTCGGACACGGTCTTGGAAGAAGCAAAAGGGTGGCGGCGCCGCGAAGACCGTGAAGGCGTTTCAATCCCCTCGGACCTGGAGTACCAGGTGGGCGCCGTGTGCTCAGGACCACGATCCTGAACAGGGACAGCTCCCTAATGAGGAAATTAAGGTCCCCGGGATGTGATGCCTTCGACGTGAACCGCAGCTGGCCCGCCATCCATGAGAGTAGGAGGCCGGGCCGGTCGCCGCAAGAGCGGATCAGTCCGGAGCCATCGCATCCAGCCGCGCCGTCGCGGCGTCCAGGGCCGTGAGCACCTTGGCCTCCAACCTGTCCAGGTTGCGTCGCGCGCTCGCGAAGCGGGCGTCGGCGGCTGTCAGCCGCGCCTCCGCGGCGTGCAGCTCATCGGCGATCATCAACGCCGCCATCAGCATCAGTCTGGTTTCACCGGCCGAGCCGGCGCTGGGCGCGATCTGTTTTACGTTCGCGTCGATGCGATCGGCCAGGGTGCGCAGGTGCGCCTCCGCGCCATCCTCGCAACCCACCACATAGGGTTTGCCGTTGACGGTCAGGGTGACTGTGCCCATGCCGCTAGACCTCGCCCGCGCCAACATGTTGACGAAGGCGCGCAATAGCCTCAGCCAAGGCGGCGGAAGCCTCCTCGCCGGCCTCCCGCAGCGCCCGTTCCCGACCCCTGGCCGCGTCCAACTGTGCGGCGAGGCCGGCGCGATCGGCGTCCATGACGCTGCCCTTGGTGGCCGCCGCGCGATCGATGTGCCGCGCGATCCGCTGTTCCAGCTTAACCGCGGCGTGTTCCAGGCGTCTGGCCGCTTCCTCGATTCGGTCGTCGGGCCCGGGCTCGGCGAACAGATCCATCAGTGCACTCCCACTCCGCAAACCTCGGCCCGCGCCAATCTGGCAACCCGCGCGAGTTGCAATCGATTGGAGAAGACGACTCCCGGCCGTTTCCCGCCGCGCGGCTTGACCTGTCCAGTCGGGACAAGCAGATACGCCGCGCCCAGGTCAAACAACAAGAAAGACATAGAGTATGCCCGTTCGCGTCGCCATCAATGGTTTTGGCCGGATCGGCCGCCTGGTTTTACGGTCAATTGTCGAACATGCGCGTCGCGACATCGAGGTGGTGGCGATTAACGATCTGGGCTCGGTCGAAGCCAACGCTCATTTGTTGCGCTACGATTCTGTGCACGGCCGTTTTCCCGGTATCGTGTCGGTGGACGGCGACAGCCTGGACGTTGGTCTCGGCAAGATAAAGGTCACCGCGATCCGCGATCCCGGCGAACTGCCGCACAAGGATCTCGGCGTCGACATCGCCCTGGAATGCACCGGTCTTTTCACAAGCAAGGACAAGGCCGCCGCGCACCTCAAGGCCGGTGCGCGCAAGGTTCTGGTGTCCGCCCCGTGCGATAACGCCGACAAGACGATCGTCTTTGGCGTCAACGCTGAAACCCTCACCGGCGCCGATCTGGTGGTCTCGAACGGGTCGTGCACCACCAACTGCCTCGCTCCGGCGGCCAAGGTGCTGCTGGACCTGTGCGGTATCGAGCGCGGCTATATGACGACGATCCACTCCTACACCGGCGACCAACCGACGCTGGACACCCTGCACAAGGATCTCTACCGCGCGCGGGCGGCGGGCATGTCGATGATCCCGACGTCCACCGGCGCGGCCAAGGCTCTGGGGCTGGTGCTGCCGCAACTGGCGGGCAAGCTTGACGGCTCCTCGATCCGCGTGCCGACACCAAACGTGTCGGTGGTCGACCTGACGGTGGTGACCGGACGAACCGTCACGGTGGCGGAGATCAACGAAGCCATGACCAAGGCGGCGACGGAGGGTCCGTTGAAGGGCATTCTCGCGGTGACGAGCGATCCGGTGGTGTCGATGGACATGAACCATATCGCCGCTTCCTCGACGATCGCCCTGCCGCAGACGCAGGTCGTCGACGGGACGCTGGCGCGGGTCCTGGCGTGGTACGACAACGAGTGGGGCTTCTCGACCCGCATGGCCGATACGGCCCTGGCCATGGCCAAGCTGGCCTGAGGCCGGCGATGACGTTTCGCACGCTTGCGGACGCCGATCTGAGCGGCAAGCGCGTCCTGGTGCGCGTGGATTTCAATGTGCCCATGGCAGATGGCCATGTCAGCGACGACACCCGGCTGCGGGCGGCGATCCCAACGATCACCGAGCTGCGCAAGGCCGGCGCCAAGGTCATCCTGCTGGCGCACTTCGACCGGCCGAAGGGAAAGCGCGTTGCATCGATGAGTCTGGCGCCGATCGCCGAGCCGCTTTCGGCGGTGCTAGGCGCGCCGGTGCGGTTCGTCGACGACTGCGTCGGAGATCTGGTCGCAGCGGCCATCGCGGCGATGGCGCCCGGCGATGTGGCGCTGCTGGAGAACCTGCGCTTTCACGCCGGCGAGGAGGCCAACGATCCGGCCTTCGCCGCGGCGCTGGCGGCCAATGGCGATGTTTTTGTCAACGACGCCTTTTCGGCGGCGCACCGGGCGCACGCTTCGACCGACGCCTTGGCGCGCCTGCTGCCGGCCTATGCCGGCGAGTCCATGCGCCGCGAACTGGAGGCGCTGGACGCCGCACTGGGGACGCCGAAGCGTCCCTTGCTGGGCATCGTCGGCGGGTCCAAGGTTTCCACCAAGCTCGATCTCCTGAACAATCTTGTCGAAAAGCTCGACCGGCTGGCGATCGGCGGGGGCATGGCCAACACGTTTCTGTTCGCCCAGGGCCACGACATCGGCGCCTCGATGGCGGAGCGCGAGATGGTCGACACCGCCCTCAAGATCCTGGCCAAGGCGGGGGACCGGGGCTGCGAGATCCTGCTTCCCGTGGACGTAGTGGTGGCGAAGCTCGTGGAGGCCGGCGTCCCGTCGCGCGCCTGTGACTTGGACGACCTTGCGAGCGATGACCGCATTCTCGACGCCGGGCCCAAGAGCGTGGCGCGTCTGATGGCCGCGATGGACGCCAGCCATACGTTGATTTGGAACGGACCTCTTGGCGTTTTTGAAATCCCGCCTTTCGATGCGGCCACCACCGCGGCGGCTCGGCATGCCGCGGCGCGCGCCAATTCGGGCGAATTGATCGCCGTGGCCGGCGGCGGCGATACCGTCGCGGCGCTGCATCACGCCGGATGCGCGGCGGATTTTACTTTCGTTTCGACCGCAGGCGGCGCCTTTTTGGAATGGATGGAAGGCAAACCCTTGCCCGGTGTGATAGCTTTGCAAACATAAACAGCGGACCGATTCACGCCGGGGCCCGCGACTTCAGGAAGAGACGACAGACATGGCGCGCATTTCGCTTCGGCAGTTGCTCGATCACGCCGCCGAGCATGACTATGGCATCCCCGCGTTCAACATCAACAACATGGAACAGGGACTGGCGATCATGGAGGCGGCGGACGCCACCGGATCGCCGGTGATCATCCAGGCCAGTCGGGGCGCGCGCCAGTACGCCAACGACGTCGTCCTGGCCAAGCTGATCGACGCGCTGGTCGACCTCTATCCACACATCCCGGTGTGCATGCACCAGGACCACGGCAACAACCAGGCCACCTGCGCGACCGCGCTGCAGTACGGGTTTACCAGCGTGATGATGGACGGCTCGCTGAAGGCCGACGCCAAGACGCCGGCGGACTACGACTACAACGTCAAGGTCACCCGCGATGTGGTCGACATGGCCCACTGGATCGGCGCCTCGGTGGAGGGCGAGATCGGCGTGCTCGGCAGCCTGGAAACAGGCATGGGAGACAAGGAAGACGGTCACGGTTTCGAGGGCAAGCTCGGCCACGATCAATTGCTGACCGACCCGGCCCAGGCGGAGACCTTTGTGCGCGAGACCGAGGTCGACGCCCTGGCGATCGCCATGGGCACCAGCCATGGCGCCTATAAGTTCACGAAGAAGCCGACGGGCGAAATCCTGGCCATGCACGTGATCGAGGAGGTGCATCGGCGCCTGCCCAACACCCATCTGGTGATGCACGGATCCTCCTCGGTGCCACAGGAGTTGCAGGACATCATCAACGCCTACGGCGGCGAGATGCCGCAGACCTGGGGCGTGCCGGTGGCGGAAATTCAGCGCGGCATTCGCAACGGCGTGCGCAAGATCAACGTCGACACCGACAACCGGATGGCCATGACCGGCGCGATCCGCAAGGTGCTGATGGAGCACAAGGAAGAGTTTGACCCACGCAAATATCTTAAGCCGGCCATGGAGGCGATGCGCGCGGTCTGCGCCCAGCGGTTCAACGAGTTCGGTTCCGCCGGGCACGCCGACAAGATCAAACCGCTGCCGCTCTCGGCCATGGCCAAGCGCTACGCCTCGGGCGAACTTTCGCCCAAGTTCGCCAAAGCCTGAGCGCGCGCCTGCAGCGGGTCGAATGACGCGGCCTTGCGCCCCTCCCACCGCCTGCGGCGGTCCGCCCTCCCCGGGTCCCGGAGCGGGTGTTCAATTGCCTCACGCGCGGGGATCACGCACGAGGGGGCGTGAGACGGATGCGGCGGCTCTCGCATGAGCGGCGACATCGAGCCCGTATCCCTGCGTCTGGACGATCACGAGCAGGCGCTATTCGCGCGGCGTCTGGGCGATAGCTTCGCGCGCCACGGCTTCGCTGTCGTGGCCGATCACGGGCTGGAGTCGTCGCGAATCGCCGAGCTTCTGGCCGACGTGAAGGCGCTGTTCGCCCTGCCGGAGGCCGAAAAGCGCCGGTTCCAGCCGGCCCAAGGCAAGGGCCAGCGCGGCTACACACCGTTCGGCGTGGAAGTCGCAAAGGGGTCTGCCAATCCTGATCTGAAGGAATTCTGGCACGTGGGCCGCGAGCTGCCGCCCGGTCATCACCTGACGGACTTCATGCCGGCCAATGTCTGGCCCGACCGGCCCGCAGGTTTCCGGGATCATTCGCTCTGGCTCTACGGCGCGCTTGAGCGCGTGGGCCGGCGGCTGCTCGCCGCGATCGCCCGATATCTCGATCTGGACGCCCAGTTCTTTGACGCCGCTGTCGCCGACGGCAACAGCGTGCTGAGATTCCTGCACTATCCGCCCGCGGATTTCGGTGGTCCCAGGATTCGCGCGGCCGCGCACGAGGACATCAACACGATCACGTTGCTGCTGGGCGCGGAGGAGGCGGGGCTGGAGGTGCTGGACGCCGAAACCGGCTGGCTGCCGATCAATCCGCCGCCGGGCGCGCTGGTCGTCAACATTGGCGACATGCTCGCGCGCCTCACCAATGATGTCCTTCCCTCGACCACTCACCGTGTGGTCAATCCGTCGACCGAACGTCGCGGCGTGGCGCGGTATTCCACGCCATTCTTTTTGCACTTTCGGCCCGATTTCCTGATCAAGACCCTACCGGGTTGCGTGACGACGAAGCGTCCAGACCGCTACCCGGAACCAATCACCGCGCACGACTTCCTTGACGAGAGACTGAGGGAAATCGGCCTGGCGTGAGGCCTCGTTCGACCGTCCCTGCGCTTGACCTCCGGGGCGTCAGGCGCCTTCCAGGACCTACTTCAACACACAGTCGTCCAGACCGCCGCGGAGAACCGTGCCCTCGCGCGCCTCGATGCGACCGGTGCGGCGGGCGACGTAAGGTCCCGCGTTCACCGCGCGCCACTTCAGTGGGCTGGGCAGGATCGCGGCGAGGCGACCCGCTTCGGCGTCGGAAAGGGTCATGGCCGATCGGCGGAAGTAGTGGCGCGAGGCGGATTCCACGCCGTAGACGCCTGGGCCGAGCTCCACTTCATTCAGATAGATCTCCATGATCCGGCGCTTACCCCAGATGAGTTCCTCCAGCACGGTGAACCAGGCCTCAGCGCCTTTGCGAACCCATGAACGTTCCGGCCAGAGGAAGACGTTCTTTGCTGTCTGCTGACTGATGGTAGACCCGCCACGGATGCGGCCTGGTCGCTTTTCGTTGTGCGACATCGCCTTTTCCATCGCATGCAGATCGAAGCCGTGGTGCGAACAGAAGCCCGAGTCCTCGGACGCGATGACCGCGCGGATCATCGGAGGGGAAATCTGGTCGATCGGCAGCCAGCGATGATCCAGTCCGTACCCCTGAATCGACCGCTCGACCATCAGGATGGTGATCGGCGGGTTGATGAAACGATAGATCAGCACCGCGAGAATGGGCGCGAACACGGCCAGCACCAGCAGCCGTGAAAACAGGGTGACTATCCAGGAAAGCACCCCACCGCCAGCGGATCGACCGCGCGCTCGCGCCATTCAACTCCTCCAACGCCACGCCAAGAGCTAACTCGGCAGCGTTCTTGCAGGTTTAGGGTTGCGTCCGACCCCCGCATTGCGTCAAGCGCTTAGGGAAATCGAGCCGCGAGGAAACCAGGATCCATGAAGGTAAGCGAAGCTGTCGCGCGGCGCATGTCGGTGCGCGCGTTCAAACCCGATCCGGTGCCCGGCGAAATGGTCCGCGAGATCCTGGACGCCGCAAAAGCCGCGCCGTCGGGGGGGAACCTGCAGCCCTGGCGCGTCTACGCCTTGGCCGGCGAGCCCTTGGCGCGGTTCAAGGCGATGATCGCCGAGAGCCGAATGGAGCCGACCGAGTACGAGGTCTATCCGGAAAACTTGTGGGATCCGTTTCGCACGCGGAGGTATCAATGCGGCGAGGACCTCTATGCGTCGATTGGCATCGCGCGGGACAATAAGCCCGGGCGGCTGCAGCAACTGGCCAAGAACACCGACCTCTTCGGCGCGCCGGTGGCGCTTTTCTTCTGCCTGGATCGCAAACTGGGCTATCCGCAATGGGCTGACCTTGGCATGTTCATGCAGACCGTGATGCTGCTGGCGACCGAGCGGGGGCTCGACACCTGCGCGCAGGAGTATTGGGCGCGCTATCACGAGGCCGTGGCCCGTTTCGTCGATTTGCCGGCCGATCACATGCTGTTTAGCGGCATGGCCCTTGGCTACCGTGACGACAGCCATCCAATAAACAACTGGCGCACCCGCCGAGACCCGCTGGACGTATGGTGCGAGATGCGCGGGTTCGATTGACGGATTGTCCGGACGCGACGCCGGAAGATCGAGTCTTGAGTTAGACTACGGAGGAACAATTGGCGACGGAAACCCAGGGCGTGACGGACGAGATCGTCGAGCAAAGCACCGGCACCAAGCCGGTGGCCGAATCCCATCGTTTTGACGAAGCCCGGTTGGCGGACTGGATGTCGAAAAACGTCGAAGGGTACGCTGGACCGCTGGAGGTGCGTCAGTTCAAGGGCGGACAATCCAACCCGACCTATCAGCTGGTGACGCCGGGCCGGACCTACGTCATGCGCCGAAAGCCGCCCGGCAAGCTGCTGCCGAGCGCCCACGCCGTCGATCGGGAATACAAGGTGATCAGCGCCCTGCACCCGACTGGTTTCCCCGTCGCGAAACCCTATGGTCTTTGCGTCGACGAAAGTGTGATCGGCACCATGTTCTATGTGATGGATATGGTCGAAGGCCGTATCCTATGGGACCAGACTCTGCCGGCGTATGCCCCCGCCGAGCGCAGAGCGATCTATATGGCCAAGCTCAAGACCTTGGCGGACCTGCACAACACCGACTATCAGGCTGTCGGCCTGACGGACTTCGGGCGGCCTGGAAACTATTTCTCCCGGCAGATCGACCGCTGGACCAAGCAGTACCGCGCGTCGGAGACCGACCGCATAGAGTCGGTCGAGCGCCTGATCGCCTGGCTGCCCACAAGCGTGCCCGTCGATGACAAGACCACGATCGTGCATGGCGACTATCGCCTGGACAACATGGTGCTGCATCCGACCGAGCCTCGGGTGATCGCGGTTCTGGACTGGGAACTCTCCACCTTGGGCAATCCCCTGGCCGACTTCACCTATCTGCTCATGAACTGGGTGAACGGTTCCATCGCCACGATTGCGGATCTCAACGCGCATGGCATTCCGACCGTCGAGGAGTACGTCGCCGAATACTGTCGTCTGACGGGGCGCAGCGGCCTGCCGGATCTGAACTGGTATTTCGCCTACAACGCCTTCCGCCTGGCGGGTATTCTGCAGGGCATCGTCGGACGGGTGCGCGATGGCACGGCCAACAGCCCCATGGCCCTGGAGCGGGCCGCGCGCATCCCCGCCCTGGCCGACGCGGCCTGGGATTTCGCGGTGAAAGCCGGAGCCAAGTAACGAGCCCGCTCAGGAGACAGGCGACAACCATGGCGACACTCTCGGCCGACGAACGCGGCGCCCTGCGGGAAACCGTCCATCGCTTGCTGGCCGATCACAGCGCCGAGGCGGACGTGCGCCGGGCGATGGACACCCCATCCGGCTACGACGACGGACTGTGGAGGCAGCTCTCGGAGCTGGGTCTGGCAGGACTGGTCGTCGACGAAGACTATGGCGGCGCCGGCGCGGGTCCGATGGAGCTGGAGCTTGTCATGGAGGAAGTGGGCGCGGCCCTCGCCTGCTCGCCGCTTCTGGCCAGCGGCGTGCTGGCGGCCGAATTCCTGCGAGC
>Ga0075030_100003682_pt1 | contig 13894 bp, 19 predicted proteins | sample LitLauG_LLR_2012_FD_71393 | JGI IMG/M metagenome (GOLD analysis project Ga0075030, IMG submission 71393) | Freshwater sediment microbial communities from Pennsylvania, USA - Little Laurel Run_MetaG_LLR_2012 | ecosystem: Environmental > Aquatic > Freshwater > Creek > Sediment | place: USA... | reverse complement strand
GCTTTTCTGTCCGCGGATGCGCGTTGCGCGCCCGCTGGTCCCCGGGGTCGTTAGCTCAGTCGGTAGAGCAGCGGACTTTTAATCCGTTGGTCGCAGGTTCAAGTCCTGCACGGCCCACCAAGTATTTTCAACACTCTTCCGGTTAGCGATCACTTCTTACTCATGGTGCCTACACCGTCGAGTAATCGCCGGGTAATCGGGACGCCACAGTCTCTTTTCCCGGCCCGGGAAGCCCTTCCACGACCAATCACCACGCGGCTTGCGTATAGGGCCTACGCGACCAGATCACTAGCAGCCTTGGCGTCGGTGCTGCGGAGATAAAAAAGCCGCCCGAGGGCGGCTGTGTTTGTGAGGTTTGGATCGAATGTCAGGCGGCTTTGGCGTATTGCTGTTGCCTCAACCGCAGGGACTCAACCGCATACTGTACGAACGCGGCGCGGTTCGGGAACGGGCCGCTGAGATCGACGAAAACTCGACCGTCCGGATGTTCCAGGCCGCGGATCCACACTGTGCCCGGCGCGTCCGCGAACTGATCCTGATGTGCCAGGCCGTCCGGCGATTCCCACCATGGGGTGAGCGCGCTCACGTGCCGGTTTTGAATTCGCCACGCGACCACTGGATCGACCTCAAGGCGTTGCTCGATGGTTTCGTGGGTGGCGGGCACATTGCGCGGTTCGAGCCATACGCTCAGCGTATTAAAACCCGGCGCTGCGGGGACGATGGTTTGTGAAACTTGATTCATCGCATTTTCTCCGGTTGATGTGCGCGAAATTGCGCACAGCCCGATGTTCAGGTCCAGAGCGGTCGATGGGATTTATGTGGCAGTTCGATTCCGCAATTGGTACGCTTTGCGGATTTTCTGACCAGGGCTTCAGCTTGTTAGTTGTGAGTGACGGCCAGATTTGTTGACGGTATCGTTCCTAATATAAAAACCCGCTTTGCGTGATCGCCGTGATCGCCGTGATCGATATATGAGCAAGCAACTAGACGCTGACGAATGGTTCAAAAACACACAAGCGCGGACTCGGCGCGCCCGGCTCGTTTCCGCGAGCGCCGATACCGTTTACAGCGAGCTGCGCGACTTCGCGAAAAACGAGCTTAAGAAGTCCCGATTCATATTCGGGCCTCCCGACGAAGTGCTCGAAATGGCGCTCCTGGGGCGCAACGAGCCACTAATCGACCTCGCTCTCGCCGAATTCGGATTGCAAGCGCGGATCGTCGCTGAGCTTTGGAAACGGACAAATCAAGGCTTTTACAAAAATGACCACGTACGCAAAGGCGTCCGCCTAGGGTGCTTGTCAAACTGTTTAGCGCCTGCCGTAAATTTTTCTGGACGCATTATCAGCATGGAGGATTTGAAACTGCTGTTTATGTCGGACGATACCGACGAGCAGGAAGCCGTATTGACAAACGACTCGATTGCATCAAATTTGCTAGTTGCGCTTTATGAACACAAGGAACCATTCGCAGAAGTATCGGATCGCGATTGGATGCGGATGGTGATTCGTTCATCACGAAATGGCCGGCTGAATCCGAACGAGGACTCAGATTCCGGACCCGATCTTGAACATTGGCATATCCATAAGGCTCTCTTTTCCCTGCTGGAGACAGCGCCCGTAACAGAACATTGGGTCGTCGGCCTTACTAACGTTTTCGAAACATTGAATCCGGCGCACGTCGCATCAGTTGAATCGGGCCGAATCCGAGACGTTTTAAAGCGGTGGGAGGGCGTCGAGGTTAAGGATTTCAAGGGCGAATTACAGGCAGGGTACTTCAGCGGTTTAAGCATGGCAGACGAGTTCAGATGCCTAATCGCCGCGCTCTACGGCAGGACGTATGAGGACAAAAAGGTTGGCACTTACGGCAGCCCAACCGCAAACGACGTCGCAGAGCGATGCGCGTATTACGGGAACGCAAAGATGACAGCCGAGGAAGTATCGAAATACCTTCAGGCAGAGCCAAATGTTTTTCTTTTCGCCGCGATTCTCAATTGTGGGCTTCTCTTAAATCGCCAATTGAGATTGATGATAGAAGAAGGAGCAGGTGGGCGTGATTTTCGATATCGATACTTAAAAATGCTGCATCACCTCAATGCGGGGCGTCCAAATTACAACATTAAGCCCACCGCTGAATGGCTGCTCGATGAAGATGAATTTGAAACGCCCAATGCTGTTGTGGCCGAACCGGCCGCTGCATCGAAGGTTGAAGAATTGGATGCGAAAGTCGTGGCGCTCGGAAAGCAGGTCGCCACAATTAAATCTTGGGTTGGGTGGGTGCTATTGATCGTCGCGGTATCTGCTATCGCGAGAGCGTGGAAGTAATGATGAGTGAGCGCTGGTCGAGGGACGTTATGAGGGCAATCGCCGGAGTGGGATTTGCGCTTGCGTCGGCCTACGCCTTCGGAGCGCCACCGGCGGGCTACGTTGTGGTCGATGGCGCTCCCGATGGGTCATTCATCGCGTACGTAAATCCCGCCACAATTGGCGAAGTCGATGTGTACTCCTATGACAGTACAGCCGCGGAAAAGACCACCCTGGTCTTATTCGAAGAGGCAAACGAAAGCAAACCCAAGGGGAAAAAGCCGGGCAGCACGCAATTCGAAAAGGTCGGCGTCAAATGCGAACGGCAAGTTATGTTCACCATTAGTCCGTCAAGCGACGGCGAGCGCCTGATTTATTCCTCGCCGCAGATCGTGATGACCGGCACTATTGCCAAGTCGATTTTGGACTTCGTTTGCGCGGTCTCCCACAAAAGAAAAGCGGAGGATGCCGCATGGGATCTAATTCAAAAAGGTACGGAAAAGTCCCCGAAGGAGACTGAGAAGAAGTAGTTACGGCGATGACAAACACGCGCCGCAGAGTGGTTTACAAAATTGGCTGCCCCGCCGGTTGCTCTACCCAACTATGGCAGCGCGTTCGCGGGCCAGGAGCCAGGAGCGGATGATGAATAGTAGTGATGCGGGAACCTCGCCTCCTGGAAAAACATCAGCCCGGCTTTTGTGTACCAATTGCGGCGCCGAACTGAAAAATGACGATTGGCGTTGCCCTCGTTGTGACAAAGAAACCATATTTGGGAATGCGGAGTGGGAGTCGGCGCAGCGCTGGGCCAATAAGGTCCTAAGTCAGACCGTAGCCCAAAGCCGCGGTAATGTCGTAACACAGCGCTTACGGCAATTTATTGCACGCTTTCTAAACTTAATAAGCAACCGCAAGAATTAATTGGGCTTTGCGGTTAGGGGCCGGGGGGCGATGATGAGTGATCCTCTTTTTGCACCATATGATGCGCACAAGAAGTTGGAACACGAGCGCATCGAAGGGGCCAGAGACCGCTTACACGAATACATATCGGAAACTCGACATCGCGTAGATACTTTGATAAAGGCAATGTTTGTGCTGTGTGGCGGCGCGTTGACAATTTCGATTGGAATATTTCTTCGCCCGGACGCGCCCACTTTGACGATTGTTGAAACCGCCCGTCTGAGGTGGTCGTGGGGGTTACTGTTTGCTTCTGTAGCGGCAGGCGCGCTCCTAATGTTCGTCATGATTTGCCAGGGATACGTAATGGCAGCCGACACGGAGCGGCAACTTTCCCAGCAGGGCTATGTTCCTCCGACACGCTTTTTTGCGGGAAAGACTGTTCAGAAGGCGAACTGGTTCATTGGCACCGCGGCTGTCATTGCATTTTTGATTGGTATCTTCTTGCTCGCATGCGTTTCAATCTCCGCCGCACCCCAGCACCCGAATCCGCCCGCGACATTTTCGACCCCCGGATAGCAGGAAAAGTCTCTCTCAGTCCGAATCAGAACGAGGACGAAGAAAATGGTCTTTGGTCTATTTCGAAAATTCACGCAGAAGGCCATCATCAAGGGATTCGATGCCGAACTCTTCTTGGCGCAACAATGCGGCTTGAACGAACAGCGGGAGATGATTGAGTTTTTGGTCGAAGTCATTAAGACAGGACCCGATCTGCCACTGCCGAAGCAGAAGCAGCTTTTTGACTCCCTCCAACAGGCCAAGGAAGGAGCGGAACGAGCGTATGGAATGCGCGACCCGAAGTACCTGAAGGCGGCACTTGCCGCGAGCGGCCTAACGGTGATGCTTGCGGGAACTGACGATGACAAGAAGAGAATCGCGCAAACCGCGATGACATGGGCGAGGACCCTTGAAAAGCAAACGGTTCAATCGTCACCCGCACAAAGGAAGGAGGAATTCCAAAAAGACATGCGGGAAGCGATGCAAGCATCTTGCGAAGGCGGGATCGATGCAGACACGTTTCCCAACGGCAACGGTCGATTTGGGTTCGATCAAGGAAATCCAATTCCCTGCAACACGATCTTTGGGGCAAATGCGTATTTGGATGGGCTGAGGACTCTTGATGGCGGAAGCATTAAGTACGAGCGCCTAGGCTCTATGGCATCAGCTGTGACACCGATGCCCGTCGATGCGTATCGAATTTTTGATTCGAACCGAAGGGACCTCGGCGTACTGTACATCTCCCCCTATCAAAAGAGGAATTCGCAAAAGGTCCCCGAAGGATTTCGAGCGAAATTCGCGACATCTCCCGAAGCAGTCGCGCCCGTTATTGTAGAAGTTCGGCCATCCACCGATGACCAGAGTGTGAATCTGGCGGACGCAATCAAGAACGCAAACGCCGCGATGGACCGAAAGCTTGCGACGCTTGGTGATGAGGATTCAACAATCGCCAAGCGGCTCCGCAAGCTCCAAGAGCTTTATGACGAGGATTTAATTACGGACGAAGAGTACGAGGATCGAAAAAGCCAGATCCTGGACGAAATTTGACCGCTGCTTCGGGGGTGATGTCCTTCTCGTGAGCAATTTTCCCGATGGTGGAAAGGGATTCAAGTGTGAGTCGAAAAGCATCGGAAACGATGCTTTTGGGGAGATGCGGCAGCAGTCCGACGTTCATGTGGGGAGTCGCGCGGGAACGGGTCCCTAAATTCGAAGGAGAAATCGAAAAGATGCGCAAGGACACCCGAGCGTTAATTTTTGAAACCGTACTTGACGGCTTGGCAATCGGCGCAATTATGGCGTCTCCGATTTCCTTGCTTTTGCGAATTGGCCTTATAGCGGGGTTTATTGCCATCTCGCGGTCCCAGTTTGAAACGAAGCTTTACCTCGACTCCAAGACGGCAGGCTTTACTCGCTTGTGGTACTTCACAGCCAAATTCTTTGCGGATCGGTTGAAATCAGCCGAACCCGATACGGAAAGTTACGAAGCGGCGCTTGAGAAATACTCTAAAAGCCTGGTTACCTTCGAGGACGAAACCGCGGCAGCGCGGATGGTGATTCTCGTAAGCAACATACTTTCCCTCTTCGCGGGCTGCGTATTTTGGCTACTGTTCGCCATAAGCCCTTTAGCGAACCGCTAAAAGAGGGCAACAATTTAATAACATCACTCCCCGCCTAGGGGCGATTTAACTGGCAGGGAGCTACCCGAAGCTGTCCGCGGGGCGGATCGTTGTGCCGTGGGCTGATTTCAGCCCTTGCCTGGCTATCGCCAGTTGGTCGGATTGACTGGGGTCGCTGTGGCCGGCGTGGTGGCGCGGCGGAATAGCTCGCGGGTGGCCTCCGTGCCGGGAGTGACCGCGACCGGGCTGGCGTTTCTGGCTGTTTCATCCAGAGCCTGCGCCTGGATCTGCTGAAGTGCCTCGACGGACATCTCCGACAGGGGCCGCTGAGTGGCGGCGCTCGATGTCGAGGGCCGCATGGTGCCGACCTTGCCGCTGGGAGTCCCCGTTTGCATCTGAACCCGCATGCGGTCCTGGTCCGGCTTGCGATCCAAGCCAATGCGCCGCAACTGCTCCGCGCGGGCGGATCGGGCGCGGTCGCGACGTTCGAAGATGGACGCGGGGATGTCGCATCCTGGGGGCAACGTAGGAACATCGTCCGCAATAACCTGGCGCAATTCTTCGTCGCTGAGAGCCATGAAGTCGCCGCGTGTTAGTGGCTTGAATGATGGTCTGTCTTTGTGTAAATCGTTCATGGTGGATCCTTTCAATGGGCCATGCGAAGGAGCATGACAAGCTGTTCGTGGAATGATTCGCGTAGCCGCTCCCATGCCGCACGCTGTTCGTCAGTGAGGCAAGACAACAACAGCATCCGTCCGGCCATGTCGCGCATCTCGCGCTTCAACGCCAGTTGGAATTCGGGGTCCGCGGAGTTGGTCGCTCTCTCGTGGATGTTTGGCTGGCATGCCCGAGCGAGCACACCGTCGATGTCATCTTCGGAAATCACAATGTGCTCATCGGCGAAAGGGAAAAATTTGCGCCAGTGGGGGCCGCGGGTTGCGTGGTGTGCCCTCTAGGGCGGCGATCCGCTTGGAGATGCCGGCGACGTGGGCCGCGACTGCCTTCTCGATCATCGCTGTGTCAATCGTCTGCCTCGGAGCGCGCTTCGCCATTACCCGCTCGGGGATTGGCGTCCTGGGATCGAAAGTCTCGTATAACTTTGCGAGCACCGGCGAACGGAGCCGCGGCTTGGATGGAGCGACTTTCTTGACGGGGGCGCGAGCAGGCTGTGCGATCTTGCCGAAGCTGAACACGCGCTTGCCGTCGCGCGAGACGTAGGAAATGGAACGATCAATGTTCATGGGAACAGCCTTTCGATTTCGTCGGTGACGCGCTTTTCCTCTGCATCGATCATCGACCGGCAATCGACGCTGTAGGTGCTTGCCATCGGAAGATGCGCGGGAGGAACACACGGAAATTCCAAATAGAAACTTCCTTGATGGGGCGCTGCGAACGGCATCGCACCAAGACCGTGTTGCTTTGCGAAAGTGTCAATTGCGAAAATCTCTCCATGGTGCTTGGCATGCGCCCCACGGAGGAATTCATCCAACGCACGGCGATACTCTTCCATGCTCTTCGCGGCGCGAGCGCGGAGAACTTGCGCAACCAACAATTTCGCTTCGTCCCGCTTGGTGCTGATCTTGGTACCGATGATCGCGGCTTCTGCGGCAAACTTGGCCGCGGCTGCCCTTGCTCCAGAGGATGCGGCTTCGGCCCTACCGAGAGCGCTGGACGCAGCCGCAAGTGCGGCCTCTGCGGTAGTGATCTGTGCATTGGTGACGACTTCGCCCGCCACCCGGCGAGCGTGTAGCTGTTCCAATGCGGAGCGCGCAGTGGCCGCGGCATCTTGGGCCGCGGACAGCTTCAATGATTCGGCGAGACAGCGTGTTTCTTCCGATTGTGCGTAGCCAAGCTCAGCATGCAAAATGGCGAGATCATCGCGCAAGGCTTCAAGCGTGGCCGCGGGGGCGGCGGGCTTGAGGGCGTCGGCGACCTGCTGCTTGGTGGGCTTCGTTATTGTGGCTTCGGACATTGAAAATTCCTTGTGGTGAAAGGGTGGCTCGCCGATTACCTAGCGATTACTCCGCACGGGGATAGGTGTGGCTTCAGATAAATGACCTACTTTTGCCGAGAAAGTAGGCTGCTTGCGAAGGCCACGGCGCGCGGCCTCTGCTTGAATCTTGGCCATTGGGAGCATTTCCTTTAGGTATTCGATCTTTGCCGCGCGCACTAGCGCCGGTCGAAGCGCGTCCAGGTTTGCCTCCGTCATCGAGCGGAATTGCGCATTGCTGTAGCCGCGCAGGTGTTGGAGGGAGGACGACAAATGAAAATGCTTGGCAGCAAGCCGCAGCGCATCTTGCCTGTCTAAGAGCGTGACCTTTTGCCGAGCGATTCCCGAGAGTTCCCAAACCCGCGCGTCATCGGTCGCCGCGGCGAGAGTCATCAATACCAGCGCTAGGTACTCGCTCATGTCGCGTTCGCGATTGCGCGATTGGCGATGATCTCTGCCAATACTGGAACTTTATCGGGCGCTGTGACTCTGGCCGAAGTGAGCAGCGCGTCAATCGCCTCATCAGGCATCGATGCGATGGCCTCATCAGTCAACAGCCGCGGCCCGATGGACACATCGCCTTCGATTCGGGTAGCAGGCTTCGCTCTGATGTACTTGAGAACTTCGAAGAGAACCGGAATTTGCTCTGCGAGCGAAATGTCATTGGCATCGATACCGAATGTCTTCAACGCTTCGGGATCGCGCCGCCCGATTGCGAGCAGCATGTCGAACGGATCTGCGCCTGAGCGAGCCGCGGCCTCGCTCTTGTCGATGATTTTCCGGACCTTGCCGAGTGCGCCCTTGGGACGGCCTTTCGGGTTGAGGCTTGGAGCGCCCTTCTGACAGGCGGGATTCCCTGGACGGCCCCTTGTTGGTGTTCGCATGAATTGGAAACAGTTGCTAAAAACTATTTCCCGAAAGGTACGCCAGAGGACTGTGCCGCGGCGCATTTTTCCTTGACCGTCGATAACTATTTTCTTGGCACTCGGCTAACCTCGTCTAACCTTGTTCTTCAAGGTTAGCCCGCGGAAAGCCGCGCCGTTACTGGGTCCGGCTAACCTAGCTAACCTTTCTAACCTTTTTTATAGTTATAAGGAAAACATTAAAAACAAACCCCGCGGCCCCCTCTCCCGCCTCGCGTTTCTAGCGGATTCAAAAAATAGGTTAGCGAGGTTAGCTAGGTTAGCCGGAGCCGCGCCGATACAGCATCTTCACGATATCCAAGGTTAGCCGCAAGGTTAGCGAGGTTAGCCGCGGGCTATTCCTCTTCAATCGGATCGTCCCAATTCATCCCGAACAGGTCGGCGACGTCATCACATTGGAGCTGTTTTGCAAATTCGGCCCGGCAGTCGGCCAGCGAGGGCACTCGGTACATGTACATGCGCTGTGTGTAGCCTTCCGGAATCCCTCTTTCATGTACCAGTCCCGGAGCCATTTTCCTTAATGCGATCCCAAGCTCGGTCTCTGTTGAGCGTTCCCGGTCACTGGGCCGCGCGGATTCCGCATAGGCCACTTGAACAGTGTGAGTCGGAATCGACCTCATCCATCGCACTCGATCACCAATAGCGCCTTTCCGGAGGCAATCCAACCAAAACCGTTCGATAGCGCTCAGGTTCTTGAGCTTTTGGTCGAGAAGCGCGATTGTTCGTGGTGCATTCCGCGGCTGGAACTCCGAAATATCCACTTCAAACTTCAAGTGGTACAGGAGCGCCTCCAAACCTCCGCTTTTCATTTGCTCGTCAATGGCGGCGAAGTACGCAAAGTCCTCTTTGTGCTTCTCGCTCGGTTCCAGGACGAAGAACCGTCGCGCGTCTCCTCCCCCGGGAACGACCCATTCCGAATTGGATGCCATCAGGAGGCGGCCAAAATTCTCCACCTCATACGGGTCAACCCCCTTTGGCTCAATCATCCGCTTTCGCTCCGTAATCATCCCGTAGAGCGATCCCCGAGCCTCCTTGCTCCCTGCGAAGAACGCTTCGTCCGCGAAGACAATGAGCTTGCTCTTCATGTGCGCGTTGAAATTTCCGGTGAGGTGTCGCTGGCTGCTGACCTGGAGGAAATGAGGCTCGAACAGCGTTCCGAACCACTGGACAAACTTTCCCTTGCCAATTCCCTCCCCACCGCGCATCACCACCGCGGTCCCCGGTAGTTCCCACGGTCGTTGTACCGCGTGCGCCATCCACCCAATGAGCCATTGGTAGTGGGCCTTGTTTCCCGCACAAATGTTCTCGCGCACATGGGCCAGGTACAGCGAGCAATCGCCCTTGATGGCCTGGACTTGGAATCCGCGATAGAGGTTGTAGAAGCGGGGCGGCGACTCTTGGGACGGATCGAAGACAATCCCAGCGTAATCGCGGCGGCTTGGACTCTTTAGCCAAGCCTGGAAGGGAGTAACTTCCTTGCCGTTTAGGAGCACCGTTCTGCGATTTGCGTACTGCAATGTCATGTCTGCGTTCGTCGAGAGCGTTATGTCTGGGCGACCGTCCTTGTCTTTTACCTCCGTGAGGATGTAGCGACGGCCATTGATGTCGATTAAGGCATGTAATGAGAACAGGTCGTCCCTTGAGGCGAAAATCGCCCGCGTGGTCGGATCGACAGCTTCTTCATCCCCCTCCCCAAGCAACCACGCCAGCACCGGGCGCGCAAGGAGCGCCTCTCGCAGCACCGTATCGGCTTCTTCATATGTCTTCCGTACGAATGCCACGGCCCGCCCCGGCACAGGGTCCTGTGTGGCTAGGCTTTCAAGCTCTCCGGCGCGCTCATCGGGGGACATCTTGGAGAATCTATTGTGCTGTTGCTGCTTTGCTGCCCTTGCCTGAGCGCTGGCGAGAGCGATTTTTGCTTGTTCGCGTCTTAGGGTTACTTTGGTCGAGCCGCCCTTTTGTTTCGGGAACGCTTCGACTAGGCCCGGACTTGCGGCGATGGCGTCCGCTAATTCGTCGGTTGCGTCCGCGAGCGCAGATACGAGGTCCAAGGCACCTTGCTTAGGGTTAGCAGCAACCGCGGCTTCCAGCGCGGCGATCTGTGTCGCGATTGGGTCGAGCTCCGCGCTACCCATGCGCCACCTCCTCCAGCTTCGGCAGCCATTTGGTCGAAAGCCTTTGGACGGCCTCAGTCAGCCGCTTATCGTGCGGATAGGCAGTCACCACCTCCCGGCCAAAGTTCCGAAATTCCCGCGAAGCGCGCTCGATGAATTCGCGTGGCGATTCGTTGTGTTCACCTGGGCGGGAATCTTTGTAGTACGGAAATCGACAGGCGGCGTGTTGTGCGTCGCTCGCGACGCGTTGCTGGTAATCATCCAGACGGCATCGAATCCGGTCCGCCCATCGAACCGTCGAGAACAGCGCCCGCGGCAAGGGGGCGCTTTTGCCGAGTTGCCAGGACATCGTCACTGCGCACGCCTCGAACTCGCGCCGTAGCGGCACGAATTTCCGGGCGAAGGCGACATGCTTTTCGTGGGACCACTCGCGGCGGACGGATGGCGTAGGATATTCGCCGCTTCCTGTAGTGCCCTGCTGTACCGGCCCGCCCTCCCCGGCGGGCCTCTTCTTTCTTCTAGGCGCTCCCATTGCGCCCTCCCTTTCCCCGGACCCATTCGTCCAGGTCCACCCGGGAGTACCTAACGGCGCGGCCCGCTTTCTCGGCTTTGGGGCCGATCCCTTGAGTGCGCCACCCTTCCGGAGTCTTGCGCTCGAAGCCGAGATAACCCGCGGCCTCCTCCATCGTCATCCACCGGTCCGCCGCCGCATTAGGGGCCGAGGTCGCCGCACCCATAAGCTTCGGGGCGAGCGCCGCCGCCAACGCCTCGACCACGGCTGGATCTTGGATCGCCTCAACCAGCGCCGCCGCGAGGAGTCCGTCCGCGTTCATGCTCCACCCCCGGCGCGCGACTTTCTAACCTCGCCGACGTTCGTGTGGCTGAAACGGGTGCCGTTGTCGGCGCGATGCGGCTGGGGCAAGCGCCCCTTCCTCACCCAGGACCAGTACGTCGGCATGCTTATCCCAAGCCATGCGGCCACAGCTCCATTCGGCACATTTGCGCTATTCGGCAACTCGTCAAAGACCCGGACAACGGGCAAGTGCTTTTCGAGGAGTTCCGCGCGCAACAGCACGCGGCCCTTTTTCCTCGGCTTCGGGGGCGAAGTGGTGGACTTCGAGTAGGAGCTTGCGGTTTTCATTTTCGACGGTCCTGCGGGGTTACTTGCGACCGTCGAAATCTAGGCGCGCTCGGCGCGCTTTTTATTTATCCCGCAGTTCGATTCCGGAGATACTTGGCTCTGCGGAGGCGGATCCAGCGGTGGCCGGAAGGGGTATCGAACGGATCGGCAGACATGCGGCGCTTGAAGTTCTTTTGGTCGAGAAATTTTGCAATCTTCTCGACGTGAAGCACTCCATTCCCAATCAAAGCGTGGATCGCCGCAACAACCGGATCGTCGGCAAATTGCTCTTTGCGCATCTGCCAACTCTTTCGCCCCTTATCGAGGGGCGCATGAGCCTTGCGCAGGGCTTTATCAATCGCCTCTTCGATTTCTGGATTCTTCCAAGGGGGTGGAATTGCCAACGGGCGCGTTCGCGGCGGCGCTCCGCGGCCCGGTACATAGACCCGCACCCCAAACTTATCGGCGATTACGGCCTGGGACTTATGGGGGTTGCCCGCCACCTCATTAGAAGGAACTGTTGGCTCCTTCGAGGCATCTTCGGTGTGTCGGACAACGTGTATCGGTTGTTTCCGATACAGCAACCCGCTCTGCGGTCTTGAGTGCTTCTTCACAATGGCGCGTGCCTTCGCGCTGAGCCTATGAGAGAACGCTGCGGCGAGCCGGTAGGCGACCGGCGCTTCGGGGATCAGCCTAGCCGCAGCGAGTTCGGAGTTTACTGTCAGGCCGCCTTGCGCTTTCCTTTGCTAATCGACACGACGTTTGCGGCCGCCTTGGGGTCCGGTGCCGGCTTGGGGGTACACAACTCGGTCATCCTCGCCGCTATCTTCTCCATCGGCGCACGCAGTCGCTCGGCGAGTTGTTCGGGGTCTTTGTCGATGTACTCGCCGGTCTGATCGTTCTTGGGGAGCTTGTGATTCGTCAGGAACTTGAGCGCGGACCACGAAATGTCGCTACCCTCGGCGACCGTGGTGAACAGGCGGCGCGCGTCGTGGGGCTTGATGCCGATGGCGTTGATGGTGGTCTTAGACTTTCGTCCTGTCGCGGGGTCTACTGTGACAACCTCGCGCTCCACCCTCACCTCAACAATCCGCCCCGATTCGCTATCGGGCGCAGGGAACACCCAAGGCAACATCTTCTTAACCCCGCCGCAAAGCTCCTCGTGCGCCGCCTTGCGCCTCTGGAACATTTCAACCATAACTCGGGGAAGCGGAATTGTGAAGGCACGCTTGCGGCCCCCTTTAGGGGTGGGGATGTGAAGGGTGTGCTTGTCGAGATTTACGTCCGCCCACCGAACCTCGCACGCACTCGTTAGCCGCAGCCCCGTGTACAGCATCAGCGTCCATATGTCGCGCCGGTCTGCCCGTTCAATTTTCTGGATTCGGGCAAACAGTTCGGCGAGTCCCGCGGTGCGGATAGGCGATTGACGCGCCTCGATCTCAAACCAATCGATGTTGTCCGTGGGCGAGTCGCCGAGGGCTTTGTTTTGCGCGGCTGCGCGATTCCAGCATGCGCGGAACACATGGAAGACGTTATTCGCCGTGGCCCGCCCGGACCCGGGAGCGCGGGGGCGGTACGCGTCGCGCTTGTAGCGACCGTGAGCAATCGCGGCGGCGAGAGCGGTGTGTTTGCGGTTGACCTCCTCGGGTGTGAAGGAAACCAATTCCCGGTCCATCCACGCCGCCAGGTACTTCGTCAGCAGGTACTCCTCCGTTTCAATTGTCCGGATGGAGCGGCCCTTGTTCGTCAGGTAATTCTTCCGCAACGTCCACGCGTCGCGGAGCGTGGTGCCTTGGCTTTTCTTCTGCGCTGCGGCGACAGCCGCGGCCCGCTTTGTTGCGACCGGATTCTTTCCCTCCCCCATCTCCACCAGCAACCTCTCCGCGGCTTTCCTCGCCTCGGCCAGCGTTCCCTCCCCCACTCGGCGAAACACGAATCGCACCGGCTTCCGATTCACGCGTCGCGCGACGAAGTAGCTCTGCTTGCTGGCTGTGATGCTGATGCCGAAGCCGGTCTGCTGTTTGTCGAGAAGGAGGAGCTTGTCGCCGGGGGCGGCGCTTGGGAGCTTCTCGATTGACCGTTCGGTAAGTTTGACGACCTTGCTGGTACTGGTGCCCACGGTGCCCTCCGAGTAATCGCCGAGTAATCGGGAGGGTGGGGTTTCAGTGGGGAAACGACCTACCTCCCAAGTCCTTGATTATCCTCTGTTTCAGAGGAGAACGGGGGAAAACGGGGATTCGGCGGGGATCGTACCTGGAAACTTTTAATCCGTTGGTCGCAGGTTCAAGTCCTGCACGGCCCACCAGTAGCATCAGTGCGCTCCGGGTAGATCGGAAATATATTCCGAAAAAGTCGTCCAAGGACTCGGAGATTTCGCCG
>Ga0075030_100003680_pt1 | contig 13896 bp, 5 predicted proteins | sample LitLauG_LLR_2012_FD_71393 | JGI IMG/M metagenome (GOLD analysis project Ga0075030, IMG submission 71393) | Freshwater sediment microbial communities from Pennsylvania, USA - Little Laurel Run_MetaG_LLR_2012 | ecosystem: Environmental > Aquatic > Freshwater > Creek > Sediment | place: USA... | reverse complement strand
AGGGTAGCCTAAGCGGTCAATCACTACGCGAACCTGCGGCGTTCTCAAGACGTCCCATACGCCGCCAACGACGAGTTCCAAGGCAAGCAGAGTAGTTGTTACCCAATAGATCGAATTCCTACTCATGTCGGCGTTTCCTCGCCATACTTCGCCGGAGATTGTGCTCTACTATCCCACCAAAAGCAATTCAGCCCTCAATATGTCGAAATGTCGAAACGGGGCCGTGAGCACGTGGACCGGATCCAAAGTGAGGATGGGTATGCTCGCAAGTTGCTGAAGATGAGGCAGGATAATTATTGGTCGTCCTTAGAGGACGATTTTCGAACTTTGCTGCTCTGCCAGTCCACGATGTCTCACGCTGAGACGCGTCCCGAGGCTCGACGCGTGTAATTTTTCGCCACTTGGGGCGCGTGGGCTCTGTCGGTCGAGTGTCCGAGTTGCAGACTCCGCTTCCCAATGAGTGCCGGGCCGATCCCAAGATTCCGGTCGTGTTGTACAGGAACGCTGGATTGCCCGCCCCTTCCAGTCACTTCGTGATGTGAGTTCTGTCACTGATTTCTGCCGGATTCCCGTTTACAGTCCCGCCGAGTATCTTGCCTTTCCCAGATGTTCTGTTCGGCCGAACCCTCAGCCCGTAAGCTCAAGGCCGCCGTCCGGCGATTGGCTCGGCTTCCCCGATGCGAATCTAGAGGAGACATATATGCGCGCTTCTATTTCTTTCGTCCGTTTGTCCCACCAAGCGGCACTGCTGATGCTCCTGCTGTTCACGGCAACGGTGACTTACGCCCAGCTCACACCCATCAGCGACTCCTACACTAATACCGCTTCCCCAACCAAGAACTTCGGAACAGCGGCGACACTGAACGTCGAAAGCGCCTCCCAGACGGCCTATATCCAGTTTGACTTCTCTTCGATTCCCGCAGGCTACACCGGCGCCAACGTCGCCCAAGCCAGCCTGAAACTCTACGTCAATACCGTCGGAACCGCCGGAAGCTTCAACGTGGACTATGTGGATGTCGCCTGGACGGAAAAGACAATCACGGCGAATCTGCATCCCGCACTGGGAACCACGATCGTGAGTAGCGTGCCGCTGATCAAGTCGCAGGTGGGTGATTACGTCGTCATCAACATCACCTCGGCGCTGGCCGCGTGGCTCAACGGCGACCAGGCCAATGATGGGATTGCCCTAGTTGCGAACAGTCCTCTGAATTGCAGTTTTGACAGCAAGGAAAATGCGGGAACCAGCCATCCGCCTGAGTTGGACATCGTGTTCCTGGCCAATGGCGCGCAGGGACCCCCCGGACCGCAAGGCCCTGCAGGGCCGCAGGGGCCGCAAGGTGTTTCTGGTCCGATCGGCCCTGTGGGTCCGCAGGGTCCGACTGGTCCCGCCGGAATCAACAATCGCGGAGCCTGGGCTTCGACCGCGGCTTATAGCATCAACGATTCCGTGGCCTATGCGGGCTCGTCGTGGATCGCCTCGGCCGCAAATACAAACTCGACGCCCAACGCAACCAATTCCAATTGGCAAGCGCTGGCGGCGCCGGGCATTAACAACCAGGGCAGCTGGGTTTTCACGACGGCCTATCATACAGGCGATGCGGTGACCGACGGCGGGCAGTTCTGGCTTGCGGTCGCTCCGAATCTGGGCAATGAGCCATCGATTCTCAATCCCAACTGGCAACTCATTGCCGCTAGCGGCGCCACGGGACCAGCAGGCCCGGCGGGTCCACAAGGCGCTGCCGGCGCGACGGGGTCTGCCGGACCGATCGGCCCACAGGGTGCGCAGGGTGCGACCGGACCGCAGGGGCCGATAGGCCCGATGGGCCTCACCGGGGCACAAGGCGTACCGGGCGCGCAAGGTTCGCCCGCGACTTTTGCGGGCGCCTGGTCAAACGTAACCACATACAACTTGGGAACCGCAGTCTCTTATAGCGGGTCCAGCTACGTTTCACTGATCGATAGCAATGTCGGCTACGAGCCTGACACCAATTCCACGCAATGGGCGCTGCTCGCGCAGCAGGGATCGACTGGGCCAGCCGGAGCGGCAGGCCCAGCCGGACCCCAGGGCCTACCCGGGCCGCAAGGCGCGACCGGTGCCACCGGTGCAACAGGCACAACTGGGCCGCAAGGGCTGACAGGCGCCACAGGAGCGACAGGCCCGATAGGCCCCACAGGACCGCAAGGGTCCACGGGAGCAAACGGCCCACAGGGGCCGCAAGGCCCAGCCGGACCTGCGGGGGTAAGTCTCGGGGCAATGAATGCGGCCCTCTTGCGGTGGTATCCCCAGACGTACCCTACGGCCTCCCCGCTCGCGTTGGCCTTCGATGGAACCAACATCTGGGTGGCGAACACCCTCAGTACCACCGTGACTGAACTGTCGGCCAGCACCGGCGCGGTGGTAGGCACCTACACCGTTGGGACCAGTCCGTTCGGTGTGGCCTTCGATGGAGCCAACATTTGGGTGACAAACGCGGGGAGCGGCACCGTAACCGAACTGTTGGCCAGCACGGGCGCGGTGGTGGGCACCTACCCCGCTGGGAGCGACCCACTTGGGGTGGCCTTCGATGGAACCAACATTTGGGTGGTGAACCAAACTAACCCCGGCACTGTGACCAAGCTGTTGGCCAGCACGGGCGCGGTGGTGGGCACCTACCCCGTTGGGAACTATCCGTACGGAGTGGCCTTCGATGGAACCAACATTTGGGTGACGAACCGCGGCAACAACACCGGCAACACCGTGACCGAACTGTTGGCCAGCACCGGCGCGGTGGTGGGTACGTACAACGTCGGGACGGGTCCGTACGGCGTGGCCTTTGATGGGGCCAACATTTGGGTGACGAACATCGGTAGCGGCAGCGTGACCAAGCTGTTGGCCAGCACCGGCGCGGTGGTGGGTACGTATCCCGCTATTAATCCCGAAGGTGTGGCGTTCGATGGAACCAACATCTGGGTAGGGAACGCCGGCAACAGCAACGGCGTCACCGTGACCAAGCTGTTGGCCAGCACCGGCGCGGTGGTGGGTACCTACACCCTCGGGTTCCCTGGGCAAGCGGTCGCCTTCGATGGAACCAGCATTTGGGTGACGAACTACAGCAATAACAGCGTGTCCAAAATTCACGTCAATTGATGTTTGTCACCTGAGTCGATTGCCTTGGCACAGTGGCCCGTGACAAACGAGGCCGACCTGGCTGGAGCATCTGCGGCAGACGGAAGCAGAGAAACGCCGCTCGGCGCGTGGCCCACTCAAGCCGGGTGTTGGCTTGAGTGGGACAGTTCCCGGTATAGGCTTTCCACGCGGAACCGTGAACGCTGGATACAAACAGATTGGTCGGGGAGAGACGATTTGAACCTCCGACCCGCTGTGCAGCTTCGGCGCTCGCCAATTGAGGCATTTCGCGGTCTGCCAGTCCCCGCAGACTAAGAGCTAACACACTCTCATCCGCCCGAAAGCCAGGAGAACTCTTCCGCAGTGTTCATGGTGATGCAACCTATCGCGGCAGGCCCACTCGGCGCATGAGATCTTCAAACCTGGGGTCAGAGCGCAGGGGGGCCAACCAGGGATCGGTTTTGAAATACACAGTTGGGTCGGCGCTCGCCAGATCGAGATGCTCCGAATATTGTTCCAGCCAATAGAATGCGCGATCTTTGTCGCCCAACGCTGCGTATGCCTGCGCGATCAAACCTGGGTAGTAAGCTTGTTTGAGAGCCGCGAGATATTCCAACTCCTTCGCCCACTGCCGCAGCGCCCCTTGATACCCTGACTTCGCGTAGGCTTGTTGAAGATGTGCGCCGAGTTCAGGTAACCCGAACAGCGGGGCCATCGTACTCATCTCCTCCACATATTGCTTGTACAGCCCCTTTTGGGCATAGGCCAAGGCCAGGGCGAAATGGTTGTATCCATCCGCAGGATCTTGTTTGGCGATCTTTAGCCGGATCTCGATAGCCGCGTCGAGTTGACCGCGTTGGTACAGCGCATCGGCCAAGTGGTCGTGATTGGGGTCTAGTTCCTGCGCAATCTGGAATTCTCTTAGTCCGTCATCTAGCCGACCGGTTACCGACAAAACAGCGGCAATCGAGTCGTGCGCGTCGGCGTTGTTGGGGTTGAGCATAAGCGCGCGCCGAGAGTCATCTTCGGCTCCAGACCAGTCCCATGAATTCCACTTGATTAAGGCTAATACCCCGTAGGCATCGGAAGAATTTGGATCGAGTTCGAGTACCTTTTCTGCGGCTTTCTTCGCAAGGACGAGATCTTCGGGCTGCCCCTGGAGCAGGAGCACGTGAGACTCGGCCAGCCCGATGTACGCCGGCGCAAAGTTCGGGTCCAGATCGATAGCCTGCTGGAAACACTTGCGGGCTTTCAGGCGGCCTTCATCACCTGCACCACGGCCGGTGCTGTTCAGGTAGTAGTTGCCCTGGATGAAGGCATCCAATACTTTAAGATCCCGGGGCCGGGGCTGTGGTGCCGCCGACTTCGGCGTAAGTTTTGCTCGTACCTGTTGAGCGATGTCGCTGGCTACGTTCGTCTGCAAAGCGAATACGTCTCGCAGGTCTTCCTCATAACTCCTGGCCCAGAGGTGTTTGTCCGACGGTCCGTAAATGAGCTGCGCGGTGATGCGCACGCGGTCACCGGAGCGCTGCACCGTTCCCTCAATGATCCCGTCCACATTCAGTTCGCGCGCGATTTCCGGCAGAGACTTCTTGGTTTGTTTGTACTGCATCGATGACGTTCGTGAAATGACCTTTAGAGATGGGATTTGCGCCAGATCCGTAATCAGTGCGTCGGTCATGCCATCGGAAAAGTACTCCTGCGTAGGATCGGCGGAAAGATTCTGCAGTGGCAGAACCGCGAGCGAGTGGATCTCCGAAGCCAAAACTGGCGTTGACCGTGGCCCGCGGAAGCGGGAGACCGCGAAACCCAGCCCCAGCAAAATGACAACTGCTCCGAGTCCAAGCAAAATCCTCCCCGCGCGACTGTGGTTGGAAGGGCCACCGATCATGTCCTCGCCCTGGATCTCGGCGGCTTTGCCTTCAACACCATTTGTGCTGACTGGCGCGATGAAGCGATAGCCTTTGCGCGGAATCGTCTCGATAAAACGGGGATTATCAGCGGAATCGCCGAGTGCGTCACGCAGGCGGTTGATCACCCTCTTCAGCGCGAGATCGTAGTCGACAAACGTGTTGTCCGGCCACAGATGCTGGCGGAGTTCCTCGCGGGTGACGACTTCGTGAGGGTGTTCCAGCAAAATGCGCAGAACTTCGAAGGGCTGTCCCGAGAGGTTCTGGCGCATGCCGGACTTGCGCAGCTCTCCCGCGGCGAAGTCAACCTCAAACACACCGAATTTGAATACAAGCGACTGGGTGGGCGCTCGCTCCATCTGCCCTCCCGAGAGGAAGTGATGCGCAGTCTATCACGGCTTGCACCCGACATACCCCGATTTGGTTTGGGACCCGCACATCTTAGCCACTGCGAAATCAACAGGTTGCGGAGGGACCTAGAAAGCACCCGCATGGTTCTTGATCCAGGGAGCCACTCGCGTAAGAGTGCGACTGTCTGCAGAGGACCTGCTCAACCATGCCGGTCCTCAGAAATTTCGTTCTGAGGAGATTTTCAATGAAGCACTTTGGAAAACTGATGATCGTCTTGTCGTTCCTAGTTGTTTCAGGGGCAGCCCAGGTTAGTGGAGGCGGCACCGCAGGCTACATACCAAACTGGGTTAACTCCAATACGTTGGGCAACTCTAACATCTTCTTAACTCAGGGCCAGATTGGTATCGGTACATCAAGTCCGGCGGCAACGCTGTACGTTGCGGGCCAAAACGGTGGGTTTAACCGCAGCCTTAATGCTCCGATGGCATTCCAGGTTGCAGGGGGCGTCGGACAGAGGAGTCAGGGCGCTGGCGGCGCCGGAGGGTCCATCAATTTGGGCGGAGGCCCAGGAGCGGCAAGTGGCGTAAGCAACGGGCCTGGCGGCGCAGGCGGGACCGTTTGGATCAACGGCGGACCTGGAGGAAATGGGTTCGTCAATGCCGGGTCTGGTGGTGCGATCGCAATGGCTGCGGGTAATGGGGGAGGCATCAGTTCTGGCGCTGGCGGCGGCACCGGCGCTTCGATCATCATTGCGCCCGGTTCAGCGGCCAAGTGGAGTGCCGGAGTCTCGCAAGCCGGAAGCGGCGGCTCGATCGCATTACAACCCGGTGCGGCGGGAGGCAGCGGGACCTCCCCGGGTAACGCCGGAGCTGTCCTTCTCGCGCCCAACGGCGGCAAGGTCGGCATCGGTGAAGCCAGTCCCGCGAATACTTTGGAAGTCGTGACTGGCGGAACTGCCTTGGCAGATAGCTGGCACGTTCGCAGCTCCCGCCGTTTCAAGGTCAACATCCAACCTCTGCAAGGCGCCTTGGACAAGGTTGAGCACCTGCGGGCTGTCTCCTATGATCGCGCGTACGACGGAAAACATGAGCTGGGCGTCATTGCCGAGGAGGTCGATCAGGTCGTCCCGGAAGTGGTTTCCCGCGATCCCGCTACCCAAGAGGTACAGGGCGTGGACTATTCCCGACTGGCAGCTTTGCTTATCGAAGCGGTCCAAGAACAGCAAACCCAGATAACCCAACTCAAGGAGCAACTCCAAAAGCTCAGCACGAAATAGTTCGCTGGGAGCTCAGCGCAGTCGGGCTGGCTGAATTCGCTATGCCGAATGTCAAATCCGGGAGGACATCATGAAAACCAAGTTCGCGAGCGGAAAGCGTGGGATCATCTTCTTTGCCGCGCTGGTTCTGATTCCAGCCCCGGCACATAGCCAGTTCGCGCGGCCTTCGCAGATCCAGCCTGGCCCGCGATTCCCCCGACGCCTGAGCTCACAGAATCCATCTATGCATCGCGTTCAGGAATCAAACGTGCAAGCAACGGCATCGCCCGACCTTATTTGGGTACAGTGTCCCACGGAGGCGCTGGCGCTCGGAGCAACCTGTGGACAACTTCCAGTGCCTCTGGACCGTCAGCATCCTGATGGGCCAACCATCAATATCTATTTTGAACTGTACTTTCACACGAATCCGGGACCAGCCGTAAGCGCGATGCTTTTTAACGTGGGCGGGCCAGGCGGATCGACAACATCCGAAAGAGCGATTGTCCTGGCACTATTTGGGCAGAATCTGGATGTCCATGATTTCTTGCTGATTGATGATCGTGGCCGAGGTGGTTCGGGTGCCATCAACTGTCCGGAATTGCAACATGGCACTGCGCCGTTCAAAAAGGCGGAAGCCAACTGTGCTGCGCAGTTAGGACCCGCCGACAGCTGGTATGGGACCGGCGACATCGCAATTGACACCGACGCCGTCCGCGCAGCTCTGGGCTATGCCAAAGTGGACTACTGGGGAGGGTCGTACGGCGGAGAGGACGTGACCGCATATGCAACTCGTTTCGGCGAGCACCTACGGTCGATCATTCTGGATGCGCCCATGGGTGCTCCCGGATTGCAGCCGTTCTCATTGGATGGTGACAATGCCCGAGCGACTGCTAGAGAAATGCGGCTCGATTGTCAGCGTTCACCGACCTGTTCCGCCGATCATTCCGACCCAGATTCGGAGTTCTCACAACTCATTCAATCCATACGAAACAAGCCTGTGCAGGGCTGGGCTTACAACTCCAGCGGCATACCTGTACATGTCAAACTGGACGAGGGTACGCTGCTGTATCTTTCTTCCTTCCCCACCAGTTCTCCCCTCCCCTTCGGCTTTTTCGTTAGCGCCGGAGAAATGCTGGCTGCGGGCACTTCGCTATCGCAAGGAGATAGTGTTCCCATGCTTCGACTTGGAGCTGAAGTTACACCTTTCGTAACCGACTATGGTGATCCCACAATCAATTCGCAGGGGGACTATACCGCTGCCATGTGTGTGGACTTTCACGAGCCGTGGGAATGGTCGGATACTATTCCAGAGCGACAGGAACAGTTTGCGAACGCGATATCTGAGCTTCCCTCCGATTTCTTTGCGCCCTTTTCCCGCGCTGCGGGCACCAACCTGGGTGTGAGCCTTGAAAAGCAGTGCCTTTGGTGGCAAGAGCCGACACCATCGAATCCCGTGACTCCTCCAAACCCGGTATATCCGAATGTACCCACACTGGTGATGAGTGGCGATATGGATACGTTCGTGGCCACGGAAGAGGTAAAGCAGGTGGCTGCGCTTTTCCCCGGTAGCACGTTCATCAAGGTGGCAGAAGCCGGTCATGTCACTGTCGCGTGGACGCAGTGTGCTGCAAACCTCCAGTCCAATTTCTTTGAGACTTTGCAAGTTGGGGATGCCACTTGCACTGGAACTCCCGAGACAGTCTCGCCGGCGGTAGGGCGATTCCCCTTCGTCGCCGCAGACGCGAGGCCTGCCGAGATCGATCCGGCCGGAAACAATGGGATCGGCGAGCACGAGCGCAAGGTGGTGACGGTCGCCGTTGCAACTGCCATCGACGCTCTGAAGCGCAGCGCAGTCGGAATTGGAAATGGTGGGAGCGGCAATGGAGTGGGCCTGAGGGCAGGCACATTCCAAACGAGTGTCGACGCCAACTTCAACCAAACTACGACGCTCACCGATTGTGTCTTTGCCCCCGACGTGACGATTAACGGCTCGCTGGTGTGGGGAGCCGACCTGTCGTTTGTCGCGGACCTAATGGTGAGTGGATCGGGAACCGCTGGGGGCACTTTGCACGTCGAGGGCTCGTTTGAGGCTCCCGGACCAGTTGGCAAGTTCAGGATTTCAGGGATGCTCGGCGGACGCCGGGTTGCGGTTCTAGTCCCGGAAGCATGAGAGCCGTAGCATCGTTCCGATGGCTGAGGCTTGGGAGTTCGTCGTGATCGTTAAACAACTATGTGCCGTGGCTCTGACAGATTGCGCGTCACACCGGCGTCACAGTCGAACTGAGGACTTGCAGAGTGGCCCTGCCAGCATTTTCATCCTAAAAGCTAGAAGGTGAGCCGCAACCCGAATTCCAACTGGCGGGGAGCACCGAGCGAGTAGACGCCGGTGCCGACTCCCACGCGATCTACGTTGTGTCCGCTTCGGGTCGTGCCGTTGATTTGACCGGCGGCTCCGGTCAACAATCCACTGAGCGCGTTGCCGGGCAGGTCAAAGTTGGCAAAGTTGAAGAGGTTATAGAAGCCAGCGCTGGGTTGAACTGTGAGGCTTTCCCGGATCTTGTACAACCAAGCGACTTTGAAATCCAGAGCGCGCAGCCAGGAGAGATTGACCTGACCTGCTGGCGCCAGGGGCACCGGAGGCGCAATTGCGCACAGCGAGTTCACTGGCTGATTGTTCGGATTGTTGTAGCACAGCGTATCGCCAACACCCAATTGAGCAGGTGTGAACAGTCCGTTCTGAACCAGTACCTGCCCTGCCGGAGTCAGCTGAAGAGAGACATTGTTGTTGTAGTTCGCGAGTACGCGATTGATGTTCGACGCGTTGATGCTACGACCAAAGCTGCCGACATGAGTTCCCGGAATTGGGTCTTGCACCGTACCGTCGCCTGTGAAATCAGTGCGGAAGATTTCGCCGGGTCCCAGGGCTGTATTGGGCACGACCAGCGAAGTCGAAAGCGGGCTCCAGAAATGCGATAGGACGCTCACCTGAAACCCGTGCGGCAGTTCTGCATAACCGCCAAAGGAAATTTGGTGCGTGCGATCCAGGACCGAAGGCCCGAAATAGTGGTTCGGGTTGGCAAAGTCGATCGCAACGACTCCAAAATCCTGGTCCGAGGCCAGGGCATTCACCGGAGTGATCCCGCCTGAATTCTCGAACCTCGATAAAGCATAAGAGACCTGCACGTTCAGTGTCCGCACGCCCGGAAATGGGTTCTGGGCCGTGTCTGTAAGTTTGGTTTGCAGCCCGTTGTAAACAGAACGGCCAATGGGTTTGACGAAGTCCAACGGCGGAGCGTTGGGATCCAGGCCAGGAAACGCGCAGGGATAGCCAAGTCCCACCTGCACATTCGCGCAATCTACACCAAAATCCGCCGACGAAGTCAGCCCCAAGCCGGCAAAATCCGAGATCAGAAGCCCGCGATTCTTGCCGTTGGCGTCGACGTAATTTCCGCTCGGACAGGGCGCGCTGATACCTGCCTGGATTGAGTTGGTGCCGCACGCAGCGAGCGTGTGGTCAATCGCCTGAAGGGCGCCTGTTTTATTGAAGTAGCGAACGTCGCCAGTGTGGTTTTCGTCGAGCGCCAGAAAGTAATGGGTTTGCACGTTGCGCAAAAAATCGGCACTTACTACCATCCCGCGACGAATCTCCCGCTGCATGCCGAAATTTATCTCCAGCGAGCGCGGCGTGCGGTAGTTCGGAGCGTACAACCATCCGCCCGGCGCCAAGCCCTGATCCAAAGTCGTTCCAACGTAGTTCGGATTGGGTGTCGTCAGGCTGAATGCAGAATCGGCTTGATACTGTTGTTGAAACGAAGCGATTTCACCGGCGACCGTTCCGATCGCGACTGGACCGCCACTGGCTGTATTGCAAAAAGTCGGGGTCAGGTGACCGCCGGGAATGGCCACGGGCTGGGGCGTTGCGGTGGTCAGGCAGGCAGTAGGTACCTGCAGAAAAACGTTGCCCACGGGAGCCCGCAACGGTGCATCCACCGTTACGCTGGTTAAGACATTCTCGTAGAAAAGCCCGACACCACCTCGGATCGAGGTCTTGCCTTTACCGCTCGGGTCCCAAGCAAAGCCCAGTTGCGGCGCAAAATTCGTGTTCGGGTTCCGGACTGGATCACCCAGCCCCGGAATCAGAGCGTTGAGTTCTGGAATCACACCGAACTGGCTGCCACCCCGGCCGGGCTCCCTTGCATAGCGAACACCGTAGGTCAAGGTCAGATTCCGCTTCCACTTGGAACTGGCGCCGATGTAGGCGCCCAGCCGATGATAAATGAAGCTGCCGGCCGGGAGACCGAGACCGGGGAACGGCGTCACGTATCCCAGGCCATTGGCCACTTGCACGAACTCCACAGGGTAATTCAGCGGATTTGAAGTCCCCCCGGGAAAACACGGCGTGTTCAGACCACAGGAGTTACTCGCGAACGCCCGTTCGTTCGGCCCTATGTTGGTTGAGAGATACGGAGTCAGGGATTGAAACGCAACCGATCCGCCACCCTCAATCCGGTTAAACGTGAAGCCGTAACGGATGATGTTCGCGCCGGCAATCTTGCTGCCGTCGTACTTGATCTGATGGTTGCTTTGCAGAACCACCTGCGGGGTGTTGCCGCTAGGCCCCGTCACCAGGCTCCCCAGAGACAGATCGACCGGATAATTTCCGAAGGGTAAACCGCTGTTGCTGGCGGCATCCGCCATTTCATGTACCGTCTTCAGATATCCGAATCGAATGCTGTGGCTGAAACTTCCGCGACCGAAATCGATTCCCGTAACATTTATGCGGGTCACGTTCTTGCTGTGGTAGATCGAGTACCCCGTCCCCCCGTTGGCAATCAGCGGATTGGCGAAATAACTGAACCGGTAGAACGTGTGCAGCGATGGCAGCTGATAATCCATTTTGGCCATGAAATTGTTCTCATGAAACGGAGCACCAAAGCTGCCGGAATATTGTTGAAACGGAGGCGCAACCAGCACGGGGGCCTGCTCATGCTGCAGCGTGCGCTCCCCATCCAGAAAGTAGAACAACTTATCCTTGAGGATAGGCCCACCCACGCGGCCGCCGTATTGCGAGCGCTGAAACGGCTCCGACAGTCCCGACGGGGCTGGCAAGGCGGCGGCCAGCGAACTGTCGCGAAAGAAGTCGAACGCCTCACCGTGAATGGCGTTCGTTCCGGAGCGCGTGGTCACATTCACCGCGCCCGACGTGGTCAGTTCCGTTGAGAGATCGTGGCTCGATTGGCTTAGCTGGAACTCCTGTATCGCGCTGGCGGCAATGTTGGTAGTAGTCGAGCCCCAGATTTCATCTGAGACATCAATACCGTCCACCTCGATGCGCGTGGTACGCCCGAAACGACCGCCAAAAGAAATGGACGAAAATCCATCTTTATCCAGGCCGAAGTTCGCCCCGTCCTGGATCTGGACGCCGGGTTCCAGTTGCGCCAGGTCGAGAAAATTGCGACCGTTCACCGGCAGATTCTCAATCTGCTGCTCACTCAACACCCCTTGCACAGTGGCCTGCTCAGTGTTTAGTTGCGACGCAGAACCCTGAACCTCGATGACTTCCTTACCACTCCCAACCTGCAGTTTCACGCTGATGGAAGCCGTATTGCCGACGAACACGGTGACTGGAATCTGTGCTGAGGTAAAACCTTTGGCTGATACGGTGGCTTTGTAGTCGGCGGGAATCAATGCCCGGGAGTTAAATGAGCCGGAAGAGTTGGTAACCAGCTTGACGACCTGCCCGGTGGCGATGTTCCTGATCGTGACTTCGGCTCCGCTGATCACGGCACCCGAAGCATCGCTCACAGTGCCAACTATGCTGCCCGTCCCCACCGTCGTCTGGGCGGACAACGGCGTGGGCGCGTCAGCAAGAATCAATAGAAGGGACGCGGCCAACAACGAAAGCTCTCTGGCAGTAAGGCGCATCATGGCACCGTTGAAGGCGGCATTCCGATACGGCGCAGGAAGTCGCTGAATCGCGGATCGGAGCGCACAGGAGCGAGCCAGGGATCACACTTGAAGCAGCCTCCAACTTGCGCTGTGGCGATTTGATGATGTTGCCGGTACTCTTCCAGCCAATGGAAAGCTCGGTCCTTATCGCCCAGGGTTGCATAGAGTTCCGCGAGGTCGCGAGGAAGATACAGCTCCCCTTTCGCTGCATAACGTTCCAATTCCTTCGCCCATTGCCGTAGTGCAGCCTGGCCCCCGGACTGATCGTAGGCATGCTGCAACCGTCCGCCGATCTCTGGCATGCCGAAGAGGGTTCCTGCTTTACCCATCTCCAGCACAAATTGATTGAACATCCCCTTTTGCGCGTAGTTCATGGCCAGAGCATAGTGGTTGTAGCCGAGTCCGGGATCTCTGAGCGCAGTCTTCTGGCGAAGCGCGATGGCACGATCGAATTGGCCACGAACGTAAAGCGGGTCCGCCAGGTGGTCCTGATTCGGGTCAAGCTCTTGCGCGATTTCGAACTCTTTCCAACCTTCCTCCATCCGGCCGAATTCGTCGAGCAGGCCTCCGAGCGCCCCGTGGGCGGGCGCGCTGTTCGGATTTAAGGCAACGGCACGCCGATAGCTCTCCTCAGCGCCATGCCAATCCCAGGCCATATGCTGCGCATCGCCTAGAGTCAACGCGGCATCCGACGAAGTTGGATCGAGCGCTACGGCTTTTTCCGCGGCGCTTCTCATGATGGCAAGGTCTTCAGCCCCGCCTCGCGAGAAGGAGTTGTGAGCACGCGCCAGTGCGATATACGCGGGTGCGAAATTCGGGTCCAGATCGATGGCACGTTGGAAATATGTTTCCGCTTTCGTCACTTCCTCTTCACCTTCGCCTCGGCCAGATCCTTGCAGGTGATAGTTGCCCTGAATATAGGCGTCCAGGACTTCCGGCTTTACCAGCCGCGGCTGTGACGGCTGCGCCGGTTTCGCAACTATCAGGCGATCCTGAACTTGATGGGCAATGTCCTGTGCCACATCTTGTTCGAGCCAAAAAACGTCGCGCATATCCCGTTCGTAGCTGTTCGCCCACAGGTGTTTGTCGGATGGGGCATAAATGAGTTGGGCAGTGATTCGAACCCGATCGCCTTCGCGCTGGACCGTTCCCTCAATGATCCCATCCACGTTGAGTTCGCGCGCAATCTCCGGAAGAGTCTTTTCCGTTTTCTTGTAGTGTACGATCGAGGTCCGCGAGATCACCTTCAGGGAACCAATCTGCGCCAGGTCGGTTATTAGTGCGTCGGTCATTCCATCGGAGAAGTATTCCTGCGCTGGGTCAGC
>Ga0075030_100003672_pt1 | contig 13904 bp, 14 predicted proteins | sample LitLauG_LLR_2012_FD_71393 | JGI IMG/M metagenome (GOLD analysis project Ga0075030, IMG submission 71393) | Freshwater sediment microbial communities from Pennsylvania, USA - Little Laurel Run_MetaG_LLR_2012 | ecosystem: Environmental > Aquatic > Freshwater > Creek > Sediment | place: USA... | reverse complement strand
AGGTCGCCCAGCAGGGACGCCGCCTCCTCGAGCGCGTTGCGGTCGTTGCGCAGGTTCGCCTGCAGCAGCCGCATCGTGATGTAGTCGTACAGCGAGACCAGCCGCACGGCCAGCTGGCCGCCGGCCTCGCGATCGACGCTGGCCTTCAGGCCCTCCTCGACGATCCGCACGGCCTTGCCAATCGCTTCGCACTTGGCCGACACGCGCCGGGTCCCGATCAGTGCCTGGGACAGCCGAATCGCCTCGATCGCGCCGTCGTATAGCAACAGCGTCATCTTGTGCGGATCGGCAGTGCTGACCGCCGTCTGCACCGCGACATTCTGATAAGCCTTCGCACCGAATCCTGACAACTGCGCCTCCCGGTTGCAGTACCCCTTCCCTTATTTCGGCGCCGCTGCGCGTCCGGTTTAGCCCACGGAAGCGCGCCAAGCACCCCGAAAACCGGTCAGGCCGGAAGACCAGCTAAGGCGTTGGCCAGCGCGACCTGGTTCTGCTGCGCTGTGACCATGTCGGCGTTCAGCTTGCTGTACTGCGTGATCAGCTGCTGCTGGGTCTGGCTCAACTGCGTCTTCATCCGGTCGATCTGGTCGCCCATCGACGAGATCGTCGACTGCAGGCCGGTTTCGGTGCCGCCCAGAAGGCCGTTGGGCGAGAGCATCGATTCGACCGACGAGGACAGCTGGACCGCGAAGCCTTGCTGCCCGCCGGTGCCGGTCGCGTTCGAAAAGAGCTGCGCCACGCCGGCCGGGTTGGCCGACAGGGCGGACGAGAACTTGCTGGTGTTCAGGCTGAGCGTGCCGTTCGACTGGAAGTCGATGCCGACGTCGGCCAGCCACGACATCCCGCCCGACACGCCGCTCACCTGGCTGCCCACGATGGAACGGAGCTGGGAGCTGAGCTCGAACATCGGCATTTCCCCGGTCAGCACCGAGGCCGTGTTGGTGCTCGCGTTGTACCCGGTCAGGTTGCTTTCCAGGTTGATCAGGCTGTTGTAGGCGGAGATGAAGCCGTTGACGCTGTTGGTCACCGAAGTGGTGTCGCTGCCGACGGTGATCTGCGCCTGCAGCGTCGAGCCGGCTGGCGGAGCCTGTGTCAGGTTCAGCGTCAGCCCGGATATCGCCGTCGTGATCGAATTGGTCGAAGAGGTCAACGACAGCCCGTTGACGCTGTACTGGGCGTCGGCGGCAGCCTGGGTCTGCGTGAGGTTCTTGCCCGCGCCCGCGGCCGCCGTGGGGTCGAAGGCGATCTGCGACAGCCCCGAGGCGTCGGTGTTGGTGCCGTCGGCGTCGGCGACGGTCAGCTGGAACCCGTTCACGGTGCCCGTGTTGCTCGACGACAGCACGAGCCGGCTGCCGGAGTTGTCGGTGACGATCGAGGCCGTGACACCGGCGCCTGCGCCGTTGATCGCGGAGGCGATGCCGCCCAGCGTATCGTTGCTCGAGTCGATCGTGATGTTCACCGGGCTGGAACCGGACTTGGCGGTGAACGTGTTGCCGGTCGCGTTGTACGTGCCCGTCTGGATCGTCAGCGTCCCGGTCCCGACCACCGTGGAAGCGCCGGCGAGCGGGGCGGATGCAGCCGCCTGCGCCTGGGCGACGCTTGACACGGTGACCGCATACGAAGCGGCCACCGGAGCCCCGGACACGGTCGCTCCCACCCCGGTGCCCGTGACGGTGGCCTGTGCCGCCGTGAAGGCAGAGCCGAACTTCAGCGCCGACAGCGCCGTGTCGAGGCTCGACAGCGCGCTTTGAATCTGTCCGTAGGCACTCAGCTTGGCCTGCACGCCCGACTGCTGCGACTGCAGCTGCGTCAGTGGCTGCGATTCGACGCTCATCAACTCGGTCACCAGCGTATTCACGTCGATCGGCCCGGTGCTGATCGGGCTGCCGGTCAGCGACGTGTTGCTCGGGCTGTTTGCGTTCGCGCTGTTCAGCGTGCTGGACAGCAGCGAGGCAAGCGAATTGGAGGTCGTATTACCGATGGTCACGAAAGTTTCCTCGAAGCCGTGTCTTCAGGCCTTGCTGCGGAGCAAGGCGCCACGCGTCGCACTGCCGGACAAGGCGCGCGCCGCGGCCAGCATGTCCTCGGACGGCACCTGCCGGATCACCGTGTTCGTGCGCGTGTCCACAATCTTGACCAACATGCGGCCCAGCTTATCGTCGAATACGAACGTCAATTCGCGGTTACTCTGGTCGAGCTGCTGGTTGGCTGCGTCCACGGCCGCCTTCAATTGGGCCGGCGTCGGCGTGCCGCTGTCCTGGGCAGCGGGTGTCGCGCCGCCCGCAGTGTTCGGATGGCCCCCGCGACGCGTAGACCTGGGGTCCGCGCCGGCAGCCGGAGAAACCGGACCAACGGAGACGATGCTGGACATGACGAGCCTGGTGTCGCTAAGCCGGATGGCCCCTTTCGGGCCTTCCCCGGAAGTTCGGCTCCGTTGCGGTGGACTTTAGTGCGGCGCATCGTGCTGTCGCATTTGCGGGACATGAGAGAAAACGGGGTGCCGTCTGTTCGAGGGCACCCCGTCGCCCCGGCGCCTGCTGCGCGCCGGCCGGATGGAAATTACTTCAGCAGGTTCAGAACCGACTGCGGCAGCGCGTTGGCTTGCGCCAGCATCGCGGTGCCAGCCTGCTGCAGGATCTGCGCGCGCGTCAGAGCCGAGGTCTCCTGCGCGTAATCCGCATCGCGGATCCGGCTTTCAGCGGCCGACTGGTTCGTGATGCCGGTCTGCAGGTTGGAGACGACGCCCTGGAACTCGGCCTCCGTGGCACCGTACTTGGCTCGCTCGGAGTTGACCGCCGACAGCGCCGTGTCGATGGTGCTGATCATCGCCGACGCGCTGCCATTGGTCAGGATGGTGGCCGCCGTCGTCGTCACCGCGGTGATAGACGAGTTGGTCGCCATGTTGGTGGTCGTCACCGAGATGGTTTCGCCGCCGTTGGCGCCGACCTGGTAGACGCCCGTGCCTGCATTGGAGCCCAGGACGTTCAGGCCATTGAAGGTCGTGCTGACCAGTTCGCGGTTGATTTCGGACGCCAGCGACGTGAACTCCGTGTTCAGGTTCACCAGATCGCTCGAGCCGTTGGTCTGGTTGGACGCCTGCACCGCCAGGTCGCGCATCTGCTGCAGCATGTTGCCGACGGTACCGAGCGTGCCATCCGCCACCTGCGACAGCGAAATCGCGTCGTTGGCGTTGCGGACCGCAACCTGCATGCCGCTGACCTGCGATCCCATGCGCATCGAGATCGCCAGACCGGCCGGATCGTCCATGGCGCTGTTGATGCGCAGGCCGGACGACAGGCGCTGAACCGCCGTCGCCAGCGATGTCTGCGTGCTGTTCAGGTTCGACTGGGCGGTCATCGACAGGATGTTGGTATTGATGATTTGTGGCATTTAAAGCTCCTTTTCCTCTCTGGCTTTGTTTCGAACTGCAGCCCGATCAAGGGGCTGACTGACCCTTTACCCAAGCGGCTGCCGTTCAAAGTGCCTGGCGCCTGCCCGTGTCCGCACGCCGAATCGAATCGACGCCGCGTTAGTTGCCTTATCGGTGCGGGTTTGAGAAGACTTTAGTTTTGGTCCATTTATCAGGAGAGCGCAGTCAAGGCGCGCACGCGCCGATAAGCGGGACGGAAGCGCTTCAATTCGCCGCATCAGACCGCACCGGAAAAAAAAGCGCGCCGGTGACCGGAGTCAGCGCGGCGCGCAGGGCGGGGGAGAAAACCTGGAGCGGCACGACAGCACGCCGCCTCACGTACCTAATCGGCGCCTTTCGTGATGCTCTTTAGGGTCGGTGCGCGATCCGTGCCGCCCGGCGCGCGTCCGCGACGGCGCCGAAGGCGCTCGCAAGTGCTTGGAAATACACGTGTAGGGCAAATTCCTACACTAGTTCGGCGCCCTTTCCGACACCTGATTTGGCGATGCCCTGATTCAGCGAGTCCGTTGAGGTCACACAGAATGGGCCCACTTCGCAACGCAATCCCGACCTTAGGCGGTCCAACACCCTGGAGGCAACATGAGCAACCCACCGGCCATCAACGAACAGCTGCTGCAGGAAGTGCGCGAGGTCAATCTCGCCTACCTGGTGCTGGCGCAGCACATGATCCGCGCCGACCGCGCCCAGGCCCTGTACCGGCTGGGTGTGTCCGAGGAAGTGGCTGCCATCATCGACCAGCTGACGCCGGCGCAATTGATGAAGATCGCGGCCAGCAACCAGCTGATCCTGCGCTTCCGGTTCGACGACGATGTGGTCTGGAACCTGCTCACCAGCCATTCGCGCGCCAAGCTGGCGCCGGGCGCCGCGGTCGCGGGCCTGCACGCCAATATCGTGATGGCCGGCCAGTTCGCCGAGAGCAACTGAGGTGATGCGATGAGAATCAAGAGCATCGTCAGCGAGAGCCGCCAGATCCAGCGCGCGATCGCACTGATCAAGCTGGGCGCCCGCCTGCAGGTCCTGGAGTCCGAAACCGACCTGTCGTACGAACGGCTGCTGCGCCTGTACAAGGAAGTCCAGGGCGAATCACCGGCGCGCGGCATGCTGCCGTTCTCCACCGACTGGTTCATGACCTGGCAGCCGAACATCCACTCGTCCCTGTTCCTGAACATGTACGAGTATCTGAACAAGACGACCGAACTGGAAGAGATCGACGCCATCATCAAGGCCTACGAGCTGTACATCGAGCAGACCCGGGCGCAGTCGCTCGAGCCGCTGCTGTCGGTGACGCGCGCCTGGCGTCTGGTGAAGTTCGTCGATGCCGGAATGGTGACGCTGACGCCCTGCTGCAAGTGCAGCGGCAAGTTCGTCACGCACACCTACGAGCTGACCAAGAACTACGTCTGCGGCCTGTGCGAGCCACCCGCCCGCGCGGGCAAGGGGCGCGGCAACCAGCGCACCGAAGAAGAGGTTCTGACCGCCTGACCCGCCTTCGCGCTTCGCGCGGCGGGCTGGCTCGCCCGCCGCAGCCGCAGGCGAAGGCGGCGCACCGATTGCTCCCTCCTCTGCTCTGACCCTTTACCCGGCCCGGCCGGGTTCTTTTTTGGGGGGCCGCCGATCGGTCGAATTGGGACCGCGGGCGATGCAAGTTCGGGGCTTCCGCAATGACGCGCGCAGGGCGCCAAAACCCCTTTTTGCTTAAGTCGGTAAGCCGGCCTGCCGAAAAAACCTTAGCGCAATCGAACTCGGGGCGGGCGGGCCGCGGTAAGCGCGCGTCCTGCCATGCCCAGAACGTCAGGGCCGGGCTCAATGTTCATCATCATCGGTTACATCCTCGTCGTGGGCGCCGTACTCGGCGGCTACGCCTTGGAAGGCGGCGCGTTCCACGTGCTGCTGCAGCCGATCGAGCTGATGATCATCGCCGGCGCGGCCATCGGCGCCTTCGTGACCGGCAACTCCACGAAGGTGCTCAGTGCGACCGCCAAGTCCCTGCCCAAGCTGCTGCAGGGCTCCAAGTACACCAAGGCGCGCTACATGGCGCTGATGGCGCTGCTGTTCGACATCCTGACCAAGGTCCGCAAGGAAGGGATGATGGCGATCGAGTCCGACGTCGACGATCCGCAGAAAAGCCCGCTGTTCCAGAAGCACCCGACGGTCGGATCCGACCACCACCTGGTCGAGTTCATCACCGACTACCTGCGGATGATGGTGTCCGGCAACATGAATCCGCTGGAGATCGAGAACCTGATGGACCAGGAGATCGATACCCACCACCACGAAGCCATGGCTCCGGCGCACGCGCTGCAGAAGGCCGGCGACGGGCTGCCCGCCTTCGGCATCGTCGCGGCCGTGATGGGGGTCGTCAAGACGATGGCCTCGGTCGGACAGCCTCCGCCCGTGCTGGGCGAGATGATCGCGGCCGCCCTGGTGGGCACTTTCCTGGGCATCCTGATCTCGTACGGCTTCGTCAGCCCGCTGGCGCAGCTGATGGAGCAGAAGGTCGACGAGTCGACCAAGGAGCTGCACTGCGTGAAGGCGACGCTGCTCGCCAGCCTGCAGGGCTACGCGCCCGCGGTCGCGGTGGAGTTCGGACGCAAGATCCTGTACTCGACCGAGCGGCCGACGTTCGTCGAACTCGAAAAGCACGTCAAGCAGAAACGATGATCCGACGGGCGCCGCGGCGCGGCGCCCGCAAAGGCGAACATGGCCACCTCCCCCGGCGAAAAAGCAAAATCGACCATCGTGATCAAGCGGATCAAGAAGGCCGGTCACGCCGCACACGGGGCCGCCTGGAAGATCGCGTACGCCGACTTCGTGACGGCCATGATGGCCTTCTTCCTGCTGATGTGGCTGCTCGGATCGACCACCAAGGGCGACCTCAAGGGCATCGCCGAGTACTTCCAGACGCCGCTGCAGGTCGCGCTGGCCGGCGGCAGCGGCTCCGGCGACGCCACCTCGATCATCAACGGCGGTGGCGAAGACCTGACCCGCGTGGTCGGTCAGCGCAAGCGCGGTGAGCAGGAGAACCGGCGCAAGAGCGCCGACCATCTGCAGCAGCAGCGGCGCAAGGTCGAGCAGCTGGCCCTGATGGAAGACCTGAAATCGAAGGTGGAGGGCGCGATCCTGGCCAACGCGACGCTGTCCGAGTTCCGCAACCAGATCCGGGTGGAGATCACGCCCGACGGCCTGCGCATCCAGATCGTCGACGACTTCAACCGCCCGATGTTCGACCTGGGCGGCGCCAAGGTCAAAAGCTACATGCGCGACATCCTGCACGAGATCGGCAAGGTCCTCAACGGGGTCGACAACAGACTCGCGCTGACCGGCCACACCGACTCGACGCCGTACGGCGGCGGCGAGCGCTGGTACTCGAACTGGGAGCTGTCGGCCGACCGCGCCAACGCGTCGCGGCGCGAGCTGATCGCCGGCGGCATGGATCCCAAAAAGATCGCGCGCGTGGTCGGCCTGGCCGATTCGAGCCTGCTGGACAAGGACAATGCCCGCAACCCGCTGAACCGCAGGATCTCGATCATCGTGCTGAACAAGATCGCCGAGGAACGGCTGCAGCGCGCCGGCGGCGAGATCGAGGCCGGCGCCCCGGACGAGGTCACGGACGCGCTGCCGGACCGCAACGCCGCCGCGGCAGCCGCCGCAGCGTCCCCGCCGGCGCCCGCTTCCGAGGCGCCGGTGCCGGCAGCGCCCGCCAACTGAATAGAGGATCCGAAACGCGATGTTTGTGCGGGCTTTTCGGGCAATAGGAAGGTCTGCCCCGCTCCCAGAATGTTTCCCTGGCGCGGCCGCGCGGCGGCCGTGCGCCCGGTTCCGGATGCAGGAGATCCAATGAACGCGGAGACGCGATTTCTGATCGTCGACGACTTTTCGACCATGCGGCGCATCCTGCGCAACCTGCTGAAGGAGATCGGCTTCGGAAACGCCGAGGAAGCCGAGGACGGCGTGGTCGCGCTGAACATGCTTAAGACGAGCAAGTTCGATTTCGTCGTGTCCGACATCAACATGCCCAACATGAACGGCTTCGAGCTGCTCAAGAACGTGCGCTCGGACGAGGCGCTGAAGACGATCCCCTTCTTGATGGTGACGGCCGAGGCCAAGAAGGACGACATCGTGCAGGCTGCCCAGGGCGGGGCCAGCGGCTACATCGTGAAGCCGTTCACCAAGGCCACGCTCGAAGAGAAGGTCCAGAAAATCATGGCCAAGCAGGGCTGAGGCGGATTCATGGCTCAATCCGGAACAGCCGTCGCGCCAGAACCCGAGGAGCACGTTCACCATCGGATCGGGCAGCTCACCCGCACGCTGCACGACGCGCTGCGCGAGCTCGGCTACGACCGCGAATTGATGGACTCGCGCGACAACCTGCCGGACGCGCGCGACCGCCTTTCCTACGTCGCGCGCGTGACCGGAGAGGCCGCCGAAAAGGTGCTCAACGCGGTGGACCGCGCGCGCACGGTCCAGCAGGAACTGGCCGCGCAGGCCGCCAGCCTGAGCAGCCGGTGGCAGGCGGTCGCCGCGTACGCCACCGGCGGCAAGGCCTGCACGCCGGCCGGCAAGCAGCTGATCGACGAGACATGCGAATTCTTCTCCGGCGTCGGAGGCCAGGCCGACCGCACCAACGCGATCCTGACCGACATCATGATGGCGCAGGACTTCCACGACCTCACCGGGCAGGTGATTCGCCGCGTGTTCCTACTGGCGCAGTCGCTGGAGGAGCAGCTGGTGCGGCTGCTGATCGAAACGACGCCACCCGAGCAGCGGCCACGGCTGGATCAGCCCCGCCTCGAGGGGCCGGTCGTGACGACCGCGCAACGGGATGACGTGGTGAGCGACCAGCAGGGAGTGGACGAGCTGCTGGCGAATCTGGGGTTTTAGTTCCTGGCTGCGCCCGCACTGGGCGGCCCCGCTTCGCCTACTTGCCCTGCTTCGCCCTCCGGGCTACGCAGGGCTGCCCCGGCTCCGCCGGGGCCGTCAGACCGGCATGTTCATTACCTGATCGTAAGCCTGGACCAGGCGATTGCGAACCTGCAGCGCCGCGGCAAACGAGATGTTGGCCTTGCTCATCGCAACGACCGCGTCTTCCAGCCCGACGTCCGGGTTCTGCTGCGCGAACTGGCGCTGCAGCTCGTCGGCCTGAACCTGCCCGCGGCTGACGGCCTTGAGCGCCGCGTCGAGCGACGAGGCGAAGTCGGAGCCGCCGCCTGCGGCCACCTCCGCCAAGGCCCCGGTGGCCTTGGCCGCCGTGGCCGCGGGAGCCGCAGCGGAGGCGGCCGGCGCACCGGCAACCGCCGTTGCTATCTGCGCATTGATCGCATTCAGATCCATGATTTCCCCCGTGCGCGGCCCTGGATCCGGACCGCTGCGCCAATCTAGTCGCGCGCCCCGGCGCGCATTGCGCAAAGAAGGTGCGTGTTGCCCGGCCAATTCGGGGCCCGGCGCGCCGATCGGTAGCGCCTAATCACCGCAGCTTTCCTCGGCTTATCCGCGTTTACGGGATCTCAAGTCTCCCAATAATCGGATTTCGCTGTGCCCACGCGCCGCCTGGCGCGTGCGGGCGCCTGCGCAGGACAAATGGAAAACTCCTCAATCGTTCCGGCCTCCACGATGCCGCCCGGGTTCGGCCTGATGGCCCGGTTTTCACCGCGCGCCCGCGCGTTGATGGTGCTGGGCGCGGCCCTCGTGATCGCGATCGTCAGCGCCGCCTGGCTGTGGAGCTCTTCGCCCAGCTACAGCGTCCTGTTCACGAACCTGTCGGACCGGGACGGCGGCGCGGTGATCGCGCAGCTCTCGCAGATGAACGTGCCGTATCGCAACGCCGACGGCGGCACGATCCTGGTGCCGGCCGACAAGGTGCACGAAGCGCGCCTGAAGCTGGCGTCGCAGGGTCTCCCCAAGGGATCGGTGGTCGGCTTCGAGATCCTCGAGTCGCAGCGGTTCGGGCTGACACAGTTCCAGGAACAGCTGAACTACCAGCGCGGCCTGGAAGGCGAGCTGGCGCGCTCGATCCAGTCGCTGGCGCCGGTGGCCGGCGCGCGCGTGCACCTGGCGCTGCCGAAGAACTCCGGCTTCCTGCGCGACCGGCAGGCGCCCACCGCGTCGGTGCTGGTGCAGCTGCATCCAGGCAAGACGCTGGATCGGGCCCAGGTCGCCGGCATCGTGCACCTGGTCGCATCCTCGGTGCCGGAGTTGACCACCAAGAACGTGTCGGTGGTCGACCAGCACGGCACGCTGCTCGCCAGCCAGAGCGAGGGTCAGGGCAGCCTGGACGGGGAGCAGCTCGACTACGTCTCGCAGATCGAAAGCTCCACCATCAAGCGGATCGAGGACATCCTGGAACCGATCGTGGGGCGCGCCAACGTGCGCGCCCAGGTCACGGCCGACGTGGACTTCTCCAACGTCGAGCAGATGGACGAGTCGTACAAGCCGAACCAGGCCAGCGACAGGGCCGCCGTCCGCTCGCAGTCGAGCACCGAAAACTCGCAGACCGGCAGCGCCGGCGCCCAGGGCGTGCCCGGAGCCCTGTCGAACCAGCCGCCGGTGCCGCCGACCGCACCGATCAACGGTCAGCCTGCCTCCGCGCCTGGCGGCGCTGCGGCGGGCCAGGGGCCGGGCGCGCCGGGAGCCAGCACGCACCGCGAGCAGATGACCAATTTCGAAGTCGACAAGAACGTGCGCCACACCAAGACCGCCAGCGGCGAGATCCGCCACCTGTCGGCGGCCGTCGTCATCAACAACAAGCCCGCCTCCGCGCCGCCGCCTGCGGCGGCGGTCGCTACGGCGGGCGCCGCCGCGCCGGCGGGCGCCCCCGCCGCAGCCGCCGCGGCACCGTGGTCGCCGAAGGAAATGGAAAACATCCAGGCGCTGGTGCGCGATGCGATGGGATTCAACGAAAAGCGGGGCGACTCGCTGAACGTGGTCAACGTGCCATTCAACCAGCTCGAAGTGCCGCCGGCCGAGCCGACCCCGGTGTGGCAGCAGCCCGAGGCGGTCGCGCTGGGCAAGGAACTCGGCAAGGCCGTGCTGTTCCTGACGCTCACGCTGATCGTCGTGTTCGGCGTCGTGCGCCCGGCGCTCAAGGCGATCGCCTCGCAGCCGGTCGTGATGGCTCCGGAGGCGCCGGCCGCGCTGGAATCGCCCGTGTCGCAGCGACCGGAGTCATCGCAGCTGGACCAGATGCGCCAGATCGCGCGCAGCGATCCGGCCACCGTCGCCAACGTCGTGAAGGCGTGGGTCGGCGAGAACAAGAGCTGATCGGGCCGCCATGGACGACGCCGGCCTGGAACACGCCGCCATCCTGTTGATGGCGGTCGGCGAAGAGGAAGCCGCCGAGGTCTTCAAGTACCTGTCGCCCAAGGAAGTTCAGAAACTGGGCGAAACGATGGCGCGCATGCGCACGGTGCCGCGCGAGAAGATCGAGGACGCGGTGGCCCGCTTCCACTCGACCAAGGAAAACCAGTATTCGCTGGTGCGCGACACCGATGCCTTCGTCAGCCAGGTGCTGAAGCGGGCCCTGGGCGAGGACAAGGCCAGCATGCTGCTGGACCGGATCCTGCAGGGGCGCGACGTCTCCGGCATCGAGGCCCTGAAATGGATGGATCCGGCCACGATCGCGGAGCTGCTGAAGAACGAGCATCCGCAGATCGTCGCCTCGATCCTGGTGCACCTGGAGCGCGAGCACTCCTCCGAGGTCCTGAAGAGCCTGACCGAGCGGATGCGCAACGACGTCCTGCTGCGCATCGCCACGCTGGACGGCATCCAGCCGCAGGCGCTGGCCGAGCTCAACGAGGTCCTGTCCAAGATCCTGGCCGGCAGCGAGAAATTGAGGAAGGCCACGCTGGGCGGCACCAAGGCCACCGCGGAGATACTGAACTTCCTGGGCAACGCGCTGGAGACGACCGCGGTCGAATCGATCCGGGAGCACGACGCCGACCTGGCGCAGAAGATCCTGGACCAGATGTTCACGTTCGACAACCTGAACGAGATGGACGACCGCGCCATCCAGCTGCTGCTGCGCGAAATCCAGTCCGAGTCGCTGATCGTGGCGCTGAAGGGCTCGGACCAGGCGCTGCGCGAGAAGGTGTTCAAGAACATGTCGGGGCGTGCGGCCGAAACGCTCAAAGAGGACCTGGAGGCCAAGGGACCGGTGCGCGTGTCCGAGGTCGAGGCCGAGCAGCGCGAAATCCTGAAGGTCGTGCGGCGGCTGGCCGACGAAGGCCAGATCCAGCTCGGCGCCAAGGGCGGCGATGACGCCTTCATCTGAGCGCGCTGAGGCGCGCAGTGCGGAGGTACGGCTTGGGCGCGTCTGATCGGGTCTTCTCGCGCAAGATCCCCAAGGAGCAGGTCGGCGATGCGGCCAACTGGGAGCTGCGCTCGCTCGGAGACAGCGCGCAGGTGTCGCGCCAGCCCACCGGGTTGTGGTCGGAGCGCGAGCGCCGGGCGTTCGAGCGCGGCCGCGAACAGGGCGCGCTGGAGGCCACCCGCGCGGCCCAGCAGCTGCGCACGGGCCACCTGGAGCGGATCGGCCAGGTGATCGCGAACCTGCAGGCCGGCCTGGACGAACTCGCCGCGCGCGGCGGCGACGCGCTGCTCGACCTGTCGCTGGACGTGGCCAGCCAGGTGCTGCGGCGCGAGGTGAGCGTGCAGCGCGACGCGGCGCTGCCGTCGGTGCGCGAGGCGATCGCGCTGATCGTCGATCACGCAGCCCATCCGCGCGTGCACCTGAGCCCGCAGGACTACGCGCTGGTGTGCGCCGAGCTGGAGCCCGATGCCAGCTACCGCGGATGCCGCTTCGTGGCCGATCCCGCGGTCGCGCCCGGCGGGTGCCGCATCGAGACGCCGCAGGGCGAGATCGATGCGACGCTGGCCACGCGCTGGCGCCGCGTGATCGCCGCGCTCGGCGCCGATGACCGGTCGGCAGCGGCGCCGGCCGAAGCGGCCGACCAAGGCGCCGATCGACCGGCCGGGTGACGCGATGCAGCCCGGGCGATACCTGGAATTTATCGGCGAATGCCGCACGCTGGCGACCTCGAGCGAACCGTTCGAGATGCGGGGGCGCCTGACGCGCGCCGCCGGGCTGGTGATGGAAGCGGTCGGCCTGAAGCTGCCCGTGGGCGCCCAGGTGCTGGTGGTCCAGGGCGATGGGCTGAAGCTGGACGCCGAGGTGGTCGGATTCTCGGGCGATCGGCTGTTCCTGATGCCGACCAGCGAGCCGCAGGGCCTGCGCCCCGGCGCGATGGTGGTGGCGCAGGAGCCGAAGGCCGCCCGGCCCAGGCTCGATCGGGTCAATCACCCTTGGAGGCGGACCGAGGACCGCACGCGCCGCCTGCCGGTCGGCGATGCGCTGCTGGGGCGCGTGCTGGATCCGAACGGCGATCCGCTCGACCGGCGCGGGCCGCTGGCCAGTCCGTCCGGGCACAGCCTGGCCTACCTGCCGCTCGCGCGCCGCCCCATCAACGCAATGGAGCGCGAGCCCATCCGAAGCCCTCTGGACGTCGGCGTGCGGGCGATCAATGCCCTGCTGACGATCGGCCGGGGCCAGCGCATCGGGCTTTTCGCCGGATCCGGCGTCGGCAAGAGCGTTCTGATGGGGATGATGGCGCGCTACACCGCGGCCGACGTGACCGTGGTCGGACTGATCGGCGAGCGCGGCCGCGAGGTGAAGGAATTCATCGAGGACATCCTGGGGGCGCAGGGCCTGCGCCGCGCCATCGTGGTGGCCGCTCCGGCCGACACGCCGCCGCTGATGCGCCTGCAGGGCGCCGCCTACGCGACCGCGATCGCCGAGCACTTCCGGGACCGCGGCCAGCATGTGCTGCTGCTGTTGGATTCGCTGACCCGTTACGCGATGGCGGCGCGCGAGATCGCTCTGGCGATCGGGGAGCCGCCCGCCACCAAGGGCTATCCGCCCTCCGTGTTCGCGCGCCTTCCGCAACTGGTGGAGCGCGCCGGCAACGCGGCCGCCGGAGGCGGCTCGATCACCGGCTTCTACACCGTGCTGACCGAAGGCGACGACCCGCAGGACCCGATCGCCGACGCCGCCCGCGCGATCCTGGACGGGCACATCGTACTGTCGCGCCGGCTGGCCGAGGCCGGGCATTACCCGGCGATCGATGTCGAATCCTCGATCTCGCGCGTGATGCCGGCCATCAGCAACGCCCACCAGATGGAGGCGGCGCGCCGCTTCAAGGCGTTCTTCTCCCGCTACCAGCGCAATCGCGACCTGATCTCGGTCGGCGCCTATGTGGCGGGAGCGGACCCGGCGCTGGACGCCGCGATCGCCGCGTTTCCGCAGATGGAGGACTTCCTGCAGCAGGCGATGGACCAGCCGTCGTCGCTGCACGACGCCGCCCAGCGCATCGATGCGCTGCTGCAATCGATCCCGACGGTTACCGAGTGAAGCGATGGATTCGACCCAACTGAACAAGCTGCTGGACCTGACCCGGGTCGCGCGCGACGCCGCCGCCGCGCG
>Ga0075030_100003671_pt1 | contig 13904 bp, 12 predicted proteins | sample LitLauG_LLR_2012_FD_71393 | JGI IMG/M metagenome (GOLD analysis project Ga0075030, IMG submission 71393) | Freshwater sediment microbial communities from Pennsylvania, USA - Little Laurel Run_MetaG_LLR_2012 | ecosystem: Environmental > Aquatic > Freshwater > Creek > Sediment | place: USA... | reverse complement strand
TTCCTCGACGTCCACACCCGCGAGCACGGGTACACGGAAATCTTGCCGCCGTTCCTGGTGAATTCCGCTTCTCTAACCGGCGCTGGCCAGCTTCCCAAATTCGCGGCTGACCTCTTTAAGATCGAAAACACCGACTTCTGGCTTACGCCCACCGCCGAAGTCGAACTTCACAATCTTTATCGCGACGAGACCGTTCCCGAAGAAAAGCTTCCCATCCACGTCACCGCGTGGACGGCATGTTTTCGCTCAGAAGCTGGCGCCGCGGGTAAAGATACTCGTGGCATCCTTCGGCAACATCAATTCCAGAAAGTCGAGCTTTTCAAGTTCACGCAACCGGAGAAAAGTTACGAAGAGCACGAAGCTCTTACGCGAAACGCCGAAACGATTCTCCAGAAACTCGGCCTGCACTATCGCACCATTTTGCTTTGCACCGGCGACATGGGCTTTGCTTCATCCAAAACTTACGATTTGGAAGTTTGGCTGCCATCCAGCAATGAATTTCGCGAAATCTCTTCTTGTTCAAACTGCGAAGCGTTTCAATCCCGCCGCGCCGGCATTCGCTTCAAGCCCAAAAGCGGCGGCAAGAGCGATTTCGTACACACGTTGAATGGTTCCGGCCTCGCCGTCGGCCGCACCTGGATCGCCGTCGTAGAGAATTACCAGCAGGCAGACGGCTCGATCCTGATCCCAGAGGTCCTTCGCCCGTACATGGGAATTGACCGGATTCCGGCAGCCGGGTAGCGCTTCCACCCTTATATCGCTCAGATTATTGTGTCTTGGCGGCAATCCTGGTTTTAGCTCGCCTTGCCCACTCTAACTCATTGTAAATAAGTAGCTTACACTGTTACCGAGACTGTTTTCTCCAAAAAAGCAACATACAATTCGCCTTGCAACCCCTTGAAATCACACCTTTTCGTTTGACGGGCCCTTTTGGCCTTGCATACACTCCCCTCACGGCCCAAGCGGGGGTATTTGGCAAACGACGCCGTTAGGCTCACACTCACATAAGATGAACTTTCTTGCTCGTATCGTGAGATTTCTGTTCTGGCTGCTGATCCTGTCCTGGGGACTGCGCCTATTGCGCTACCTAGTCAGCGGCATGCTGCGGAATAGCCAATCTCCGGCGCCGGAATCTGCGAATTCCGTTGAGGGGATTCCTGAGCCTTCCGCCGCACGACGGTTAGTGCGCGATCCTGTGTGCGGCATGCACGTGGACGAGACGCGTGCGATTCCGTTGCGCGACGGCGGCGAGTTGCTGCACTTCTGCTCCCCGGCGTGCCGCGACGCTTATGCCATCACAGTGAAGAAACTGGCGGCCAACGGATAAACCGAATTTCTATTAGGCAGATTTTGAACTTGGGCCAAGTAAGAACGAGTTTCGAAGACAAATCGCGTAGACGAAAGGACCGACGCCAATGGCCACGGTCGCAAAGCCCACAACCCCGACAAGACAGATAGGTGCACCCCCCATGGTGCCCCGCATCGCCCCCCGCGAGGACCTGAATCCTTTTCGCATCGCGCAGATTCAGTTTGACATGGCGGCCGAATTCCTGAAGCTCGATCCCGGCCTGCGTCAGATTTTGCGCACGCCCAAGCGCGTGCTGGAAGTTTCCTTGCCGACGAAGATGGACAACGGCCAGGTGAAGGTGTTCACCGGGTTCCGCGTGCAGCACAACGTGTCGCGCGGTCCCGGCAAAGGCGGCATCCGCTATCACCCCAACGTCACGCTCGATGAAGTAAAAGCGCTGGCCATGTGGATGACCTGGAAGACCGCCGCCGTGAACGTTCCGTTTGGCGGAGCCAAGGGCGGCGTGATCTGCGACCCCAAGCGCATGTCCAAGAGCGAACTCGAGCGCATGACGCGCCGCTACGCCAGCGAGATCCTGCCCATCATCGGTCCCTCCATGGATATTCCCGCTCCGGATGTTTACACCGACGCGCAGACCATGGCGTGGATCATGGACACTTACGCCATGACCATCGGCCATTCTGCGCATGGCGTGGTCACTGGGAAACCCCTTTCCATCGGCGGTTCTGAGGGACGTGGTGAGGCAACTGCACGCGGGCTGCTCTATGTCGTCGAAGAAGCCTGCAAGATGAAAAAAATCTCGCTGCGCGGCGCAACCGTCGCCATTCAGGGTTTCGGCAATGCTGGGGCGACTGCGGCCCGCTTGTTCGCAGAAAAGAAGGCAAAAATCGTCGCCCTCAGCGACACTCGCGGTGGCGTCACCAATTCCCGCGGCATCGATCCCATCAAGGCCATTCGCTATAAGGAGCGTTCGGGCACTGTTGTGGGAATGCCCGGTGCGTCGCGCATTACCAACGATGAGTTGCTAACGATGAAGTGCGACATCTTGATACCTGCGGCGCTCGAAAACGTCATCACGCTTCATAATGCCGAAGCGGTAAAAGCCCGTATCGTCGCTGAAGCCGCCAACGGCCCCACTACACCTCACGCGGACGAAATACTTGCGCGCCGCGGCGTCATCGTGTTGCCCGATATTCTTGCGAATGCTGGTGGCGTTACGGTGAGCTACTTTGAATGGGTGCAGAACCAGGAAGGCCTGATGTGGGACGCTGACGAAGTCAACGCGCGCCTGCAAAAGATCATGACTCGCGCCTTCCACGAAATGGTGGACACCATGCGCAAGCATCACGTTCCCCCGCGCGCCGGCGCCATGATCCTCGCCGTCGGCCGCGTTTCCGAAGCCACCCTCGTCCGCGGCCTCTTCCCGTGAGATAGCGCTCCACGATGGATTCATCCGCATGGGAACGCAAAGCCGACCTCTTGGGGTGACAATCCTAAGCTTGACAGCCTTCGCGACCTCCCTGGCCCTTGTGGTCCTGCTGGGCGCTTTTCTGGTTTCGGTTTACAGGAACAATGAATGGCCTTCAGTTACGAAAGCGACGGGCGAGTTCGTCTGGGTCTGCTCGTGGCTGTCGCTTTTTTCTGCCAGTTTTCTGGGGCTAGCCTATATTTCCTTCATTGCAGGTCTTGACCTTTGGAAACTGAAAAATCGAGGCAGGAACTTGGCGTCAGTTTCCATGATTCTCCTTCTGCTGCCTGGAGTTTTGTTTCTGCTGCTCCGAGAGACGTTGGCAACTTGGGAAGGAGCGGCAATCTGTGCGTTTAGCGTAGTCTCTTTGGTCTATCTTCAGCTGCCCTCAATCCGGCGAAGGTTCGAACTCTCGTCAACGCAATTGCCCTAGCTGAAATTTTCTGCTGCGCCCAGCTACGGACGCGTTTACTACTAACTGCTGGTGCGTCTCTTCTAGGGGAGCGCTTCTCTCGCTCCACGAGGCAGGGTATTGCCGGGGCAGCCTGGTGGACGCTCCTTATCAACACCGTCCACGTAAAACGCGTTGTCGCGCTTAGAGATGGTGAAAAAGAGTTCAGCCGGCAAGTCTCCCGGCAGATCGTGCTCACCGGCGCCTTCCAACTGCAATCCGATTTGCCACTTCGCTGTTTTCTCGGAGGCTTTGCACGGCTGCACGAAATCGAACTCTGTATCGATCTTAGCGTTGCTCTCACGGCTCAACCGGTCATGCCAGTGCTGAAGTTTCGCCACGTCCGTGCTGGAGGTCCAGTTCGACGCATCTTCCCATCTCAGACTTACCCATTCGTCCAGAAAGTCCTCCGGAGCCAGCGCCAAGGGAGCAATGCGGGTCACTCGGTCGCCGCTCACCTCATAGTTCCTGACATGCTCGCGCGTGAGGATGCTGTCATCCAGGCCTTGCGCTGCCACAATATGGAGCTCAAACCCATGCGGATTGAGAGTCAACTTGTAAGGTAGATCCGTCCCCAGATAAACGCTCGTATGTTCATCCAGCAGTACCGCGGGGCGATTGGCGCCTTCACCAGGACGCAGCACTTTGTAGCGGAGTTGCTGCCAATTCGAACTGCACCACGGATTCACATCAGCGGCAACGACATACCAATTGCCGTCGGCATCTGGAGGAGAAACGCCAAACTGGAACGAACCTTGCCCTCCGCTGATATCCTTATATCCGTTGGATTCTTCGACCAGAATCAGTTGCCACCCCGCGCCATTCCGGCGATAGAGATTCAGAGACGCATCGCTGCCACAGGGAATCGTCAAGTTGGTGACCACGGCCATTAGATCCGAATGCCGCGCTGGCTGCCGCACGGTGACATCATAGAGCGAGCCGAAATCGTCTCCATCCGCTGTGTAATACCCGTCGTGCTGAACCGCATTCAGCACATCGATACCTTCCTTCTTCAGGTCCGCGAGAATCTGCTTGTGCAAGGCCTCGGATGAGGAAGAGGGATGTTCGTTGAGTGTGCGCCCGATGATCTCCCGCAACCCTGCCTTGAACTCAGGAAGCAGTTTTTGAGCGGCCGGCGGCACATCGCCCGACGGATTGCGCTTGCCGCCCGTATCGATAGCGCGGAGTTGTTCCACCACGTCGTGCAGTTTGCCCGTCTGGGCCTGAAGAAGAGTGCATGGCGAAAGGATTAGAAGGGTCAGAAGTAGAGAGACGCGCGGCGCGAAGTTCATAGAATTATTCCAGGGTGCAATAAAGGTGGAACAGGCCCGCTCGTCGAACCTCCTTGGCATTCCTGGAGAAGGATATCATCAAGTTTTTTCTTGCGTTGCAGAAACAGCGCGCGTACATTCGCAAGTGCCGGTGCGTCGGGTGACGCGACCGGCTATTTTCGTCGTTGGAGCAAAAATAGACGATGAGCACGAACGGACACGGCCACCCAGCGCCGCCCATCCTGCTGACGATTGCGGGTTTCGATCCATCCTGCGGCGCAGGCACCGCCGCCGACTTGAAGACCTTCGCCGCGCACGGCTGTTACGGCGTCGCTGCCATCACTTCGCTCACGGTTCAGAATACCCAGGGCGTCGAAACCGTACACAACACGCCCAGCGCCGAGCTGCGCGCGCAACTTGATGTGCTGGCCAAGGATTGCGAGATCGTCGCCGTGAAAATCGGGATGCTCGGCAACCGCGGAAACGCCGTGGTAGTCGCGGAATTTCTCGACGCGCACAAATTCGCGCACATCGTGCATGACCCAGTGATGAAGTCCTCCAGCGGCGCCGAACTTCTCGATGCCGGCGGCATAAAATTTCTCGCCACGGAACTGCTCAAGCGCGCCAGCGTCATCACCCCGAATGTTCCCGAAGCCGAAGTCCTGACAGGCTTGTCCATCAAGGATGTCGCTGGCATGGAAGCCGCCGCGCGCAAGATCGTGGAAATGGGCGCTCGCGCCGTCATTGTCAAGGGTGGCCACATGGAGCGCACCACCGATGTGCTATTCGATGGCACTGAGTTGGTTTCGCTAGCTGGCGAAAAAACAAATGAAGATCATCTCCACGGAACTGGCTGCACATTCGCTTCCGCGCTGACCGCGCAACTCGCTGCCGGACGGGGATTGCTCGAAGCTGCCACTCTCGCCAAGGTCTATGTGACCAAAGCCATTGAAAAAGCCTACGCCGTCGGAAAAGGCCGCCTGCCGCTCGATCATTTCTTCCGCCAGCGCATCGAGCCACCCGCCCGCGGCATCCACGAAGTCCCCCAACACGGCATGCACCCCGCCGCCGAACCCGCCGCCCACTGAGTTCGATGCACCCAGTGCTTTCGCGGCGCCCCGGCATTTGGCTTTTTTCGGCTCTTGCAGCAGTCGTGGGAATCGCCGCGCTGCTTATTCCCCGAACTTCTCAGCCACTCTCCTATCACGGCTTTGCAGATCGGCGAGGTTGGCTTGGCCTTCCGAACTTCGGCGATGTCACTTCCAATATTCTGTTTCTGGTGGCGGGGTTGTGGGGCTTGGCATTCTTAGCCAGCAAGCCGAGCTCGAAGCAGTTTCTTGAACCGAGCGAACGCTGGCCGTACTCTCTTATGTTTCTCGGCCTCGTGCTCACCGCTTTCGGCTCCGCCTACTATCACTTGGCTCCGGACAATACGCGCTTGCTCTGGGATCGTCTCCCTATGACCGTCGTTTTCATGCCATTGGTGGCTGCGATGATCGGAGAGCGCGTGAGTGTTCGGATCGGTCTCTGGCTACTGCCCATTCTGCTGGCGGTTGGTATGGGGAGTGTGCTTCAGTGGTATTTGTCCGAACAAAGAGGTGCCGGTGACTTGCGGTTTTACGCAGCAGTTCAACTTTACGCATTGCTGTCGTTGCTCGTTGCGCTCCTCCTACCTCCGCGCTACACACAAGGATCCTACCTGCTCGTGGTGGCTGGCCTTTACGTACTCGCGAAGGTCTGCGAAACAGCAGACCGGTTGATTTTTTCCCTGGGACAAGTTGTCAGCGGACACACGCTCAAACACTTGGCCGCCGGCGCCGCCGGGCTGTGCATCCTACGAATGCTTCAGCAAAGGCGGCCTGTCCCACAATGATCTTTTCTGCGTCTCTGCGTTTAGTTTCCTATTCTTTGTAGACGACCTGGCCGCCAACAATGGTGGCGACAGCCGCCCCTTTGAACGCTCGCCCATCGAAAGGAGAGTTGCGCGATTTGCTGGGCGATTCCTTCACGTGGTAGGTCCAAGGGTGGTTCATTGAAAAAACGGTCAGGTCGGCGGGCTGGCCCGCAGCAATCTTGCGCTCAATGCCCAGCACGCGCGCCGGCCCCGCCGTAAATAGCTCCACCATGCGCATCAGCGAGAGCCGCCCGCTCTGCACCAGTTGCTCCAGGGCCAGCGGCAGCGCCGTTTCAAATCCCAAAATTCCAAACGGCGCGCGATCAAATTCCACATCTTTTAGCGCGGGTTCGTGCGGCGCGTGATCCGTCGCAATCGCATCTACAGTCCCGTCAGCAAGCCCATTCAGCAGCGCTTCGCGGTCTTCTCGCCCAGCTAGCGGCGGATTCATCTTGAATTTCGAGTCGTACTCCACGTCCTCATCAATCAACGTGAAGTGATGTGGCGTGACTTCGCAGCTCACGCGCAACCCGCGCGACTTCGCCCAGCGCACCTGTTCCAGCGAGGCCTTCGCCGAAAGATGTGCCACATGCAGCCGCGCCCCGGTCAATTCCGCCAACTGTACGTCGCGCGCCACGCAAACCGATTCCGCCGCCGCCGGCATGCCGCGCAATCCCAGCCGCGTCGAAGTCACTCCCTCGCGCATCACCGCGCCCGCCGCCAGCGAGACGTCTTCCGAATGCTCGATCACCGGCAAATCTAGCGACCGGCAATAGTCCATCACCTGCCGTGCCAACTTCGCCGTGGCAATCGGTTTTCCATCATCCGAAACCGCCACGATCCCTGCTTCCTTCATCGCCGCGATTTCCGCAATCGCTTCGCCCTTGCTCCCCACCGACGCCGCGCCAATTGGCCACACCCGAACGCTCCCGCCTACCTTCGCGCGATCCACAATGAATCGCGTCACCGAAGCGTTGTCATTCACTGGCTTGGTGTTCGGCATGCAGCAAACCGCCGTGAACCCGCCGCGCGCCGCCGCCCGCGTCCCTGTCTCAATCGTTTCCGAGGACTCCTGTCCCGGCTCGCGCAGATGCACGTGCAGATCGATGAATCCCGGCGCGACGATCAACCCGCTCGCATCAAATATTTCCGTGCCTTGGGGCGCCTCGATCTTTCCCACCGCTCCAACCTCATTGATCTTCTCTCCATCCAGCAACACGTCGAGCGCCGCGTCTGTCTTCGACGCCGGGTCCATCACCCGCCCATTCTTAATCAGTAGCATTCGCCGATTCCTTGGGCTTCACTTCCAGCGCCGGATGCGCATCCGTCTCCGTAGCGCCGCTGATCAACAGATATAAAATCGCCATGCGAACCGCCACTCCGTTGGTCACCTGCTCCAGCACACACGACTGCGGCCCGTCCGCCACTTCTGGCGTAATCTCAATCCCGCGATTCATTGGCCCCGGATGCAGCACTATCGCATTCCCGCTCGCCCGCCGCAGCCGCTCCGCATTTAGTTGATACAGCAAAATGTAATCGTCGGCCGAAAGCGGTGGATCATTCAACCGTTCCGTCTGCACGCGCAACATGATAATAACGTCCGCTCCGTCGAGGGCGTCTTCAATTCGGTAAACGCAGCGGATTGGCGTCCCCGGCGCGATTTTCTCCAGTTCGCGCGGAACCCACATCGCTGGCCCACACAGTGTGAACTTGCATCCAAATTTGCCTAGCAAGTGAATATTGGAACGCGCCACGCGGCTGTGCAGGATGTCGCCCAAGATCGTTACGTTCAAATTCTTGATCTTTCCCAGTCGGTCGCGAATCGTCAGCGCGTCCAGCAACCCCTGCGACGGATGCTCGTGTGTGCCGTCGCCTGCGTTCACCACCGGAATGTCCAGGTGTCGCGCCACATAATTCGCCGCGCCCGAAGCCGCATGCCGCATTACCAGACAATCCGGCTTCATGGCGTTCAAATTGAAAACGGTGTCCAGCAGCGTCTCGCCTTTTTTCAGGCTCGATGCCTCTGCCTGCAGATTCATTTGATCGGCGCCGAGCCGCGATGCCGCCGCGCCAAAGCTGATGCGCGTGCGCGTCGACGTTTCGAAAAACGCCAGCGCCACGGTTTTCCCGCGCAGCGTCGCCAATTTCTTCAGCGGATTTTTCTGAATGGCCTGGAAGGGCTTGCTTTGATCGAGTAAAAAGCTCAATTCGTCCGCGGAGAGCGGTTCGAGGGCCAGCAAATCGCGGAAGTTGTAACTCAATGTCCCTTCTCGGATGTGGAACCAGCTAGTTCCTGTAAAAGTCCAAATCTATTCTACGCGGTCGACCAGCACCACGCGCTCTTCCTTATCAATCTCCCGCAGGCGCACCTCAATGATTTCCGTGTCGCTGGTCTGCACGGTGCGCCCTGTGTATTGCGATTCGATCGGCATTTCGCGGTGCCCGCGATCGATCAACACGCAGAGCGACACGCGCTTCGGCCGCCCCAGGTCAAACAGCCCGTTCATCCCCGCGCGAATCGTCCTCCCGGTATACAGCACGTCATCGATCAGCACCAGGTCCATATTGTCGACGCCAAACGGAATGTCCGAGGAACGCAGCACCGCCTGCGGCGCCACTTTGGAAAGATCGTCCCGATACAACGTAATGTCCAGCACGCCCACCGGCACATCCACGCCGTCAATCCCGCGCATGGCCTGCGCGATGCGCTGCGCCAGCGGCACCCCGCGCCGGACGATTCCTATCAGCGCCAAATTTTTCGTCCCGCCGCTCTTTTCCACGATTTCGTGCGCCAGCCGCTGCAGCGTGCGGTCAATCTCCGGCGCGGACATCAACTGTGCTTTTTCGACGATGCGCATGGTCGGGGTATCGTATCATCCCTGACCGCGCCCCGGTCAATCCAGTCCATCCGCCTCACCGAAACTCATAGTAACCTCCGCATGATAGACTTCGCCTTTCGCAGGGAGGAACGAAGGGCAATGACGCACCAGAAAAAGTCTCGGAACTGTGTCCTTTTTTGGAGTGCGGCAGCATTGCTGCCGCTTTTCTTATTTCTCCCGCGCTTTGCTCCCGCGCAAACGCCGGCTCCCGCCTCGAAACCCGCCAAGTCCGTGCCAGCGCCCTCGAGGCCCAAGCTAGTCGTTCTTCTCGTCGTCGACCAGATGCGCGCCGACTACGTCGACAAATTCCTCCCCCAATGGACCGGTGGCCTCAAGCGCCTCGTCGAAGAAGGCGCCTGGTTCCGCGATGCCGCTTATCCGTATGCCGCTACCGAGACCTGCGTCGGCCACTCCACCATTTCAACGGGGGCATTTCCTGTTACCCATGGCATGGTCGCCAACGCCTGGTGGGACCGCAAAGAACAAAAAATGGTGACCTGCACCTCCGACCCAGACCCCAACGTAAAGAACATTGGCTACGCCGGTGCCACTCTGAAAGGTGCGGACACCGCCTGGCGCATGGCCGTGCCCTCATTTGCGGAGGAACTAAAGTTTCAAAACGAAGACGCGACCCGCATCGTGACCATGTCTCTCAAAGCGCGCGCTTCACTCACCATGGCCGGCCACAAAGCTGATTCTGCCACGTGGTTCGAAGGCGGAGCCTGGGTAACCTCTACCCCCTACTCCGTCCAGCCTTTCATCGAGGAGCAGGCCGAGGCACATCCTGCGAAAGAGGATTACGGCAAGACTTGGGCGCTTTCTCTCCCGGAAAGCTCCTACTGGTATGGCGAAAAAGCCCTCGGCGCGGTTGCTCCGGAAGGATGGGGTCTCACTTTCCCGCATCCCCTCCGCGGCAAATCCGGCAGCGGCGAGCCGGACAGCGCCTTCTACAATCAATGGATCGAGAGCCCTTACGCGGATACCGCTTTGACCGAACTTGCCAAAAAAGCCATTGACGCGATGGCTCTGGGCCAATCCCGCGGCACCGATTTTCTCGCCATTGGCTATTCTCCGGTGGACCACCTCGGTCACGCCTTCGGCCCGCGCAGCCGCGAAATTCAGGATCTTCTCGTACGCCTCGATAGAGATCTCGGCGATTTGTTTGCGCATCTGGATAAAAAGGTAGGCCGGGGAAATTACGTTGTCGCGCTCAGCGCCGACCATGGCGTCGTGCCCATTCCCGAAGACATGCAAACCACCGGCGCCGACGCTGGCGTACTTCACTTGCCCGAAGTACAGGACAAGATTGAAAAAGCCCTTGAGCCTTTCAACTATCAAAAGCCCGCAGTCGCGCGCATCACCGGAAGTGATATTTATTTCGCACCCGGAGTTTACGAAAAGCTGCAGCACGATCATGCTGCAGTGCAGGCCGTTCTGGAGGCAGCACTCTCGCAACCTGGAGTTGCCGCCGTCTATCGCGCCGAAGAATTGCGCGACCGCCCCGCAACGCAAAGCCCCACCGTGCGCGCCTTCGCGAACAGTTATTTCCCCGGCCGCAGCGGCGACCTATTCATCCTCCCCAAACCCTATTGGCTGATGGATGGAACTCCCGCCGGAAAAACACGCTCCTACGGCACTGGCCACGGTGTTCCCTACAACTACGACCAGCACGTCCCTGTCCTGCTGATGGGCTTCGGCATCCAGCCCGGCCAATATTTCCAACCCGTCACGCCCGCCGACATTGCCCCAACCTTTGCCGCCCTCTGCGGCATCACCCTGGCCTCGCGTGACGGCCACGTCCTCGCCGAAGCCCTGAAGAAACCCGCTGAGCGCCGCACATCGGCGTCAGCATCAAACACAAGACCATGACGCCAGCTTTCTTTCCATACTGAAGAGACGCTTCACCTGGCTGTTTGCATTGTCAGGTACAATGAACTCACTCATCGTTTCGGCAGAGGGCTTTCCATGCGTGTTTTCTTCCGGGTCGCGATTCCTGCGTTGCTTCTTTCAGTCTTTGCCTTCGAATGTAGGTCGCAGACAAGTACCGTCGAGCAAGCCCCCGCTACTGAATTCATTTCTTTCGACGCGGCCAAGCCCATTCTCGCCAAATTGAGCGGCGAGTTGCCCCCTGCTCTCAAGGACGCGCATTCCCTCGGTGCCAATGCCTGGAATGCCTGGGTAAGGAACGAAGACGCCGATATCCGCAAACGCCTCGAGCGCGGAGAAGAAGACACTCTTACGAATTTGCTTCGCTTCGGTGTCACCTACACCAAGGAATATCGCATCGACCGCGAGTACCTCTCCAAGTACGGCCACAGCACGCTTGTCGATGCCTTCGCCCAAAATCGCGCGGACGATCTTATTCGCGCATTGCGGTCGCCTTCCGCTAACCCAGGAATAAAGGAGATGCGCAGCTTTCTCCAGCACAAAGGTTTTTCCTTTGAAACGGCAGCGGAGCGCGCTCGCGTCAAGAGTTATTTGCTCGAGAATCTCGCGCGCATGCGCGATGAGTTCAATGCCTACCGTGAAAAAATAAAGAAGGCCGGCGAGTCGGAACTGTCCGAACTTTATTCTGACCGCGGCATCTCTCTCGACACCAATCTTTGGCCGGATTACGATCTCGACCAACAGTTCCAAAAACTGCTCGACGCTGGAATCCTCAAGCCGGGCAGCGTTCGCCGCATCGCCGTCGTCGGTCCCGGGCTGGACTTTGCCAACAAGGAAGCTGGCAACGACTATTACGCTCCGCAGACCACCCAGCCCTTTGCGCTGATTGACTCCCTTTTACGCATGAAGATTGCTGATGCATCTGCCCTGGAGCTCAACACGCTCGATATCAGCCCACTCGTCAATATCCACGTCCAGCGCATTCACAAGGCAGCACTCGCCGGCCAGCCATACACCGTCCAATTGACCTGGAATTCGACTGTCCCGCGTACGCAGGATTATCTCGCCGGGTTCAACGCCTACTGGCGCGCTTTGGGTGAACAGATTGGCTCGGAGGTTCCGCCCATCGCTCCTCCAGCCGCTACAGCCGCCGAACTCCATGTGCGCGCTGTGAAAATCCGGCCGGATCTTGTCGCTCGCGTTTCGCCCATCGACATGAACATTGTCCTCCAGCGCGTTTCCGTCTCCTCGGACAAGCAATTCGACCTCATCATCGGCACCAACATTTTCATCTACTACGACGCCTTCGAGCAGTCTCTGGCACGCGCCAACCTGGCATTCATGCTGAAGCCCGGCGGCCTGGTCCTGACCAATGAATTGTTGGCCGATGCCGTCCCTTCCAAGCTTCCCGAACTTACTCGCACGAACATCACTCTCTCCACCGACCCGCCTATCACGCAAACCATCTTCTGCTACCGCCGAGAACCTTGATCCGAATTGATGATGAGCGTACCTATCCAGCCGGAGCCTCACATTTTGGGGTGAACGGAATCGGTTCGTGCTATTCTTCTGCACGAAGTGAGTTCCGCTGGCGCCGTTGATCTCAGCGTAAAAATTGGCGCGTTGCGCCTGCGGAATCCTATTCTCGCTGCCAGTGGAACCTTCGGCTACGGCCTCGAATTTGCCCACCTCGTTGAGCTGAACCGCCTTGGAGGCTTCGTCACCAAGGGGCTTTCCCGCGAACCCATCGAAGGCGCCCCCGCCCCCCGCCTTTACCCGACCGCCTCCGGTATGCTCAATGCCGTCGGCCTTCAAAACGTGGGGGTCCGGGCCTTTGTTGCCGAAAAGCTCCCCATACTGCGAAAGTTCGATACGGCGATCATCGCTAACGTCTTTGGCTACACCATTGACGACTACGTTGAGGTCATCCGGGTCCTGGAAGGCGCCGAGGGTCTGGCAGGCTACGAACTCAACATTTCCTGCCCCAACGTCAAAAGGGGGGGTATGCAGTTCGGTAGCGATCCTACCTGTGTCGCTGAGGTCGTCGGTGCCGCCCGGAAGGCCGCCGCCAAGCGCCCCCTCTGGGTCAAGCTCTCCCCTCTCGTTACAGACATTGGACTTATCGCTCGCTCCGCCGAGGAGGCAGGAGCCGACGCCCTTACCGTAGCCAACACCTATCCCGCTATGGCCTTGGATTCCCGCACTGGGAAGTCCCGGCTTGGCAACCCAACCGGGGGTCTTTCCGGCCCGGCGATTAAACCCATTACTTTGAGGCTCGTCTGGGAAACGAAGAAGGCCGTCAAGACACCAATTATAGGGCTCGGCGGCATCGAGGCGGTCGAAGACGTGCTCGAATACCTCTCTGTTGGCGCTTCAGCGGTACAGGTCGGGACGGCCAGCTTTACTGACCCTCGGGCCAGTCAGCGACTTGTCGAGGAACTTACGAAGGTACTATTTGGAGCTAAACTGTTTACTGTGAGTGAGATAAGGGACAAATTCGTAGCAGAAAATGGTTGACATAATGACCCCTTTTTGCTACACTTTTTTGGAGTTTGATAGCACAAAACTCACACTATGAGACATCGACTTTTCATGAGCTGGGCTGCACTGCGGTGGGTTCTCCTGATGTTCCTGTTTGCTCAGGGCATGGAAGCACCCCTCGTAGCCAACCTGAATCAACCGGTAAAGCCGATCAAGACCTGGGTGGGTAATTCCAGCTGGTACGGCCCCGGGTTTAATGGGCGC
>Ga0075030_100003668_pt1 | contig 13908 bp, 10 predicted proteins | sample LitLauG_LLR_2012_FD_71393 | JGI IMG/M metagenome (GOLD analysis project Ga0075030, IMG submission 71393) | Freshwater sediment microbial communities from Pennsylvania, USA - Little Laurel Run_MetaG_LLR_2012 | ecosystem: Environmental > Aquatic > Freshwater > Creek > Sediment | place: USA... | reverse complement strand
GGCGCGCCCGCACCTGGGCGGTGGCCGGGTCGTCGACGGTCGGCAGTGCCGCGCCCCGACCGGGTCGCACGACCACGCCGTAGTCGCGTCGGGCGCCTTCGGGCGTGACGAGCCCTTCGGCCACGTCCGCGGCCACGGCCTGCGGGTCCCGCTCGAGTGGATCGCCGAGCCCGCCCCCGCCCTGGGAGATCACCAGTTGCACCTGGCCGCTCGACATGGCCATCCCGGCCGTCGGCAGCGCGACCTCGGTGCGGGCGCCGGGGGAGCGCACCAGGTGCTCGGCGTCGCTGGCGTCGAGGATGGCAAACCCGCTCTGGCCGCCGGGCTGGCCGCCCGCCGTGCCGATGGCGCCCGGGTGTTGGAGCCCCTGGCCGAAGGAGAGGATCCCGATCGGCTGTGCGACGCGGTGGGGCGACAGGAGCTGCAGGGTGCCGACCCCGCCCCGCATGGTGCCCGGGCCGCCCGAATCGGCCAGCTCACGTCGCATGAGGTACAGGATCGGCAGGTAGCTCTCGTTGACCTCCACGTTGGCGACGGCCGCGCCCGGGGAGGTCGTGAACCCCGAGGAGTCCGCGCCGTCCCGGGTCGCTCGCGCCCCGCCGCCGCCGCTGATGTCGTCGGTCGTCATGGTGGCAAACGACCGGCCGTCGTCGGAGATCCCCGAGATCGTGCACGCGCCGGCGCCGGCCGACTGGCAGCTCGCCATCGCCAGGCCGGCGAGCTCGTCGGATCCCTCGAGCATCCGCGCCACGCACGCGTTGACACAGATCCTGACGGCCTGTCCGGTCGAGCTCGTGCTCATGGCCACGCCGGCAGGCCACTCGGCGTGGACCACGGTGCCGGGGCGCGAGACGAACTCCACGACGGGCCAGATGCCTCCCGGGACCCACGGCAGGCCGTCGCAGAGGTAGATCAGCACCCCTGCCATGGCGAAGTTGACCAGCGCGGGCCGTGTCGCGTTGATGGCGCCGGGTGCCTGTTGGCTGCTCTCGCGGAAGTCGAGCGTGAGCTGCGAGCCGACCTTGGTCATGGTGAGCCGGACGGCGTAGGTCCGGTCCCGATCGGCGCCTGCCGCGCTGCGGTCGTGGTGCAGCACATAGGCGACGTGGCGCCAGTGCCCGTCGGGGAGCCGGTCGAGGCGGGCGCGCAGCTGGGTCTCGGCCGCCACCATGAGCCCGCCCATCACCGCGACGATGGTCTCGATGCCGTAGCGGGTGCACAGCGAGGTCACCTGGCTGGCGGCCTCCCGGTTGGCTGCGATCTGGCCGGCCAGGTCCAGCGCGTTGAGCTCCGGGGTGCGCGACCGGATCAGGTACTCGCGCTCGACGTCGGCGCGCACCGTGCCGCCCTCGACGATCTTCATGGGCGCCATGGGGATCGCCTCGTCGAAGATCGACCGCGCGTCGTAGGTGATGCCGCCGGGGGTCGGGCCGCCGACGTCGGATTGGTGGACGACCGACGCACACCACGCGACGAGCGTGCCTTCGACGAAGACCGGCGCGGCGACCACCACGTCGGGCTGGTGCAGGGTCCCGATGTAGGGGTCGTTGGTGATGAACTGGTCCCCCGGGTGGATGCCGGGGTTGTCCTGGTAGCGCGACAGCAGGTCCGCCACGACCAGGTGCATCGATGCCACCTGGATCAGCACGTAGCGGCCGCACGCCACCACCCGGCCGTCGGCGGCCATGATCACCGTGTTGAGGTCGCTCGCTTCGACCGCGATCTGCGACCCGGACACCCGCTTGAGCGTTGCGGCCGCGTCCTCGTTGATGTTGGCCAGGCGGTGGCGGACCACCTCGGTGACGATGGGGGACGGAGGGGGCGAGCTCATGACCACGCGATCCGCAGGTTGCCGACGCCGTCGGTGCTCGCACGCTGGCCGGGGTGCACGACGACGGTCGTCTGGGTCGACTCCACGAACGCCGGGCCCACGATGCACTGGCCGGCCCCGAGATCCTCCCAGTCGTAGACTGCGCAGCGCGCCGGGGTGCCTGCGAACCAGGCTCGTCGCCACCGGACCGGCGCGCCGGCGTGCTCGGCGCGGGAGGCGGGGACCACCAGCGGCACGCCGATCGCCACCTGCACCCCGACGCTGACCACCTCGATCGGTGTGCCCGCCCTGGCCGTCCCCTCACCGACGATGCGTTCGTAGCGCCCGGTGAAGGTGGCGAGGAGCGCGTCGGCCGTGGCCTCGTCGAGTGGCCCGGGCGGCACCGGGACGTCGATGCGGTGGATCTGGCGGTAGAAGCGCAGGCCGATCGTGCGGCCCACGACCGCGTGGGCGCCCGTCCCCCCGAGCAGCCCGCCCCCGGGGTCGTCGGCGCCCCCGGCGAGCTGGGCTCGCGCCTGGGCCTCGACCCGGTCCAGCACTTCGCGCAGGCGCGCCAGGGAGGCGTGGAGGTCGCCGGGTGCGATGTCCTGCTCGACCGAGACCCGCACGTCGCTGGCGACGGCCCCGAAGGCCGACAGCTCTGCGGCGAGCAGGGGGATGACGACCTCGGGGACCCCGAGGTCGGCGGCGTACCGGCCGGCGTACTGGGGCCCAGCTCCGCCGAAGGCGTAGAGGGTGAAGTCGGCTGGGTCGTGCCCCCGCTGCACGGTGGTGCGCCGGATCAGGTCCCGCATCTGCTCGCACGCCACCTGCACGATGCCGTCCGCGGCGGCGTGGAGGTCGAGGCCGAGCGGCTCGGCCACCCGGGTGCGCACCGCGCGGGCGGCCGCCGCCGCGTCCAGCTCCAGCTCCCGGCCCAGGCGGTCGAGGTAGCCGAGGACCACCGCGGCGTCGGTGACGGTCGGCTCCAGTCCTCCTCGTCCGTAGCAGGCGGGCCCGGGGCGGGCCCCGGCACTGGCCGGTCCGACCCGCAACGTGCCGAGCGCGTCGTCGATCCAGGCGATGCTGCCCCCTCCGGTCCCGATGGAGGTGACGTCGACGACGGGGATCGCCAGCGCCTGGCGCTCGATCATCGGACGGGAGGAGTAGAGGACGTCGCCGTCGATGACGAGCCCGACGTCGAAGCTGGTGCCGCCCACGTCGGTGGTGATGATGTGGTGGTGGCCGAGCTGGGCGCCGATGCGGGCCGCGCCGGCGACGCCCCCGACGGGGCCGGAGTGGAGGGTGTGCACCGGCATCTGCCGGGCCAGCTCGACGGGCATCACGCCTCCCCCCATCCGCATGAGGACGAGGAGGCCGCGAAAGCCGCGGCGGCGCAGCTCGGCGTCGAGGTCCTGCAGGTAGGACGACACGAGCGGGCCGACGTACGCGTCGACCACCACGGTGGAGGTCCGCTCGTACTCGCCGATGCGCGCGACGAGCTCGCTCGACACGCTGAGGTGCACGTCGGGCAGGATCCGGCGCACGAGCTCGGCGAGGCGTTGCTCGTGGGCCGGGTTGGCCACCGACCACAGGAGCGCAACCGCGATGGAGCCGACGCCGGCATCGCCCAGCTCGGCGATGCACGCTGCGGCCTGCTCCTCGTCGAGGTCCCGGAGGATCTCGCCGCGAGCGTCGATGCGCTCGTCGACCCCCCTCGTCAGGCGGCGGGGGACGAGCAACGGCGGCTTGTCCCACCGGGTGGGTCGTTCGAGGTCGGTCTCCGACAGCCCGACGATCTTGTTGGCCTTGGCGATGGCGAGGGTGGATTCGAACCCCGCCGTGGTGAGCAGGCCGACCGGGGCACCGGTCCCGGTCAAGAGGGCGTTGAGGCCGACCGTCGTCCCGTGTGCGAGCAGGTCGGTCTCGGCGAGGAGCTGGTCGAGGCCGATGCCGAGACGTCCGGCCGCATCTTCGAGCGACGCGATGATGCCTTCCTCGAACGCCCCGGGCGTGGAGAGGGCCTTGCCCACGGCGAGCTCGCCCGCGCCGGTGGCCACCACGGTGTCGGTGAAGGTGCCCCCGGCATCGACGCCGATCAGCTGCACGACAGGGCGTCCGCGATCGCCGAGAGGTGGGTCGTGTCGTCGCCGAGGGTGGCGCGGTCCATCAGCGAGCGGCGCAGGTGCAGGTGCGCCAGGCTCTCCCACGTGTGGCCGATGCCCCCGAGGACCTGGATGGCGGACTCGGTGACGGTGACCGCCTCGGCCGACACGTACACCTTCGCGGCGCTCGCCGCGTCCCGCGCGTCCTCCGCGTCGAGGCCGTCGACCGCCCATGCGGCGTGGTAGGTGGCACTGCGCGCGGCCTCGATGCTCACGTGCTGCTCGGCGCAGAGGTGCTGGATCGCCTGGAACGAGCCGATCCGACGTCCGAACTGGACCCGTTGCGACGCGTGCGCGACGGCGAGATCGAGTGCACCCTGCATGAGCCCGACCATGTCGGCGCACAGGACGGTGAGCGCGAAGGCTGTCCACCGGGCCATTGCCGCGTCGTCGAGCGGCGTGCCGCACGCAGCGCTGCGGCCCTCGGCCAGCTCGACGACCGTCCTCGTCGGATCGATGGACTCGACACGCCGTCCCGCCACCGGGCGGGTCGCGACCACCCATCCGCGCTCGTCGCGGGCCACCGTCGCGGCGTGGCTGGCACCGCCGCCGTCCCATGCGAGGGCGCGTGCGGTGCCGGCGACGCGCGCCAGGTCGGGGTCCAGGGCGATGCAGACCCGGCGCGCGCCGGAGGCGGCCGCGGTGAGCTCCTCCTCGGCGCCGGCCGCGATGAGCAGCTCCGTCGCCAGCAGCGCGCCGACGAAGGGGACCCGGCTGAGCTTGCGCCCGAAGGCCTCGGCCACGATGGCCGCCTCGACACCGCTCGCCCGGGTCCCCTCGGCGCTGCGCGCGCGGAGGGTGAGCAGCCCGGTGTCGACCAGCACCTGCCAGCCGGCGCCATCGTCATCGGTGTCGAGCGCGGCGACCGATGCCGGTGCCAGGTCCTCGGCGATGCGCGCCACGCTGTCGGCGAGGAGCTGCTGGTCCTCGGTCAGTGTGGCGTCCACCCGCTCCCCCCGGCCCCGTCGCCGGCCCGGCGCCGGCGGTAGGGTCGCGACCATACAGGCGGCCTCTCGCCGGCGACCAGACCCGGTGAGCGGGCTGGAGGCCGGCGGAGCGGGCCACGGCGGCGGAGCAGGGGATGGGCAGGCGGCATGGACTTTCGTGACTCCCCCGAGGAAGCTCGCTTCCGCGTCGAGCTCCGTCGATGGATCGAGTCCCAGCTCCCCTTCGCAGAGGTCCCCCACGCCGACGATCTCCGGGTCGAGTACCTCTCCGCCTGGCAGGCGCGCCTGTTCGACGCCGGCTGGGTCGGCGTGTCGTTCCCGGAGCGGTACGGCGGTCGTGGCCTCGGGCCCCTGTACGAGGCGATCGTGCTCGACGAGCTCGGCGCGGCGGGGGCGCCGCCGGTGTGGCACTACGGCTACGTGGCGCGGGTCATCGAGCAGTACGGCTCGGAGGAGCAGCGCGAGCGCCACCTCGCCGCCGCCCTGCGGGGGGACGAGCGCTGGTGCCAGGGCTTCAGCGAGCCCGACGCCGGCTCGGACCTCGGCGCGCTGCGGACGAGGGCGGAGCGCGATGGCGACGACTACGTCGTCAACGGCCAGAAGGTCTGGACGAGCGAAGCCCACTGGGCTCAGTGGTGCCTGCTCCTCGCCCGCACCGAGCCCGACCGTCCCACGGCGGAAGCGATGTCGTGCTTCATCGTCCCGCTCGATCGTGCCGGGCTCACCGTGCGCCCCTTCCGCCAGATCACCGGGAGCCTGGAGTTCGCCGAGCTCTTCTTCGACGACGTCCGGATCCCCGCGACGATGCGCGTCGGCGAGGCGGGGGCGGGTTGGCGGATCGCGATGTCCGCCGTCGCGCTCGAGCGCGGGCCGGCCGACGTCGGGTTCATCGCGGACTTCCGCCGATCGCTGCGGGAGCTGCAGGCCCTGGCCCGGCGAGGGGTGCTGCGGGCGGACGGGGACCTGCCGCTGCGCCTGGCCCGCGCCCACGTCGAGGTCGAGGTGCTGCGCCTGCACGTGCTGCGCGGCCTGTCGCGCCGGGCGCGGGGCGAGGCCTCCGAGGCGGACGCATCGGTGGACAAGCTGCTGATGACGAGGACCGAGCAACGGCTTGCCCGTCTCGCGCTCGACCTCAAGGGGCCCGCACCGCTGCTCGGCGCGGATCCGGCCGTGGTGCACCAGTACCTGTGGTCGCGCGCCGCGAGCATCTACGGCGGCACCACGCAGATCCAGCGCACGATCGTGGCGGAGCGTCTGCTCGGCCTGCCCCGCGAGCCGCGCTGAGCCGGCGGGGCCTGGCCGCGGCGCGCCGCCTCAGCGAGCCGGCGCTGGGGCCGCGCTCGGCGGGATGCGCAACGCGTTGAAGAACGCGACGTCGCTCTCGTCGGGGGGCCGACCGACGCGGGTCACGGTGTCGACGTCGGGCGCCTCCGCCCGCAGCGCCTCGACGGTGCAGCGCGCCCGGGGCCGGGTGGCAAACGGATCGAAGCGGTAGTGACGCATGGCGTTGGCATGGGTGATCTTGTCGACCTGGGTGTCCGAGAGGGGAGCGAAGAGCTCTTCGTTGACCTCGGGACCGTTGGGCCAGGTGCTGTCGGAGTGCGGGAAGTCTGACTCCCAGCACACGTTGTCGATGTTGAACTCGTCGATCAGCTTGATCCCGATGCGGTCGTTGATGAAGCAGCACAGGATCCGCTGGCGGAACACCTCTGCGGGTCCCCAACCGTCGGGGAAGCGGTGTCCCGTCCATCCCGAGTGCCGCCGCTGGATGTGCTCCGCTCGCTGCAGGAAGTACGGGATCCATCCGACGTCGCCCTCGGTCAGGGAGAAGCGCAGATCCGGGAAGCGCCACCAGAAGTCGGCCCACATGAGATCGCCGAGGGAGAAGATGGACATCGCGGAGGAGAGGTTCATCGGGATGCTCGCCGGTGCGTCGTCCGACGTCGCCGAGCTCTTGGACGACGAACCGACGTGGCAGCACAGCACGGTGCCCACATCGGAGCACGCGGCGAAGAGCGGGTCCCAGTGCCCGGAGTGGATCGACGGCATGCGCAGGGCCGCAGGGTTTTCCGAGAAGGTGACCGCATGGCAGCCCTTGGCCGCCAGGCGCCGCACCTCTGCCGCGGCCCGGTCCACGTCGAACAGCGGAAGGATCCCACAGGGGATGAAGCGATCGGGATAGGCGCCGCACCACTCGTCGACGTGCCAGTCGTTGTAGGCCTTGATCATGACCTCGTTGACCTCGCGGTCGGGGCCTTCGTTGAGCACCTGGCCCGAGAACCCCGTCCAGTTGGGGAAATTGAGGCCGGCCAGCTGACCCCCGGCGGACATGTCCCGCACCCGCTCGTGCACGTCGTAGCAACCCGGACGCATCTCCTCGTAGCGCTGCGGGTTGACGTTGAACATCTCCGGCGGCTTGCCGGCCACCGCGTTGAGGCCGAGGTTGCGGCCCTTGCGGTCGCCGTACCACCACTGCTGGAAGCCTCGTTCGTCGGTGACGACACGGGGGGCCAGGTCGCGGTAGCGGGCCGGCACGTGCTGGTCGAACATGTCGGCCGGCTCGGCGATGTGATCGTCGACGCTGATGAGGATCATGTCGTTGGCCCGCATGGTCCGCTCCCTCCCCTGGCTGCGAGGCATCGCCCGCTCGCCGACGATGATACGGCGGTCCCGGCTGCTGCGTGCCCGGGTAGCATCAGCGCATGGTGGGTGAACAGCTGTCGGGTTCGGGCGAGCTGGTCGTGGAGCGCCAGGCAGGTTCGCTGGGGCGGTCACACGGGCGCGACGTCCCCCGCTGAGCCGGGGAGGGCTCAGTCATCGTGGCGGCCGAACACCGGGACGCGCTTGTCGATGAAAGCCCGCACCGCCTCGCGGTGGTCGCGGGTCTCGAAAGTGATCGCCTCCATCGCCAACGATGCGTCGAGCACCCGGTTGACCCGGTCCACGAGCTCGGCGTTGGCCAGGCGCTTGTTGAACTGGATCGCCACCCGCGGCCCTGCCGCCAGTCGGCGGGCGAACGCGTCCGCCGCCTCGGCGAGCTCCTCCTTCGGATGGAGGTGGTTGACGAGGCCGAGCGCATGGGCTTGTTGTGCGGTCATCATGTCGCCCGTCAGCAAGAACTCCTTGCCCCGGTGCAGACCGAGCAACATCGGCCACAAGATCGCGCCGCCGTCGCCGGCGACGATGCCGGCCTTGACATGGGGGTCGGCGATGCGGGCGTGTTCGGCCATGAGCACCACGTCGCAGAAGAGGGCGAGCGTGGCCCCGAGGCCGATGGCGTCGCCGTTGATGGCGGCGATGATCGGCTGGGGCACGTGCAGCTGGGCCTGCACGATCTGTGCGGAGCCGATCATGAGTCCCGGGTTGCCGTCCTCGTACCCGGCGTCGAGGTTGTCCTGCATGCCTCCGAAGTCGGCGCCCACCGAAAACGCCTTGTCCCCGGCGCCGGTGAGCACCACGACGGTGACGGCCCGGTCGGTGGCGATGCGCCGAAACAGCGGAGCGAGCTCCTCGTGCATCTCCGGCGAGATGGCGTTGCGCCGCTCGGGCCGGTTGAGCTCGACCCACAGCACCCCGTCCTCGCGCAGCTCGCTGTGGAAGTACTCGAAGCCATAGTGATCCGCCATGAGACCCGTCCTCTGGTCGATGTGCTCCGGGAGCGTACCGAACCGCCTCCGGACGCCGCGAGGTCGGGCCGGTGAGCTACCAGACCCTGCAGGTCGCGCGGGAGGGCGACATCGGCTGGCTCGTCTTCGACCGGCCGGAGGTCGGCAACGCCATGGATGCGACGATGCTCGCCGAGCTCGAGCGCGCCTGGCAGGAGCTCGATGCCGATCCCCAGGTCCGGGTGATCGTCAACACCGGAAACGGAGGGTCCTTTCAGACCGGTCTCGACGTGCGCCAGCTGAGCCGCGACCGCGCCGCGCTGCGCGAGCAGTCCCGCAGGACGCGGGACTTCACCTTGCGGTTCACCTCCTGGCAGCTCGGCTGCCTGACCCCGGTCATCGCCGCGGTCAATGGCGTGTGCGCCGGCGGTGGGCTCCACTTCGTCGCCGATGCCGACATCGTGATCGCATCGCGCGACGCGAGCTTCCTCGACCCGCACACCTCGATCGGCCAGGTGGTGGCTTACGAGGCGATCACCCTGATGCGCAAGGTGCCCGCCGAGCGCGTGCTGCGGATGTCGCTCGTCGGCCGCCACGAGCGGATGAGCGCCGAGGAGGCCTACCGTGTCGGCCTCGTGAGCCAGGTGGTCGATCCGCGGCGCCTGCGGGCCGAGGCCCGCGCCCTCGGCCAGCGCATCGCCCGCAACCCGCCGGCCGCACTGGCCGCCACCAAGGCGGCCCTGTGGCAGGCGTTCGAGACACCCAGACCAGCGGCCCGAGGAGATGCGCGATGAGCAGCTACGAGCACCTGAAGGTCGAGCGGCACGGCGCCGTCGGGTGGATCATCAACAATCGGCCCGACCAGCTCAACGCCATGAACGCCCGCATGCGCGACGAGTTCGCCGACGCGTGGACCGAGCTCGACGCGGATCCCCGGGTGCGGGTGATCGTCCACACCGGCGAGGGGAGGGCCTTTCAGACCGGCGTCGACGTGACAGAGGTGGCGAGCGACGGCCTCGGCATGCAGCGCTACCAGGACTCCGTGGCCAGCTTCGACCTCCACTTCACCTCGTGGCACCAAAAGGTGCTCAAGCCGGTCATCACCGCGGTCAACGGCATCTGTGCCGGCGGCGGGCTGCACTGGGTCGCCGACGCCGACATCGTGATCGCCGCGTCGGACGCGCAGTTCTTCGATCCCCACGTCTCGGTCGGCCAGGTCGTGGCCATCGAGGCGATCGGGCTCCTGCGCAAGATGCCGGCGGAAGCGGTCATGCGCATGGCGCTGGTCGGGCGCTGGGAGCGCATGCCGGCGCAGCGCGCCCTCGAGCTCGGGATGATCAGCCAGATCGTGGATCCACCCGAGCGGCTCCGGGAGGAGGCCCAGGCGCTGGCGGAAAAGATCGCCCGCAACTCCCCGGCCGCCATGCGGGCCACCAAGCTCGCGCTCTGGGAGTCCTTCGAGATGGGGCTGACCGACGCGTGCCGGGCCGGCGCACAGCAGCTGATATCGCTGTGGGGCCACCCCGATCAGGAGGAGGGGCCGCGGGCGTTCGCGGAGAAGCGCGAGCCGCGCTGGCAGGAGCTCGGGCCGGACCCCGACTAGGACCCGGCGGCGCGATCTCGCAGGACGAACTTCATCACCTTGCCGCTCGGGTTGAGCGGCAGCGCGTCCACCACCTCGACGTTCCTCGGGACCTTGAAGTTGGCCATCCGCTCGCGGCACCAGCCGATCAGCTCGGCGGGGTCGAGCGGGACCCCGTGGCGGGCGACGACGAAGGCCATGCCGACCTCGCCCATGCGATCGTCGGGCACGCCGATGACCGCGACCTGGGCGATGCCCGGATGGCCGAGCATGATGCCCTCGATCTCGGCCGGATAGGCGTTGAACCCGCCGACGATGAACATGTCCTTCTTGCGGTCGGTGATGCGCAGGTTGCCGCCATCGTCGATGACGCCGACATCGCCGGTGTGCAGCCACCCCTCCGCGTCGATCGCCGCGGCCGTCGCGGCGGGATCGTTGAAGTAGCCCTGCATCACGTTGTAGCCGCGCACGATGATCTCGCCGGCCCCGCCTGCGGGCGCGTCCCTGCCGTCGTCGTCGACCAGGCGGACCTCGATCCCCGGCAGCGGCCGCCCGACGGTGTTGGCGATGACCTCGGGCGGGTCGTCGTGGCGGCACATGCTGACGGTGCCGGTGGTCTCGGTCAACCCGTAGCCGGTGACGATCGTCTCGAACGGCAGCTCGGATCGCATCCGCTCGATGAGCTCGACCGGAACGCTGGCCGCGCCGGTCACCGCGAGGCGCAGGGTGGACAGCTCCGCGCGCCGGATCGCAGGGTCGTTGAGGATGGTCTGAAAGACGGCGGGCGGCCCGGGGAGCATCGTGATGCGCTCCTCGGCGACGCGGCCGACCAGCGACGGCACGTCGAACACCGCGTGGGGCACGATGGTCGAGCCGGTGAGGACCGAGGCGAGGACCCCGGACTTGAGCCCCGCGGTGTGGAAGAACGGGTAGACGACCAGGTAGCGGTCGCCCCTGCGGAGGCCGACGAGGCTCGACCACTCGACGTAGGTGTCCACGCTTGCGCCATGGCCGAGCATCGCTCCCTTGGGTGCGCCCGTGGTGCCCGAGGTGAAGATGATGTCCGACACGCTGCGGGGGCCGAGCGCCGCTTCGCGCTCGGTCACCGACGCGGGGGGCGTCGTCGCGGCGCGCTCGGCGAAGGTGGCCCAGGCCGTGGCGGTGGCCGGCACGGGACCCTGCCAGACGACGATCTCCTCCAGCGCGTCGAGGCCGTCGACGCCCTGCAGCAGCTCCACGTAGTCGGTGTCGAGGAAGTCGGTCACCGTGAAGAGCAGCTTGGCTTGTGATGTGCGCAGCACGTGGCCCGCCTCGTTGCCCCGAAAGCGCGTGTTGAGGGGCACCAGGACGGCCCCGGTGCTGTAGATGGCAAAGGACGCGACGATCCACTCCAGGCTGTTGGGTGCCCAGATCGCGACGCGGTCGCCGGCGTCGACGCCGGAGGCGATCAGCGCCCGGGCGACCGCCTCGACCCGCGCCTCGAGCTCGGCGAAGCTGACCCGGGTGGCACCGTCGACGACGGCTTCGAGCTCGCCATAGCGCTCCGCCCCCCGGTGGAGGACGGCGGGGATGGTGGAGAGGTCGCCTCCCTCGCCTGGGGTCATGTCGGGGCGGTAGGGCCCGTCAGCCGATGGCGATCGGGTTGATGGGGCTGCCCGCCGCCCCCGTCACCGGGAGGGGCGAGACGCAGAGCAGGGACTCGTAGCAGCGGTCGGCGGCCATCGACGTGAGGACCAGGTGCTCGAGCAAGGGGATGCCGAGCTTGACGAGGAGCTCGATGTGCACGCTCAGGAAGACGTCGTGGTCGAAGGGGATGCACTCGATGGCCGCGTTGTCCGCTCCGACGACCGAGATGTCGTGGTCGCGGACGAACGCCACCGAGTCGAGGTTGAGCCCGGGCTGCTCGTAGGGGGGCTCCTCGCCCGGCGCCAGGGTGGCGAACAGATCGAGCCAGCCGGTGCGCACCAGCAGGATGTCGCCGGCGGAGATCTCCACGCCTTGGGCGGCCCGGCACGCCTCGAGGTCCCCGCTGCCGATGGGCTGGCCGGGGGTGAGCCAGTCGACGCCCTGATGGGCAGGGAGGTCGAGGAGGACGGCCCGACCGGCGAAGCCGTTCAACTTGTCGATGCCGCATCGAGGGGCGCCGGCGAAAGACTCGAAGCCGTCGCAGGAGAAGCCGTTGTAGTGCTGGCGGTCGGCGAAGACGTGGCAGAGGGCGTCCATGTGGGTGCCGTTGTGCGAGGCCATCACCAGCACGTCCTCGTTGGCACCTACGCCCTCCGCGGCGCCGTAGGCCTGCAGCATGCGGTCCGTCTGGGAGGTGAGGGTCAGGCGCTGGGGCGCGCCCCGGTAGGGGAAGACCGGCACGCCCTCGCGTTGGATGGGCAGTCCGAGGCGGTACACCTTGCCGGTCCGGCACGCCCTGGTCGCGTCGAGCACCCGCTCGTCGGTGAGGAGGTTGAGGGCGCCCCGCTCGTCGTCGGCACCCCAGCGCCCCCAGTTGCCGACCTGCCCCTCGGTGCGGTCCGTCACGGCCATCGTCGTCCTCCGTCGTCGTTGCGGTCGGTGCTGTCGACGCACGGTAGATGGCGGCCCTTGGCCCGTCAATCGGGCGCTAAGGTGTGCCCGCCGTGCGAAGTCGGGCGAGGGGGTGACCAGGTGACGGACATCGCGGAGGGGTCCCCACTCCACGCCGAGTGCCACACCTATGACGACTACTCGGCGTTGCTCGAGGACTACTACGCCCGCGGGTGGACCGACGGACTGCCGATCGTGCCCCCGACCCCGGCGGCGGTCGAGTCGTTCCTCGGCTTCGCCGGTCTCGAGCCGTCGACGGTCCTCGGGGCGGTGCCCACGAGGGAGGTCGCGGTCACCGCGGAGCACGCGGCGATCAACGCCGTGATGGCGGGATGCCGGGTCGACTACTTCCCCGTCGTGGTCGCCGCGGTGCGCGCCCACCTGCAGGACAAGGCCAACTGCCACAGCACCACGGGGACGCTGTCGGGCGCTGCGCAGATCGTGATCGTCAACGGCCCGATCCGCCAGGAGATCGATCTCAACTGCCGGGCCGGGTGCTTCGGTCCGGGCTGGCGGGCCAACGCCACGATCGGGCGCGCCCTTCGCCTCGTGATCCGCAACGTGTGCCGGGCGGTCCCCAACTTCCTCGATCGCGCCACGTTCTCGACGCCGGCGCGCTACGCGTTCTGCTTCGGGGAAAACGAAGAGGACAGCCCCTGGGTCCCCCTCCACGTGGAGCGCGGCTTTCGTGCCGAGGAGAGCACCGTGACGGTGCACTCGGCGATGACGGTCCTCTCCGCGGAGGAGATGGTCGCCCGCACGCCCGAGGGCATCCTCGACACGATCTGCACCGTGACCCGCCGCAAGGGCACCGCGGGCGACCAGTGGCTCGGCGACGGCACCAACCTGGTGATGGTGATCGGCCAGGAGCACATGCGCTGGCTGACGGCTGCCGGCTGGTCCAAGGCCGACATCCGCTCGTACCTGTGGCCGCGCCTGACCGAGGCGCCGCGCCCGGGTGAGCGCACGGTCAAGCTGGGGCACCCCGAGGGCCTGCTCATCGTGGCCGCAGGCGGGCCGGGCATGGCCGAGACCTGGTTGTTCTTCCCCCATCTGGCGTGGGCGATCACCGAAGCGGTGCTGCCCCCGGCCACCCCAGGCGGGTGACGACGTGACGGCGACGACAGGAGGAGCGATGGCTGAGCGCAACGCAGCATTGATCGGGCTCGACCCGACGAGCGGGCCGCTGCCCGCGGGCGGTGGCCGGGATCGCCCGGCCCCC
>Ga0075030_100003666_pt1 | contig 13917 bp, 7 predicted proteins | sample LitLauG_LLR_2012_FD_71393 | JGI IMG/M metagenome (GOLD analysis project Ga0075030, IMG submission 71393) | Freshwater sediment microbial communities from Pennsylvania, USA - Little Laurel Run_MetaG_LLR_2012 | ecosystem: Environmental > Aquatic > Freshwater > Creek > Sediment | place: USA... | reverse complement strand
CGGTAACCTCCTTGCGGCGAACGGTAATGCGCGGCTCGCGCGAAATGGCTTCGGTGACGCGCCCGGCAAACGTGGCGCGATCCACCGCCAGCGCATGCCCGGCAGGAACGGCACAGTCGCGGGCGATTCGCAGCAGCAGCGAGCCTGCGCGGCTCATTTCTTCCTTGAGCAGCCAGGGAGCGGTGTTCTGGCTGTCGGATTTCAGGGAGTTCGAACACACCAATTCGGCAAAGTCCGCAGTCTGATGCGCGGGAGTGTTGCGGACCGGACGCATCTCGAACAGATCGACGTCGAAGCCGCGCTGGGCGCATTGCCACGCCGCTTCCGATCCGGCAAGCCCGGCTCCGACAATGCGAATGGGTTCGGTCATGTAGGGGAATGTCTAGTCCGTGGGAGGCCGCCAGACAATTGTTGCATTAACCGATCGCCAGGGGTACTGCGCGCGACCGTGGAGCGGCGGACGCCCTCGTCCGCCGGGGGAGTGGCACGGACTGGGGCGCGGGAACGGCTCTGGGCGCTACCCTCCCCGGACGTGGGGGTCCGGGGCTCCACGGTTGTGTTTGACACCTCATCCTGGGTATCGAACGCGAAGCACATCTAGTGCAGCACCGGGGTAGCGTCGGTGCCGACGCAGACCCAGTTGTCGCCCTTCTTGAGCCAGGTGTCGACGAAGCGCTCGCGGCGGGTATAGGACTTGCCGTTTTCGGTGCCCTTCACGCGCATCACTCCGGTTGCGATGGCTACGTTGCCAAACACGTGGACATGCAAGGACTCGGGCGCGACCTGCTGCTGCTGCGCGCTGGGCTGAGCCAGGGAAGTCTTCACGCTGGCGAGAAACTCCGACTTGGTCTGGACCGAGCCGTCGTCGTTCACGAGCACAATGCCGTCGTCGAGAATGGAATCGAGAGCCTTGGAGTCACCCTGCTTGTAGGCCTGATTCCACAATTGTTCCAAGGCAACGACTTTGGACTTGGCATCGGCGTCGGACTGCGCGGAAGCTGAGATCGCCATAGCGGCGAGCAGAGCGATCCAAATCCCGAGCATTTTCATGGTGCCTCCTGGACTTCTAGGGGTGTTCCCAATGTACACGGTTCGCCTCGGGCCGCCACATTCGAAACAGATCCGTTCTCAAACCAGCCACGCGATCCAAGGGCAGAGTAGTTCGGCCGCAGCAGTCTTTGAAGCGGTTCCCTGCGCGCCGTTACTGCTGGAGGATTTGCCCGCCCCGGGGATGGACCTGCTCGTTTTGGATCTGGGTCGCGTCCCAGCCGCCGCCGAGCGCTTTGACAAGATAGACGGAGCTGACCATCTGCTGGCCGGTGAGCTGCGTCTTCAGGCGCTGGCTGCTGAGGAGCGTGGTTTGCGCGTTGATCACGTCCAGGTAGTTGGTGACACCGCCCACGTAGCGGTTGTTGGCGATCTCCAGTGCGTGCTGGGCATCTTCGACGGCGGCAGACTGGGTGGAGAGGGCTTGCGAGAGCGTGCTGAGGTTGCTGATGCCGTCTTCGACTTCCTGAAAAGCGGTGAGCACGGACTGCCGGTAGTTGGCGACCGACTGTTCGTAGACCGCCTGGCTCGCTGCAAGGTTGGCGCGGTTGCGACCGCCCTGAAAAATCGGCTGCAGGGCATCGGCGCCCAGGGACCAGAACAGGCTGGGAGCGTTGAACAGCGAGGTGAGGTCCGTGCTCTGCCATCCGCCTGCGCCGCCGAGGGTGATGTGAGGATAAAACGCCGCACGCGCCAGTCCCACCTGGGCGTTGGCCAGCGCCACCTGGCGCTCCAGAGTGGCAATGTCGGGCCGCCGCTCCAGGATTTCCGACGGCACTCCCAGGGGCACGGGCGGCGGAGTGGCGTTGAGGGGTGAGGCGGGCAGGCTGAAGCCGGAAGCGGGCTGTCCCACCAGCACCGCCATGGCGTGTTCGTACTGGGCGCGGGATTGCTGCACCAGCGCCAGCTGCGAGATCGTCGAGTCGAGCACCGTGGCCTGCTGCGCTACTTCCAGCCCGCTGGCGACTCCGCCTTCGTGACGGTGCTGCACCAGTTCCAGACTCTTGCGCTGGTAGGTCACCGACTCCTGGACGACCTGGTACTCGGCATCCAGTTCGCGCAAGGTGAAATAGTCAGCCGCCAGTTCGGCGGTGAGCACCAACTGCACATTCGCGAGATCGGCTGCGGCCGACTGCAGTGAAGCGTTCCCGGCTTCGACGCTGCGGCGCACCCGCCCGAAGAGGTCGGCCTCGTAGCTCAGCGAGAATGGAATCGAATACACGCTTTGCGTGTAGGGGCGGACGACCGGAACGGAGGCGCCGTTCAGCGGGCGATTTCCGGAACCGCGCTCCCGCACCGCCGCGGGATCGGCGGAAAGCTGCGGGAACAAATCCGCGGTGGGAATACGCGCCAGGGAGCGCGCCTGATTCAGACGATCCCGTGCAGCCGCCAGAGACTGATTGGCCTGGAGCAGCTGATTTTCGAGCGTGTCCAGGTTCGGGTCGTGAAAGACCTGCCACCAGGATCCCTTGGGAATCGTATCCTTGGGGGCAGCCTGCTCCCAGGGTGGCGCTGCCTTCCAGGCATCCGGCGCCGGCGCCGGAGCGGCGGGGTGGTTGTAATGCGGGCCTACGGTGCAGGCCGTCGCAAGCCCCAGCATTGCCGACGTCAGGATGAGCGCGACACGCTTCACTGCGGAGTGCCTCTCGGAGCATTTTGCGGCCCTTCGCTCGCCGCCGAGGCCACATTCACCTGCTGGCCTTCCACCAGCGAGTCCGCCGGATTGATGATGACCTGATCCCCGAGCGAAACTCCGCCCAGGATCTCGAGCGTTGCGCCGTAGTCCCGCCCGATCACGATCGGTCGCAGCTGGACTTTGTTATCAGCGCTGACCACCGCCAGCCGCGGGCCTTCCGAGCGGAACAGCATGGCGTTGACCGGAACCGTGACTTTGTTTACGTTCGCGCCCACGGCGAAGTGAACTTCCCCGAAGGAGCCAGGCAGCAGGCGGCCGTCCTTGTTGGACACGTCAACTTCGGTCAGCAGCGTGCGCGTGCTGGGATCGATCGCTTCCGCGGTGCGCGCAATCTTTGCGGAGAATTTCTGGCCGGGGAACTCCTGCAGCGTGACCGCCGTATTGCCGCCAACGCGAATGTACGGCGCATAGGCTTGCGGAACGCTGGTGTAGACGCGCAGCGGATCGACGCGGGCAATGTCGAACAGTTCGCGTCCAGCCGCGCCGGCGCCGGCGTTGATGAGGGCGCCCGGATCGACGTTGCGGCGGGTGATCACGCCGGGAAACGGTGCGTAGACCTTCTTGAAGCCTTCCAGTTGCTCCAGGCGCCGCACGTTGGCATCGGCGGCAGCGAGGTTGGCCTGGGCTTGCTTGTACGCGCTCGACTGCTGGTCGGCTTCCTGGGCGGAGACGGAATCGCTCTTGCGCAGGTTCTCCCAGCGATCGGCGCTGATTTTGGCCAAATCGAGCTGGGCCACGATCTGCTGCCGGGCGGCCCGCGTCTGGTTAAGTTCCTGATCGACTTCCGGAGTGTCGATGGTGGCCAGCAGTTCGCCTTCCTTGACGCGGCTTCCGATGTCCTTGTACCAGCGCACCAGATAGCCGCTGGTGCGGGCGTAGATGGGAGAATCTTCGTAGGCCAGCAGGGAACCGGGAAGAACCAGTTCCTCATCGGATTTCTCGGCCACAGGGTGAACGACAGCCACCGTGGGAACGATTTCGCGTTCCGTTTCCTTGGCCAGCGCACTTTCGTGGCTCACGTGACCCAGCAGCGTCGCTCCCCCGGCAATGAGCAAGGCCACCAGCGCGAGGCCTACGACCATCAGGGCCTTGCGCGGGGAGGCCGGCGGCAGTTCGGGTGGCCGCTGGATGGTGGGCGGCTCCTGGCGACAGCGCTGCTGCATGGCGGCGATTTCCTCGTCGACTTGCATGCGGGAGGGTCGCACGCGGTGGGGCGGTTCGCCCTGCGGGGCATTCTGCCGTTCATTTTCTGTTGTCATGCTTGACTCCGATTCAACGCAGCTTCTTCCGAATCCACAAAATTGCAGGGAACGCGGGAAACTCGGATCAAGTCTACTTTGTCAACCCGAGCGCAGCAGAATTGCCGCTTGACAGGCAATTCTGCGGAGTCGAGGGACCTTGTGTTCCGCAACTTAGTGCTGCCCCTACGGGACTCTTTCTTCCTTTACGATCGCTACCCAGGACTTACGTCCTGCGCTAACGAATACCGCCGCTACGCGGCTGGAGCGCCTATTGTTCCACGGGTGGCGCGTTCCACCAAGTTTCGTAACATACTCTTGCGTCCTTGGGTATCTTATGCCGGCCCTACGGAGCAGCGTAGCGGATCGCTCCGCCCTTTAGCTCTTACCCGTTCGCGCCTTCCAACCCCAGTCTCCGCTCGCGCTTCGCTTCCCTGCGTCCGTGGAAGATGGCGAAGACGCTGGGCACGAAGAACAATGTTGCCACGGTGGCGAACAGCAATCCACCGATCACGGCGCGTCCCAGCGGGGCGTTCTGCTCGCCGCCTTCGCCGAACCCGAGCGCCATCGGTACCATGCCGATAATCATGGCCAAGGCCGTCATCAGCACCGGCCGGATGCGGGTATAGCCGGCGTTCACGGCCGCCTGTACCGCGGGGACTCCTTCGTCCATCTGCTCGCGCGCGAAACTGACCATCAGGATGGAATTCGCGGTCGCCACGCCCATGCACATGACCGCGCCGGTCAGCGACGGCACGCTGAGCGTCGTATGAGTCAGCAGGAGAAACCAGCAGATTCCCGCCAAAGCGCCAGGCAGAGCGGCGATGATGATGAACGGATCAAGCCAGGACTGGAAATTGATCACGATCAGCAAATAGACCAGCAAGATCGCGCCGGCCAGCCCCACGCCCAGGCCAATAAAGGAGGAGCGCATGGTGGCCACCTGCCCGCGCACCACCAGGTGAGTTCCGCGCGGCAGTTGATCTTCAAAGGTCTTCAGCACTTTGTCGGTATCCGCAGCCACCGCGCCGAGATCGCGATCTTGTGTGCTGGCGTATACGTCGATGACGGGCTGCACATTGTAATGATTGACCGTCGCCGGCCGCACCGCCGGAGACACTTGCACCAGGTTCCCCATCAACTGCTGCCCCTGTGGAGAGGCCAGGGGGATATTCATCAGGTCCTGGAGGTTCGTCATGCGGTACTGCGGCGCCTGCACCGCAATCTGATACGTCACCTGGTTACGGGGGTTCAGCCAGAAGTTGGGTGCGGTCTGAAAACTGCCGCTGAGCGAGATGAGCGCGCTCTGGGCGACATCGCGGGCCGTGAGTCCGACCTGGGTGACGCGCGTGCGCTCAATATCCATGTGCAGCGTGGGCAAGGAAAGCAACTGCTGCACATGGACGTCGGCGGTGCCGGGGATGTGCCGCATCTTATTCGCGATCTGCTGGGCCAGCGAATAACTGCTCGCCATGTCGTTGCCGACGACTTGGACATCGATCGGCGCGGGCAGGCCGAAGTTCAGAATCTGGGTAACGATGTCGGCGGGCTGAAAGAAAAATTCCACGCCGGGAAAGCGCCGCGGCAAGGCTTCGCGCAAGTGGCGGGTGATATCGGCGGTCGGCTCGTGCTGCTCCGGATTGAGCGAGATCAGGATCTCGGCATCGCTGGTTCCGATGGTTCCATTGGAACTGTAGGACTGATTGATGCCCGAGTAAGGCAGGCCGATATTGTCGAGAATGGTCTGCAACTGGCCGTGGGGAATCTCTTCCCGCAGCACGGCTTCCACCTCATCGCACAGGCGCGCGGTTTCTTCGACACGCAGGCCGGCACGGGCGCGCACATGGAGGCGCAGCAGTCCGGCGTCGACCTGGGGGAAGAAGTCCTGCCCCAGGAAGGAATACAAACCGAGGGACAGCACGCAAAACAGCAGGAAGCAAAAAGCGAAAGCTCCGCGATGCTGCAAGGTGGTTTCGAGCAGGGCTTCGTAGGCACAGCGGAACTGTTCGAACTTATGCTCGAAGCCGCGCTGAAAGCGTCCGAGAAAAGACGTGGGCGCCTGGGCGCGATGTTCGTGCCCGCGCATGATGTACATCACCAAGGTGGGAATAAGCGTCCGCGAGAGCAGATAGCTCGCCAGCATGGCGAAGCTGACGGCTTCAGCGAGGGGCACAAACAAGAACTTCGCGACCCCCGTCAGGAAGAACATGGGCACGAACACAATGCAGATACTCAGTGTGGAAACGAAGGCCGGGACGGCGATCTGCTGCGCGCCATCGAGAATAGCCTGGCGCATTTCCTTGCCCAGAGCCAGGTTCCGCTCGATGTTCTCGATCTCGACCGTGGCGTCGTCGACCAGAATTCCGACCGCCAGCGCCAGGCCTCCCAAGGTCATGATGTTGATGGTCTGCCCGATCGCTCCCAATAGGATGATCGATACGAAGATGGAAAGCGGAATGGAAATGGAAATGACGATCGTCGGACGCCAGTCGCCCAGGAAGATCAGGATCATGCAGGCGGTGAGCGCGGCGGCGATCAGCGCCTCGCGGATGACGCCCTGGATCGAAGCGCGCACGAAAAGAGACTGATCGAACAACGCGCTGATTTTCAGTTCCGGCGGCAGAGCTTGCGCGGCCTGCTGCACGATGCCCTTGGTGCCCGCGACAATCTGCAGCGTAGAGGCCGAGCCGTTCTTGTAGATCGACATGAGCGCGCCGCGGCTGCCATCCTGGCGGACGATGTTGGTCTGGGGCGCGAAGCCGTCGCGGACGCGGGCCACATCGCGCAGGTAGAGCGTGGAGCCGTTCGTCGTCTTGACGGGCAGGTCGTTCAGTTCGGCAACCGTTTGCGGGGAGCCGTTCATCTCGACGTCGTACTCGAGAGGGCCCAGTTTCATCGTGCCCGTCGGCAGGATGATGTTCTGCGCATTCACCGCATTGACGATGTCGCTCGGAGACAGGCCAAAAGCCTGCAGCTTGGGCAGGTCGAGATCGACTTGAACCTGGCGGATCTTGCCGCCGTAAGGGTAGGGCGTGGCGGCTCCGGGCACCGTCGCCAGAAACGTGCGCAGGAAGTTCTGGCCAAGGTCGAAAAGCTGCTGTTCGGGCAGAGTCTTGCTGCTCAGGCCCAACTGAATGACCGGTGTGGTCGATGCGCTGTAGGTGATGATCAGGGGCGGAGTCGTGCCGGGAGGCAGGAAGCGGATGCCGGTCTGGGAGATGGCGGTGATTTGAGCGATGGCGCCTTGCACGTTCGTCCCGGGACGGAAGAAAACCTTGATCACTCCCACCCCATAGACCGACTGCGACTCCATGTGCTCGATGTCGTTGACGGTGGTGGTGATGCCCCGCTCGGAGTTGGCCACGATGCGGTTGGCCATGTCCTCCGGCGACATACCCGTGTAGAACCAGACTACGGAGACAACGGGAATATCAATGTCCGGGAAAATGTCGGTGGGCGTGCGCAGAATCGTGAGCGGGGTCAGCAGCAGGATGACCACCGCCATGACCACGAACGTGTAAGGACGCCGAAGGGCTAGGGCAACAATCCACATAGAGGGTTACGCTTCCCGGCCGACTCCAAGCAGCGGCGGCTTCCCGGATTCGCCGCATTGGGTGATTTAGATTCGATACTGAACGTATCGGATTCTAAAACCTGAGGCTCGATTATATGGTAGGGTGGGACTATGGGGCAAAGTTCTTCGGCGCCGGCAGGCGGCGGGAATGGTGTTGCGAAGCGGCCTCCAGGGCGTCCGCGCAGCGAGCAGGCGCGCCAGGCGATCCTGCGCAGTACGCTGAAAGCCTTGTCCGAGAAGGGATTCGCCAGCCTGGCCATCGAAGAGATCGCGGAACACGCCGGGGTTGGGAAGACGACGGTCTATCGATGGTGGCCGAATAAGGGCGCTCTGATCGCCGACGCGTTTGCCAGCAGCACCACCAGCCAGCTGCGCTTTCCTGACACCGGCGCTTTATTCACCGACATGAGCCGGCAAATGCAGCAACTGGTGAAGATCTTCCGCTCTCCGCAAGGCCGCATCGTCTCGGCTATCCTGGCCGCCGGACAGAGCGACGGTGACCTCATTGCTGCCTTCCGCGAGCGGTTCCTGCGGCCGCGACGCCGGGAGGCCTACGCTACGCTGGAACGCGGAATACAACGGGGCGAACTGCGCAAGGACATCGATCAGGATCTGCTGCTGGATTCGCTGTACGGGCCAATCTACATGCGTTTTCTTATCAAGCACGCCAGCCTGACCTCGGAATTCGTGGACCGGTTATGCGAGCTCGTGCTGGGCGGGGCGAGGCCCCGGCGCATTGGGCAAAGAAAGGCTGGGTAGGCCCGCGGACGATTTTGTAGCCCCGGATCCTTTGGTCCGGGCTTTCGGGCCGCAGCACGCAGCTGGTGGGCGCGGGTGATTCGCGTGCCGAGTTGTGATGCCAACGAGAGGGTATATCGCCGACAACTCCTCTGCTGCTGCCACGCTCACTTCGCTCGCGGGGCGGACCAAAGGGTCCGCCACTACACTTTCAGTTCGACCACCGTGGCGCCGCCGCCACCTTCATTCTGTGGAGGCTCCTGCACCGTCGCCACATGCGGATGGTGCTGCAGTAGAGCGCGCAACGCTTTGCGCAAAATGCCCATACCGCTGCCGTGCACGATTCGCACGCGCGGCAGCCCGGCCAGAAAGGCGCGATCGACGAACTTCTCTACTTCGCGCGATGCATCGTCCACGGTTTGACCAATCACGTTGATCTCGGTCGGTACGTTGGCGCTTTCTCCGTGGATGGAGACCGATATTCCCCGCGAACGGGCTGCGGCGACCGGCGTCTCCGACAGGGATCGGGCGCTGGCCAGCACTTCGGCGATGTCGTCGCGCGCGATCTTCATCTTCATCGCGCCCATTTCCACTTCGAAATGCTGGTCGTCGATCTTGCGCACAACCCGCGACGGGCGCCCGGTAGATTTCAGCTTGACGGTGTCGCCTTCGGAAACATGTTTGACGACCTGCGGCTGGGCGTGCGGATCGCCGCGATCGGCGCCGGTCGAGTGCGCCACCACCGTGGCATCGAATTGCTCGCGGAATTCCCGGCGCAGCTTGGCAATGCGACGTTCGGCGTCCTTGGAAAGCTTCTGAGCAGCCGCGCGATCCTGGACGGCGCTGACGGCCTCCCGTGCGTGATATTCGAAATCGCGGAGCACGCTCTCCAGTTTCTTTTCCATCTCGCGGACTTTAGCCTGCTGCTCCTTGCGGCCTTCCGACGCCAGGTGCGCTTTCTCGCGCTCCAGTTCCTGCTCGCGGGCTTTGAGGAGGAGGCGTTCGCTCTCGGCTTCGCGCAGCTGGGCGTGCAGCCGATCGAGAAACTGGCCGACGTCGCGGGCCTGCGTGCCCAGCCGGGCGCGGGCGTTTTCGATAATCGCCGGATTCAATCCCAGACGCTGTGCGATGTTGATGCCCGCCGAAGCGCCGGGAACGCCGATTTTCAGTTCGTAGGTGGGCTGCAAGGTCCTCTCGTCGAAGCCAACCGCCGCGTTGAGGACTCCGGCGGTATTTGCTGCGTACACTTTGAGCGAGGTATGGTGGGTGGAGATCACGCTCATGCAGCCGATTTTTTGAAAGTGCCCGGCGATGGCAACCGCCAAAGCTGCTCCTTCTTCGGGATCGGTCGCCGAGCCCAGTTCATCGAGCAGGACCAGCGAGCATCCCGTCGCGGTGCGCGAGATGAAATCGATGTTGGTAACGTGGGCGGAGAACGTCGAGAGATTCTGCTCGATCGATTGATAGTCACCGATGTCGGCGAGGACCGCGTCGAAAACCGGAAGCTCGGCGCGGTCGGCGGGCACGGGCAGGCCCGACTGCGCCATCAGGGCAAACAGGCCGGCGGTTTTGAGAGTGACGGTTTTTCCGCCGGTGTTGGGACCTGTGATGACGAGCTGCCGCCGGGCGCCTTCGAGCTCGAGACTCACCGGGACCACGGCCGCGCCCTTGGCTTTGAGATTTTTTTCCAGCAATGGGTGGCGGGCGTTGTGCAGGAGCAGGCTCGCTTCGCTCGCTGGACGGCCGAGGCGGCCGTCCCCACTTGGTCCGTCTCCACATGGTTCGTTTTGTCCGGTTAACTTTACTTCCACGCAGTTGTAGTCTTCGGCGAAACGGGCTTTGGCGAACTGTAATTCCAGTTCGGCCAGCGCGGCGACTGCGGCCAGGACGTCTTCGGCCCGCGTGCCGATGCGCTGCGTCATCTCCTGGAGAATTCGGTGAATCTCGGCGAGTTCTTCTTCCAGCAGCCGCACCAGTTCGTTATTCTGCTCGATGGTCTCCAGCGGCTCGACATAGACCGTCTGGCCGCTGGAGCTGGCGCCGTGCACGACGCCGTGCACGCGCCGCTTCTGCTCGATCTTGACGGGAATCACGAAGCGCTCGCCGCGGATCGTAACCAGTTCGTCCTGCACCGTCCCGTCGTCGGCAAGCTTCCGCAGGTACGACCGCAGGGATTCCTGAATGGCGCGGCGTTGTTTTTCGATCTCGCGGCGGATGTGCGCCAGTTCCGGCGAAGCTTTATCGTCGAGGGTTCCGTCGGGCAGGATCTTGTTGCGGAACGAGCGCAGGAATTCGGCGAAGTCGGCGATACGGTCCGACAGTTCACGGACACCACGCCATTCCGACCTCATTGCAGCCGGGGGATGTGAGGCGACGTCCCGCCACTGGGCGGCGCGGTCCACCACCAGCAACACGTCCCGGATCTCGGAGATCTCCAGGGTTGCGCCGGCAATGCGGGATTTCTCGACCAGCGGCCCGATCTCGTCGAGCCCGAAGAAATCGAACCGGCCGCCCACCCGGCGGAATTCGCGAATCTCGGTGGTCACTTGCTGCTGGAGTTCAATCCAATCCCTCCCGGTCGAAGGAGTCAGGGAGTCGATTCGCTCCTGGCCGAGCGGCGACGAGCAGTATCCACGCAGCAATTCCCGCAATGCATCGAATTCCAGAACATGCGCGGATCGATGAACGAGATTCCCGGACATGATCTTCATGGTACAGGAGGGAGTTGGAGTTCAGGTGCGGGAGGCAGCGGGGAAGGTTCGACGATCAGGACAGGCTGGCGCCAGCCACGCGAGCCGCCTCGTGAGTCGCCCCGGGAAGCTTCAGCAAGAAAACCGCTCCGCCTTCGGGCTTGTTGTGGCACGTGATCTGTCCGGCGTGGTCCTCGACACCTCCGTAGACAACGCTCAGTCCAAGGCCGGTTCCCTTTCCGACTGGCTTTGTGGTGTAGAACGGGTCGAAGACGCGAAGTGGTTCCTGAATTCCAGGGCCGGTGTCCGAGAATTCCAACACAGCCTCGCCACCCTGACGCTGCGCGGAAATCAGCAGCATGCCTCCGCCGGATGGCTGCAGGGCATCCATTGCGTTTTCGATGATCTCGACAAACATCTGGAAGAGCTGGTTGACGTTGCCCCAGACCCGGGGCAGTTCGGCGTCGATGGAGAGCCGGACCTGGATCTTGCTGCCTGGATGCTGCCACTCGACCATCTGTGTGGCGCGACGAAGCAACGGGCCAAGGTCGACCAGGGCTTTCTCTCCCGGTGCGTGGCGGGCAAATCGCAACAGATTGGCAACCAGATCGCGCGACCGTTGCGCCTGGGTTACGATTTTGCGCACCAACCCGTTCTGTTCATCGTTCAGCCGCTCCTGCGTCCAAAGCTGCTCGGAATAATTCACGATCTCAGTCAGGGGATGGTCGATCTCCTGGGCGGCTCCCGCGACGAGGGCGCCAAGAGAAGCCAGCTTCTCCTTCTGCACCAGCTGGTTCTGGAGGCTTTTCGTGCTGTCGAAGGCGCGGCGCGACTCGTGCAGCAGCCTGATGAGCGCGTGGTCCTGTACAAACTGCCGCAGGAATATGAACGATCCCAGCAACAGCATGCCGCTCAGGACGGTTAACAGCCGGAAGTTGCGAATCGAAGCCGGCGAAGGATCAAGCCAGATCGTCCAGAGGCCGAGAATCGGCAACGACAGGATGGCGAACATGGCCAGGCGCGGCACAACTTTCTTCCAACCCGGATGGAGCCGGAAATCACTGGTTTGCAAGTCCCAATGCCGGGCGGAAACCGCCGTCGCGGCCATCCAGAGTACGGCGCCCACCCAGGGAAGATCGTACAGGCTGCCGGAGTAATACGCGTGGTGGGAAATCGCGCGGTCCAGAAGCCGGGAGCCGACGCTGTAGAACACCTCCGCCGCCAGCAGGTTGCCATACAGCTTGCGCCAACCCGCAGAACTGGTCAGCATTGCCAGGATCAGCACCACGCTGAGCAGGCCGTTTTCCATCTGGTACAGGACGTCATACCAAAGAGCGTCGAACGCGGCGTTCCAGACAACGTATTCATGGGGAAACACGAGAAACGCGTAGAGCAGGACCCACCAGCCCAGCAGCATCAGGAAGTTGAGGGCGGTCATGTAGACACGCCCATCTTTCTTGAGCCAGTCCGGACGCCAGGCCACCGCAGCAATCATCGGCACGACGTGAAAAAAAAGGACAACATCAAAAATCGAGGGATCGGGGAGATCCTGCCGCAGCACGATCTCGTAGTATGCCCAGCCCACCTGATTTAGCGACCATAGGACGAAACCGAGTGCCATGGTGGCCCAAAAACCTCGTTGCAGGGCCGGACGAGTAATCGCGTTATTGAAGGTGACGGCCGCCGCCGCCAGCATGATGGACGTGCCAAATCCGTCACTGAACGCGGCCAGTGCCATGCCCTTCGGTACGGTCAGTGACACCACCGCGTACATCAGAGTCATCCCGGCCGCGGCGGCGAAGTAACGGTGGCGTGAGAGCAGACCCATCCGTCCTTGATTCTAAGGATTGCATTCGGCGTACTGGGGCGGGTTCAGGCAGGAGGAGATTACTTCTGTAACTTCGGCCTCACCCGAGGGCCCCTGGAATCCGGCAAAAGGCAGGGCAGATGTTGGTTCTGTCATTCTTAGTAGCGTCGGCATCCTGCCGGCTGTCGCGTGGGCGTCCCGCCCTCGCAGCGGCGGCGCGCTACAGTTTCCCCCGCAATCCCGACCAGGATGTCAACAGAGCCGCAGATGTTCTAGAATCGGCTTGTTGCACGCGCTTGCTAGTCCTCCGGGTAACACTATGGCATTCCCAACCACCCGCCTTCGCCGGCTCCGCCAGACTGCTCAAGTTCGCAACCTGGTCACCGAAACCCGTCTGACCCCGGACGCCTTCGTCTATCCGATGTTCATCTGCCCGGGGGAAGGTGTGCGGAAAGAAGTGCGCTCCATGCCCGGCGTGTTCAACCTGTCGATTGACGAGGCGGTGAAGGAAGCGGCCACGGTGAAGTCGCTGGGCGTGCCCGCGGTGATCTTGTTCGGACTTCCCGAGACCAAGGACGAAACCGCGACCGGGGCATGGGCTGAGGACGGCATCGTGCAGCGTGCCGCGCGGGCTCTCAAGCGAGAAGTTCCCGGCCTGGTGCTAATGGGAGACGTCTGCCTGTGTGAATACATGTCGCACGGCCACTGCGGCATCGTGAAAGCCAGTCCTCTGGCGAAATCTCTGGGAGCGGCAGCCCGCGACACCCTAAAATCTGCCCAGGTCGTGGTGGTGCAGAGCGACGAGGAAAAACGACGAAGGATGGAGAAAGTCGCGTCGCAGATGGCCGACTATGCACGCCGCATCGACTACGAGATCGTCAACGACGAATCGCTCGAACTCCTCGCCCTGACCTCGGTTTCGCTGGCCCGTGCCGGCATTGACATCATCGCACCGTCGGACATGATGGACGGCCGCGTGGGGGCGATCCGGCGCGCGCTGGACGAGGCGGGGTTCATCAACACCCCGATTCTGTCGTACGCCGCCAAGTTTGCGTCGGGATTCTACGGGCCCTTTCGCGAGGCGGCAGACTCGGCGCCGCAGTTTGGCGACCGCCGTTCCTATCAGA
>Ga0075030_100003661_pt1 | contig 13922 bp, 9 predicted proteins | sample LitLauG_LLR_2012_FD_71393 | JGI IMG/M metagenome (GOLD analysis project Ga0075030, IMG submission 71393) | Freshwater sediment microbial communities from Pennsylvania, USA - Little Laurel Run_MetaG_LLR_2012 | ecosystem: Environmental > Aquatic > Freshwater > Creek > Sediment | place: USA... | reverse complement strand
GTTGAAGGCAGGATAGAGTTCCGAGGCGTAGGGTAGATTTATCCGGTTGGCGGTGAGCCCGGAGCCCGAGCTGAGATCGCGCGAGACACCCCGCAAGGGAAGTCTCGAAAGCAGGTCGGCAAGGGTCAAACGCGAGCTACTGGCCGAGACGAATGGACCTTACACCACCTCGGAACTCTCTTACTTTTTGGACCGTTTGTTGGTCGTCGGTCCTTACGAAGAGATTTTCTGCGCTGTGGTTTCCGCCCACCTTTTCTACTGACTCCTTACTTACTATCCATTTCATCGGGGGATTCTGGGGGACCGGGCAAGACTCGCACTTGCATCTGCGCGGCTGGCCGAGGCCGACGCGCGCCGTGTTCCATTACACTACCGGCCCACCCCCGGGGGGTAAAGTCGTAGAAGTCAATCCCTACAAGTAGCAGATTCCAACAGCGTTTTCCTCGCCCCGGACGAATGCGTCCGGGGCTACATGTTCAGTCCACATGTTCGCCTTCAGCCATGAAGCTTTGTTCGGCGGGGGGCAAGCGGTCGCCGGGGCGCGCCCAGAAGACGTAGAGCGTCGGCCAAAGGATTACGCTGACCAGTAATTCGACCATCAATCCGCCGACGATGACGATGGCGAAGGGGCGCTGTGAATCGGAGCCGATGTCGTGGGACATGGCGGCGGGAAGCAATCCGAGGGTGGCGACCAGCATCGTCATCATGATGGGACGAAGACGAAGGGCTGCACCCTCTTTCGCTGCGTCGCGCACCGGCATGCCGCGGGTGCGGAGCTGGTTAATGTACTCCACCATGATGACGCCGATTTCCACTGAGACTCCGATCAATGCGAGGAATCCGAGGCCAGATGAGACGCTGAAATGCGTGCCGGTGATCAGCAGGCTGAGGAAACCTCCGAGGGGAGAAAGAGCCACGACCGCGAGAATGAGAAAGACCCACTTCCACGAACCGAATGCGGAATAAAGGATAAATGCCATCAGGAGCAGAGTTACAGGAACGATGATGGAGAGGCGGCGGTTGGCGCGCTGCTGGCTTTCGTATTCGCCGGTCCAGTCGAGGTGATAGCCCTCGGGAAATTTCACTTTCTGGCCGACTTCCTCGATGGCCTGCCGGACAGTGCTGCCAAGATCACGGCCGCGCACGCTGTACTTGATGGCGATATAGCGCTGGTTGCCTTCGCGATAGATCGTTGAGGCGCCATCATCAAGGGTGATTTTGCTGAGTTGCGCCAGCGAGACCCGCTCGCCAGATGGGGCCAACAGGCGGATGTTTCCGATGTCTTCGACGGTGTGGCGGTATTGCGGCTGGTAGCGCACGGTCATGTCGAAGCGCTGCTCACCGAGGAGGATCTGGCTGACGGCCTTACCACCGACGGCGGTCTCGATGGCGTCCTGGATGTCGCTTACATTGATCCCGAAGCGGTCGGCCGCGGCGCGGTCGACATTCACGTCGACGTTGGGCTGGCCGCGTACCTGGAAGGTGCCGAGATCGGCGACGCCGGGGACGTGGCCCATAACGGCTTGCATCTCGTCAGCTTTTTGCTCGAGCGTCTTCAGATCGCTGCCAAACAACTTGACGGCGAGTTCTCCTTTGACGCCGCTGACGGCTTCTTCCACGTTATCGGAGATGGGCTGTGAGAAGTTCCAGTCGACTCCGGGGAACCGTTGGAGTTGCGTGTCCATGGCGGCGATGAGTTCATCTTTCTTGCCGTGGAATCCGGAACGCCACTCATCGCGTGGACGGAGATCGACGAAGAACTCGGTGTTGTAGAAGCCGCTGGCGTCGCTGCCATCGTCGGGACGGCCGACCTGGCTGACCACCTGGGTCACTTCGGGAAAACCAGCGAGCATGAGGCGCGCGCGCTTCGCCATGTCGATGCTGGAGGAGGGGCCGGTGCTGGGGGCGAGCGTGCCACGGACCCAGATGGCGCCTTCGTCGAGGTGAGGCAGGAATTCTGAGCCGATGATTCCGCTGAGGGCGAAGAACAGCATGAGGCCGAGCGCCACGAGGCCCATGCCTAGAGTGAACTTGAGGTGATCAAAGCACCAGTCGAGAGTGCGGCCATAGCTGCGGTTGAGCCATTCGAGAACCGGATTGCGCCATTCTTTCAATTCGCGGCTAAACAGGAAGTTACAGAGAACGGGCGCGATGAACAGGGCGAAAATCAGAGATCCGAGCAGGGCGAAGGCGACGGTCCATGCCATCGGGCTGAAGAGGCGTCCCTCAACGCGTTGCAGGGTGAAGATGGGCAGATAGGAAACGATGATGATGATGCGTGCGAAGAAGACAGGCTTCTGCACTTCGTGAGCGGCGACCGCGACGATTTCGCGGAAGGATTTCTTGTGGTCACCGAAGGAAGTGTGACGCAGGATGTTCTCCACCATGACCACCGAGCCGTCGACGACCATGCCGAAGTCGAGAGCGCCAAGCGAAAGCAGGTTGGCGGGAATGTGGCGCAGGTCGAGAAGGATCGCGGCGAAGAGCAACGAGAAGGGGATGGTGATGGCAACAATAAGGGCACTGCGTACGTTGCCGAGGAAGAGGAACAGGATGAGGGTGACGAGGAGGACGCCGTCGGTCAGGTTGCGCAAGACCGTATGCGTGGTGTGGTGCATCAACTCGCTGCGGTCGAGGTGCGGAACCAACTTCACGCCAATCGGCAGCAGTCCTTGCTTTCCGCCGGCACCGTTCAGTTGATCGATCTTGTGGTGCAAGGCGTCGAGAGTGGTTTCGGCAACCGCGCCTTTGCGCAGCAGGATGATGCCTTCGACCACATCGTCATCGTTGACGATCGATCCATCGTTCTTGCGGATGGTTTTTCCCAGTTGGCCTAATCGGACTTTTGGGGCTTGCACGACATTGCCCAGATCGCGGACTCGCACCGGCGTTCCATTCTGGACCTTCACCACAGTAGCGGCGATGTCATCGGTGGTCTGCATGAGACCTACGGCTCGGACGTTGAGGGCTTGCTGTCCACGTTCGATAAATCCGCCGCCGGCGTTGATGTTGTTGGCGATCAGCGCCTGCTCGACCTGCGGCAGGGACAATCCATAGGAGACGAGTTTGTTGGGATCGAGTTGGACCTGGTATTCGCGAGTGGGGCCGCCGAAAGGGTTGACGTCGACGATGTTCGGGACCGACTTCAGTTGGTTTACGACGAACCAGTCATTGAGCGCCTTCAGTTCCATCACGTCGTACTTCGGATTAGTGCTGGTCAACGTGTAGAACATGATCTGGCCGATGGGGCTGTAATCGGGTCCGATGCCGGTATTTACTCCGGTCGGGAGGGTGACGTTCTGCAGGCGATCGAGGACTTCCTGGCGGGCGTTGAACGTGGTGATGTCGTCGTCGTAGATGATGGTAATGACGGAGAGGCCCATCAGCGAGACAGAGCGCAGGTGTGTAAGGTGAGCGACGCCGTTCAGTTCGACTTCCAGGGGAACGGTGATTTGCTGTTCGACTTCTTCGGCGGCGTGTCCGGGCCACTGGGTGATGACTTGCGCGTAGGTGTCGGCGACGTCGGGATAGGCTTCGATGGGGAGAGCGTGAAATGAGATGATGCCCCAGACGAAGAGGACAAGGGCGCCTCCGGCGACCAAGAGCGGGTTCGCCAGTGCGAAGTCGATGGCCTTGCGGATCATTCGCTTATTCGCCCGCCTTCTTTTCTGCAACCTCGGTGGAAAATTCGAGGGCGTTGGTCACGAGTTCATCGCCGGGCTTCACACCCTCGCGGATCTCCTGCATGCCGTCGGGAGCCAGGCCGTCGGCAACGATCGCAACCTTGCGAAACTTATTCTGGCCTTCTTTGCGGAAGACCCAGTCTTTGTCGTGCAGGCGCATGATCGCCGTGGCGGGCACGACGACGCGGTCGGTGAGCTTGCGTGAACGGAAGGTGGCAACTGCGAACATGCCGGGACGAAGAGATCCATCTGGATTCGGGAGGATGATACGGACCTTAGCAGAGCGAGTGTTGGGATCGAGCACGCGGGAGATGTCGGCGACTTTGCCTTTGAAAGTGCGATCGGGGAAGGCGTTCAGGCGGATCTCGGCAGAGTCTCCGAGATGGACTTCGCCCAGATCGTTCTCAAAGACGTCGCAGACAGCCCAGACTTCGGAAAGATTGGCGATGGTGAACAGGTTGGGAGTGTTGTCGAGACTCTTAACGCCCTCGTTTCCGGCAACGTTTTGCTCGACAATGGTCCCGGAAACGGGAGCCTTGAGCTCGATCAAAGGACTGGGGTGGTTGGGGTCGGCGCCGAGAACTCGTACGTGATGATCGGCGGTCTCCACGTCTACTTTAGCTTTGTCTTCGGCGTCTTGAGCGACTTCAAGATCCTTCGTGGCAATGGCGCCGCGGTCGTACAGCATCTGTGCTCGCTCTAGCGCTTTGCGCGACAGGGCTTCGTCGGCTTTGGCCTTCTGATAATCAGAAAACGCACCCGCCAGATCGGGGCTGGAGATGAGCAACAGGGGTTGCCCCTTTTGCACAGTGTCGCCGAGCTTTACCTTGAGGTCGACAACGCGGCCCGAGCCGAGCGAAGTGACGTGTATCGTGCGATTCACGTCGGGCGAGATCGTGCCGTTGGCACTTACGACAGTAGCGAGCGGGCGGACTTCGGCTTTCGCGGTCTTGAACAGCTCCGGATGATCGGCGTTGAAAACATCGGGGTCCAAGGTGACCGGCGGCTTGCTGGTGGCGGCCGGGGTGTCGTTGGAGCAAGCCAAGCTCAGAGAAAGCGCGGCGAGCAGCAGGGCTAGCGGGAGATAAAGCAGCGTCGTTCCGGCTCGGTTGGAAGAGCGCGGCTCAGGTTTTTCCCCGGGACACGTCGCGTCGATATACTCCTGGCGCTGGAATCGCCGGACTACCTTCAGACGAGCCTCCAAAACGAAATGCGCTGCAGCGATGATTGACGGTCTCTTCATGGGATAACCTCGCGCCCGACGGCCTGGTTGAGTTGCGCGACGGCGGTCAGGTAGGACCCGACCAGATTGACGTAACTCAATTGCACGGCGCGGTAGTCGTTTTCAGCGTTCAGGAAATCGAGGAGGGCGGCGCCTCCGTGCTGGTAGGAGAATTGAACAGTCTCTCGCACCCGAACGGCCTGGGCGAGATATTTCTGCTTGTAGGGTTTCAGCAGAGCGATATTGCTGGCCACGGTGGCGTAGGCAGTATCGACATCGCTGTAAACCTGGGTCTCCGCGCCTTGGCGAAGTTTCTCGCTGCGGTTGATGTCGATCTTCGTGCGCAGTTTTTCGCCCTGATTCTTATCGAAGATGCGGAGCGGAACACTCACGCTGACGCCGATGGTGTTGAGCGCGTCGGGATTGTTGAATGAGCCATTGTGGGTGAACCATACGCCGATGGTGGGATCGGTGGAGCCGTCGGCTTCGGCGACCTGGTAATTGGTTTCGGCCTGCTTAGCGGTGAGGACCGCGGCGCGAAGGTCGGGACGGGTATCGAGGGCGTCTTTGCGATAGTCGTCGAGCGACAGAAGGTCTTGGCTGAAATCAAAATTGCCGTCAACATCGTAGCTGTCCACTGGACGGTGATCATCGAGCAGGGCCAGCAGGTTGATCTTGGCGGTGCGCAGGTTGACGAGCGCGCCCTGGAGGTCGGATTCATACTGCAGGCGCTGGAGTTCGAGCCGATCAAGGTCGATCTGCGCGATGTCACCGGCTTCGTAGCGGTCCCGGCTGATCTTGAGAATGTTGTCGTAGTAGGCGAGATTGTCCTGCGAGACCTTCACCACTGCCTTCGACTGCAGAATACTGACGAAAGCGCTGCGCAGATTAAACAGCAGCGTGCGTTCCGAGTCGGATGCCTGGGCGGAGCCGATGGCAGTCCCTTGTTGGGCGGCCTGGAAACGCAGATTCCGTTTATTCCGTCGTTCGAAGAGATAACTCACGCCGGGCGAGACAAAGGTGCCAGCGAAGGGCTGCCAGACGCCGTGGCTGGGACTGATCTGGGTGCCATCTGCGGTGAGAGTGAAATCCGGGTTGGGACGAAGGCGTGCGGTGATTTCCTGGGCCTTTAATTCGTCAATGTTGAGCTTGGCCGCCATGAGCGTGGTGTTGTTCAGTTCGAAGCGGTCCTTGACTTGGTCCCAGGTCCACAGTTGAACTGAGGTAGTTTGACCAGGCGAATTCGCGCATAGGGCGAATGGCATCAGAGCCAGCGCGGTAACGGTGATGTGCAGCCTCAAACCCATCCAACACTCCATCCTTGCGAGCAGGAATTCACAGGTCCTCGAAAGGAGCGCCTTTGCCTGAGAGAACCGCCGCAAACCTAATATCTCGTTTCCCGTATAAAGTTTGTGTAAAGAGAGTCCAGAATCGCGGCAGTTCTAGTGCGATGAGGCGATTCTGTAGTGGGTTAAGCGAAGGGCGGGAGGAGGGCGAGTGGCGCGTGCGATAAGCGGACGGGTCGCAGTCCACATTCCAACCGGCGACATGTCGTACCAGGCAGAATCAACGGCGAGGAATGACGCCGCAGGGACGCCCATGGGAGGTTGCGCCGCGGATTTCGGAACCGAGCATTTTTCGTGTCCCGACTGACTGACGCTGCGTTTACTGTTGGGCGACTCTTCCATCTCAGCGCGCATGGCGTGGAGGTCATCCGTTGCAGAAACCACGGGAAAAAGAACGATCAGCATGCACCCCAGAGCTAGCATCCTGTGGGACGGCCGGAATCTTCTTGTGGTGGCGCTCGAGCAGCGCCAGAGCCAGTATGCCGGAAGCGCCAATAGCACCCACGCGAGATTCAGCAGCAGTTCCATATCCTAATCAAGATGTCGTGGACGCGACGAACCAAATGCCTGGTTGTTAGTTTTCCAGAAAATCGGAACTCTCGTCAATGTGACCATCGTTTTTTGGAGCCACCCGCTTGCAAGGATCGTGATACAAAACATTCCTATACCGGGTGCTGTGAAACTATAGGACAGTAATTGGAATCCTGCTTGTTGCCGGGCGCCCGGGTACCCAGCGAGTGCAAAGGATGTCGAACCACCCTTACTATCGGATCTCGTTGCGAAGCCTCCTGGTGGGCGCCGCCTTTGCTAGCCTCGGTTTTGGGCAGGGTTATCCGTTGCCGGCGGCCCAAGAACCGCAAGGCAGCACGCAGGACGCGGTCCAGGGGCCGGACGAAGAAGGACTTGTCATCGAGAGCGAATCTGCCCTGCCGGATACCTTCCCGCACGCGCCCTACGAGTACCGTTTCCGTGCGCGGGGAGGAGTGCCGACACTCCATTGGCGAGTGGAGAAGGGTGTTCTTCCGCCAGGATTGAAACTTGACGACGACGGCTTATTGCACGGACAAGCTGATTCAGCGGGAGATTTCCAATTTACTGTCGCGGTCCGCGACGGGAGCCGTCCGCAACAGGCCAAGCAAAAAGTGTTCGGGCTGCGGGTGCGGTCGGGATTGACACTGAACTGGAAGAATGGCGCTCATGTGAATGGCAACCGGATCGAGGGCACCGTAGAGGTGGGGAATGCCACGCCCGACAATATTGACCTGACATTTATTGTGCTGGCGGTTCCGGGAAACGGCCGTGCAGTAGCGATTGGATATCAGCATTTCGTGTTACGCCGGGGCGAAATAGAAAAGGAGCTGCCGTTTGGGGAGACCCTGCCTCACGGCGGCTATGTCGTACATGTCGACGTGGTGGGCGAGGTGGCGCCCAAGAAGCTGATTTATAGGGAGCGGATGCAAACGCCTTCGATGCTGCAGGTTACCGTGGGGCCGTAGGGGACTGTCTCGGGGCCATTGGCTCCTCGACAGCCGGCGGGGCGCCAGCGCTACTGGAATCAATCACATAGAAGAGTGATGCAGATCACACACCGATGTGAGGGAATTAACCCAGAGTATTGGCTGAACACCTCACGGTCCGAACCTCTTCGGGAGCTGATAAATCCCTCTAACTACTTTATTTTCTGTCGATTCTGGAATCCTCGATGCCTGGTGAGGGGAATGGCTTGCGGCGTGCCATATCTCATTTGGGTGACCGGAACGCCAAGGTTCGGCGGCCCTAACCTGGAGGAGGTTTTCCGATGCGGGCTCCTTATGGTCTGAACATTCTCGATAACTGTCTAACCTGCCCTGCCAAGGGTGAGCACCTTTTCTGCAATCTGTCGCTGCAAGCCGGGCAGCGGCTGAACGACATCAAATCGACAGCGGTCTATCCCAAAGGGGCGATGCTATTCATCGAGGGACAGATGCCGCGTGGCGTGTTCGTGCTTTGCTCGGGCAAGGTGAAGCTCTCGACGACTTCACGGGAAGGCAAGACCATCATCACCAAGATTTCCGATGCGGGCGACGTGCTTGGCTTGAATGCGGTGATTTCCAACCGGCCCTATGAGGTGACCGCGGAAATGATGGAGCCCGGGCAAGCCAACTTTATTCCCAGAGATTCGCTGCAACTGATGATCAAAGATTTTCCGGAAGCAGCGATGCGGATGGCGCAACAGTTGAGCCGGAACTACTTCACAGCGTACGAGGAGATTCGGACGCTGGGACTGGCAGCGTCGCCGTCAGAGAAGTTTGCGAAGCTGTTGCTTTCATGGTCGGCGAAGTCGGCTGGCAATGACGATAGTTCCTCACCAGTGAAGTTGACGCTGACGCACGAGGAGATCGCCGAGATTATCGGGACTACGCGCGAAACGGTCAGCCGGCTTTTCTCGGAATTCAAGAAGAAGCAGTTGATGCAACTGAAGGGTGCGACGCTGGTGATTCGCAGCCGAGTGGCGCTGGAAAGGATCGTGCAATCGTAGGATCGCCGTCTTTAGAACTTTCAGGGATAGTCAGAATAACCGATAATAGTCGCATGTTATCGGTGATGATGTGGAGGGGAGTGCGGCGGTTTGGCGGTCTTTTCGACTGCGCTGGTACTAGCGGGGCTTCGTACGGTCCCTCGGAGGGGCTTCGCCCTCCTCAGGATGACATCGTGTTCGGGGATGACGTCGGTTTATGCGGCGACCTTCCGTGGTCGCGGCAGGCTATACGCGGCTGGCTGATCGTGCTGAGCCTTATCGCCGCGACTTTACAGATCGGCCGCGCGCAAGATAACCCCACCAATAATTCCTGGACGGTGCACAACCAACAGTCCGATCCCAGCGGGGCGTTGAATCCTACCAGAAGTCACACGACTCACAGCGAGATGAATGGACGCATCATCGACAAGACCGTTGTAGAGTCGCTGGGACCTGATGGGCGTTACGTTCCTTATTCAGAGATCGAGCGAGAATCGGTGCGGGTAAATGATACGACGGTGCGCAGCGTTGAACGCTCGTACGGGAGGGATACTGACGACCGAAGGACGCTCACGCAAGAGACTCGGGAGGAGTCGCGCAGCTTTGCAGATGGGGCCAGGAAGGTGACGCGGACGATTTCGAATCCCGATGGGAATGGTGCCTTGCAGGTCGTGCAGCGGGCAGAGATCGATTCGAAGGTGGCGAGTCCTGGGGTCCGTGACACGAAGACGACATTGTTTTCAGCAGACGGAAAAGGTGGTCTCGGAGCGACGATGCAGATTGAGGAGCGGGAGCGGAAGACCGATGCCACGACCGTCGAGTTCACAAAATCCACGTCGCTTGCGGATGGCGCGGGACATTGGGCGGTCACCGAGAGGCGAGAGGGAACGACGCGGCAGGATGCCGGTGGTACGACGAAAGAAGAACGCGTGCTGCGGCCGGACGCGGACGGCAAGATGGCGGTGGTAGAACGAACTCTGAGCAAGGAGGCTGCTGGCGGCTCAGGCACGACGGAGACCTATTCCGCCAATGTTCCGGGGCAGGCGGGCAATGAAGGCTTGCGGTTGGTGCGGCGGGAGAGCACGACGCAGCGGACCGGAGCCGGCGTCGAACGTCGGACCACGCGGCAGGTAGAACAATCGACCCCCGGGGATCCGGGAGCGGGCGTGCAACTGACGCAAGAAGCGATTGACATCGTCAAGACGGTGGCGAATGGAGCGACGCGGCAGCGGAGCACGATCGTGACGACCGACGCGAATGGACACGCGAATGCGGTTTGGGTGGACATGGGGAATAGCGACAAGCCCGCGGCGGTGAAGGGGGACCAGGCTGCTGCTCCGCAGCCTGCTCGGAAGTCGCAGTGAACCAGGCGGGTAGCAGCGGTGCTGCCGGAGTCGGCAGCGAAGACTCGTCGCTTCGCGACTCGGGGCGGACGAGGCGTCCGCCCCTACATAAATCTATTCCCCATAGATCTATTTCGATAGCGTCAGCACGATTACTCGGTCCACTTCGTCGGTTTGCGGGGGTGGGACTTTCAAGACCACGCCGTCGGCGCTCTGCGTAAACTCGAGTAATTTGCCATCGATCAACGTCTGTGCCGCGCTGACTCTGCTCGCGATCGGGGGAATGGCCAGCAATGGAGATCTCCAGCTCAGTACGTGGACGTAGATTTTGTTTTCCTTCTGAGTTGTGACCCCCCAATCGCCGGGACGGATGGGGCCTCCGCGGGTGCCGTAGATTGAGTCGCCGTATCTTGAGAGCCATTCGCCGACGGCGCGCAATCGGGTCTGGAACTGGGAATCGATCTCACCGTTAGGGTAGGGGCCGATATTCATCAGCAGGTTGGCATTGTTTCCGGCGGCGCGGACCAGTCGGCGCTCCACTTCGGCCGCGCTCTTGTAGTGGCTGTCGCCGAGGTTGAATCCCCATGAGTTGTTCAGGGTGTCAGACATTTCAAGAGGCAGCTCGGTGCTGACGTAAGTGGTGTTGAAGCCTGCGGTGTTTTGTCCCGGGAGGTCGTGTTCGAAGGTTTGGACATCTTCGCCGGGGCGGGGCGTCTGGTGATGGTTCGGGATGATTAGCGTTGCGGGCTGCAGCTGGTGGATCAAGGTGTAGGTCTTGTCGAGATGCCAGTCGGCGGTGGGCTTATCCCACATGCCGTCGAACCAGATGCCTCCGATGGGACCGTAGTTGGTTAGCAGTTCGGTGAGCTGACCGTCCATGTAGGTGTCGATGTAGGCGTTCCAGTCGCCGTGGTCGGGGCGCCCGTTGGGCCAGTCGGTTACGCCGCGCGGGTAGTAGTCGGGATTATGCCAGTCGAGCTGCGAATAATAAAAGAAAAGCTTGATTCCCTGGCGGTGGCATTCGTCGGCGAGCATCTTGAGCGGGTCTTTCTTGTAGGGAGTGCGGGCGACGATGTTCCAGTCGGAGACCCTGGAATCGAACATGGCGAAGCCGTCGTGATGGCGCGAGGTGATGGTGATGTACTTCATGCCAGCAGCTTTGGCGAGTGAAACCCAGGCTTGGGCATCGAATTTTTCAGGATCAAAAAACGCAGGCAGGCGGTTGTATTCGTCGAGCTTGAGATGGCGCTCGTGCAAGACCCACTCGCCGTCACCGAGGACGCTGTAGACGCCCCAGTGGATGAACAGGCCGAATTTCATGTCCTGGAAGTCGCGGCGTGCCTGGAGATTTTCGGGAGCCGGTTGGTAAGTCTGGGCGGCGGTGAGGGTGGCGAGAACGGTCAGGATCAGAGCAAGGATTGCGAGAAGAATAGTGAGGCGGATCGCATATTTCATGTTTCGTGTCTCATTAATTTCAGGGATGAAAGTCTCATTTGGTTGACGTACTGATGACCGGGGCCAGAGGAATCCCCAGCGTGCCGGCGGTATTGGACTTCAGATCATAGATACCGGTGCGTAAGAACACTTCTCCTTCAGGCACGTCGATTTCGCGGTGGATCTGCAGGCCACCTTTCTGCAGGCTCGGGTAGTCCTGCGGCGGAATGCGAATTTCGTTGCGATTGACCACGAGATTCAGGGGCTTTCCTTCGGGATCGTAGGCGACGAGCATGACTTCGATGTCTCCGTGGCGAACGGCGTCGGAAGACTGCTCTAGCCTGAGATCGTCGGGCGCAACGGCGAACTCGACGCTGTAACGGGTGAATGGGCCCTTCATGTCGGCGTTGGTGCCGATCCGAGGCGCATCCGGAGGAGGCTGCGGACGAGATGGTTGAATCAGAACTTTGTAGAGGATTTGATTGAAGTCGGGCAGATTGCGTCCCATCAGGGCCAGCAGGGGATCTGAATTCTGTTTCTGGCTGGTGGCGCTGGCGTCGTCGGCGTAGTACCCACGGCGGTAAGCGAGCGCGGCTTTCGCACTGATCAGCTTGACCTGGATATGGCGGTACTTCCCGTCCATGTTCTTATTCGTAGGAGAGTAGCCGAGGGAATAATACCGTGAGCCGTTCTTCACCACCCGGGAGAGCGCATCGTCCAGTCCGTTGGAGTTTACGAACGCCTGACCGCCGGTGTCTTTGGCCAGCTGCTCCATCGACGCATGACTGGATTCGAGGTCAGAAAAGGCGGTGCGCGAACGCTGCATCGTATCCTGCGCGGCGACGCTTATTCTCTTCTGACCGATCTGGCGGTTGTCGACCTGGAATGCGGTACTGGTGACGAGGCCCTCGGCTGCGACGGGATAGAGAGCTACCTGGGCGGTGGTCAGCAAGTCGGTGGTTTTGCGGATTTCCTCTTTGAAGTTGGAGACGCCGCTGAATGGGTCGGAAAGATCGGAGTCGGGAACAATCCCCGCGGGAAACGAACCGGAGAACCAGATGACATTTTTGCGCCCGGGAATCCCGGACAGGTAGCGACCGAGTTGTTGCAGTGCGTCGAGCGTCATGCCAACTCGGACCTGGGTGAGAAAGACTTGAGTGTCGCTCAAGAACTGCCTGGTGGCGGCGATCGGATCGGGCGTGTATTGGGCCGGAATCTGGCCGGGGGCCGGGGGAGGCGCCATGGATTCAGAGGTCAGAAAGTCGACGCGGCTCTGGTTGGCATCGCTCTCAGCAGTTGAAGCACGCAGGGCCGACTGCTGTGGACCCGCCGTTGCTTTGTTGAGGGCCGCCAGTAGTTGGGCCGAATCCGTTGTGACTCCCTGGAGCATTCGCAGTTGCGAAGCTAGAGTGAAAATGGCGACCCGGGTATTCGACGGGATCGTCTGCAAATACTTGAGCATCTGCGCGTGCACGTAGGACTGGTCCGATGAGGGAGTGTTGAGCGCATCGAGGAGAATGATGTTGACCGAGTCCGCCGATTGCGTCACCGGGAAATTGGTGTAAACGTGCGGAGGCATTGAGGGAAGCTGGAAATGAGTCGGTGGGGCGCCCTTGTGCTCCTCGAAGTGCGAAATCGTCTGGGGCTTGCCATCTTCGAATACCTGAAAATCTTCATGCTTGAAACCAGGGATCGGTTCACCTTTGTTATCTGTGACGACTACCTCGACGAGGACTTCACGGACCTTGGCTTTGACAGTGGAAACGGGGGTAGACGTGTCGTGGGCATTTTGAGGCCGTGGCGACGCTGCGAACGAGATGCAGCAGACGAGGACGAGGGCGATACTGCGTGGAAACATTTTGCGCCTTCTTGCTTCAGAACCTTATCACAAGGGTTACGACCCGGACCGGCGAAACGAACTGGGCGCATCCGGCGTGAACGTGAGAGAAGGAGCAGACAGGAGACTGGCATGCCGACAGAGAACGGATTAAATCAGATTTCCAGTCGTTATGGCACGGACGAAACGATGCGGCGGCTGCAGGCCGCATTTGTGGCGAAAGGGATGCAGGTGTTCGCGGTGATCGATCACAATGGGGAGGCAGAGAAAGTTGGGCTGAAGATGCCCGCGACGAAGGTCATCATCTTCGGCAGTCCCAAGGGCGGAACTCCGCTGATGGTCGCTACGCCGAGCCTGGCGATTGATTTGCCGCTGAAGGTTTTAGTGGCCGAGGGGGCGGAGGGCAAGGTATTCGTCACCTACAACGATCCGGAGTATTTGCAGAAGCGCCACGGCGTGCCCGCGGATCTGATTAAGAATCTGGCGGGCGCAGGAGCACTGCTCGCCAAGGCTGTGGAATAATGCTGGCGTCGAACGACGCCAGTGAATGCGAATTCCAA
>Ga0075030_100003658_pt1 | contig 13931 bp, 10 predicted proteins | sample LitLauG_LLR_2012_FD_71393 | JGI IMG/M metagenome (GOLD analysis project Ga0075030, IMG submission 71393) | Freshwater sediment microbial communities from Pennsylvania, USA - Little Laurel Run_MetaG_LLR_2012 | ecosystem: Environmental > Aquatic > Freshwater > Creek > Sediment | place: USA... | reverse complement strand
ATATCAACGCATCAGCGACGATCTGGATTCTCTGCTCACCGCTGTCGGTCTCAAGATTGCCGCCTGATGCGCCAAAACGGGAACAAAATTCTCGTTGAGGCCCCTATAACGGCAACTAAGGGGCCACGGGCCCGCGGCGTTCCCGTTCCCGCTGCAACACGACTTCATCGAAGGCGTGCAGCAGATGCTCGCGCGGTGAATAGGGTCCGGGGGAATAAGCCCGGGATTGGATTCCCGCTTGCGACCGCTCGACGATCGCCCAATCCTCGCGGTTGGTGATGTCCCAAAACGCAATCGCATCGTCGGCCTGAAACTGTGGTTTGGCCATCTCGGCGGGATGGAAATACCATTCACAGAGAATTCGGGTGTGGGTGACGGCCTGCGGCCACAGAGTGTGCACCATCATGTAGTCGGGATGAAGGCTGAGCAGGAGACTGGGGTAGATCGAAAAGTAGCAAACCTGGCTGCGCTCGCGTTCCCCCAACCCGGGCAGATAGTCGCGGCGCCTGATGCCATCGACGCTCATGGTTTCCGCGCCGCCGCGAAAACCCATGGCGCCGCCGATATAATCCGGCGTGGGCGGCTCATTGTCGGCGCCGAGGTAATCGGTTAAGCGATGCAGGGCGGGGTGGAGCAGCGGACAATGCAGGCACTCATTGTAGTTGGCCACCACCAGTTTCCAGTTGGCCTCCACTTCGTAGGTGGTGCGCCGGTGGAGGCGCAGATCCTGCATGCCCCAAGGGGCGAATTTCCCCGGCAACCCGCGCAGTTGCCGCGACAGCGGCTGGGGATTGGGGTCCAGATGCAGGAAGATGTGGCCGTCCCAGGTTGCCGTGTGGATTTGCCGGAGCGGGTATTGCTCGCGCGCGAAGCAGGATTCGTCCATATGCGGAGCGCCCAGCAAGGTGCCGTCGAGATCGTAGGTCCAGCCATGATAGGGGCACTGGATGCGCCCTCCGAAGGTCCCTTCACCAGCCGTCGAGAGGCGGGTGCCGCGATGCCGGCAGACGTTGTAGAACGCGCGCAGGCTGCCGGCTTGATCGCGGACGACGAGGACGCTCTCCCCGGCAAATTCCCGCAGGAAATAGTCGCCGGGGTGGGCGATGGTTTCGGCGCGGCCGGCACAGATCCAGCTTTGGAAGAAGAAGCTATCCATCTCCTGGCGGAAGACCTGGGGATCGGTGTAGTAGCGCCGGGGGAGAGTCACCTACTCACCCTCGTCGCTCTGCCCCACCTTCAGGACGGCCAGGAAGGCTTCCTGCGGGATCTCCACGCGGCCGACCCGTTTCATGCGCTTCTTGCCTTCCTTTTGCTTTTCCAGCAGCTTGCGCTTGCGCGAGATGTCGCCGCCGTAGCACTTCGCGAGCACGTTCTTGCGCATGGCGCTAATCGTCTCACGCGAAATAATCTTGTTGCCGATGGCCGCCTGCAAGGGCACTTCGAACATCTGCCGGGGAATGAGCTTGCGCAGGCGGCTGATTAGTTCCTTGCCGCGTTCGTAGGCGAAATCGCGGTGCACCACGATGGTGAGTGCATCCACCGGCTCTCCGGCGACCAGCACATCCAGTTTGACCAGGGAGGAGGCACGGTACCCCGCCAAATGATAATCCAGGGAGGCATAGCCGCGCGAGGCCGATTTCAGCCGGTCGTAGAAATCCAGGACGATCTCGTTAAGGGGCATCTCGTACAGCAGCAGCACGCGGCCTCCGCCGAGGTACTCGAACTTCTTCTGCACGCCGCGCTTCTCTTCGAGCAGCTTCAAAATTCCGCCCAGGTATTCGTCGCGCGTGATCACGGTCGCATCGATGATGGGCTCCTCGATCTGCTTGATTTCGGAAGGATCGGGGAACTTGGTCGGATTGTCGATCTCGAGCACGGTTCCGTCGGTGGCGGTGATGCGATAGCGGACGCCGGGAGCGGTGGTGATCAGGTCGATATCGAACTCGCGTTCCAGCCGCTCCTGCACGATCTCCAGGTGCAGCAAGCCCAGGAAGCCGCAGCGAAAACCGAAGCCCAGCGCCACCGAGTTCTCCGGCTCGAAACTGAAGGCGCTATCGTTGAGGCGCAATTTTTCGAGCGCGTCGCGCAGCAGTCCGTGTTCGTGGGATTCCACCGGGTAGAGGCCGGCGAACACCATCGGCTTGATCTCTTCGAAGCCCGGCAGGGGCTCAGCGGCGGGGTTGTCCTGGTCGACGATGGTGTCTCCGATCTGGGCGTCGGAAACGGTCTTGATGTTGGCGGAGACAAAACCGACCTCTCCGGCGGAGAGTTCGTCGCACGGTGTGGCTTTGGGGGCCTGGTACCCCAAGGCTTCGACCTCGAAGGTCTGCCCGTTAGACCACAGGCGGATTCGCTGTCCCAGCCGCAGGCGGCCGTCCATGACGCGGACCAGAACGATTACGCCGCGGTAGCTGTCGAACCAGGAGTCGAAGATCAGAGCGCGCAAAGGGTCGTGGGGCGAGCCTTTGGGAGGCGGCACCAGGTGCACGATGGCTTCCAGAATCTCGTGCACACCGGTGCCCTGCTTGGCGCTGGCCAGGATGGCATCGCGGGCATCCAGACCAATCACCGTTTCGATCTGCTCGCGAATGCGCTCGGGCTCGGCCGCCGGCAGATCGATTTTGTTGATTACGGGAAGGATCTCGAGGTTATGATGCAGGGCCAGGTAGGTATTGGCCAGCGTCTGCGCCTCCACCCCCTGGGAAGCGTCCACGACCAGAAGGGCCCCTTCACAAGCCTGCAGGCTGCGCGATACCTCATAGGAGAAATCCACGTGCCCGGGCGTGTCGATGAGGTTCAACTGATAGTCGTGACCATCCTCGCCCCGGTAATTCAGACGGACGGCATGCGCTTTAATGGTAATGCCGCGCTCCCGTTCCAGGTCCATGGTATCCAGGACCTGCTCCATCATTTCACGCTGGGAAAGGGCGCCGGTGATCTCCAGAAGGCGGTCCGCCAGCGTGGATTTGCCGTGATCGATGTGCGCAATGATAGAGAAATTGCGTATGAATTGGCGGTCCATCTAGTGTGGGGCTATTCTTTACCGATTATCCCACAGGGACCAAGTACCACCGGCGTTCCTGGCAGCAGCGGAGACAGCCAGGAATGGCTGTGCTACTAGGAAAGACCGGCGCTCTGCGCGGCATTCACCAAGGTCTGGCTCACGTCCGGGGAGCTAGAGTCCTGGCCATTGGTCTCGCGATAGTGCTGCAGGCCGGCGACCGGGTGCCGCAGCTCCCATAGAGTCGGAAGCTGTCCTGTCTGGGAGGCGTTTTGGAATTCGCCAGCCAGCTTATTGAGTTCGTTGGCGGCGTTGGTATAACCGTTGGTTTGAGCCTGAGTGGCGGCGTTTTTCAGGTTGGTGGCGATCTGCGCCGTGATTTTTGGGAAGCGTTCGGTCCGATTCTGATGCACCTGCTGCAAAAGGTCCTGCAGGCGGGCCAGGGGGGAAATCACCGACTGGTCTACCGGCACGGTGGAAGAATCGGGAGAGGTGCTGGAGGTTGTCCCAGTCGTGCCCGACGGCAGCGGCGCGTTGGTAGTCGATAAGGGGTAAATCGTCATGTGGCTAAATACAGCATTTCCAGCTCCGCGCGCAACTGTTTGAAAAGAAAAACATTGGTGAGGCACCGGAGGTGTCAGAATCCTGACGGGCGACAAAATCTTGCCGAGTGCTACACTGGCGATAACGTCAAAAAGGGCCGATACATGCCACGCGTGATTGAAGGGCAGCTTTCCGGCGCTGGTCTGCGATTCGCTATCGTAGTGAGCCGCTTCAACAGTTTCATCACCGAGCGCCTGCTCGCGGGAGCCCTGGACGCGCTGGCGCGAACCGGCGCCGACCTGGACGCGGTAGAGATAATTAAAGTACCGGGATCGTGGGAGTTGCCGCTGGTGGCGGGCGAGGTAGCCAAGCAGCACCGGCACGATGCGCTGATCTGCCTAAGCGCGGTGATCCGGGGGGAAACGCCCCACTTCGACTACGTGGCAGGGGAAGCGGCCAAAGGGATCGCACACGTGGCGGCGGAAACGGGAGTGCCGGTGGCCTTCGGCGTCCTCACCACCAATACGCTGGAGCAGGCCATTGATCGCGCCGGCGCCAAAGGCGGCAACAAAGGGTTCGACGCGGCCATGACGGCTATCGAGATGGCCAGCCTGTTACGCAAGCTCCGCCAGAACGCCTAATGCCTTCCCGCCGCAGGTCCCGCCAGCGGGCTCTCCAGATTCTCTTTCTGTGGGATGCCCGGCGGCAGCCGGTGGACGACGCCGTGGATGCCTACTACGACACGCTCTTTTCCGAGGAGCGTCCGGCGCGTGACCGATTCGTTTCCGAACTGGTACACGGAACTATCCAGCACTTGCACGAGGTGGACGAGCGCATCAGCCGACATGCCGAGCATTGGAGGATGGAACGTATGCCCGCCGTCGACCGCAATATCCTGCGCCTGGCAGTTTTCGAGATGATCCACGCCCGTACACCCGCAGCGGTGGCAATCGACGAAGCCCTGGAACTGGCCCGGAAGTTTTCGAACGAAGAATCGGTGCAGTTTGTCAACGGAGTACTGGACGCGGTCCACCGGGAGTTAGCCCCTTCTTCGTGACTTCGTCTTTATTTCCGTAGCTTTCGCCCCTACCCGCGCGTCTAAATGACAGGTGGGTTATACTCTGCTAAGAAGGACGGTTTTGCCGATGGCCCAAAAGAGGCGCTCCCTTTTTGTTTTCCCCCTCATCCTGTTTCTTTGTTCCCTACTGGGTGGGATCTATGGACCCCGGATCCAGGTGGCAGCGGCCGCTACGGAAACGGATGAACTCTCCGGCGATGTACAAAACTTCACGAAAGCGTACGCGCTCGTGGAACAGAACTTCGCCGATCCGGTGAACAGCGATAAGGCGGTGTATAAAGGGGCGATTCCGGGCATGCTGCGGACGCTCGATCCGCACTCCAATTTCTTCGATCCACGGGAATACCAGGCATTACGCGACGATCAGCGGGGCCACTACTACGGCGTGGGAATGTTGGTCGGCTCACGCAGCGGCAAAACCGTGGTGATGGCGCCATTCCCGGGATCTCCGGCTTATAAGGCCGGCCTCCGGCCGGGCGATGCCATCAGCATGGTCAACGACAAGCCCGCCGACAATCTCAGCACCACCGAAATAGCCGATCTGCTCAAAGGACCGCGCGGAACACAAGTGAAAATTACGGTGATTCGGGAAGGCTCCGCCGAGCCCATCAGCTTCACCGTGACACGCGACGAAGTGAAGCGACCCAGCGTACAGGATGCGTTTTGGGTGAAGCCGGGAATCGCCTATTTGAAGATCCTCAGCTTCAATGAGACCACCAGCCGGGAAATGGACGACAACCTGAAGCGCCTCGGCGAGGGGAATATCAAGGGCTTGGTGCTCGACCTGCGGGAAAACCCCGGCGGTCTTTTGAACGAAGGCGTGGCGGTGGCGGATCATTTCTTACAGAAGGGCCAGACCATCGTTTCCCACCGCGGACGGAATTCACCGGAAAAGCCGTACATTGCGCGCAACGGAAACCGGGGCCGCGATTATCCGATCGTGGTGCTGGTGAACAAGTACTCGGCGTCGGCGGCGGAGATTGTATCCGGCGCGCTCCAGGATCACGATCGGGCCTGGGTTCTGGGAGAAACGACGTTTGGCAAGGGCCTGGTGCAAACGGTTTATCCGCTCTCGGAGAACACCGGGTTGGCCTTGACCACGGCGCATTTTTATACTCCCAGCGGCCGCCTGATCCAGCGCGATTATTCCAACAAATCGTTCTACGATTATTACTTCCACAAGGACGAAAACGCGCGCAATCCGCTCGATGTGAAAATGACGGATGCCGGCCGCACCGTGTACGGCGGGGGAGGAATCACCCCGGACGAGAAGTATGAGACGCCCAAACTGGACGCCTTCGAGATCGAACTGACCCGCAAGAGCGCCTTCTTCAATTACACGCGCAGCTATTTCGCCACGCACGAGCCGAACAGCATGCCCAAGAATTGGATGCCGGACGAGGCCGCGCTCATCGAATTTCACGATTACCTGCTGAAGCAGAATTACACGTTCACGGAAGGCGAGTTCACGCAGGATCGCGACTGGGTGAAGCGGAATTTGGCAGGCGAAATGTACATTACGGCGTTCAACAAGGACGAGAGCGACCGGGTGCTGGCCCAGACCGACCCGGAGGTGGCGCGGGCGATGGAGTCGATGCCGAAAGCGCGAGCCCTGCTGGAGTCGGCTAAGAAGATCATCGTGCAGCGCATGTCGTCGCAGCCGCCGGCCGGCGCATTGGCGCAACACTGATCGCCGGGCAGCCCGGCAATGGGCGCTTGCGCTCCGCTGAATCACCCGCGGCGGTGTGGGGGCGGCTCGAATCCCGCTGACGACCTGTGCAGGGTTCTCGCCACGACTGGGTCCAATTTATTTTCTGTGTATTTCTGCGGCCGGCACGAGCGAGAGTATCTGGCAGGTCGCCAACGGAACCGGCATGGAGATCACGGCGTCCCCCACCTCTTCCGCATGCCGGCCGACGGCCGCTCCCCCGCTCCTTTTGTCCGCCTGACGCGGCCACTGGGGGGCGTCGAAAGGGCCGTCCGCGCTAAGATCGATACTTGAACCCCAATCCGCAAATCATCGTTCTTGATGCGGGCGGCCAGTATTGTCATCTGATCGCCCGTAAGGTTCGGGACCTTGGCGTTTATGCCGAGGTTCGAGCGAGCGAAACCCGCGCGGAGGAACTGTCCTCCGCCAAAGGACTGATCATCTCCGGAGGGCCCAGCAGCGTATATGATCCGGAGAGCCCCACAGTCGACCCATCCATATTTGCGCAGGGACAGCCCGTGCTGGGGATCTGCTATGGGCAGCAATTGATGGCACACCTGCTGGGCGGCGACGTCCGGCGGGGCGACAAAGGCGAGTACGGTCTGGCGACGCTCGATCTCGATCACACACCCGACCTGCTGTTTGCCGGCCTGGGCGGCCCACAGCAGGTCTGGATGAGCCATCGCGACACGGTTTACTGCGTTCCCGAGGGCTTTTCGGTGGTGGGCCGCACGGCCACCTGTGCGGTCGCGGCGGTGGCCGCCCCGACACGCGGGTTATACGCCGTGCAGTTTCACCCCGAAGTGGTTCACACGACGCGCGGCAAGGAACTGCTGGCCAACTTCGTGTTCCGCATCTGCAGTTGCGTCAAAGATTGGGACCCGCGCTACCGCGTTCCCTTAATCGAGCAGGAAATCCGCGATTGCGTGGGGGACCGCAATGTATTCTTTTTCGTAAGCGGGGGTGTGGATTCCAGCGTGGCCTTCGCGTTGTGCCTGCGGGCTCTGGGGGAAGACCGCGTCCGCGGCGTCTATGTGGATACGGGCCTGATGCGCGAGGGAGAAACAGCCTTTGTCAGCGGCCTGCCGGGGGTATCCGTGGAGGACGCCCAGGAGCAGTTCCTGACGGCCCTGGCCGGTGTGACCGAACCGGAACGGAAGCGGCATGTCATCGGCGAGGAATTCGTACGCGTACAGGAGCGTGTGATCGAGGCGCGCCGCCTGCTCGACGAGCATTGGATTCTGGGACAGGGGACCATCTATCCGGACACCATCGAATCGGGCGGGACCAACAAGGCCGCGCTCATCAAGACGCACCATAACCGGGTAGCGGGCATTCAACGGCTGATGGAAACCGGGCGGATTGTGGAGCCATTGAAATCGCTTTACAAGGACGAAGTGCGCGAGGTGGGCCGCGAACTAGGACTGGCTTCGGAACTGCTTGACCGGCACCCTTTCCCCGGTCCGGGACTGGCGATCCGTTGCCTCTGCTCCGAATGCGACGCACCGGTGCGGCAAACCGCGGAAGGGTGGGTGATCCCGGTCCACTCGGTTGGTGTGCAGGGCGACTCGCGAAGTTATGCGCCCATCCTGGCGATTGAGCGGGTGGATCATGCGCGCGGCACCGAATTGGTGAACCGTCTCACGAATGTGAACCGAGTGGTAGCGAGCGTGGCAAGGAAAGCGCCGCTGGAGCAAATGCGAGTCCGCGCCTGCTCGCTGACTCCGCAGCGGCTGGCGCGGCTGCGCGCGGCCGACGCCATGGTGCGGCGCCTGTCACACCAATCCGGCTTCGATCACCGGGTCTGGCAATTTCCGGTGATTCTGATCCCGCTCGGCACGGCGGAGGCGCCGGACTCGATCGTGCTCCGTCCCATCGATTCCGTGGATGGCATGACTGCACAATCGGTAGTCATGCCGGCAATGCTGCTGGACGGAATTTGCCAGGGACTTCTGGCCCTGGAAGGGATTGCGGGAGTGCTCTACGATCTGACCCACAAGCCGCCGGGAACGATCGAGTGGGAGTAAGCGGGTTGGCCGCCTTACTTGGGTAGCTGAACAGTCATTCCCGACTCGTGATTGAGCCGCTCGGTCAAATCCCGATCCACGAGGGCAATCGATGCCTGATTGTGGGTGTTGCGGGAGGTGAAGTAGTGCAGCGTGTCACCATCCACCCAATAGGCCACGGCGGAATAGATAGTGTGGTCCTTAAACGCGATCAAGTAGTGCATCGGCTCGGGAGGGGCGGCGGCTAAGTCTCCGGCCGGTTCTGGCGAAAAAGCCTGGGGCGCACCCGCCAAGCCCTCGCCCGGTCCGCCCACGACGACGGGCTGGGGGGCGGGAGGGTAGACCACGATGATGTTGGGTGGCTGCGATGCCGGCTGCTGGGGCGCGACCTGCTCCGCCGGATAGGAGTTGTCGTAATAGGAGCCGTAACCGTAGCCGTACCCATACCCTCCGACATATACGGGAACTGCCACGATGGCGCCTCGCGAGATGCGTGGACTACTCAGCCCCAAATACCCGCGGCCCGGGAGGATGCCTTGGGAACTCAGCCGAGTGGGATCCTGAGACGAAAAGGGGACGTTGAGCCGCGGGCCGCTGAGCACAATCCCGGGCATGGTGCGCTGGATTCCGGGGATGGCGGAAGTGCCCCCCGGGAAGACCACGTTACCGAAGCCCCCCTGAATTACGGGTGAAGTACCGAAGCCGCGTTGCTGCGCGAACATAGCGGCCGATAAAAGCAGCGTCAAGCAAAACCCGCCGAGGGTTCTCATGCGTGGTTGCCCCCTAATTGCAATTCTACTCCGGAATCACTGCTTTCTGGGCGCCGGCGGAGTGGTGGGCCTGGGCACAGGAGAGGGCGCCGCCGGGCGCGCCGAGGGCGCAGGGGCGGGCGCCGCCGCCGACCCGCTGCCGGGGTTCGCCTTGTCGTAGAGCGCAACCACCTCGGTGGTAATGTTGATGGCATCCGACGCCCACCACACGGGCTGCTGCTGCCCGCTGACGTCAACGATCATCGCGTAACCGTTATCCTTCGCGAATTTCTCGACGACTGCATAGAGCTTCGACCCCAGCTCATTGAAGATCTTGTTTTCTTCCTCTTCGACGTCGGCCTGCGCATCCTGGCTGTCGCGGTTGAGTTTGGTGGTGGCGCTGTCGATATCGCGGATGAGCTTGTTCTTGGCTTCCTCGCTCAGGGTGGCGCTGCCCTTCTGCAACTGGTCCTTCATGGCGTCAATGGAAGCCTGCTTTTTTTCCAACTCGCCTTTCTTTGGCGCGATCTTGGCATTCAGCTCGGCAGCGGCTTTTTGGCCGTCCTTGGTTCCGAGAATGGCGGCCTGCACGTGAATGATCCCGATCTTGGTCGGCGCAGCGCTTTGGGCCTGGACCAGGAGGGTGGCTCCCAACAGGAGCGCGGGTAACACGAAAAGATTCTGTTTCAAGCTGGAAACTCCTAAGTGTGAAAATACTAGCATACCCGACGGCGCGGCGTTTGTTAAAACGTCCTTCCCACGGTAAAGCGGAACATCGTCCGCTTCTCGAAGAAGGGGTAGGCCTGGCCGAAGGAAGCTACGGCGGCGTTGAAGGTGGCGGCGTTGGGGAACATGGAGCGGTCCGCCACAATCGGCGGCTGCAGGTATTCGCGGACGACCGACGGGTTATAGGCAAAATACACGCGGAAGGGCGCCTGGACCACGGGAAGGAGCACCTGGAGCTCGAGCCCTGTGGAAGCGCGCATGTTTTGCGTGCCGGGAGCGATCTTCACGTGGCCATCGAAGGCGGCTTGCGGAAATTGCCCGTTGAGGTCGCCGATGCGGCTCGGTGTCACCACCAGTTGATTGGTCAGCAGAATTTTGTTGATGCCGGCATCGGCAAACAGGGCCATCGTCACCGGCCCGACAATGGGAATCCGGTATTCGAAATTGGAGATCACGGTCGTATCCCCGCCCGGAGTGATGAGCTGATACGAAGGAACCGTCATCGTCACTGGGGTGAGAGTAGCGACGCCATTGCTATACGTCTTCTGCTGACGGGCCGAACCATCGTCGTTCAACACGTTTACGCTGGCACTGGTCGGAATGAAGGCGATGGGCGTGATTCCCCAAATTTCAAATCCGCGCACGTCCTGCTCGCCGCCGATGAACCGGCGCGAGAACGGCGGCGCTTCCTTACCGCCGTAACCCGCGATCATGGAAGCCGTCAGGTGGAAGGCCAGAACGTGACTCTTGTGCCAGGGGGCCTGTTTGAAATACTTGGCATCGATGGCCGGGCCCACGGTGTTGACGTTGCCTCCCAAGACGCTGCCGGCGAAATCGGTGGAGATATATAGGCTGCGTCCGGCGGTGGGGTTGAGTGGCTGGTTCACCGTATTGTAGGTGTACGAAGGAGTCACGTGACTGGTGTGAATCCCATTGAGCGAATTTGGTCCGGCAACTCCGCTAAAGTTGATGTACTGGAAATAGTTGCTGGAAGCGGTCGTCTGCGTAATGATGTTGGAAACGTCGAACTGATACGTGAGTCCCAAACGCGAGAAACTGCGCTTGAACGGATAACTGGCCGAAACCGAGAATCCGTGGCCGTTCTGAATGTAATTGAGCAGGTTTTGCGAACCCAACGAATTATATAGCGGGATCAGGTTTTGGCCCGCCAGAATCGAAGCCTCGCGACCCTGATCGAAGTTAAATCGCCGCAGGTACACGACGAATCCCAGTTGCAGAGGCCGGTCGAGGAAGTAGGGCTCGGTGAAGCCGAAACTCACCGATCGCATGCGCGTGCCGAGCTGCGAATCCAACGACAGGGTCTCGCCCAACCCCAGGAAGTTGTTGGTCGAGTAGTTGAAACCCATGAAGCTGCCGGCAATTCCCGAAACTCCACCGTTCAAGCCGATGGAGTTTTTCCCGCGTTCCTTCACCTTGAGCGTGATATCGACGGTGTTCGACTGCGGGTTGCGATTGATGGTAGCGGCATCTTCCTTCTTCAGCGGTTCAAAATAGCCGAGCTGGTTGAGGCGAAGGATACTCACTTCCCAGAGCCGGGTGTTGAACATGTCGCCTTCATCCAGCATGATCTCGCGGCGGATCACCTTGTCGCGAGTGGTGGTATTGCCCGAAAAGTCGAGGCGGCGCACGAAAAACTGCTTGCCTTCGTCGGCGGTCAGCGTCAGATCGATCTGGTCGGAGTTGGGAACGATATCGAAGGAGGGCTCCGGCACAAAGTCGATATAGCCGAACTGGCCGTAGAGGTCGCGCATGTTCTTCAGGCCATCGCGCAGCTTGGCTGTGGAGAACACATCTCCGGGCGACATTTTAAACAGGGGCTGCATGAGGGTTTCCGGGGTGCGGAACAGCTTCACGCCGACAAAGTTCATAGCGTGCAAGTGGTACAGGCGGCCTTCTTCGACAGGAAGCTTGATATCCGCATAGATGCCGGGCCGGTTGGTTTTGATCAGGGGGAGCCGCCAACCCTCGCCGCCCGTGCGGCGCATCGTCACCGTTTCATCAAGCGCTTTGGCCGTGAAGTAGCCCTTGTCCTGATAGGCTACCCGCACCCGTTCCTTATCTTCTTCCAGTTTCTCGACGTCGTAGGTCTTGGCGAACAGGTCCTCGAGCACGATGGAGTACGGAATACCGATCGGCTTGGTGTTTTTCATCGCACGAATCACCGTGCGTTGGCTGAAGGCTTCGTTTCCTTCGATCTCGATTTCGCCGACCTTGACCTTCGGGCCCTCATTCACGTTGAAGGTGACCTTCAGCGAGGAGGGAGGAATCTGCTCGATGACGGGATCGACCGAGGCGTACTGGCGTCCACGCTCCGCGAGAAACTCTTTGAGCACCACGGCCGCGCGCTGCACTTTGTTGGGATCGTACTGGGATTCCACGGACAAGCCGACGCGGCGGTCCTTGAAGCGGTCCAGGATCTCCGAGACGGTCACCGAGTGGATGCCTTCGTAGTTAATGGAGCGGACGACACGCCGCTCGGTGACGACGAAACGCACGATCAGGCCGGTGCGGCCCGGCTCGGCTTCGATGCGGATATCGTCGAATCTGCCGGTATTCCACAGGGTGGTCAGGTCGCGCCGTAACGTGTCTTCGTTATAAACGTCACCGGGCTTGGTGAAAATCAGAGCTTTCAGAGTATCCTGGGGCACGCGGCGAGCGCCGCGGAATTCGGTGCTTTCGACGATCTGGCCCGAAGGCTGCAGCGGAGTCTCCGGCGGCTTCGGGACTTCCAACTGGGGCTGTTGACCCGGCTGAACCGGCGGTGGGGGAGCGGCGGGCGGCGCCGCCGGCTGCCCAGGAGCCGGAGGCGGCGTCCCTTGCGGGACGTTCTCAAACGGATTCTGATTGCGGGGCGGCTGCGCCGGCGGGGCCGGTTGCGCCGGGGTCTGCTGCGCAGGAACCGGCTGTGCCGGCGGCTGTTGCGCGGGAAGCGAAAGAGTCATGGATGCGCAGAGACAAGCGCTAGCCAGGGCCAGGCGAGCGCGCCGGAGGAGCTTCATTGAAACATGCCTTTCCACTCTGCGCCGTTCGAATACAGTGGTTTCACGGGAGCGCGTTTTACTCGGTACAGATCGATTGCCAAGCAGCTAAGCTATTAGTTTATCGAATCTTCCGCGTCTCTCACAACGAGCGAGGCGGACTACAGTGTGAACCGCGGGCACACATGCCGCCCCACTCCCGGGAGGGCGGTTAACTGATTACAATCATTACATGGAGACTGGTCGCTTGCCGATTGCCCGCGCGGCCTGCGCTTTGGTCTTTTGGGGGCTTTCCGGGTTCGCTCTGGAAGTGCCGGCGAAAACCGGGATGACGATCCGCATCAAGACGAGAATTTCGACTCAGAACTCGAAGCCCAAGGACGCTGTGGAAGCCGTCCTCATTGCCCCTGTGGTCGTGGACAACCAGTTTGCGATTCCGGCCGGAGCCGTGGTCGGCGGCGTCGTGGAGAAGGTTACGCAATCGGCCAAACCCGATGAGCGATCGGCGCTGGTTCTAAGCTTCACCACGATCGAAGCCGGCGGCGCCCGGCAGGCGCTGGCTGCCAAGGTAGCCGAAGTCGAGAACGCCCGGGAGAAAGTGGACGAAGCAGGGCAGATCAACGGCATTCTGGCTTCGGAGACCATTACCGGGCAACTGGACGCGGAACTCAACAAGCTGGAACAGAAATACTCCGGCTTGGCCGGCTTTCTGGGAGCCGTTAAGAACGCGGTACTCAAACCGCCCGAGAGCGATATCACCTACGAGGCGGGCGTCGAATTACGGTTACAGTTGACGGCGCCTTTGCCGTTGAGCGCGCCCGGTGGCGCCGGCCCCGCCGCTCAAGTCCGGTCGATTGCCAGCGAAGATGCCGTGGTGAACCTGGTGGCGCGGGAACCATATCAAACCATGGCGCAGCGCCCCTCGAAGCCCTCGGATGTCACCAACATCGTGCTGATCGGCAAGGAGGACGCGGTACAGCAGGCCTTTGCGGACGCCGGTTGGTCGAAGGCAGCAGGCCTGGACACGCGGGCGAAGTTCGAAACCTTGCGCGCCCTGGCAGAAGATCGCGGCTACAGCGAGGCGCCGGTCTCCGTGCTTCTGCTGGACGGAAAGCCCCCCG